>Ga0066256_1000684_pt1 | contig 70190 bp, 64 predicted proteins | sample ThiBio_1000_biof_FD_87107 | JGI IMG/M metagenome (GOLD analysis project Ga0066256, IMG submission 87107) | Wastewater bioreactor microbial communities from Cape Town, South Africa - Thiocy_expt_1000_biof (version 2) | ecosystem: Engineered > Bioreactor > Thiocyanate-remediating >... | reverse complement strand
CGCGTCATCCCGGCCAAGGAAGCGAAGCGACCGCGAGCCGGGACCCATTCCGTGACCTCGCCAATGTCACGGAATGGGTCCCGGATACGACCCGCTCGCTGCGCTCGCGTCTCGTTCCGGGATGACGCGCGGAGAGGTGGTGGCGGTCCTTCCTCTCCCCGTCCTTTACTGGGAGAGGGAGGCGTCGGCGTGGCGCTTGTTCGTGCAACGGAAATGGCGGCGTTGGCGCGCGGCCGCGGGGACCCCACCCGACCGGCTGCGCCGGCCACCCTCCCCTCAAGGGGGAGGGGCCCGGGAGCCTTATCTCAGCTCGCGCCGCAGGATCTTGCCGACATTCGTCTTCGGCAGCTCGGTGCGGAACTCGATGTGGCGGGGGCGTTTGTAGCCGGTGAGGTTCTGCTTGCAGTAGTCGAGGATCTGCTCCGAGGTGAGGTTGGGATCCTTCTTGACGATGAACAGCTTCGGCACCTCGCCGGAATGCTCGTCCGGCACGCCGATCGCCGCCACCTCGAGCACGCCCGGATGCTGCGCCACGACCTCCTCGATCTCGTTCGGATAGACGTTGAAGCCCGAGACGAGGATCATGTCCTTCTTGCGGTCGACGATCTTGATGAAGCCGCGCTCGTTCATGAAGCCCATGTCGCCGGACTTGAAGAAGCCGTCGCGGGTGAAGACCTTGGCCGTCTCCTCCGGGCGGTGCCAGTAGCCCTGCATCACCTGCGGCCCGCGGATGCAGATCTCGCCGACCTCGCCGAGCGGCACGTCCTTGCCGTCGTCGTCGCGGATGGCGATCTCGGTCGACGGGATCGGCAGGCCGATCGTGCCGGTGAACTCGCCGCTGCCGAACAGGTTCGCGGTGGCGACCGGCGAGGTCTCCGACAGGCCGTAGCCTTCCGCGATCACGCAGCCGGTCAGCTCCTTCCAGCGGTCGGCCACCGGCTTCTGCACGGCCATGCCGCCGCCGAAGGTCAGCGCCAGCCGCGAGAAGTCGAGCTTGCGGAAATCCTCGTTGTTGAGCAGCGCGTTGAACAGCGTGTTGAGGCCCGGGAAGACGTTGAAGGGGTGCTTCTTCAGCTCCGCCACCATCGCCGGCAGGTCGCGCGGGTTGGGGATCAGGATGTTCTGCGCGCCCTGCTGCATGCCCATCAGCGCGTTCACCGTCAGCGCGTAGATGTGGTAGAGCGGCAGCGCGCAGATGTAGACCAGCCGCTCCGGCCGCTTGCGCTCGAGGAAGGCGGTCTCGACCCAGATGGCGTTCTGGGCGACGTTGGACAGCACGTTGCCGTGCGTCAGCACCGCGCCCTTGGCGACCCCGGTCGTGCCGCCCGTATATTGCAGGAAGGCGACGTCGGAATGGTTGACGTCGGCCGGCCGGAAGGTCTTGCCGCGGCCGGCGGCGAGCGCCGCCTTGAAGCGGACGTGGCCGGGCAGCGACCACGACGGCACCAGCTTCTTCACGCGCCGCACGACGAGGTTGACGATGGCGCCCTTGAGCGCGCCCAGCATCTCGCCCATCGAGGCGACGACGACGTGCTTGACCTTGGTGCGGCCGATCACGGCCTGCAGCGTGTGGGCGAAGTTCTCCAGGATGACGATCGCCTCGGCGCCGGAATCCTTGAGCTGGTGCTCCAGCTCGCGCGGCGTGTAGAGCGGGTTGACGTTGACGACGATGAAGCCGGCCCTGAGTGCGCCCATCATGGCGACGGGATATTGCAGGACGTTGGGCATCATCAGCGCGATGCGCGCCTCGGGCTTCATGCCGAGCGACTGGAGCCAGGCGGCGAAATGGCGCGACGCCTCCTCCATCTCCGCGAAGGAGAGCGTCTTGTCCATGCAGGTGAAGGCCGGCCGGTCCGCATATTTCTTGCAGGACGAGACTAGCATGTCGCCGATCGACTTGTCGGCGATGTCGGAGATCGCCGCCGCGATGCCCTTCGGATAGCTCGCGAGCCACGGCTTGTCGGCATAGGCGACGGCAGAGGCCTTGGCCTTCGCGGCCGCCTTGGGCGCGGCCGCAGGCTTCGCCCTGGCTGCCGGCTTTGCGGCAGGAGCTTTCGCGGCGCTCGCCTTCACGGCGGGAGCCTTCGCCGCGGCGGGCCTGGCCGCCTTCGGCGCGGGGCTCGTTGCCGCCTTGGCGGGTGCGGGGCTGGCCGCGGGCTTCGGCGTGGCGGCCGGCTTGGCGGTGGAAGCTGCGGCGGGCTTTGGCGCGGCCTTCTTTCCAGCGCCGGCAGCCTTGGCGGGGGCCTTGGCCGGCGCGGCAGCCCTGGCGGGAGCGGAAGCCTTCGCAGGGGCAGGGGCCTTTGCAGCGGCGGGGGCCTTGGCCTTCGCCGCCGGCGCGGCCTTGGGGGCCTTCGCAGCCGCCGGCTTCGGCGCGGCGGCGGGGGTTTTCGCGGCGGGCTTCGGCGCCTTCGCGGGCGCCGGCTTCGCGGGTGCCTTGCCGGCCTTCGCCGGGGTCGCGGGTTTCGTCGTCTTCGTCGCCGCTTCGCTCTTTGCCGGCGCCTTCGCCGCCGCCGGGCTGGCAGTCGTCTTCGCGGCAGCCGCCGGCTTGCCGGTGGCTGCCGTCTTCGTGGTCTTGGCCAATCTGTCCTCCCTCGTGAAAGGCCGGCCGGTCGTGGTCTCGCCGGTCCGAATGCTGGTGCCTGGGTCGTGGCTTGCCGCGCGGCTCGCCGCCGCGCCGGCCCTGGGTCCGGGTTTATCTAGGGCCACAGCACGCGGCAGCGCAAGTCGCGCGATCCGCCCGCCGGCGGCCGCTCACTGGCCGTAGCCCGAATGGCCCGTCAGGAATTCCGCCTCCTGCGACGTCGTCTCGCGGCCCAGCGCCCTGTTGCGGTGGGGGAAGCGGCCGAAGCGGGCGATGATGTCGCGATGCTCGACGGCGTATTTCAGCGCCTCCTCGTTGCCGGCGGCGCGGAACAGCGCGACGCAGCGCTCCTGGTCGGCGAGCTGTTCCGAATGCATCAGCGGCATGTAGAGGAACTGCCGCTGGTTCGCCCCGAGCCGCGCGTCGAAGCCGGCGTCCAGCGCCTGCCGCGCGATCTGCGCGGCCAGCGGATCGGTGGCGAAGGCCTGCGGCTGCTTGCGGAACATGTTGCGCGGGAACTGGTCGAACACGACGATCGCGGCGAGCGCGGTCAGCGGATCGGCGGCCGCATCGGCGGGCGGGTTCGCCTTCAGCTCCTCGTAGAGCCGGCCGAAGCGGGCGCGGATCTTCCCGTCGACCTCGGGCTTGCCGCCGAAATGGTCTTCGGGCGTCAGCTCCTCGAACCAGAACTTCAGCACCTCGTCGCGCCATGCTGCCGCGGGCATCGCATCCTCCCCTGCCGGTCGTTCGCAGAGGTTCGCCATATCGGCCGCCGCGTCAAGCCGCGCCGGCGCCGGCGCGATAAAGCAGCGATAAAACCGGGCCGGTGGAACCAAGATGGTTCATTTTCGGTTCATATAGGAATGGATATCGTCCTGACGGGCGGTCAAGGAGATTCAGAGATGTCGGACAGAAAGCTGATGTCAGTCATGTTTGCGGCGGCGATCGGTGTGGCGACCGTCGTCGCGGGTTCGGCTTCGGCCGCGCCATTCCAGGTTCCGCAGGTCGCCGCGCCGGCCGCGACGGACGCCGGCTCGGATGTGGTCAAGGTGCAGTACCGCGACCGCTTCACGCGCGACGGCGGCATCGTCTACGGCGGCGGTCCCGGGATCATCTATCGCGGCGGCCCGGGCGGCGCCTACTACAATGGCCATCGCGGCTACCGGAACTACCACCCCGGCTACAGGCGCCACGGCGACTTCTGGTTCCCGCCGGCAGCCTTCGCGCTCGGCGCGATCGTCGGCGGCGCCCTCGCCGCGCCCAGCTACGACTACGGCCCGCGCTACTACGAGCGGCGCGTCGTGCCGTCCTACGACAGCGGCTCGGCGCATGTGCGCTGGTGCTACAACCGCTACCGCAGCTATCGCGCGTCGGACAACACGTTCCAGCCCTATCACGGGCCGCGCCAGCAGTGCTGGTCGCCCTATAGCTGATAACGGCTAACGATCGACGGACAGCGGGGCGGGCGTTGCCTTGAGGGCGGCGCCCGCCCCGTTTCGTCCGTCCACGGCGCGCGTGCAGGGCCCGTATTGCTTGCCGTCCCCCGGCCGGCATATTGTCGCCGCATAGGGTAGGGCAGGACAGGCGGAACATGGGAGCAATGGGGCTGCGCTCGCCGTATTTCTCGCGGCTTCGGGGCGAGATCGCGCGACTGGGGGGCATGCACAACGCCCATCTGCACCTCGACCGGGCGGGCACGCTCGACGAGCGCTATTTCGAGCAGGCCGGCCATCTGAGCGTGCTCGACAATTCCTACATCTCGCTCAAGAAGAAGCACAGCCTGATCAACGCGATCCATGCCGGCCCGGCCTACGAGCCGGACGACCTCGCCGGCCGCGTCAACGAGACGATCGACGTGATGGTGGCGGCCGGCACCACGCGGGCGGACACCATGGTCGACGTCACCGACGACCGGGTTGGTCTGTCCGCGCTGGACCTGCTGGAGACGATCCGCGACGCGCGCGCCGGCGAGATCGACCTGCGGCTCGCCGCCTATTCGCCGCTCGGCTTCCGCGACCGCGAGCCGGGGCGCTGGGCGGTGTTCGAGAAGGGCGCGCGGCGCTCCGACTTCATCGGCTGCCTGCCGGAGGCGGACGACCGCGACGACTATCCCGACAATATCGGCTTCGAGGAGCACTGCGTGCGCATGCTCGACCTCGCCCGCCGGCAGCGCAAGATGCTGCACGTCCACACCGACCAGCGCAACGAGGCGGGCGAGCGCGGCACCGAGCGGCTGATCGAGGTGATGCGCCGCGAAGGCGGCCCGGCCTCGCCGGACGGCGAGCCGATGGTGTGGGCCGTCCACATGGTCTCGCCGACGCGCTACGACGACGCCCGCCACGGCCGGCTGGTCGACGGACTGCTGGAGCTCAACATCGGGGTGATCTCCTGCCCCTCGGCCGCGCTCGGCATGCGCCAGCTCCGGCCGATCGTGTCGCCGACCGACAATTCGATCCCGCGCATCCTCGACCTTCTGACGGCCGGCGTGCACGTCCGGCTCGGCTCCGACAACGTCGCCGACATCTGCTCGCCGAGCACCACCGCCGACCTGCTCGACGAGGTGTTCGTGCTGACCGCGGCGATCCGCTATTACGAACTCGGCGCGCTCGCCCGGCTGGCCGCAGGCAAGCGGCTCGACGAGGACCAGCTCGCGGCGATCCGCGAGCACCTCGCCCGCAACGAGCGCGAGACGGCCAAGGTTGTCGATGCGGCCCGTGCTGCGGCTGTTTGAGCGGCTGCGGGGACAGCGCCCGCAGCCCGCGCCGCCGCAGCAGCGGCAGGAAGGCCCGCTCGACCTGCTCGACCCGGCCTTCGTGCGCGATCCCTATCCGGCCTATGCGCGGCTGCGCGATGTCGATCCCATCCATCGCACGAAGAGCGGCGGCTTCATCCTCACGCGCCACGCCGACATCGTCGCGGCGCTCGCGCATCCCGCGCTCGGCAACGCGCCGTCGCGCCACGCGGTAGTGCATGCGCGCAACCGCGGCCGACACGTCAGCGCCGACGTCGCGGCCAACATCCTGCCCTTCCTCGACAAGCCGGAGCATGTGCGGCCGCGACGGCTGATCGCCTCGGCCTTCCGCGCCCATCTCAGGGCCTACCCGCTCGACGCCGAGGCGATCGCCCGCGACCTGCTGGCGCCGTGGCTGCAAGCCGGCGCGATGGAGGCCATCGCGATTTCGGCAAGCCGCTTTCGGTCGAGGCGATTTCGCGCTTCATGGGCCTGCCGGCCGCCGATCGCGACCGGCTGACGCGCTGGAGCAACTTCTTCTTCTATCTGTTCGCGCCGATGCCTTCGGCCGAGGCGCTGCGCCAGACCGACGAGGCGCTGGCCGCCTTCCGCGCCTATTTCGCGGAGCTCGTCGCGGCGCGGCGGGAGAGGCCCGGCGACGACCTGATCTCGCGCCTGATCGCGGAGGAAGAAGACGGCGAGCGCCTGTCGGACGCGGAGCTGGTCGACACCTGCCTGCTGATCTTCTCCGACGGGGTCGAGAACGTCGACGCGGCGATCGCCAACATGCTGCTGGCGCTGCACCGCCACCCGGACGAGATGCGGCGGCTGCGGACCTCGCCCGACCTCGTGGCGGGCGCGGTGCAGGAGGCGCTGCGCTACGATTCGCCGGCGCAGGTGATCGCCCGCGTCGCCCGCGAGGATATGAGCCTCGACGGCCGCGAGATCCGGCGCGACCAGGCCGTGTTCCTCGCGCTCGGCGCGGCCAACCGCGACCCGGCCGTCTTCGCCGACCCGGAGCGCTTCGACGTCGGCCGCGACGCCTCGGCGCTGCTGACCTTCGGCAAGGGCCGGCATTCCTGCATCGGTGCGCCGCTGGTGCGGCTGCAGGTGGAAGGCGCGCTGCGCGTCCTGGTCGAGGCGACCGCGGCGATCGAGGTCGACGCGGGCGCGCTGGCATGGACCGCGCGCGCCGGCCATCGCTGGCTGGAGAGGCTTCCGGTGAGGCTCGTTCCGCGCTGAGCCCTATCTGGGCGGCAGCGGGATGACGAGGTTCTTCGCCATGTAGCCGCCGAACGGCGCGAACCACTGCATGCCGTCCTCGACGAGGTCGATCTCCAGCCGCATCGGCAGGCCGTACATCGGCACCCGCACCGGCAGGTCGAACCACGCCCGCTCGCCCGGGGCGATCGCCTTTTCGAGATGCAGCCGGCCGTCGAGATAGAACGGGTCGATCCTGTTGCGCAGCCGCCGCCAGCGTGCCGCGAGGATGACGCCGCTGCGCTCCGTCGGCTCCCAAGCCACGGGGCTCCTGTTGGTTACCGACACGCGGATGACGTGCTCGCTGCCCTGGCGCATGAACAGCGGCGCCGAAGCCCGCACGCGCGAGCCGAAGCTGCGCGGGTCGATCGGCGGCAGAGGCGGCACCTTGCGCACATAGGACGGCGGCAGCCCGGCCTCGACGCGCGCGAACTCGGCCTCGAGCTGGGCGACGAACTCGTCGACATAGCCGGGATTGTGCAGGTCCCAGTGATCGGCCGAGCTGCCCGAGACGGAGATCGGGCCGGTGTAGTATTTCGCCCAGCCGCGCTCCGGCTCCTCGTGCAGGTAGTAGGGGCTGAACCAGCCGCGCTTGCCCCAGAAGAAGGCGACCTCGCCGTCATAGGGCTGGGGGATGAAGCGGTCCTGCAGGCACAGCAGCGCCACCTCGCGGCCGCGGGCGCGCAGCACCTTCGCGATCTCGAACGCCACCACGCCGCCTTGGCAGAAGCCGCCGAGGAAGAGCGGCCGTTCCGGCTCGATCTCGGCGATCTCGTCGGCATAGCGGCGCGCGAGCAGCCGCGTGTTGGCGTCGCTCTTGAGCCGCGTCGGCGACAGCGAGCACATCACGTAGAACGGCCGGTCGGCGTCGAACGCGCCGGTCAGCGCGTCGAAGCCGTGCAGGCTCTGCGACACCCAGAAGAAGGGCCGCTTGGCGCCCATCGTGTTGCGGCCGACGACGAGCGAATCCTCGTTGCGCCGCCTGCCGCGCCAGGCGGCGGTGGCGCGGCGGATGGCGGCGTGGATGCGCGCCTCGATGCCGTCCGACGCGGGCGCCCGGTCCTGCCGGACCGCCTGCGCCAGCACGGACTCCATCTCGGCCAGCGTCGGCGCGTCGAACAGGAGGTTGGTCGGCAGATCGCGGCCGAAGCGCTGCTCCAGCATCTGCGCGAAGTTGAGCGCGCTGAGCGAATCGCCGCCGAGATCGAAGAAATCGTCCTCCATCGCGACGTCCGGCACGTCGAGCGCCTTGCGCCACATCGCCGCGAGGCTGCGCGCGAGCGGCGTGGAGGGCGGCGTGCGCACGCGCCCGGCCCTGCGCTCGCCGGCCATCGCCGGCAGGGCGAGCCGGTCGAGCTTGCCGCTCGGCACGCGCGGCAGCCTGTCGAGGAAGATCACCATGCGCGGCAGCTTGTGCTCGGCGAGCCGCGGCCGCAGCCAGTCGATCACCTCGCGCTCGGAGAGCGTCGCGCCGGGGCGGCGCACGACCGCGGCGGCCACCTCCTCGCCCAGCGTCGGATGCGGCAGCGCGAAGGCGGCGGCTTCCGCGATGTCCGGATGCTCGGACAAAAGCAGGTCGATCTCGGCCGGCGAGATCTTCTCGCCGCCGCGGTTGACGACGTCCTTAAGCCGGCCGGTGAGGAAGAGGAAGCCGTCGGCGTCGAGATAGCCCTCGTCGCCGGTGCGCAGCCAGTCGCCGCGGAAGAAGTCGCCGCGCGCGGCCTGGTCCTCGTAGCCGGCCATGACGTTGGGCCCGCTGACCAGCACCTCGCCGCGGCGCGGCGAGGCCAGCTCGTTGCCGAAGACGTCGGCGATGCGCACGGCGGGGCCGAACGGCCGGCCGACCGAGCCCGGCCGGCGCTGCGCCGGATCGAGCGGCGCGCTGGCGATCAGCCCGGCCGTCTCGGTCATGCCGAACATCGGCACGACGCCGACGCCGAGCGCGGCCTCCAGGTCGCCATGCAGGCGCGGCGGCAGCGGCTGCGAGACGGCGCGGACGAGGCGCAGCCGGCCGGGCAGCAGGCCGGGCCTGTCGGCATGGCGCGCGAGGATGTCGCGCAGCACGGTCGGCACCGCCTGGAACCAGGTCGGCCGGAACGCCGCGACGCCGTCGAGGAAGGCGTCGGTCGAGATGGCGCCGGCGAAGGCGACCGAGCCGCCCGGATAGAGCGGCGCGAGCAGCAGGTCGACCAGCGCGCCGATATGGAACATCGGCATCATGGCGAGCCCGACGTCGTCCGGCCCGAGCCCGAGCGAGCGGGCGACGTTCCACGACGAGGCGACGAGGTTGCGCACGCTGAGCGGCACCCGCTTCGGCGTGCCGGTCGAGCCGGAGGTATGCAGCACCAGCGCGACGCGGTCGGGGTCGTCGGAACGGGCGGCGGTGCTCGCGGCACCTGCTTCGTCGACGATCAGGTCGAAGGCGCCGGTGGGCGAATCCGGCCGCGGCACCAGCCCGATCACCGGCAGGCCGGCGCGGCGGGCAGTCTCGGTCGTGACCGCGTCGGCGTCGCGGAGGACCAGCAGATGGGTTGCCGCCGCCTCCTTCAGGATGCGGGCGGCTTCCTCCGGGGGATAGGCGGGGTTGACGGGCACGATCGTTGCGATGCTCGCGACCGACAGGATGGCGACCGCCGTCTCGGGCGCGTTGGGCAGGATCGTCGCCACACGCGAGCCGGCGCCCACGCCGGCGCGGGCGAGCGCGGCCGCCGCCTCGTCGACGATGCCGAGAAGCTGCGCGAAGGAGCAGTCGGCCCGCCCATGCGAACGCAGCGCCACGCGCCGGGGATCGCGGCGGGCATGGTCGCGCAGCGGCGCCAGCAGGTCGGCGCCGTCAGCTCCGGCGCGATCCGGGCCAGGGTCCGATGAAGCGGACATGTCCGATCCTTGCCTCCGTGAGTCGGGGCGTTTGGGCCGTGGCATCCCCCTCGAAGCGGACGGTGGCGGGGAGCGAGATGCCGTCGAAATCGCGAAACTCTGTGGGTGTGGCGACGAGGCCGGCCGTCCGCACCGAGACGAGGCGGCCGTCGCCAGCGACGCGGATCTCGACTTGGTGCATGGCCCCGCCGACCTTCATCGACACCCACGCCGTGTCGGCGTCGACCGCCTCCCATGCCGCGCCGCCGCCGGGCAGCAGCGCGGCGGGGCACCACAGCACCGTCTCGACGAGCAGGCGCCCGGCCGCTTGCGCATCCGGCGCGGCGCGCAGCGGGACGAGGCCGAGCAGCCAGAAGCGGGCGCGGCTGCCCGCGCCGTCGGCGATCAGTGCGCCGGACATGGCGAGCGGGTTCGGCTCGGGATAGAGCCGCAGCGCCGCGCCGAAGGGCGGCGCCAGCATCGCGTAGCCGCGCACGCGCCGGTCCGCGCCGAAGGGCGAGCCGGCGAGCGTGCCGGCAAGCCGCAGCTCGACGACCGGCAGGAGCAGCGTGCCCGGCCGGATCGCGGCGGCTAGGAAGCACCGCGCCGGCTCCGGCAGGCCGTCGAGCATGGCGGGCGCGAAGGGCGGCGCCTGCCACGGCGTCCTGGCCGCCAGCGCCGCCCAGGCGAGGTCGCGCTCGCGGATCTCGCCCGCGCGCCGGAAGGCCAGCGCCGCGATGATCAGGAGGAGCGCGAGGATGAGGAGCGTGAGGGCCAAGCAGGGGTCCGGTCTGCGTTCAGCCGCCGGCGAAGACGGGCGGGCGGATCGGCGAGGTCACCGAATAGGCGCGGATCGCCCGCATCAGCCGGCTGGGCGCGGCGGGACCGTCGATCGGCGCGGTGTCGTAGCTGAACAGCGGCGCGCGGCTGGTGTCGAAGCCCTGGCAGCCGGTGAGCGAGGCGTCGCAGATCGTCAGTCCCTTGCCCTCCACATATTCCTGGATGCGCCGCTTGTAGACGTTGGCCGAGTAGATGGTGCGGCCCGCCTCGTAGCTGCGGAAGAAGGAACGGCCGATGAAGTTGCCGGCGTCCTCGTCGAAGCCGAGATAGTCGAGCACCGAGAGCGGGATGTCGGCCTGCTGGAAGGCGCGGTCGACGCGCAGCTTGAGCCGCTGCGGTGTCACCGCGACCATGTAACCCCAGTTCTCGGTGAGCCCGATCAGCATGCCCGGCATGCCGGGCTTCAGCCGGTTGACCTGGTTGGCCTCGTCCGACGTCACCAGCACCAGCGTGTCGTCGAGGCGGCCGCGCGCCGCGAGCGCGGCGAGGAAGCCGTCGACGGCATGGTCGGCGAAGGCGCGGGCGCGGCGGTCGCGGCTCGCGTCGGGGAGCTCGGTGAAGCTGTCCGGGATGCCGTAGGGATGGTGCGTCGAGGTCGTGAACATGGTCACGAAGAAGGGCTTGTCGCGATGGGCGAGCGCGTCGATCTCCTTCAGCGCCGCGTCGTAGAGCGAGGCGTCGTCGATGCCCCACGGCCCGCGCGGGATCTTCGGGTCGAAATCCTCCGAGGCGAGCTCGCGCTGGAAGCCGATCTTGCGGGAGAAGCGGTCCATCTCCATGAAGCCGCCATTGGCCGCGTGCAGGAACAGCGAGTTGTAGCCGTGGTCGGCCAACGCCTGCGGCAGGCATTTGCGTTCCCACAGGCGGCTGTCGGCGATCACCGACATCTTCGGCACGCCGACCATCAGCCGGGGCAGGTCGCCGCACAGCGCGGCATAGATGCCGCGGTCGGACTGGCGCTGGTGGGTGATGAAGCTGGAGAAGGAGAGATTGTCACGCGCCCAGCGGTCGAGCAGCGGCATGTCGAGGTCGGCGTCGGTGTGCTGCGCGGCCGCCAGCGAGGCGAGATGCCCGCCCGGCACGCCCTCGATGAAGATCAGCACGACGTTGGTGCGCGGCCGCGCCGCGGTCAGGATCGGCGTGCCCGACAGGTCGGGCTTCAGATAGTCGGCGATGAGCTGCCGGTTGGCGGCCAGGTCCTCGTCCAGCGTGTCGGGCCAGATCGCGCGCGTCGCCACGTCGGCCACGTTGAGGCTGACGAAGTTGCGCTGCCGCCACGGCGAGACGAACTGCGACCAGGGCTGCATCGCCGCGAACAGCGTCCCGGCGGCCGCGATCCCCGCCAGCGCGGCGGCCGGGATCGCCGGCCGGTGGCGGCCGGCGAACGCGGCGAGCGCCAGGAACAGCGCGGCGGCCGCCGCCGTGAGCAGGGGGCGGGTGAGGTGGATGCCCGAGCCCTCGACGAAGGTCGGGTCGAGCGCGAAGCCCGCATAGATCAGGAAATAGGGCGATTCGTACTGGTGGAAGAACTCGTAGTAGCCGGCGTTGAGCCCCAGCCACAGCAGGCCGAGCACGAGGCCCAGCACCCGGCTCGCCCGGAACGCCAGCACCAGCAGCGCCGCGGCGGCGATCCCTGTGCCGACGTCGCACTGCGCGCCCCAGCCGTCGTGGCCATCGAAGGCGTAGCCGTGCTCGGCCACGATCAGGAGGCGCACGCAAAGCGGCAGCAGCCCCGCCACGAACAGCGCGGCGAGTGCCGGCCAGGCACGACCGACCGCGCCGGCGAACCGCATGGCTCCCGTCGCGACGCTCTGGCGGCTCGGCAGCGAAAGCGACGCGACCGGGTTCGTCATGTTCCTGTTCCCCAACCCCCGGACGCTACGCAGGCCGGGGCGGCGGCGTCAACATGGCGCAGCGGCGGCGGGCCTGCTGCGCCGGGGATTCGCGTGCCGGCGTCGCTTGCGCGTTGCCGCCGCGCAACGTATGGGCGGTCCCTCGGTGGTGGCGACGGGGGTGGAGCCTGGTGGGACGGCGGGGCGAAGGCAGCGGAGGCGGCGGCCCGGTCCGCCGCGTCGCCATCGTCAGCGACTGGTGCCTGCCCCGCCACGGCGGCATCGAGACCCACATCCTCGCGCTCGCGCGGCATCTGCGGCAGGCGGGCGTCGCGGCCGACATCCTGACCAGCTTTCCCGGGCCGGACGAGATCGACGGGGTGCGCATCGTGCGCGTCGAGACCGTGCGGCTGCCGCTCGCCGGCATCGCCGTCTCGCCGCTGCTCGTCGGCACGCTGCGCCGCCGCCTCGCCGCCGGCGGCTACGACCTCGTCCACCTCCATCCGAGCCAGGTGGCGCCGTTCTGCCTTGCCGCGTCGATTGCGGCAGGTCGTCTCGGCCTGCCGGTCGTGGCCACCTTCCACTCGATGATGGGCGTGCTGGCGCCGGTCCTGCGCGTCGCGCAGCGCCTGACCGGCTGGCCGCCGGAGCGGCTGGCGATGACCGGCGTCAGCTCGCTGATCGCCGGCCAGGTCGAGGCGGCGATGCCGGGCCGCCGGGTCGGCGTGCTGCCCAACGGCTTCGACGCGGCGTTCTGGGGCGCGGCAACGCATGCGGATGGCGGCGGCGACGGCGCGCGGCTCGTCTCGGCGATGCGGCTGCAGCACCGCAAGCGGCCCTTCGCGCTGCTCGGAATGTTCGCCGAAGCGCTGCGGCAGGCGGGGCCGGCGGGCGAGGGCGCGACGCTGACGGTCGCAGGCGACGGGCCGCTGCGCGAGCGGCTGGAGCGACTTGCCGGGCGGCTGGGGCTCGCCGGCCGCGTTTCCTTCGCCGGCTGGCTCGACGCCCCGGCCCTGCGCGGCCTCTATGCCGGCTCCGATCTGTTCCTGATGCCGTCGACGCGCGAATCCTTCTGCATCGCTGCGCTGGAGGCGCGCGCCGCCGGCCTGCCGGTCGTCGGCATGGCCGGCACCGGCATGCGCGACTTCATCCGCGATCGCGGCAATGGCGAGCTGGCCGCGGACGACGCCGACATGGCGCGCCGGGTGGCGCGGCTGCTGGCGGACCGGACGGCGCTGGCGCGGCTCGCCGCCGACGGGGAGGGGCTGTCGCCATTCCGCTGGGAGGCGGTGGTGGCGCGCCACCTCGAAATCTACGGCGAGGTGGCGGCGGCCTCGCGCTCCGGGTCGACATAGCGGAACCGCGCGCCGCGGCGGCGGAAGAAGGCGATCGTCGCGCGAAGATCGTCCAGCGCCGGCTGGCCGGTGCGGAAGCGGCAGTCGAACGGGATCGACGCCCGTGTCAGGTCGACGAACTCCCACGGGTGCACGAACAGCACCACGGGATCGCGCAACGCCGAGAGCAGCGGCGTGCGGATGAGCGCCGGCAGCCGCATCAGGCTGGTCGGGATCGAGGCGGACAGCCGCCGGATGCCGGGAAAGCCGGGGTTCGCCGGCTCCTTGCGCTTGTAGCGGGCGCGCGAGGCGTCGTTGGCGATGCCGTCTGCGGCGAGCAGCGGCAGGAAGCGCTCGGGAAAGCGCAGATAGGGCGCGCGGAACGAGCGCACCGGCGCGAAGCCGCGCAGGATGCGGTTCGTCCCGACGATCTCGCGCCGCGCCTCGTCCTCGGAAAACGTGTCGAAGGCGGCGTGGCTGTAGCCGTGGCAGCCGATCTCGTGGCCGCGCGCGGCGATTTCCCGGATCGTCTGCGGGTAACGCTCGGCAGTGGCGCCGGTGACGAAGAAGGTGGCGGGGAGCGCCTCCGCGTCGATCAGCTCTAGCAGGCGCGGCATGCCTTCCTCCATGCCGCGCCACGTCCACAGATAGGGCGGGCAGTCGGGCTCGACGTCGACGGTGACGTAGACGTCCGCGCGCGGTTCGAGGGGCACGGCCATCGCCGTCAGCCGGCGAGCCATGCCAACGCCGGCATGACGGCGAGCCGCATCACGACGACCGCGTAGAGCCCGGCGAGCAGGTCGTCGAGGATGACCATGAAGCCGCCTTGTCCGGTGCGGTGGACGAGGCGGATCGGCCACGGCTTCCAGACATCGAACAGGCGGAACAGCGCGAAGGCGGCGATCCATTCGACGGCGCCGGGCGCGACGAATTCGAGAACGAGGCTCATCGCGATCGTCTCGTCGAAGACGATGCCGTTGTGGTCCGGCGCGCCGAGGTCCTCGCCCGTGCGCAGGATCGCCCAGCTTCCCAGGACGAGCAGCGCAATGTAGACGGCCGCGCGCGGCAGGGCCGGCAGCGGCTGCAACGCGGCGAAAAGCGCGAAGCCGGCGACGGTGCCGACCGTGCCGGGCCAGACCGGCAGGGTGCCGATGCCGAACACCAGCGCGACGAGCTGGTGCGGCCGGGTAAGCATGGTCGACAGGCGCGGCCCGGCCGGCGCGTGGCCCGGTTTCATCCGGCGGTGTCCTGCTGCCGGCCCTGCGGCCGCAGCATCAGATAGGCGCGGCCGAAGCGGTGGAGCGCCGTGAGGTGGGTCAGGGCGGCGAGCACCCACAGGCCGCCCGGCAGGAACCACGGCACCGAATTGCCGCCGATCAGCGCCACGCCGAGGAAGAAGGTGCGCGTCGGCTTGGCCAGCAGGTCGGGCCAGCCCTTGTTGTCGATGGGTATCTCGATCGCCGTGCGCGCCTTGTTGTAGCTGGTCAGCATCGAGCCGGTGGTCAGCAGGAACACCGGCAGCCACAGACCGGTGACCCAGCCGATCGCCAGATAGGTGACGACCTCCTGATAGCGGTCGATGACGGCGTCGAGATAGCCGCCGAAGCGGCTCGACGTGCCCTGCGCGCGCGCCACCACGCCGTCCAGCGTGTCGAACAGATAGGCCGCGATAAGGCCGGTGCCGAACATGAAGGGATCGCGGTAGGCGAGGTAGAGGCCGCAGTTCAGCATCACCAGCAGCAGGCCGATCACGGTGATCTGGTTGGGCGTGACGTTGAGCGAGGCGACACCGTGCGCGAAGCCGTAGGCGGCGGCGCGCGCCCGCCGCTGCATCGGCGACAGGGTCGCCGGGCTGGACGCGGGCTTGCGCTCGCGCTTCGGCACGGCGAGGCCGTAGACGAGGCTCAGCGCGAACAGCGCGATCAGCACCCCGGCATAGACGAGGATGAAGCCCGCGGTCGCGGCGTCCGCCCTGATGAACGTCCGGAAAGCCTCGAACATGCCCCGCTCCAAGACGGCCGCGCATGCGCCGCAGCCCGCAATCCACCGCCAGCATCTAGACCGGCGCGAAATGCCGGTGCAAGGTGAAACTCGGCAGGAAAGACCGGCTCGACAACGCCGGAAGAGGGGCGTTTCGGCGGGCCGGCAGACCGACAGATGATACCGGGGACGATCATCCAGACTTGGCGTGACGCCAGCCTGCCCGGCCGCGCCGTGCCGCTGTGCGAGAGCTGGCGCCGGCTCAACCCCGGGATGCGCCATATGTTCTTCGACGATGAGGCCTGCCGCCGGCTGGTCGCCGAGACCGTGCCGCAGTTCCTCGACGCCTGGCTCGCCCTGCCGCATGCGGTCATGCGCGCCGATTTCTTCCGCTACGCCGCGCTCTACCGCCACGGCGGCATCTATGCCGACATCGACATGGAATGCGTGCGCCCGCTCGCGGGTCTTCTGGCGCTGGCGCCCGTCGTGCTGGGCGTCGAGGCGCGGCTGACCGCGCGGCGGCAGCGCGAGCTCGGCTATGCGCGGCCGGCCCAGATCGCCAACTGCATGATGCTGGCCGAGCCGGGCCAGCCCTTCTTCATGGAGGCGATGGCGCGCTGCGTCGAACTTGCCGCCGGGGACCCGGAAGTCGGGCGCGAGCGCATCGAGGACGTCACCGGCCCGCGCATGCTGACGCGGCTGTTCTACGAGCGGCGGCGGCCCGGCATCGCGGTGCTGCGCCAGATGGTGCTGACGCCGCCGCGCCACTACCCCGACCTGTGGCCGCTCAACGCGCGCGTGCATGCGCGCCATCACTTCTTCGGCACGTGGAAGGCGGAGACGGCGCGGCCGCTGTCGCGCGTCTGGATCGAGCGCGACCGCTGGCCGAACCCGTTCGGCGCGGGCCTGCTCGACGCCGAGCTGAGCGACATGACGGGCGCGGGGAGCCGCGTCTGACGTGATCGAACGCCTGCGCATCGAGAGCCGGCGCGCTCTGGCCCGCTTCGCCAATGTCGGCCCCGCCGCGCTGGCGCGCACGCTGTGGCGCGTCGCGACGGTGCGGCCGCCGGCGGAGCTGCGCGTGCCGGAGCGCGCCGAGCGCATCGTCGTGTCGCTGACCACGACGCCGGCGCGCGCCCGCAACCTGTCGCGGGTTCTGGCCGGGCTGCTCGACCAGTCGGAGCCGCCCGACCGCATCGTGCTCGCGCTGCCGCGGCGGACCCGCGCGGGCCTCGCCTATCCCGACGCGGCCGAGCTGCGGCTGCCGGCGGGGGTCGACGTGCTGCCCTGCGACGACGAGGGGCCGGCGACCAAGCTGCTGCCGGCGCTGACGCTGGAGCCGGACGCGCTGGTCGTGGTGGTCGACGACGACGTCGTCTATCCGCGCGGCTTCATCGCGGCGCTGCTCGACGGGCACCGGCGCCGGCCGCATGCCGCGGTCGGCTTCCGCGGCGTGCGGCTGCGGCCGGGCGCGCGCTTCGCCGAGCTCGACCACGTCTTCGCGACGGGGATCCCGCAGGCGCAGCCGGTCGACGTGCTGTTCGGCACCTGGGGCTACATGCTGCCGGCCCGCGCGCTGGGCCGCGAGGTGCGCGACTTCTCCGGCGCGCCGGAGGCGCTGCGCTGGGTCGACGACATCTGGATCAGCGGCCATCTGGCGCGCGCCGGCGTCGAGCGCTGGGTGGTCAGCAGCGGCGAGCTGCCGATCGAGACGTCGAACGTCTGGCGCTCGGCGCTGACCAGCGGCGTCAACGCCTCCGGTGAGAACGACCGCGCCGGCTTGGAATATTTCGCGGCCGACTGGTAGGTTGCCGGGCGAGGGAAGGGAAGCGCATGATTCCGCTGATGTATCGCTCCTTCGGCAGCACGCCGCCGGCCGACCTGCGCGGCGCGCGGCGGCTGTTCGTCTGGCTGCTCGCGCTGGGCTTCGTCGCGAGCGCGGTGGCGATGCTGGCCGTGTTCAACTTCTTCTCGCTGTTCTTCGGCGTGTTCGTGAACTTCCTCGGCCGTGACGGCGTCAGGTTCACCTTCCTGCACCTGTTCCGCCGCGTGCCCGTCATCGGCATCGCGCCGTTGGTGCTGCTGGGCTATGCGATCTGGCAGAATGCGCACTGGCTGAGCGGCTGGGAGCTGGTGATGGCGCCGGTGCTGACGGCGGCGGCGGCGGCCGTGCTGCTGGCCGCGGCGGTTCTGATCAACACCCTGCTCGGCCGCCGCGCCGGCCGCTAGACGCCGGTCGAGACGTCGGCCACGCAGCGCAGCGCCCCGCCGGGGCCGGTGACGGAAACGCGCGGTCGGCCCGGTGTGCGGTCGGCCGCGACATGGATGTCGAGCCTCTCGCCGGCGAGCGCGGGCGAGACGAAGCGCAGGCCGAGCCGCACGGGCGCGGCCGTGATGCCGGCGGCGTATAGGGCCGGCTCGATCAGGAAGGCGAGCAGCGTGCCGTGCACGACGCGCTCCGGCAGGCCGAGCGCATGCGCCAGCGCGAGATCGGTGTGGATCGGGTTGAAGTCGCCCGACAGCGCGGCATAGGCCGCGACCTGCGCCGCCGTCACCCTGACCGAGAGCGCCGGCGCGCCGTCGGGCCGGCGCACGGGACCGCGGCGGGCCAGCAGCGAGGCGGGCGCGACGCCCACCCGCGCCGACAGCCGGGCGACGGCTTCGCCCGCATCGGTTGCCTCCAGCGTCAGCGTCTCGCCGCCGCCGGACGGCTCGCGCCGACCGCCGACCGCGAGCGCCCGGCCGACCGGCAGGGGGCGCGGCCGTTCGAGCCCCAGCGCCTCGTGCACCAGCACGGCGCCCGCCGGCGGCTCCGGCATGGCGGCGAGCAGCGCGGCCGCGAAAGGGTGCAGAGCGAGCGCGAAGGGCGATGCCGGCGCGGCCGCGCCGGTCACGGCGGCGACGAGGTCGCGGACCTTCCCGACGTCGCCGGCCTCCAGCGAGGCGGAGCGCTGCGGCAGCGGCTGCGGACCGTGGAAGCCCATGAAGGCGCTAGCCCGCGTAGCGTCGCGCCACCAGCGAGGCGTTGATGCCGCCGAAGGCGAACGAGTTGGACATGACGGCGTCGCCGGAGAACGGCCGGGCGACGTTGCCGACCGGGTCGATGCCGAGCTTGTCGTCGACGCCGAGGAAGTTGATCGTCGGCGGCGCGATGCGCTCGCGCAGCGCGTTGATCGCGACGATCATCTCGATGGCGCCGACGGCACCCAGCGCATGACCGTGGATCGGCTTGGTGGACGACACGGCGAGGCCGGCGAGGTCCTGGCCGAAGACGCGCCGCAGCGCCTCGGTCTCCGACTGCTCGTTGGCGACCGTGCCGGTGCCGTGGGCGTTGACGTAGCCGATGTCGGAAGGCGCCAGCCCGGCGTCGGCGATCGCCGCGGCCATGGCGGCGGCGGCCCCGGCCGGGTCGGGCCGCAGCAGGTCGCCCGCGTCGCTGGTCGTGCCGTAGCCGGCGATCTCGGCCAGGATCGGCGCGCCGCGCGCCAGCGCGGCCTCCTCCGTTTCCAGCACCAGCATAGCCGCCCCTTCGCCCAGCATCATGCCGTCGCGGCCCTGCGAGAACGGCCGGCACAGCGTCGGCGTCATCACCCTGAGCACCTCCCAGGCGCGGAACACGGCGGCCGCCAGCAGCGCCTCGGCGCCGCCGGCGATGCAGCGCTCGACGATGCCGGCGCGCACCATCTGCATGGCGAGCCCGATCGACTGCGTGGCCGAGGCGCAGGCGGTGGAGATGCATAGCGTCGGGCCGGTGACGCCGAACTCCATCGCCGTCCAAGACGCGGCCGCGTTGGTCATGATCTTGGGGATGCACATGGGGTCGACGCGGGCGGCAGGATCGAGCGCGAACAGCCGCATGTTGCGGTCGTTGGTGTCGGCGCCGCCATAGCCGGAGCCGACCACGACGCCGCAGCGCGCGCCGAACCCGGCCTCGCCGAGGCCGGCCTGCGCCACGGCCTCGCGCGCCGCCGCCAGCGCGGCCGCCGTGATGCGGTCCTGCATGCGCGGGTTGCCGCGCTTCCAGGCCGCTTCCATGTCCTCGGGCGCGAGCATCGCCGCCCGCTTGACCATCTGCCTGGGGTTTTCGGGAAATTCGATCGTGCGGGCGGCCGATACGCCGTCACGCGCCGCCGTCCACAGCCTGTCGGCGCCGAGGCCGCAGGCCGTGAAGGCACCCGTTCCGGTGACGACGACGCGCCTCAAGCAGTGGCCCCGGTGCCCGCCTCTATCCTGGACGCGACGATCCGGATCAGGTCGCCGACCGTTTTGGCGTCGGCGAAGTCGGTGTCGACGGAAATGTAGGTGCCGAACTTCTCCTCGACCGCCATCAGGATCATGACGTAGTCGGCCGACTGGATGTCCAGGTCCTCGAGCGGCGTCTCCGGCGTCAGCTTGTCGATATCGACCATCGCCTCGGCGGCGAGGATCTCGATCAACTGGCGTGCGAGGTCCGGTTTGGCGTCGCCAGGATCCGTCATGCAGCTTTCCGTCGCTGGTTGAAGCGTTCCCGCCTGAATTAGCGCCGATGGTTGCGCCGCTCAACTGAAACTTGCGCCCGGGCGGCGCATGTCGAAGGCTGTTGACGGCCGGTTCGGCCCGTTCCAGGAAGGCGCGGGCGATCGGTGAAGGAAGCGCATGGCAGGCCGTCGGATCGGGCTTTATCTCCGCAACGCGGCATTCTACCTCGCCGCCGGCGCCTGGAGCGTGCCGTTCGTGGTGCTCATGCCGTTCCTGTGGCTGCCCTTTCCGGTCGTCTGGCGGGCGGTCAAGCTCTACCTGAAGGGCATCCTGTTCCTGCTCAGATGGCTGTGCGGGCTTACCTACCAAGTGCGCGGGCGCGAGCACCTGCCGGCAGGGCCGGTGCTCTACGCCTCCGCCCACCAGTCGACCTGGGAGAACCTGTTCTTCCACCTGATCCTCGGCAACCCGGCGATGATCGCCAAGGGCGAGCTGTTCGGCTACCCGCTGGTGGGCAACATCGTGCGGCGCAACCGCCACATCCGCGCCCACCGCGACGGCGAGCCCGACAAGGTGCGCGCCTCGATGGAGGAGGCGCGCCGGCAACTCGGCGAGGGTCGCAGCATCCTGATCTATCCGAGCGGCACGCGCACCGCGCGGCGGCTGGGCATGCCGGCGCGCCGCGGCGTCGCCGCCCTCTACGAGATGCTGGGTGTGCCCTGCGTGCCGGTCGCGCACAATTCGGGCCTGTTCTGGCCGAACGATTCCTGGCTGCGCTATCCTGGCACGGTCGTCGTCGACCTGGGCGAGCCGATCGCGCCGGGGCTCGGCAAGAAGGTCTTCCTCGACCTCTTGGCCGACAGGCTGCAGGGCGAGACGCGGCGGCTGCTGTCGATCCGCGCCGGCATGGCGCTCTACGACGGGGCGGCGGCGGGCGAGCCCGGCGCGGCCTCCGGCGTCAGCTAGAGCCGTCGGCGAAGGCGACGAGCCGCGCCAGCGCCACCTCGTCGTCCATCTGCCGCGGCGGGTGCTTGAACAGGAAGGCGCAGACGTCCGGCACGGCGCCGGCGACGCCGCGGTCGAGCGCGATGCGGGCGCAGCGGATCGCGGCCAGCGCCATCGCCGCCGCGTTGGGCGAATCCTCGACCGACAGGCGGACCTCCAGATCCAGCGGCACGCCGCCGAAATTGCTGCCCTCGATGCGGATATAGGCGACCTTGCGGTCGTCCAGCCACGGCACGTAATCGGACGGGCCGATGCGCACGTCGTCGTCGGGCAGGCGCGTGCGCACCGCGCTCTGCACCGCTTCCGTCTTGGACAGCCGCTTGCTGGTCAGCCGGTTCATGTCCATCATGTTGAGGAAGTCGGAATTGCCGCCGACATTGAGCTGGTAGCTGCGGCCGATCTCGGCGCCGCGGATGGCGAACAGATGCGCCAGCGCGCGGTGGACGATCGTGGCGCCGATCTGCGCCTTGAAGTCGTCGCCGATGATGGGCAGGCCCGCCGCCGCGAAGCGCGCCGCCCACGGGCCGTCGCTGGCGAGGAACACCGGCATGCCGTTGACCAGCGCCACGCCCGCCTCCAGCGCGCATTGCGCGTAGAAGGCCGAGGCCTGCTCCGAGCCGACCGGCAGGAACGAGATCAGCACCTCGGCTCGCGCAGCCTTCAGCACCGCGACGACCTCGTCGGCCGAGGCGCCGTCGCCGTCGATCTGCGTGAAGCCGCGCGCGGCGGGCGCGTTGCGCATCAGGCTCGACACGCCGTCGAGCACCGCCCCGGCCGACACCACCGTGCCGTTGTCGGGCACGTCGGCGTGGAAGCGGGCGGTGTTGTTGGGCGGCGCGAAGATCGCCTCGCGGAGCGGCCGCCCGACCTTGCGGCTGTCGACGTCGAAGGCGGCCACCACCTCGACGTCGCCCGGCACGTAGCCGCCGAGCGTCGGGAACAGCACGCCGAGCGCATCGGCGCCCTTGTCGCGGCAATAGTGGATGCCCTGGACGAGGGAGCTCGCGCAGTTGCCGATGCCGACGATTGCGAGCCTGATCATGCGCACCAAGGAGAAGCCGACGGGGCGGCGCTGTGGGAATGTCCGATCCCTGCTAGACGGATTTTCGCGCCGCCACAAGCGGGCGCGCGGCCGTGTCTTCGTCCTCCAGCACGTCGCATTCGATCCGCGTCGGCACGCCGATCTTGCCGATCGAGACCGGCGAGCCGTCCACCGTGAGCACCAGCGCCTCCTCCATCCAGAACAGGTGCACGTGGTTGCGCTGGGTGCCCTCGATCAGAGAGGGCGCGACCGAGTAGATGCCATCCGGCAGCAGCGGCATGTCGAATTCGAGCACGGCCCGGAAGCGCTGCCCGGCCTCGATCGCCACCGGCGCGTCGCGATAGGCGAGATAGGTGTTGTCGCCGAACATGTTCTGCCCGCCGCGGTCGCGGAAGATGAAGCCTGCGATCGGCCTTTCGAGGTCGCGCAGCGCGCGCCCCTCGAAGACGAGCGCGACCGTCTCGCCGCCGTCGAGCCGCTCCAGCCGGCGGCCGTCCGGGCCGGCGAAACGGACGTCGTCGATGATCGCGCCGCCATTGCCGTGGCTCGGCGCGTCGGCGAGGAAGGGCGAGACGGCGATCGCGTTGCGGCCGCGGCGGGCATCCTCGCCGGCGAGCGGCGGATGCTGCGGCCGCTCGCCCGCATGCGGCATCGCCATGCCGTCGCCGCCGCCGAGCTCGACCGCGTGCCGGTAGCGCCGCAGCACCTCCTGCGGCGCGCCGCTCGCCACCGGCCGGCCGGCCTCCAGCCAGATCGCGCGGTTGCACACCGACAGCACCAGGTTCTCGTCGTGCGAGACGAACAGCACCGCCCCGCGCGTCAGGAAATCCTCCATGAAGCGCCGGCACTTCGTCTGGAAGGCGCCGTCGCCCACCGCCAGCACCTCGTCGACCACGAGGATGTCGGCGTCGACATGGGCGCAGACGGCGAAGGCCAGCCGCGCGAACATGCCGCTCGAATATTCCGACACCGGCCGGTCGAAATAGCCGCCGATGTCGGCGAAGGCGGCGATGCGCGGCAGCCGCTCGGCGATGGCGGCCTCGTCGAGCCCGTAGAGGGCGGCGTTGAGCACGACGTTCTCGCGGCCGCTGAACTCGGGCTTGAAGCCGGCGCCGAGCTCCAGCATCGCCGCGATGCGGCCGGTGCAGGAGACCGTGCCGTCGCTCGGCTGGAGCATGCCGCAGGCGATCTGCAGAAGGGTCGACTTGCCGGCGCCGTTGCGGCCGACGATGCCGACCGCCTCGCCGCGCGCCAGATCGAGGTCGACGCCGTCGAGCACCCGCACGCCGTCCTGCTCCGGCCGGCGCGTGACGACGCGCGCCAGCCGCGCCATGCCGCGGGCGCGCGCCGGATAGGTCTTGCCGACGCCGCGCAGGGACAGCAGCGCCTCGCCGGCCGGCTCAGCCGGGTTCATGCACGACCTCCAGCAGCGTCCGCTTCATCCTGAGATTGGCCATGCCGTGCGAGATGTGGGCCGACAGGACCTGCATCACGGCCGCCGCCTCGCGCCGCTCGACGCAGGCCGGCTCGCCCGCGCCCGCATAGGCGTGGATTTCCAGCGGATAGCTGCCGGTCGGCAGGAAGGGCAGGTCGAAGGCGAAGCTGAAGCGCGCGCGGTCGCCGGCGCCAAGACTTTCCGGCTGCCGCGCCGCGTCGCGGCTGTCGCAGGCGAGCAGCGCCTGGCCCATCGGGTTGCGCAGCACCACCAGCACGAAGGGCGCCTCCAGCGCGCCGTCGGCGCGCAGCGTCACCGCGATGCCGATGCGCTCGCCGCCTTCGAGCGCCGCCAGCGGCACGCCGTCGGCGCTCACCACGACCTCTTCGATGGCGCCGAGCCCGGCCGCCGCCGCCGGCTCGTCCAGGTCGAACTCGGTCGGCCGGCGCGTGGCGGCGGCAACAGGCAGCTCGGCGATCTCGGCCGCGGCCCCGTCGCGCGCCTCGAAGCGCGCGTCCTGCATGGCCAGCCTTTGCAGCTCGCGGCGGTAGCGGTAGAGCACCTCGCGCGTGCCGCCGCGCGCCACGACGCGGCCGCGGTCCATCCAGACCGCGCTCTCGCACAGCGCCGCCACGGCATGCTCGTTGTGCGAGACGAACAGGGTGATGCCGCGGCGGCGGAAGCGGCGCAGGAAGCGCATCGACTTCTGCTGGAAGGCGACGTCGCCGATGCCGAGGATCTCGTCGACGACGAGGATGTCGGGGTCGACATGGGCGCAGACGGAGAAGGCGAGGCGGGCATACATGCCGCTCGAATATTCGCGCACCGGCCGCTCGAAATAGTCGCCGATGTCGGCGAAGGCGCGGATGTCGGGAAGGCGCGCGGCGATCTCGGCGTCCGGCAGGCCGTAGATGGCCGCGCCCAGCATGACGTTCTCGCGGCCGGTGAACTCCGGGTTGAAGCCGGCGCCGAGCTGGAGCAGGGCGGCCACGCGGCCGCGCGTCTCCAGCCGCCCTTCGGAGGGGCGCGAGATGCCGCAGATCATCTCCAGCAGCGTCGACTTGCCCGCCCCGTTCCGGCCGACGATGCCGACGCAGTCGCCGGGGCCGAGCTCGAGGTCGACGCCGCGCACGGCCCAGTGCTCGCCGGCGCTGCCGGTGCCGAGCACGAGGTCGCCCAGCCTTTGCAGCGGGCTGCCATAGAGCGCGTATTTCTTGCCGATGCCGCGCGCCTTGATGAAGGGCTCAGACGACATCGGCGAAACCCGGCCGCGCGCGCTGGAAGAAGGCGTAGCCGGCGGCGAAGACCAGCAGCGAGGCGGCGGCGAAGACCAGCAGGCCGGCGGCCGACGGCGCCGTGTCGAAGAACAGCAGCCCGCGCACGCTCTCCAGCACGAAGGTCAGCGGGTTGGCGTAGTAGAGCGTGGCGAAGGGCGCCGGCACCTGCTGGACGGAATAGAAAATCGGGCTGATGAACATGATGATCGGCGCCAGCGCCTGGATGGCGTGCGGCAGGTCGCGCACATAGGTGCCGACCGCGGCGAGCAGCCACGACAGGCCGGCCGTCATCAGCAGGAACGGCACCAGCACCAGCGGCAGCATCAGCGCCCCGGCCGGCACGCCGCCGGTGAAGACGGCGAGGAAGACGAGCAGCAGCGCGAAGTTGATGGCGAACTTGAACAGCGCCGTGCCGATCAGCACCCAGGGCAGGATCTCCAGCGGGAAGACGATCTTCTTCACGTAGACGGCGTTCTCGCGGATGAAGTTGGGCGAACGCCCCACCACCTCCATGAAGAAGCCGAACACGGTGAGCCCGGTGAAGAACAGCAGCGGCACCTCGATCCGGGTGCGCGTGCCGATCGAGAAGGTCGAGGACAGCACCATGCCGAACACGAAGGTGTAGATCGCCACCAGCACCAGCGGGATGACGACGATCCAGGCCAGCCCCAGCGCGCTGCCCCTGAAGGTCGACTGGATGTCGCGCACCAGCACGCGCCGGTAGAGCTGGCCGTTGCGCAGGAGCGTTTCGAGCGGCCGCCAGAATGCCTGCAGGCCAATGCCGCCGCCCATCGAACCTCCGCTTTCCGACATGTCGCTCACTTCGCCGGGATACAGCTTTCGCGCAGCGAAAAACAGATGGCGCGGCGCCGCGAAGGGTTGTAGGCGATCTTCTCGTCGGATTGCGAGCGGGCGCGTTTGGGTCAGCGGGATCGCGTATCGGGGGAGGATGGACGTCGCCGCGCTGCCGCCGGGGCTGGCGGGGAGGCCGCGCGCCCGCGCATCTGGATCGAGGTCGACGATTTCCTGCGCTATTTCGACGGCTCGCTGACGCCGACCGGCATCGGCCGCGTGCAGGCCGAGATCTTCCCGCAGCTCGTCGCCCGCCACGCCGACCGCATCTCCTTCATCCGCCTCGGCGCCGACAGCCGCACGGTCTCGCTGCTTGGCTGGCGCGACGTGCGCCGGCTGGCCGACGGCAACGACTTCCTGTCGAGGCATGGCGGCCGGTCGCGCACGCTCGCCGCGCGCCGCCTGCTGCGCTACCTGTCGCGCCGCGCCGCCGTCAGGCTGCGCGAGCTGCGCCGGCCGGGCGACCTGCGCCGCTTCGAGGAGACGGTGCGGCCGGGCGACGTGCTCCTGAACATCGGCGCGGCGTGGACGCATCACGGCTTCGGCGAGACGGTGGGCGAGCTGAGGCGGCGCCACGGCATGCGCTTCGCGCTGCTCGTCCACGACCTGCTGCCGATCACCCACCCGCAATTCGTGGCGCCCAGGCACATTCCGGGCTTCGTCCGCTGGCTGGGCGAGATGGCCGACGTGCTCGACCTCGCGCTGACGCCGAGCCGGGCCTCGGCCCAGGCGCTGCGCGACTGGCTGGACGAGGGCGGCCGGCCGCTGCCGCCGATCTGCCCGGTGCCGTTCGGCGCCGGCTTCCCGTCCTCGACGGGCGGCCTGCCGGCGGCGGCCGAGGCCGGGCGCCGCCACGTCCTCTACGTCTCGACCATCGAGGTGCGGAAGAACCACATGCTGCTGCTGCGCGTCTGGGAGCGGCTGATCGCCGCCCACGGCGCCGACGCCGTCCCGCCGCTCGTCTTCGCGGGGAAATATGGCTGGGAGATCGACGAGCTGAAGGCCGAACTCGCACGCACCGGCTTCCTCGGCGGCAAGATCACGGCCGTCCAGAACCTGACCGACGGCCAGCTCGCCGAGCTCTACCGGCAGTCGCATTTCACCGTCTTCCCGAGCTTCTGCGAGGGCTGGGGCCTGCCGGTCGCCGAAAGCCTCCTCTACGGCCGCTACTGCATCGCCTCCGACGCCACCTCGATCCCCGAGGTGGGCGGCCGCTTCCTCGACTATCACGACCCGGCCGACCTCGACGCCGCCCACCGGCTGATCGAGCGCGCGCTGTTCGATCCGGGCTATCTCGCGGAACGGGAGCGGCTGATCGCGGCCGAGTACCGGCCGCCGTCCTGGGCGGGCACGGCCGACGCCATCGTCGCCGCGCTCGACCGCCAACTCGTGGCCCCGGCGGGCTGAGGGACCGCGGTCAGGACTTGGCGAGCGCCGGCGCCACCAGCCTGTCGTAGATCAGGCTCGCCGTCAGCGCCGTCGCCGGCAGGCAGGCCAGCGCCAGCGCCGCCAGCCGGATGAACAGGACGCTGCGGCCGGCCTCCGCCCCCAGCAGGGCGGATTGCGAGTTGACCAACACCATCAGCGCCATCATCGCCGCGAGCGCCGCGGGCAGCGCGATATAGCGGGTGCGGTGGGTGGTGAAGGCGACGGCCGCGAGCGCCAGCAGCACGCCGATCACGCAGGCGATGGCGCTCAGCACCTTCACCGCCGCCGTCGTGGCGAACCGCGCCGAGACGAAGCGGTCGCCGTCCGCTTGCAGCAGCTCGAACAGGTCCAGCTCGGCCGCCCGGTCGCGCACCGGCGTGGTGAAGACCTGCTGCATCGGGAAGCTGAAGGTCGAGGTGCCGGCCGCGAGCCGGGTGACCGTCAGGTCGCCCGCCGCGTCGGGGCAGATGGCGCAGGGCTCCTGCGCCTGCACGGGCTGCCCGTCCTTCACCGGCTGGCCGAAGCGGTAGCCCTTGAGGTCGCAGGTCTGCGCCTGGACGACGCCGTCGACCACCTTCATGCGCGCGCAGTCCGATATGAGGATCTGGCGCAGCCGCTCGCCGCTGAACTCGAACAGCCGCATCAGCCGCAGCGGACCCTGCCCGCCCGCCCGCGAATAGAGCACGCTGTCGGCCTGCGAATAGAAGGCGCCGAGGGGGATCTCCTTCGACAGGGCGGCGGCGACCGAGCTGGTGAGCGTGCTGCGGTAGGCGAAGCTCGCCGCCGGCTTGGCGAAGCCGGAGATGCCGAGCGAGATGGCGGCCGCGATGCCGCCGGCGAGCAGCGCCGTGACGGCGAGGTGGGTGGAGCTCGCGCCGCTCGCCGAGATGACCAGGAACTCGCGCCGCTCGCGCGCCTCGAGCAGCGTGAAATAGGCCACGCACAGCGCCGCCAGCGGCAGCGCGAACTCGATGATGCGCGGCAGCGTCAGTATCAGCAGCGTGCCGAAGGCGGTGGTGCTGAACGCATAGCGCAGCGCCGATTCGAGCAGCGGCAGGAACTGCTCGACCAGGTAGATGCCGCAGATCACCGCGGTGACCATCAGATAGGTCGCCACGATGCGCGCGGTCAGCGAGAGGACGAAGCGGGTCGGCATTGCGCGGTTCCCGGCGGCCGCGCCCCGCGCCCGCCTTCCGCCGCATGATAGCGGCCGGCGGGACGCGAGCGCCAGAGCCGCGGGCGGGCTTCCACCGCCCGCGGCGGTCAGAAGCCGAAGCCGAGATAGACGGCGCGCACCCGGTCGTTCGCGGTCAGCTCGGCGGGCCGGCCCTCGGCGATGATCTCGCCGTCGTCGATGATGTAGGCGCGGTCGACCAGCGTCAGCGCCTCGCGCACCTTGTGGTCGGTTACCAGCACGCCGATGCCGGCCTGCGTCATGCGCGCGATGCGGCGCCTGACCGTCTCCGAGACGATCGGGTCGAGCCCGGTGAAGGGCTCGTCGAGCAGCATGAAGCGCGGCCGCGTCGACATCACGAAGGCGATCTCGCACTGCCGGCGCTCGCCGCCCGATAGCGCCGACAGCCGCCGGTCGCGCCAGCGGCCGAGGCCGTAGGCCTCGATCAGCGCGTCGATCGCCGCGCGGCGGGCGGTCCGGCCGCGCACCCGCTCCTCGATGGCGATCCGGAGGTTGTCGGCCACGGTCAGCTCGGAGAACAGCTCGGGCGCCTGCGGGATGTAGCCGACGCCCAGCCGCGCCCGCTTGTCGACGTCGAGCCCGCCTATGTCGGCGCCGTCGAGGACGACGCGGCCGGCATCCGGCCCGAGCGTGCCGGCCATCATGCCGAAGATGGTCGACTTGCCCGATCCCGACCGGCCGAACAGGCCGACGGCCTCTCCCGGCCGCACCGCGATGTGGATGTTGCGGGCCACCGTGACCCCATCGTACTGCTTGCCGAGCCCGACGGCGCCGAAGCCGCCCTCGGCGCCGGCCGGCGCGGCGCTTGCCGCGCCGCTCACGGTGCGCTCTCCAGCGGGCGCGCGGCGGCTGGGTCGCTGCCGGCCGCCGCCGCCGCGGTGCCCGGCCGGGCGGCGGGCTGCTGGCCGGCGCGCGGCAGCGTCGCCGGGTCGGGCATCGCCGACATGCGCAGCAGCTTGCTCACCACGAAGGCGCAGAGGACGAGGAGCAGCAGCGGCGAGAGCCAGGCAGCGACCGGGCCGGAGACGTAGCGGCCCTGGCCGAGCACGCCGACGGCGCCGGAGGCGATGATGCCGAGATAGGCGGCCGCGAGCCCGATGCCGGCGGCCACCGGCGTCGACTGCCGGGCGCTGCCGACGAGGAAGGTGGCGATCACCAGCACGCAGACCAGCCCGGGCACCAGCGCCTTGGAGAAGCGCAGGTGGAGCGCGGTGAGATAGTCGGGCTGGTCGGCGGGGATCGCCGTCAGACGCGCCAGCCGCGCGAGGTCGGACAGCGGCAGGTACATCGGCTTGAAGCCGCGGAACTGCACCCAGAGCGGGTCGATGGCGAGGTCGACGGCCTGGCTGGCGAAGCGCGTCACGTGCCGTTTCGGCTGCTCCGGCGCGCCCGCCTCCGGCTCCGCCTGCCCCGGCTCGGTGATGTCGGCGCGGAACCCGTCCTCGAGGATCCAGGCGAAGCCGCCGTCGCGCGCCTGCGGGAAGGCGCGCTCGGCCACCAGCACCTCGCGCAGCGTCCTGTCGGCGGCGAAGCGGTAGAGCGTCACCTTGCCGAACGCATGCGCGGTGCGGTCGAAGGAGCCCGCCTGCAGGATGTCGTCGCCGACGGCGAGCCAGGCGCCGTGCGCGCCGGTCTCGTTGGCGACGTATTGCCGGTAGGTGCCGAGCTGGCGCTCGACCAGCGACAGCACCGAATGCGGCCGCGCATAATTGTCGAGCAGGAACTGCGTGACGACCGAGCCGCCCGCCACGATGAACAGCGCCGGCAGCCCCGCCGCCAGCGAACGGCCCGCCACCCGCGTCATCAGCCGGCGGCCGGACAGGCTGAGGCTCATCTCCGACCACAGCACGGCCAGCACGAAGGCGATGGGGAATATCTGCGCCAGCACGTCGGCCGCCCGCAGCCCGACGAAGACCGCCGTCTCGGCGAGGCCCGAGCGGCCCTGGCCGGCGGCGGCCCGCCACGTGTCGTCGACATAGGCGCCGACATGGATGGGCATGATGATCGCCAGCACGAGACCCGCCGCGACGACGATCCGCCATACGTGCTGGCGGATCAGGTATCGGGTGTAGACTCCCATCCGTGTGCCGGTCTGTCGCGCGCCTGGTTGCAGTCCTGCATTGTCGGGGAACGCCGCGGCTTTGTCACCTGCCGGCGCTGGCCGCCGCCGGTCAGCTCCGCGCCTCGACGATGGTCTTCTTGGCGTCGCGGGGGAGCGCGTTGCGGATCGACTGGAGGATCCTGTCGTAGGTGGCGGTGTCGAATTCGCGGCCGGCGGCCGACATCGACGCGATGAAGCGGCTCCGGTGCACGATCGTCGATATCTTGTGGTGGAGGTCGATGATCGTCTGGTTGCCGGCAAGCCGCACGATCTCGCCGTAGAACTCCTCGCCGGCGCGGAACCACTGGTTGCGGTCGCCTCTCGCGGCCGCCTTGCGCAGCCGCTCCAAGGTGCGGCCGAGCGCGCTCGCGCCCTCATCGGGGGCATCCGCGGCCAGGATCGAGCCGGCCAGCGCCTCCAGTGTGGCCTGCACCTGCCGCGCGTCGCCCGCCGCCTGCTCGTCGAGCGCCACGACCGTGGCGCCCCTGTTGGGATGGATCTTCACCAGCCCCTCCGTCTCCAGGATTCGCAGCGCGTCGCGCAGCGGCGTGCGCGAGACGGCCAGGCTGTCGGCGACCGTCTGCTCGCGGATCCGCTCGCCGGGCTTCAGCACGTCGTGGAAGATCCGCTCCCGCAGGTAGTCGGCGATCTGGGCGGGCAGGGGGCGCGGCGCGATCGGCGCGTCGCGGCCCGGGCGCGCCGCAAGTCTGGTTCTGTCTCTGGTCGCCATGATTCGACTGTGCCTGCGATGCTTGCTGCGCGGCGATCCGGGTCCGGCCGCCGTCGCACGCGTGCGAACGTGGCCGCGCCGGCCGGATTGCGCAATGCCGGAGCATGATTTTCCAACAAGAGTCGGAGCGATGGAAGATGCTTTCCACCGGGCCGTGAAAGGGCGGTCGCGGACCTCCCTTGCCAGCCTCATTTCGTCTATGGTATGCAATATTGGAGTGAGGAGGGCGCACGCGGAAAGCGTTCGGCGCACCGCGGCGACCGTCCGGCGACATCGCAACGGGAGGATGAAATGGCTTACTCATTGAGAAGCAGGCTCGTCGGCGGACGGCTGGCGGCGGTCGCCATCGGCGGCCTGGCGTGGACGCCGGCATTCGCCGAGACGCTGGTCTTCGCCGCCGGCAACGACGCGTCCACCATGGACCCCCATTCCAACCTGACGACGCCCTCGACGCAGCTCCAGCGCCAGGTCTACGAGCCGCTGGTCGGCCGCGACCAGGAGCTCAAGGTCATCCCGATGCTCGCCGAGAGCTGGGAGCAGACCGAGCCGACCCGCTGGCGCTTCAAGCTGCGGCCCAACGTCAAGTTCCACGACGGCGCGGCGCTGACGGCCGACGACGTCATCTTCTCGCTGAAGCGCGTCGCGGCGCCGACCTCGCACTTCCGCCCGGCCGTCGACACCGTCACCGCGGTCGAGAAGGTCGACGACCTGACCTTCGACATCGTGACCAGCGAGCCGGACCTGGTGCTGCTGTCCAAGCTCACCAACGTCGCGATCATGAACAAGGCCTGGTCCGAGGCCAACAACGCCGCGCTGCCGCAGGACATGTCCAAGCAGGAGGAGGCCTTCACCTCCCGCCACTCGAACGGCACCGGCCCCTACATGCTGGAATCGCGCGTTCCCAACGTCGAGACCGTGCTGGTCGTCAACCCGAACTACTGGGGCGAGATCACCGGCAACGTGACGAAATACGTCTCCAAGCCGATCGCCGCAGCCGCGACCCGCGTCGCCGCCCTGCTGTCGGGCGAGGTGAACTTCGTGCTCGACGCGCCGCTGCAGGACATCGAGCGGCTGAAGGCGACCGACGGCATCACCACCTCCGGCGGGCCGGAGCTGCGCACCATGTTCCTGACGTTGAACAACGAGAAGGAGCACCTGACCGGCGACAACCCGCCCGACAAGAACCCGCTGCGCGACCAGCGCGTCCGCAAGGCGCTCTATCAGGCGATCGACATCGACGCGATCCAGTCGAAGATCATGCGCGGCTACGCGGTGCCGACCGCGATCTTCTTCCCGCCCTCCGTGCACGGCTTCCCGGCCGATCTCGACGTGCGTTACCCGTATGACGTCGAGGCCGCGAAGTCGCTCCTGAAGGAGGCCGGCTATCCCGACGGCTTCTCCTTCACGCTGGACTGCACGGCCAACCGCTACGTCAACGACGAGCAGCTCTGCCAGGCGCTGGTGGCGATGTGGGCCAAGGTCGGCGTCAAGGTGACGCCCGCCCCGGTGCCGATCGCCCAGTTCGTGCAGAAGATCACCACGCGCGGCCAGAGCGACATGTTCATGCAGGCGGCCGCCACGACGACGCTCGACGCCTTCTACAGCCTTCAGGCCTGGGTGTTGAGCCCGACCGGCCGCTCCGGCGACGGCCAGTGGAACCTCGGCGGCTACAAGAACGACGAGATCGACAAGGCGATCCTGGCGATCCGCTCCGAGCTCGACGACGCCAAGCGCACCGAGCTGATCCACAAGGCGGTGGAGCTGTGGAAGCAGGACGTCGTCCAGATCCCGCTGTTCCACCCGGTCTCGACCTGGGCCATGCGCAGCAACGTCGACGCCAAGTACCGCTCCGACAACCAGCTTGAAGCCAAGTGGGTGACGATCAAGTAGGATAACCTCCCGGACTCCGGCGGCGGCAGGCATGGGACCCGGTGGGGTCGCCACGGCCCGCCGCCGCCGGGCCGCGTTCCCACGGAGGCGACGATGCTGAATCTGCTGGTCAGCCGGGCGGGGCAGGGGGTTCTGGTCCTGCTCGTCGTGAGCCTGCTTTCCTTCGTCCTGTTCAACTTCGTCGGCGACCCGGTCGGCATCATGGCCGGCGAGTTCGCTACCCAGGCCCAGCGCGACGAGATGCGGCAGATGCTCGGCCTCAACGCCTCGATCGTCGAGCAGTACGGCCGCTTCCTGTTCCGCCTGCTGCACGGCGAGCTGGGCATCTCCTACCAGCACGGCCGGCCGGTGCTGGAGATCCTGCTGGAGCGGCTGCCGGCCACGCTGGAGCTGAGCCTGGTGGCGATGGTGCTGGCGGTGGTGCTGGGCGTCGTCGGCGGCTGCGCCACGGCTTTGTGGCGCGGGCGCGTCGCGGCGCAGGCGATCCTGTCGACCTCGCTGCTCGGCATCTCGCTGCCGACCTTCTTCGTCGGCTTCATCCTCATCCTCGTCTTCTCGGTCAATCTCGGCTGGCTGCCCTCCTTCGGCCGCGGCGAGGTCGTCGACCTCGGCTGGTGGACGACCGGCTTCCTGACGCTGAGCGGCTGGAAGGCGCTGGTGCTGCCGGCGCTGACGCTGTCGCTCTACCAGACCGCGATCATCCTGCGGCTGGTGCGCGCCGAGATGCTGGAGGCGCTGCGCGCCGACCACATCCGCTTCGCCCGCGCCCGCGGCGTGAGCCGTCCGCGCATCAACTTCCGCCACGCGCTGAAGAACGCCATCGTCCCGGTGGTGACGGTGATGGGCCTGCAGTTCGGCTCGATCATCGCCTTCTCGGTCGTGACGGAGACGGTCTTCCAGTGGCCCGGCATCGGCTTCCTGCTGGTCGAGGCGATCAACTTCTCCGACATCCCGGTCATGTCGGCCTATCTGCTGCTGATCGCGCTGGTGTTCCTCACCATCAACCTCGTGGTCGACATCCTCTACTACGCCATCGACCCGCGCCTCAGCGTGGCGAGGGCGCGATGAGGCCAGCCGCCATCGACAGGCCGGGCAGGGACGCGGCGGCGCTGCTGTCCGTGCGCGACCTTCAGGTGGAACTGCGCAACTGGCGCGGCAACGTGCCGGCGATCCGCGACGTCTCCTTCGACATCCGGCCCGGCGAGGTGCTGGCCATCGTCGGCGAGTCCGGCGCCGGCAAGTCGCTGACCGGCAGCGCCATCATCAACCTGCTGGTGCCGCCGCTGGAATTGAAGGGCGGCGAGGTCTGGCTCGACGGCGCCCGCATCGACAATCTCGGGGCGCGCGCGCTGGAGAAGGTCCGCGGCCGCCATGTCGGCATGGTCTTCCAGGACCCGCTGACCAGCCTCGACCCGCTGTTCACGGTCGGCGACCAGCTCGTCGAGACCATCCGCACGCACCTGCCGATGAGCGAGTCGCAGGCGCGCGAGCGCGCGGTCGGGCTGCTGGGCGAGGTCGGGATCCCCTCGCCGGCCGAGCGGATGGGCTTCTACCCGCACCAGTTCTCCGGCGGCATGCGCCAGCGCATCGTGATCGCGCTCGCCGTCTGCGCCGGCCCGCGCCTGCTGATCGCCGACGAGCCGACGACGGCGCTCGACGTCTCCGTGCAGGCACAGATCATCGCGCTGCTGCGGCGCATGTGCCGCGAGCGCGAGATGAGCGTGCTGCTGATCACCCACGACATGGGCGTCGTCGCCCAGCTCGCCGACAGGGTGGCGGTGATGTATGCCGGCCGCATCGTCGAGACCGGCCCGGTCGCCGAGGTGATCGGCCGGCCGCGCCACCCCTACGCCGCCGCACTGATGGATTCGATCCCGTCGGTGGCGAGCCGGCGCGGCCGGCTGAAGCAGATCGCCGGCGCCATGCCGCGGCTCAACGCCATCCCGCCCGGCTGCGCCTTCAACCCACGCTGCACGCTGGCGCAGGATCGCTGCCGCACCGAGCGCCCGCCGCTGGAGCGGCGCGGCGACAGGGAGGTCGCGTGCTGGTTCGCCGACCTGACGCAGGGCAGGGAGGTCGCACTTGGCTGACGCTTCCGCCGCCGCGCCCTATGTCCGCATCCGCGACCTGAAATGCTGGTTCGAGGTGCCGGTGGGCCTCGCCGACAGGCTGCTCGGCCGCGGCGCCCGCGGCCATGTCCGCGCCGTCGACGGCATCTCCTTCGACATCGAGCGCGGCACCACCTTCGCGCTGATCGGCGAATCCGGCTGCGGCAAGTCGACGGTGGCGCGCACGCTGGTCGGCCTCAACGCGTTCACCGGCGGCTCGGTCGAGATCGACGGCCGCCGCCGCGAGGCCGTGGGCGGCGCCGTGGTCGACGCCGACGCGCAGATCATCTTCCAGGACCCCTATTCCAGCCTCAACCCGCGCTGGACGGTGCGCGACATCATCGCCGAGCCGATCAGGCTGGCCGGAGGGGCGGCGAAGGCCGCGATCGCGGCGCGGGTGGACGAATTGCTGCGCATGGTCAACCTCGCGCCCTCGGATGGCGACAGGTTCCCGCACGAATTCTCCGGCGGCCAGCGCCAGCGCATCTCGATCGCCCGCGCGCTCGCCGCCTCGCCGCAATTCATGGTCTGCGACGAGCCGACCTCGGCACTCGACGTCTCTGTGCAGGCCCAGATCCTCAACCTGATGACCGACCTGCAGCGGCGGCTGTCGCTGACCTACCTGTTCATCTCGCACAACCTCGCGGTCGTGCGGCAGGTGGCCGACAGCGTCGGCGTCATGTATCTCGGCCGCATCGTCGAGGTCGGCCGCTCCGACACGCTGTTCTCGCGGCCGGCCCATCCCTATACGCGGGCGATGCTCGACGCGGTGCCGGACATCCGCGCGATCGGCGCCGTGCGCGACCCGATCCCCGGCGAGACGCCGAGCGCGATCTCGCCGCCCTCCGGCTGCACCTTCCACCCGCGCTGCCCCTACAGGAACGCCCGTTGCGAGGCGGAGGTGCCGGAGCTGAAACCCTTCGCCGACGCGCTGGTCGCCTGCCACGCGCTCGAGGAGGGCAGGGTCTCGCCGCCCGTGCTCGCCGCGCCGCAGGAGGCCGCGCAGCCGGTGGCCGAGGCGCCGACCGCTGCGCCGGCACTGGCCGCCGCGACGGCGCAGCCGGCGAAGGCCGGCTGGCTGCGGCGCTTCCTCGAAGCCGACATGCTGCATTCGTTCCGCACCTCGCCGGCCGTGGTGACGTCGTTCGTCGTCCTGCTCGTCTGCCTCGTATGCGGGCTGGGCGCGAGCCTGGTGGCGCCGCACGACATCCTCGACCTGACCTCCTTCAACCTGCTCGACGCCTCGCTGCCGCCGGCCTGGGAGGCGGACGGGACGGGCAACTTCCCGCTCGGTACCGACCAGCAGGGCCGCGACCTGCTGTCGCTCATCATCTACGGACTGCGCATCTCGCTCGTCATCGGCGGCGCCTCGGTGCTGCTCGCCGTCGCCATCGGCGTGACGCTCGGCCTCGTCGCCGGCTATTTCGGCGGGGTCGTCGATTCGATCCTGATGCGCATCGTCGACGTGCAGCTCTCCTTCCCGGCGATCCTCGTCGCCATCCTGGTCAGCGGCATCGTCAAGCTGTTCGCGACCGGGGCGGCGTTCGAGACATGGGCGACCTACGTGCTGATCTTCTCGATCGGCATCACCGGCTGGATGCAGTTCGCGCGCACGGTGCGCGCCTCCACCCTCGTCGAGGCAGGCCGCGAATACGTGCAGGCGGCCCGCGTCATGGGCCGCTCGCGCACGGCGATCATGTTCCAGCACATCCTGCCCAACGTGCTCGGCCCGGTGCTCGTGCTGGCGACGATCTTCCTCGGCGTGACCATCCTGACCGAGGCGTCGCTGTCCTTCCTCGGCGTCGGGCTGCCGCCGACCCAGCCCTCGCTCGGCACGCTGATCCGCGTCGGCGGCAACTACCTGTTCTCGGGCGAATGGTGGGTCGTGGTCTTTCCCGGCATCACGCTCGCCGCGCTTATCCTCGCCGTCAACATCCTCGGCGACTGGCTGCGCGACGCGCTCAATCCGAAGCTGAAATGACGCGGGTGGCCGACAGGAGGGAGAAGCGGGTGGATTTCAGGGATTTCGGCATAGGCGGCAGGACCGCCTTCGTCTGCGGCTCCAGCGCCGGCCTCGGCCGGGCCTGCGCCTCCGCGCTCGCCGCGCATGGCGCGGTGGTCTGGATCAACGGGCGCACCGAGGAGCGGGTGAAGCGCACGGCGGACGAACTGGCGCGCGAGCACGGCGCCGAGACGCGGTGGCTCGTCGCCGACGTGACCACCGCCGAGGGCCGCGCCGCGATGCTGGAGGCCTGCCCGTCGCCCGACATCCTGGTCAACAATTCCGACGGCCCGCGCCCCGGCGATTTCCGCGACTTCGGCGAGGCCGAGTGGCATGCAGCGCTATCGGCCAACATGGTGTCGCCGATCCTGCTGATAAGGCAGTATCTCGACGGCATGATCGGCCGCGGCTGGGGCCGGATCGTCAACATCACCTCGACCTCGGTCAAGGCGCCGCTGCCGCTGCTCGGGCTCTCCAACGGCGCGCGCAGCGGCTTGACCGGCTTCGTAGCCGGGCTTGCCCGCGAGGTCGCGGCGAGCGGCGTGACGATCAACAACATCCTGCCCGGCCGGATGTCGACCGACAGGCTGTCGAGCTATGTCGGCGCGCTCGCCCACGGGGAGGGCGTGGCCGCCGAGGCGGTGGCCGAGCGGCTGGCGCAGTCCAACCCGATGAAGCGGTTCGGCCGGCCCGAGGAGCTCGGCGCGCTCTGCGCCTTCGTCGCCAGCACGGGCGCGGCCTACATCACCGGACAGAATCTGATCGTTGACGGGGGAGAATATCTCGGATGAGTGGAGGGATGCACGTCGCGGGCGGCATCCGCACCGGCAACCGACCCCTCGGGGGCGGGCCGGCGGGCCGGGGCGCGGCGGCGCAGTCCGGTTCGTGCTCCATGGAGGATGACAGCATGTACGCCGCTCACGAGCAGCAGCCCGAGCAGCCGAGGCCGCTACCGGTCGAGATCGCCGACCGGCTGCGCAGCATGATCATCCACGACGAGATCGCGCCCGGCACGCGGCTGCAGGAGCGCACCTTCGCGGCGCGGCTCGACGTCTCGCGCACGCCGCTGCGCGACGCCACCAAGATCCTCGCCCGCGAGGGGCTGGTCGTGCTGACGCCCAACCACGGCGCGCAGGTGGTCGAGTTCTCGCCGGGCGAGATCAAGGAGATGCTGCTCGTCTATTCGGAGCTGGACGGGCTGGCCGGCCGGCTCGCCTGCGAGCACGCCACCGACGCCGACATCGACAAGGTGGCGGCGCTGGTCGAGGAGATCGACCGGGCGGTCGCACGCGGCGACCGCCGCGCCTACTTCACCGCCAACCAGGCCTTCCACCTCGCCATCGTGACGGCGGCGCGCAACGCCACGCTGGCCGACGCGCACCGCATCTTGAACCTGCGCCTCTACCGCACGCGTTACCTCGCGATCATGGACCTGGAGAACTGGACCGAGCAGGCGGCCGAGCACCCGAAGCTGCTCGACGTGCTGCGCGCCCGCGACGGCGACGCCATGGAGGCGATGGTCAAGCAGCACATGCTGCGGGCCTGGGAGTTCATCGAAAAGAGCGGCGTGGTCGCGCCGCCCGCCGAGCCCGAGCGGGCCGCCGTCGGCCCCGCCGGGCGCGCCCGCGTGGAAGGATGACGGATGCTGCCCAAGCCTGAACGCCCGCTCGCCATCACCCATTGGGGCAACTATCGCGTCAGGCTGGACGGCGGGCGGCTGGGCGGCCTGCTGCCCATCGAGGGCGAGGAGGATCCGTCCAACCTCGGCGACCAGATGGTCGACGGCGCCGTCGCGCCCTCGCGCATCGCCAACCCGTCGGTGCGCAAAAGCTTCCTCGCCGCGCGCGGCCCCTCGGACCCGCGGCTGCGCGGCGCCGAGCCGTTCGTCGAGGTGTCGTGGGACGAGGCGCTGGCGCTCGCCGCCGGCGAGATCGACCGCATCCGCGGCACGCACGGCAACGGCGCCATCTTCGGCGGCTCCTACGGCTGGGCGAGCGCCGGGCGCTTCCACCACGCGCAGAGCCAGATCCACAGGTTCCTGAACGCCGCGGGCGGCTACACGGCCTCGACGCAGAACTACAGCTACGCCGCCGGCGACACGATCCTGCCGCATGTGCTCGGCGACAGCCTCGGGCTCGGCTCCGGCCAGACGAGCTGGACGTCGATCGAGGCGAACTCCGAACTCGTGGTGATGTTCGGCGGCACGCCGTGGAAGAACGCGCAGGTCAGCCCGGGCGGCATTTCGAGCCACGGCCTGCGCGGCGCACTCGCGCGCTGCGCGGCGGCGGGCGTCGAGTTCGTCCTCGTCGGCCCGATCCGCGACGACGCCATGGACGAGGCGCGCGCGCGCTGGCTGCCGGTCCGGCCGGCGACCGACGTCGCCCTGATGCTCGGCATCGCCCACACGCTGGTCGAGGAAGGCCTGCACGACCGCGCCTTCCTCGACAGCCACTGCACCGGCTTCCCGCGCTTCCTCGCCTATCTCGTGAGCGAGACAGACGGCCGGCCGAAATCGGCCGAGTGGGCGGCGGGCATCACCGGCATCGACGCGGCGGACATCCGCGCGCTGGCGCGAAAAATGGCCTCGCGCCGCACGATGATCATGACCGCCTGGTCGCTGCAGCGGGCCGATTTCGGCGAGCAGCCCTACTGGATGACGGTGACGCTGGCGGCGATGCTCGGCCAGATCGGCCTGCCGGGCGGCGGCTTCGGCTTCGGCTACGGCTCGATCAGCGCCATCGGCTCGACCACCGCGCCGGTGCCCTGGCCGGCGCTGCCGAAGGGCACCAACCCGGTCGGCGACTTCATCCCCGTCGCGCGCATCGCCGACATGCTGCTCAACCCCGGCGCGCCCTACGACTTCAACGGGCAGCGGCGGCGCTATCCCGAGATCCGGATGATCTACTGGGCCGGCGGCAACCCGTTCCACCACCATCAGGACCTCAACCGGCTGATGGAGGCGTGGCGCCGGCCGGAGACGGTCATCGTCCACGATTCCTGGTGGAACCCGCTGGCGCGGCGGGCCGACATCGTCTTCCCGGTCGCCACCTCGCTGGAGCGCAACGACATCGCCGCCTCCAGCCGCGACCATTTCCTCTCCGCCTCCCACCGCGTCCTCGATCCCTACGGGGCATCGCGGACGGACTACGAGGTCTTCTGCGGGCTGGCGGAGCGGCTGGGCTGCCTCGAGGCCTTCTCGGAGGGGCGCGACGAGGAGGGCTGGCTGCGCCACCTCTACGAGCAGGCGAGCGAGCGGCTGGCCAAGCGCGGCCTGAACACGCCCGATTTCGACACGTTCTGGGCCGGCGAATATCTCGATTTCGCCCGCGCCACCGAGATGCGCGACCTGCTCAAGGATTTCCGCGACGATCCCGCCGAGCATCCGCTGAAGACGCCGTCGGGGCGCATCGAGATCTTCTCGCAGACGATCGACGGTTTCGGCTACGACGACTGCCGCGGCCATCCCATGTGGTACGAATCGACCGAATGGCTCGGCGCGCCGGCGGCGCGGAAATACCCGCTGCACCTGCTCTCCAACGCGCCGAAGACGCGGCTGCACAGCCAGTACGACTGCGGCTCCTATTCGCGCGCGCTCAAGGTGCAGGGCAGGGAGCCGGTGCGCATCAGCGCCGCCGACGCGGCGGCGCGCGGCATCCGCGACGGCGACGTCGTGCGCATCCACAACGACCGCGGCTCCTGCCTGGCCGGCGCGGTGGTCTCCGACGCGCTGCGGCCCGGCGTGGTCCAGTTGCCGACGGGCGCGTGGTTCGACCCGGTCGACCCGGCCGGCAGCTCGATGGACCGCCACGGCAACCCCAACGTGCTGACGCCGGACCGCGGCACGTCGAAGCTGGCGCAGGGCACCAGCGCCTATTCCTGCCTCGTCGAGGTCGAGCGCTTCGACGGCCCGCTGCCGCCGATCACCTGCTTCTCGCAGCCCGCCATCGAGCGCCGCGGCAAGGCGGGCTGACCGGACCGGAACCCACCCAGCGCGCCCGCGGGCGCGACCCATCGCATGGAGACGACATGACGAGAAAACGGACATTCCACGGCGTGAACGTCGGCATCCTGATGGTGAAGTCGAAGTTCACCCGCTATCCGGGCGACGTCGGCAACGCCACGACCTGGGACTTCCCGGTCCAGTACAAGGTGGTGGAGGACGCCGTCCCCTCGCGCATGACCGAGCTGCACAATTCGAGCCTGCTGGAGCCGTTCAAGCGCGCGGCGGCCGAGCTGGTGGAGCAGGGCGTCGACGGCATCACCACCACCTGCGGCTTCCTGTCGATCTACCAGAAGGAGCTCGCCGACACCTGCCCGGTGCCGGTCGCGACCAGCAGCCTTTTGCAGGTGCCGCTGGTGCAGCGGCTGATCCCGTCGAACAAGCGGGTCGGCGTCATCACCTTCAGCTCGGCGCTGATGAACCCGGCCTACCTGAAGGACGTCGGCGTGCCCGACGACACGCCGATCATCGGCATGGACAGGGAGTCCGCCTTCGCCCGCGCGATCATGACGGCGGAGGACACCGCGCCCTTCGAGGTGCAGCAGCAGGAGATCGTCGACACGGTCGGCCGCCTGATCGAGGCCAATCCCGACATCGGCGCCGTGGTGGCCGAATGCACCAACATGACCCCGTTCAGCCATGCGGTGGTGGAGCGCTACGGCATCCCGGTCTACGACGCGGTGTCGATGATCCGCTGGTTCCAGTCCGGCCTGCGGCCGCGCAGATACGTGTAAGACGGCGATGCGCGCGAGATGAAGTCGGGCGATTATCTGGTCATCGGCGGCGGCCTCGTCGGGCTGGCGATCGCCTACGGGCTCGCCCGGCGCGGGCTGGCGGTGACCGTGCTCGACGAGGGCGACGTCGCCCACCGGGCCGCGCGCGGCAATTTCGGCAACATCTGGATCCAGGGCAAGGGGGCCGGCGTCCCGGCCTATGCCGAGGTGACGCGCCGCTCGGCGCTCGAATGGCCGGCCTTCGCCCGCGAGATCGAGGAGGTCTCGGGGGTCGAACTGCGATACCGGCAGGAAGGCGCGATCGGCGTCTGCTTCTCGGAAGCCGAGCTGAAGCAGCGCATGGCGATGCTCGCCGCCGCCGAGGCGGATTCGACCATCCCGGCCGAGCCGCGCGAGGTCTCGGCGTCGGAGCTGCGGAAGATGTATCCGATGATCGGCCCGACCATGGCCGGCGGCACGCTTTCGCCGCTCGACGGCACGGTCGACCCGCTGCGGCTCCTGCGCGCCCTGCTCGTGGCCTTCAGGGCGGCCTCCGGCACCTATGTCTCCGGCGCCCGCGTCGGGACGATCGCCCGGGACGGCGACGGCTTCGCGGCCACGACGGCGACGGGCACCTACGGGGCCGCGCGCGTGCTTCTGGCCGCAGGGCTGGGCAATGCGATGCTGGCGCCGCAACTCGGCATGCGCGCGCCGCTGCGGCCCGTGCGCGGCCAGATCATCGTCACCGAGAAGCTGAAGCCGTTCATGCCGCTCTCCTTCCACTTCATCCGCCAGACCGAGGACGGCGGCGTCATCTGCGGGGATTCGTCCGAGGAGGCGGGCTTCGACGAAGGCGTCACCCGGCCGATCCTCGCCCGCACCGCCGACCGCCTGACCACCGTGTTCCCGTTCATGAAGGACGTGCGGCTGGTGCGCGCATGGGGCGCGCTGCGCGTGATGAGCCCCGACGGCCTGCCGATCGTGCAGGCCTCGCAGGAGGCGCCCGGCGCGTTCGCCGTCTCGGTGCACAGCGGCGTCACGCTGTCGCCCTTCCACGCCGCGGTGGTCGCCGCCTCGCTGGCCGACGAGGGGCGCCTGCCGCCCCACCTTACGCAGAGCTTCAGCCCGGACCGCTTCGATGTTCAGATCCCTCGCAACTCCTGAGACGCCGGCGATCGGCATCGAGGTCGACGGCCGCCGGATCGCCTGCGCGCCCGGCGAGAACCTCGCCGCCGTGCTGCTGCGCGCGGGCTTCGGCCCGTTCCGCTCGACGCCCGTCTCCGGCGCGCCGCGCATGCCCTACTGCATGATGGGGGTGTGCTTCGACTGCCTCGCGGTGGTCGACGGCGTGCCCAATTCGCAGACCTGCCTGACCGCCGTGGCGGACGGCATGACGGTGCGCCGGCAGGAAGGCGCTTCGGCTGCGGCCTTCCTGGCCGCGGAGGGGCTGGCCGATGAGTGACGCGACTTTCGACCTCGCCATCGTCGGCGCCGGCCCGGCCGGCATGGCCGCGGCCGTCGAGGCGACCGCGCTCGGCCTCTCCGTCTGCGTCCTCGACGAGCAGGCCGCCCCCGGCGGACAGATCTATCGCGGCATCACGCGGCCGGCCGGACTCGATCCGCAGGTGCTCGGCCCGGACTATTGGGAAGGCAAGGCGCTGGCCGAGCGGTTCCTCGCCTGCGGCTGCGACTACCGGCCGGGGAGCACGGTCTGGCACGTCGATGCGGGCGAACTCTCCTTCGCCGGCCCGCACGGCGGCGGCACCGTCGCCTGGCGCAAGCTGCTCAACGCCACCGGCGCGATGGAGCGGCCGATGCCGGTGGCCGGCTGGACGCTGCCGGGCGTCATGACGGCGGGCGCGGCGCCGATCCTGCTCAAGGCCTCGGCGACCGTCGCCGAGAACGCCGTGTTCTGCGGCTCGGGGCCGCTGCTCTACCTCGTCGTGGCGCAATATCTGCGCGCCGGCGTCAAGGTCGCGGCCGTGCTCGACACGACGCCGTGGCAGGCCTATCTCGGCGCGCTGCGCCACATGCCGGCGGCCCTGCCGGGCTGGTCGTACCTGTCGAAGGGGCTCGGCCTGCTGCGCGAGATCGGCGCGGCCGGCGTGCGCGTGGTGCGCAACGTCGACCGTCTCGAGATGCGCGGCCGCGACGCGCTGGAGGCGGTACGCTGGCGGGCGGGCGCGAGCGAGGGCGAGATCGCCACGTCGCACGCCTTCCTCCACCAGGGCATCGCGCCCAACACCAACCTCGCCCGCGCCGCCGGCTGCGCGCATGTCTGGGACGAGGCGCAGCTCTCGTGGCGGCCGCGCACCGACGCCTGGGGCGCGGCCTCGCGGCCCGATCTCTATTGCGGCGGCGACGTCGCCGGCATCGCCGGGGCGAGGGCGGCTGCGCTTTCGGGCCGGCTGAGCGCGCTCGCCGCCGCCGCCGACCTCGGCCGCATCGACGCGGCCGGTCGTGACGCGCGCGCGGCCGGGCTGCGCCGCGCGATGCGCAGGGAACTCGCCGCCCGGCCCTTCCTCGACACGCTCTATCGCCCGCTCCCCGCCTTCAGGGTGCCGGCCGTGGACGACGTGGTCGTCTGCCGCTGCGAGGAGGTGACGGCCGGCGCGCTCGCCGACGCGGTCGACGCCGGCGCGATGGGGCCGAACCAGCTCAAGGCGTTCACGCGCTGCGGCATGGGGCCGTGCCAGGGCCGCTCCTGCGGCCTGACGGCAGCCGCCCTCGTCGCAGCCCGCCTCGGCATGTCCGAGGGCGAGGCGGGCTACTTCAACATCCGCTTCCCGGTGAAGCCCGTGCCCCTCGGCGCCGTCGCCGCGGCGGGCGGAAAGCCGGCCGGATGACGGGCGGCCGGAGTATCGGCAGGCTGTCTCTACCGACCATCAGTATTGCATACCATGTACATATGATGATAGGAAATGGGACTGATGGAGCAGGGAATTCCGGGGCGGCGCATCGCGGCCGCCGGGACCCTGCGCCGCTCGCAGGCAGACGGAGATGGGCGTGATCAAGCGGTATGAATCCAATGCGCGGCGCAGCCGCGTCGTCGTCCACAACGACACGGTCTATCTGGCCGGGCAGGTCGCCGACGACTGGTCGGGCGACATCACGCAGCAGACGCGCGAGACGCTGGCCAACATCGACAGGATGCTGGCGCTCGCCGGCAGCGACAAGTCGAAGCTGCTGTCGGCGACGATCTGGATCAAGCGGCTCTCCGACTACGACGCGATGAACGCCGTGTGGGACGCGTGGCTGGCGCCGGGCGCGGCACCGGGCAGGGCCTGCGCGGTCCTCGACATGGCCGATCCGGACATCCTCGTCGAAATCACGCCGATCGCGGCGCTCTAGAGCATGTCGCCCGAAAGTGGGAACCGGTTTCGGCATAGCGACATGCGTAAAAACAAAGACTTGAAGTGCGTTGCATGATTCCGGTTCGACGCGACGCGCATTGGCGCAAAATGGAGGGCACCATGACGAACAACCTGCCGGACACGACCGGCCTCAACGCCTCGCTCGTCTACGACGCCGCCGAGGCCATGCACCCGGACGAGGACATTCGCAACCGCATCGCCGGCACCATCGCGCCGATCGGCTCGCCCGCGCCGGTGATCGGCCCGGTCTGGACGATGCGCCTGACGCGCGCGCCCGGCACTTCGGCCGAGAACCGCCTGCGCATCATGCAGGCCTATGACGGCGTGCCCGCCGGCGTCGTGCTCGTCATCCAGGCGGTCGGCGATCTCGGCGGCGCCGTCATCGGCGACGTGCTCGCCCACCGGCTGAAGATGTCGGGCGTGCTCGGCATCGTCGTCGACGGGCCGGTGCGCGACGTCGACGGCATGGTGAAATACGGCCCCGGCTCCTGGTCGAGCGCGGTCAACATGGCCGGCATGAAGACCGTCAGCACGATGGTCGAGACGCAGGTGGAAATCGAGATCGGCGGCGTGCGCGTGTCGCCCGGCGACATCGTCGCGGCCGACGCGGACGGCGTCATGTTCCATCCCGCCGGCGAGGCGGTGCCGCTGCTCGAGAAGGCCGTCGCCTTCGCCAAGGCCGAGCAGCAGTCGCACGAGCGCATCGCGGCCGGCAACGGCGCCGCGACATCCTACCTGCCGAAGAAGTGAGCCGGCCCGTGGCGCCGGCCCGGCAGGACCGCACGCGGCGCGTCGGCTTCATCGGCCGCGGCCGCCTCGCGGCCGGCGTCGCCCGCGCGATCGCCGATGGCGGCGTGCCCGGCTGGGAGGTCGGCGCGGCACTCGCCCGCGACGGCAGGGAGCGCGCCTTCCCCGGGCCGGTCCTCACCGACCGCGCCGCCTTCTTCGGCAGCGGGCTGGACCTGATCATCGAAGCCGGCGGCCCGCAGGCGCTGGTCGAGTTCGGGCCCGAGGCGCTCGTAGCGGCCGACCTCTGGACGATCAGCGCCTCGGCGCTGGCCGACCCTGCCTTCTACGAACGCATGGAGCGGATCGGCGCCGAAACCGGCCACAGGCTGCGGCTTGTCGCGGGCGCCTTCGGCGGCATGGACGCGGTCGCAGCACTCGCCACGCTGCCCGGCACCACCGTCACCTTCGCGGCCACATGGACCGGCGACGACGCCTCGAAGCCGGCCGTCCGCGAGACGGCCTCGGCGCGCGAGATCGTCTCGCGCCATCGCGGCGTCAACGCGCTGGCGGCGGCCGCGATCGCCGGCGTCGGGCTGGACGCCACCCGCATCGACTATGCCGGCGAGGGCCCGGGCGGCCTGAGGGTCCTCGCCGTCGAGGCGACCGGCCCCGGCGGCACCTATGCCGGCCGCTCCACCCCGACCGTCGACCCGCAGGCCGGCGCCCAGATGGTCGTCGGCTCCCTCGTCGCCGCCCTCAGGAACGAAACCCGCGTCATCTGGTGCGGGTGAGGGGCGGGCTGGCCGGCCCGCCGTCGCGCATCACCGTCCTATCGCGCCGAGGGCTCCCGGCGGAGTGGCTTCGTCATCTACCCGGCCGCGTCGGCCCCGCTCGTTGCGTGCTTTCGCTCCGCCGCCGCAGCGAACACGTCGCTGGCGGTTCGGAAGGCCTCCAGCGATGCCGGGAAGCCGCAATAGGCGGCGACCTGGATCAGCACCTCGCGGACCTCTTCCTGACTGCAGCCATTGTTGATGGCGCCGTTCAGGTGCAGCCTCAATTCATGCTGCCGCCCGAGCGCCGAAAGCATCGCGACATTGATCAGGCTGCGCGTCTTGAGCTCCAGTCCGGGGCGCGACCACACGCTCCCCCAGCAGAACTCGGTGACCATCTCCTGGATGGGACGATTGAACTCGTCCACGGCCCGTTCGGACCGCGCGACGTACGCCTCCCCGAGCACCGCGCTGCGAATGGATCTTCCGGTTTCATATTTCGCACTATCCATTCACCCGCTCCGAAGCTGGAAGATTTTTCTCCGTAAGCGTATCGCGGGATCGCGTCGCTTGTCATGATCGGGTTGGGTCTGGCCACAGAATCCTCGCGATACCCGTCAGGATGTGCGGCACGATATGGGGAAGCCGCGGCTTCGGGGGATATTCCTCACCCCGCTTGCAGGCGGCCCATAACCCGGAAGAATGCACCTTCCAAAAAAAGTCAGTTGACCCATGGGGCGCGGAGGAGATGATGTAGCCGGCCCCATGCATTCAATCTTCATGTGGGAAAATCAAGGAACGATATGCCAGAGGGACGGCAAGAAATATTTCTCAGTATGAGGAATATTTGCAAAGATTATAACGGTACTCGGGTAATAGACGATCTTTCCTTGGATATTGAGGAAGGAGAGTTCGTTGTTCTTCTTGGCCCTTCGGGCTGCGGGAAGACGACTACCCTGCGCATGCTTGCCGGCTTTGTGGGTGTCGCCTCGGGCAACATCATTCTCGACGGCGAGGACATCCAGCATCTCCCGCCCTACCGGCGCGAGATGGGACTGGTTTTCCAGAGCTACGCCCTGTTTCCCCATATGACGGTGGCCGAGAACATCGCCTTCGGCCTTCAGATGCGCCGCCAGCCCAGGGAGGCGATCGCGAGCCGCGTCGCCGAGCTTCTCGACCTGGTGAAGCTCACCGGCTACGAGGCGCGCCTGCCCAGGCAATTGTCCGGAGGACAGCAGCAGCGCGTTGCGCTCGCCCGGGCCATCGCCATCGACCCGAAGGTGCTGCTGCTGGACGAGCCCCTCTCCAATCTCGATGCTTCCCTGCGCCAGCAGGTCGCGCACGAGATCAGGCTGCTGCAGAAGGCGCGCGGCCTGACCACCATCATGGTCACGCACGACCAGCTCGAGGCCATGTCGATGGCCGACCGGCTCGTCGTCATGCGCAATGGCAGGATCGAGCAGGCAGGCACCCAGCGCGATCTCTACGAGAGGCCGGCGAGCTCCTTCGTGGCCTCGTTCATCGGCGGCAGCAACATCGTCGAAGGCGATCTCGACGGCGCCATGTTCCGCGCCGTCGAAGCCGAGCCGGTCAGGCTGGCGTCGACCTATGCCCCGCAGCCGGCCTGCAGGCTCGCCCTCCGCCCGGAGCGCATCGTCATGGCGCCCTCGGCCGGCCACGCAGGCGGGCCGGGTGTGACGGGCACGATCGAGCTCGCGACCTATCTCGGCGCCACCAGCGAATATCTGGTGCGCATAGGTCCGGACAGGAGATTGGTCGTGCGCTCTTCGGTCGGTGCCGACCACCGCGCCGGCGAAAGGGTCTTCCTCCGCTGGTCTGCGCAGGACGAACGGGTCTTCGATAGCCAGGACAGGGTCGTCGCGCCTGCGGTGAAGGCTGCTTCGGCGCAGCTTGCCGTCTCGACGGGGCGAAGCTGATGGCCATGACGAGTGCCGTTTCGACGAGGACGTCGGTCAAGCTGGCGGCGTCCGACCGGCTGCTGATGCGGCTCAGCATGCCCTACAGGATCGTGGCCACGGCCTGCGGCATCTTCCTGCTCTTCGTGCCGATGCTGATGACCTTCTACATCAGCCTGTTCGACCAGCCCTTCATCACGTTTCCGCCGCGCGGCTACACCTGGCGGTGGTTCACCGAGCTCTACGCCGATTTCGGCCATCCGTTCATGGTCAGCCTCCAGGTGGCGCTCGCGGTCGTCGTGCTCAGCCTGCTGATCGGCGTGCCGGCGGGGATCGGGCTGTCGCGCTACGAGTTCCGCGGCAAGGGGACCATCAGCATGCTGCTGCTGTCCCCGCTGACGATCCCCTCGATCGCCATCTCGCTGTCGATCCTCACCGCGGCCATCGCCATCCAGCAGCGGACCGGGGTGGTGCTGACCGGCTCCTATTCGATCCTCGTCGTCGGCCACGTGCTGATCGCCACGCCCTGGGTCGTGCGGCTGTGCCTGGTCAGCCTGGCAAACCACAACCGCGCCGTCGAGGAGGCGGCCGCCAGCCTCGGCGCCACGCCGCTGGTCGTCATCCTGCGCGTGACCATCCCGGCCATGCGCCAGGGCATGATCGCCGCGGCCCTCTTCGCCTTCATCATCTCGTTCGAGAGCCTGGAGATGTCGCTGTTCCTCGTCAGCCCGGGGATATCGACGCTTCCGGTGGCGACCCTCAACTATCTCGAGGTGAAGGTCGACCCGCTCATTGCCGCCCTGTCGGTGGTCCAGATCATCTTCGTAGCGGCAGTCCTGCTGGTTCTGGACCGTTTCGTCCGGCTCGGCAGGAACATCGTCCACTGAACTCAAAAAAACAGGGAACACGAAAGGAGACTTGCATGACCATGCCAAAGGAACTGTCCTTGCCGACGCTCAACCGTCGTTCGCTCCTCCAGGGTGCGGCGGCTCTCGCGGCCGCGGGTAGCCTTGGCGGCATCTCGCCCGCGCGGGCCGCGGGCCAGGTCGTCGTCGGCACCTGGGGCGGCGATTTCGCCAAGGGGCTGGGTCAGAGCATCGACGTCCAGATGGAGGCGCTGGGCTACAAGGTCGTCCAGGACGCCAACACGACGGCCGCGCGCAACGGCAAGGTGATCGCCGAGCAGGCGCTGCCGACGGGCTCCTTCGACGTCGTCTGCGTCCAGCCGGGGGCGGCCGAGACGATGGCCAATGCCGGGCTGCTGGAGAAGCTCGATCCCGCCAAGATCCCGAACCTGGCCAAGGTGCTGCCCAACCTGCGCATCTCGGAATACATGGCGCCCCACATCTTCAGCCCGACCGTGCTGATCTACAATCCGGATACCCTGCCCGAGCCGCCCAAGTCGCTCGGAGACCTGCTCGACCCGAAATATGCCGGCAAGTTCGCGGTCACCGACGCCAACTACACGATCGTGGTGATGGCGGCCGCGCTCTATGCGGCCGGCGACATCCACGCGATCGACAAGGGCAAGGATGTCGTCGAGAAGCTGAACGCCAACGGGCTGAAGTTCTTCTCGGCCGACATGATGGCCGCGCCGCTGCAGACCGGCGAGATCACCGTCGGCCTCCTGCCGCTCGCCCGCGTGGTGATGTGGCAGAACCAGGGAATGAACATCAAGGCCGCGTTCCCCCAGGAAGGCTCGATCCCCTATATCGACGGGATGTCGGTTCCGAAGAACGCGCCGAACAAGGAAGGCGCCTACAAATACATCGACGTCATGCTCGGCGCGGAGGCCCAGCGCATCTTCGCCGAGTTCATGGGCTACCTGCCCTCGATCGACGATGCCGGCCTGACCGGAAAGACGGCCGAGCAGCTCACGCTGCCGTCGCCGGCGCCGAAGATCGTGCTCGAGGACTACGCCTTCACGGCCACCGTCCAGCAGGAGCTGGGCGAATGGTGGAAGAAGAGCATCCTCGGCAAATGACGTCCGAGGCCGGGCCCATGGCAGAGATATCGGATCGGGTGAGACGGCAGCCGGACTCCGTTCCGGTCGGCCTGGCCACCCTTCTCCTGGGCCCGGCCACCGCCGTCGTCGCGATGGCCATGGTCATCCCGCTGATCGCCTTCGCCCGATACGGGTTCAACAGCTACGACCGGATCGAGCTGATGAAGCAGGCCTGGGACATCGGCAACTATGTCCGCTTCTTCAGCGACCCGTTCTTCCTCGGCGTCCTGCTGCGCACGATCGGCATGGCGTTCCTGGCGACCGTCCTGTGCCTCGCGATCGGCTTTCCGATCGCCTTCCAGCTCGTGCGCACGCAGTCGCGCTTCAAGTCGATCGCCGTCTTCCTGATCGTCTTGCCGCTCTTCATCAGCGGCACCATCCGCTGCGTCGGCTGGATGATCGTGCTTGCCCGCGGCAGCCTGCTGGACACCGTGATCGTGACCGTATCCGGCGCCCGCATCGACCTGATGCACACGACCCTTGCCGTGCTGTTCGGGATCGCCTCGTTCAACCTGCCTTACCTCATCCTGACGCTGCAGAGCGCCATCGAGGGCGTGGACATGGAACTGCAGCAGGCAGCCGAAGGCCTCGGCGCCACGCCGCAGCGCGCCTTCTGGCGCGTCATCTGGCCGCTCGCCTTCCCCGGCGTGGTCGTCGCCGCGATCCTGTCCTTCGTGCTCGCGATGAACGCCTATGCTGCGCCGGTGCTGCTCGGCGGGCCGCGGTTCCAGATGATGGCGCCGCTCCTCTACTGGGAGTTCGGAACCCAGAACAACTGGCCGATGGCCTCGGTGGTGGCCTTCGTCATCATGGGCACCACCCTTCTGCTGGTCGGCATCGCCAGCGCCCTCCTGCTGAGGCGGCGCTAGAATCGGGACATGAAAGGACAATCGAAAGTGACTGAGCGGGTTTGGGATGCGTTCCTGACGGAGCGCGACCGGCAGGTTCTTGCGGCATCCGGCTACGGGAAGAAGGCCGGCTTCGGCGAGCGGCCGGCGATCCTCGTGATCGACGTCAACTATGCCTTCGTCGGCAGCGAGCCGCTGCCGATCCTGGAATCCATCAAGGACTGGCCCAACTCGTGCGGCACCGAGGGGTGGGATGCGCTCGCCGTCATCGCCGCGCTGATCGATGCCGGCCGCGCGCGGGGAATCCCGATCATCTACACGACCGGCCACAACCCGACGAACAAATGGTTCTACGGCAACTGGTCGTGGAAGAACGGCCGGACCGACGAGATGGCGATCGAGTCCCATTCGGAAGTCGTCGGCTACGACATTCCGCGCGAGATCGCGCCCGGCCCCCGCGACCTGATCTTCCGCAAGCGCATGCCGAGCGCCTTCTTCGGCACGGATCTGGCGAGCTATCTGACCCTGCTGAAGGTCGACAGCCTGCTGGTCACCGGCACGACGACCAGCGGCTGCGTGCGCGCCTCGGTGGTCGACGCCTTCTCGCACCACTACAGGACGAGCGTGATCGAGGACGGCTGCTTCGACCGCAGCCAGGCCAGCCACGCCCTCAGCCTGTTCGACATGCACTCGAAATACGCCGACGTGGTCCCGAGCGCCGAGGCGCTCGAATATCTGGCGACGGTGCCGCAGGGCATGTTCGACCTGCCTTCCTGATCTTCCGTATTCCCTCTTTGCACGCCGATGAAATGTAAATGTTTTTAACATCCAGGCATATAACTCGGGGTTATCCAGAATAAAAAATAAGTAATTTGCATGTATATTTTTGCGAAATAAAGTGAGAGCCGAGGAGTTCTCGGAGTTCGATACGAGCGGCGGCGGCTCCGGAAAAGAAGAATTCAGGAGAATTGACTTGGCGAATTGGCGTGTCGGCGTGGATTCTGGCGGTACGTTCACCGACGTCTGCGTCCTCAACGAGCAGGACGGCAGCCTCGTTGTCTGGAAGACCTCCTCCAGCCCGGAGAATCCGGCGAAGGCGATCCTGAGCGGCGTCGCCGACGGCATGGGCCTCGCCCGCGAGCAGGATCCGGCCGCGGCGCTGGCCTATTTCGGCCACGGCACGACGGTGGCGACCAACGCGCTCATCCAGAAGCGTGGGGCCAGGACGGGCATGCTGGTCACGGAGGGCTTCGGGGACGTGCTGGAGCTTGCGCGCCAGCGTCGGCCGCATCTCTACGATCTCGAGGCCGAGAAGCCGGTTCCTCTGGCAACCCGCGACCTTCGGCTGGAGGTGCGCGAGCGGACGCGGCACGACGGGCGCGTCGAGGCCGAGCTCGACGAGGCGCAGGTGCGGGAGGCCGCGCGGCAGTTCCGCGAGAACGGCGTGGACGCGGTGGCGGTCTGCTTCCTCTACTCCTATCGCAATCCCGAGCACGAGCGGCGCGCCGCCGAGATCCTGCGCGAGGAATGTCCCGGCATCTTCGTGACCGCCAGCCATGAGATCGCGCCCGAGTTCCGCGAGTACGAGCGCTTCTCCACCGCCACCGTGAACGCCTATCTCGGCCCGGTCATGGAGACCTATATCCACGCGCTGGAGCCGAGGCTCGGCGATGTCGGGCTCGGCAGCGCGCCCCACATCACCCAGTCGAACGGCGGCACGCTGAGCTTCGACACGGCCGGCCGGGAGCCCGTGCGGACCCTGCTTTCGGGCCCGGCGACCGGTGTTTCCGGCGCGCTGGCGGTGATGGAGGCTTCCGGCATCGGCGACTTCATCACCTTCGACATGGGCGGCACGAGCTCCGACATCTCGCTCATCGAGAAGGGCGAGCCGAGCCTGGCGCGCGAGACCAGCGTCCACGGCTACCCCCTCAAGGTGCCGATGCTCGACATCCACACGATCGGCGCCGGCGGCGGCTCGATCGCCCATGTCGATGCGGGCGGGCTGCTGAAGGTCGGCCCGCAGAGCGCCGGTGCCGTGCCGGGACCGGCCTGCTATGGGCGGGGGGGAACCGAACCCACCGTCTGCGACGCCAATGTCGTGCTGCAGACGCTGAACCCGGTCAGCATGCTAGGCGGTCGGCTGGAGGTCGACCGGGCGGCCGCATCGCAGGCGGTCGCCGGGCTCGCCGGGCAGCTCGGCCTCGGCCTGCACGAGACCGCGCAGGGCATCATCTCCGTCGTCACGGCGAACATGGCCCGCGCGATCCGCTTCGTCTCCGTGCGCAAGGGCTACGACCCGCGCGAATATACGCTGGTCGCCTTCGGCGGGGCGGGGCCGCTGCATGCGGCCCGGCTGATGCTCGAGCTCGAGATGCCGCGCACCGTCGTCCCCCGCTATCCGGGGCTGCTGTGCGCGATGGGCCTTCTCGTCGCCGACCTGAAGCGCAACGACAGCATCACCAACCATCTCGTGCTCGGCGCCGGCGCGGTCGGTGCCGTCCACGAGACGTTCCAGCGCCTGCGCGAGCGGGCCGAGGCCTGGTTCGAGGGCGAGGGCATCGCGCCGACGCAGCGCGTGCTGCGCTATCTCGTCGATGCCCGCTACAAGGGCCAGAATTACGAGCTCGGCATCCCCGTCGAGGCCTCCGCCGGCGGCGAGGTGGACATGGAGCGCATCGCGGCGGACTTCCATGCCGCGCACAAGCGGGTCTACGGCTACAGCGTCGCCGAGCAGCCCGTGGAGCTGGTGACGTTCCGCTCGGAGGCCGTGGCGAGCGTTCCGAAGGCGAGGATACCGGCCTTCGACAAGGCCGACTGGCCGGTCGAGGACGCGAAGCTCGGCATGCGCGACGTGTGGTTCCCCGAGCTTTCGGGCTTCGCTCCGGTGCCGGTCTTCGACCGGGCGCGGCTCGGCCACGGACACAGGATCGCCGGCCCCGCCGTCATCGAGCAAATGGACAGCACGACCGTCGTCCTCCCGGCCATGCAGGCGACGGTCGACGCCAATCTCAATCTGATACTCGAGGTGATCCGATGAGCGTTATCGGCGCGCGGGCGCAGGTCTCGGCCAGCGACAAGCCGCTGCGGAAGATCGATCCCGTCTCCATCGAGGTGCTTGCCAACGCGCTGGATTCGATCGTCGAGGACGCCGGCGAAGTGCTGATCCGCTCGTCCCACAGCCCGACGGTCAAGGAGCGGCGCGACAGTTCGACGGCGCTGTTCGACAGCGAGGGGCGGGCCTTGTGCCAGGCCGCGCACATCCCGCTGCATTTCGGCAGCCTGTTCGGCATCGTCGAGCTGATCACGGCGCATTATCCGCCGAGCACGATCCGCGAGGGCGACATCTTCATCGGCAACGACGCCTATGAGGGCGGCGGCACGCATCTCAACGACATCGTCCTCGTCGAGCCTATCTTCGTGGACGGCGGGATCGTCGCCTGGACGACGAACGTCGCCCACCACGCCGATTTCTTCGACAGGGGCCACGCCCACATCTTCCAGGAGGGGCTGAGGATACCGCCCGTCAAGCTCTACAAGAGCGGCGTGCTGGAGGAGGGGGTCCAGAAGCTGATCCTGCTCAACACGCAGGTGCCGGAGGAGCGGATCTCCGACATCCGCGCGCAGGTCAGCGCCAATCGCTTCGCGATCGATCGCTTCCGTCACCTGTGTGCGAAATACGGCACCGATTTCATGCGCGACGCCTCCGCCGCGCTGCTCGATTCGGCCGAGCGGCGCATGCGGGCGGGGATCGCCGAGATTCCCGACGGCGTCTATGAGTTTGAGGACGATTTCGATCACCCGGAAGTGTCCGAGATCTTCCGGTTCGGCGTCACCGCGACGGTCCGCGGCGATGAGCTCGATCTCGCCTTCCGCGCGCCGCCGCAGGTCCGCGCCAGCCTCAACCTGGTCAACAGCGCGCTCGCGGCCGCGAGCTACTATGCGGTGAAGGCGATCGCCGATCCTTACGGCCCGGCCAATTCGGGCCTGTTCAGGCCGATCAGCATAACGGCCCCGAGCGGCTCGATGCTGAACGCGGCGGCGCCGGCGGCGGTCTATGGGCGCGCCTGCGCGGCCCAGCGGGTCGTCGACCTCGTCCACGGCGCCCTTGCCCAGGCCGTCCCGCACAAGGTGACGGCGGCACATAACGGCTCGGTGACCGGCAACACCTACAGCGGCATCCACCCGCAGACCGGCCATCTCTACATCTACGGCGAAACCATGGGCGGCGGCGGCGGTGCCGGCCACTCGCGGGACGGCCTCGACGGCGTTCACGTCCACATCACCAACTCGGCCAACATGCCGATCGAGACGCTGGAGATGGAATACCCGATAGCGGTGGCGCGCTCGGCGCGGGCGACGGACGGCGGCGGGCCGGGCCGCCTTCGCGGCGGCGTGGGCATCCTCCGCCGCCTCCGCGCCGAGAACCACGACTGCCGGGTGGACGTGCGCGGCTCGCGGCTCCATGCGGGGCCGTGGGGGCTCGAGGGCGGCCTGCCCGGCGCGCCTTTCAGCTACCGCTTCGAACCGCCGCTCAAGGATCCCTACAAGAAGTACACGTTGCTGCACGGCGGCCAGCGCGTCAGCATCTTCACGCCGGGCGGCGGCGGCCATGGCGACCCGAAGAGGCGCGACCGCGCGCTGGTCCTGCGCGACTATCGCGAGAAGCGGATCAGCCGGCAGGCTGCGTGCGAAATTTATGGCATGTCGCCCGAGGAGCTGGCCTGACGTTCCAACGGCAAGGCGCCGGGCCGCGGGGTTCGGCGCGGCCCTGGTTCTAAGGACGCCGCTACCAGCCTCCTGGCTCGGCATGCCTCCCTCCTCGCGTCTTTCGCGGAGAGGATTGCGTTTGCGGATGAAGGCTTCAGCCGATCTGCCCGACGATCTTCGGGGTGACGATCTTCATCTGCTCGATGAAGGCGCTCACCATCGTCGAATTGCGCGGCTCGCGCGGGATGCAGCTCAGCAGGTGGGTGCTGATCGCGGGCTCGAAGGGGCGCACCTCGACGGCCCCGCTCTTGGGGCGCGTGAATATGGGGTGCACGAGCGAGATGCCGAGGCCGGCGGCGACGAAGTCGGCGATCGACGTCGCCGTGCTCGTCTCGATCACGAAGTCGAGCTCGATCTCGGCCTTTTCGGCCGCGTTCTGGATCAGGCGCCGCATCTGGCTGTTGGGCGGCGACGAGATGAACTTCTCGCCTCTCAGATGCGCGGTGGTGACCACCTTCTCCCGCGTCAGCCGGTGGCCGACCGGCATGATGCAGACGAGATCGAAGGCGACGATGCGGTCCGTGCGCACATAGGCGTTCGACACGTCGTAATTGGGGAAGATGACGCCGACGTCCACTTCCTTCATCCTGACCTTGTCGATCACGTCCTGCGATTTTCCCGACAGCAGCGTCACCTGGAAGCCGGGGTTCATGCCGATCAGCGAGATGATGGCCTTGGGCACGATCAGGTCGGCCAGCACCGGCGATGCGGCCACGATCAGCCGGCCTTCCTCTTCCCGGCGGATCGAATCGACGGCCTCCTGGAGCTGGTTCACGCCGCGGAACACGCGGTCTATCTCGTCGTAGACGCGGTATCCGGCCGGCGTCAGCGAAAGACGCCCATGCGTGCGCTCGAGGATCGCGAAACCGCAATCCTCCTCGAGATGGGCCAGCAGCTTGCTGACGGCCGGTTGCGACACGAACAGCCGCTCGGCGGCCTTGGTGACCGACCCCTCTTCGACCAATGCGCGCAGCGCCTCGATCTGACGGAAACGCAGCGGCCTTCGCATAGGCGATCCTTTCGCGCCATCTGTCGAACGTCACCGGCTCTGCGCCGGCCTCAGGTCTTTAGCGTGAACGGATCGCGCGCGTCCTCCGAAAAGTCGATCATGACGTTCTTGCTGTACATGAACTCGGCCAGGCCTTCCTCGCCGCGTTCGCGGCCGTAGCCGCTTTCCTTGATGCCGCCTACGGGCGTCTGGCTCGCGCTCATCCGGTAGGTGTTCACCCACACCGTGCCGGCCCGGATCGCGCGCGTGACACGCAGGCTGCGCGACAGGTCGCGTGTCCATATGCCGGAAGCGAGCCCGTAGGACGTGGCGTTGGCTATCGCCACCGCCTGCGCTTCCTCGTCGAAGGGGATGACGGCAAGCACGGGCCCGAATATCTCGTGCTGCGCGAGCTTCATGCCGTTGTCGACGTCGGCGAAGATCGTCGGCTGTATGAAATAGCCGCCGTCGAGCCCCGGCCCACTCGCCCTGCCGCCTCCGGACACGAGGCGCGCGCCCTCGCGCTTCGCGGATGCGACGGATGACAGGATGCGGTCGAGCTGCGCCTCGTTGGCCACCGGCCCCATCTCGGTCGCCATGTCGAGCGGATTGCCCATGCGGATGGCTGCCGACCTCTGCGAGAGGTCCTCGACGACCCGGTCGTAGACGCTGCGCTCGACCAGCAGCCGCGATCCGGCGATGCAGCTCTGCCCGCTCGCGCCGAAGATGCCGGACATGGCGCCGACGGTCGCCTTCTTCAGGTCGGCGTCGGCAAAGATGATGTTGGGGGACTTGCCGCCGAGCTCGAGGCTGACGGGGACGAGGTTGCGTGCCGCCGCGGCAGCCACCTCGCGGCCGACCGCCGGGCTGCCCGTGAAGCTGATCTTGCCGAAGCCCGGCGCCGAGACGAGCCGCCGTCCGACCTCGGCATCGCCGGTCACCACGTTGAACACGCCGGCCGGAAAGCCGGCCTCCTCGACGAGTCGGCAGAATTCGAGCGTGGAGACGGAGGCATGCTCGGAAGGCTTCACGACCACGCAGTTTCCGGCCACCAGGGCGGCGGGCAGCTTGTTGGCCAGCAGCGAGATGGGCGAGTTCCAGGCGGTGACCAGCAGCACCACGCCGAACGGATGGCGCATCGTGTAGTCGAACATGCCCGGATTATCGAGCGGTATGGTCTTGCCCCAGATCTTGTCGGCATAGCCCGCATAGAAGCGGCAGAGCCGCGCGGCAAAACGCGCCTGTCCCGTCGTCTCGCGGATGATCTTGCCGTTGTCGGTGGTATCGGCGACCGCGAGCTTTTCGGCGTTCCTGTCGAGCAGGTCGGCCAGCCGGGAAAGAAGCTTCGCCCTTTCCACGCCCGGCAGTGCGCCCCAGCCCGCGTCGAAAGCCCGCTGCGCGGCGGCGATTGCCGCATCGACCTGATCGGCGCTCGCCTGGGTGATGGTCGCCCACACCTGGCCGGTATAGGGGTTGCGGGAGGGAATGCGCTGGTCCGATCCGCTCTCGATCCAGCGGCCGTCGATGTAGATGCCGTAGTTGGTCATGTCCGTCGTCTATCCATGGCCGGCGGCCGCGCGCGCCGCATAGCGTGCGTCGATCCTGGCAGTTTCCTCGTCGTCGAGCTGAAGCGCCATAGCCGCGTGCAGGTCGTCGAGCTGCGCGGCGTCGGTCGGGCCGACCGCAGCCGCGACGATGCCCGGCCTGCCGAGCGTCCACGCCAGCGCGACCGCCGCCGGCGAGACGCCGCGTTCGCGCGCCACCTGCCCGATCATTTCGGCCACGTCCCGGTCGGCGTCGCGGCCGTACCATATCGCGATGCGGTCGTCGGTGGCGGTGCGGCGGGTGGCGCGCCCGCTCCCGCAGAGGAAGCCGCGCGCGAGCGGGCTGTAGGCGACGAGCCCGATCCCCTCTTCGCGGCAGAAGGGAATGAGCTCGCGCTCGGCTTCCCGCCACACCGCATTGTAGTGGAACTGCATGGAGACGAACTCGGCCCTGTTGCGGAAGCGGGCCGAATAGACCGATTTCGCCAGATGGTAGGACGGCATGTCCGTGGCGCCGGCATAGAGGACCTTACCGCTCGCGACCAGCCGGTCGAGCGCGTCCACCATCTCGTCGATGGCGGTGGACGGATCCCAGATATGGGTCTGGTAGAGATCGATGTAGTCCGTCCCGAGCCGGCGCAGCGAATCCTCGCAGGCCCGTATGATGTGCTTGCGCGAATAGCCGCGCGCATTGACGTCGGCATCGGGCGACATCGGCCAGCCGAACTTGGTGCACAACACCAGGCGATCGCGCTGGCCTCTCCGGCCGATCGCGCGGCCGATGGCTTCCTCGCTCCGGCCGGAACTGTAGACGTCGCAGGTGTCGATGGTGTTGATGCCGAGTTCGATCGCGCGGGAGACGAGCCGGGCCGCCCCGGCATCGTCCAGCACCCAGGGGCGCCCGCCGGGATTGCCGAAGGACATGCCGCCGAGCCAGAGCCGGGACGTCACCAGGCCGGACCTGCCGAGCCGCTGGTGATGCGGGAGGGACCGAAGCGTCATCAGAACGCGGCCTGGCTGCGCGAGCGCTCGGATGTCGGCGCCCAGGCTCGCTTTTCCAGATCGTAGAGATGCCTGAGGTCTTCCGCCGCGATGACGAGTCCATGACGGTTGGCTTCTCGCCACCGTTCGGCGAGCCGGATCGCACCATTCAGCCGAGCCGGCGCCTCGTCGGCCGGCCGGCAGGGGATCGCGAGAAAGCCGACCGCGCCCGGCTCCACGCGCGTGGCCAGCTTGGCGGCGTCCTCGCGCAGGTTGCCGGCATCGGCCGTCGCCGCGACGAGATCGAGCAGCGATCCGGTCGGCATGTCGCGCAGAAGAAGCCCGCCGCGGGCAGAGGGCAGGACGGCAGTCCAGCGATGGGCGGCCGGCGCCGTCGCTTCGACGGCGAGCAGCGCAAAGCCGTCCCGCCGCGCGGCAGCGCAGACGGCCGGCAGGAGGTCGAGGCCGCGGACGCGCTCCAGCAGGGTCCTGCCCGTCCCCTGAAGGGCGGCTGCTGTCGCCAGATCGATCGCGGGAAGCCCGATCTCGAACAGATGCTTCCCGCACGCATCCACCACGTAGCCGAAGCCCGGCTCCTTCGTGCGCCGGACGGTCTCGCGGATGGCCGCGCCGATCTCCGCCTCGTCCGTCCGCATCCTGCGCAGGATGCCGCATCCGAGCACCTCGCCCCAGGTGACGAGGCTGGCGCCCCGTTCCGCGATGCCGAACTTGTAGCCCAGTCCCCGCAGCGACCATACCGAGACGCGGGCGAGCTCGCCCACTGCCGCTTGCATCGTCATCACGCGAATTCCCGCGGTTGCAGAACGGGCTCGGGCGGAAACGGCCAGAATGCGTCCGTCGCGCCGGCAAGGTCGTCCGCCAGCGGCATCCCCTGGAAGAAGACGCCGCGCACGTAGCGGATGCTGAGCGGGTTCGTGCATTCCATGCCCAGCACCGCCAGCATGAAGCGGATCGCATAGGCCGGCGCGAACGCCGCACCGCCGAGATTGCCGCGGATTTCGGCATAGGGAAGCCCTGCGAGGGTCTGCACGCGCGCGATCTCGAAGGCGAGCGCCGGCTGGTCCGCGATGACCTCTGCCACGGGGCTGTCGTCGGGATAGGACAGGAGCGCGGCGGCCAGCCGCTGAATCGCGCCTATCACGTCGATGAAGGATTCGAATTCCTCGTGCGGGTCGATGCCGCGGTCGCCGCGCCGCTGCTCCCCGAAATCGATCGAGTGATACCAGAAATGCTTGCGCGCATCCGGCCCGGCGAGAGAGGTGGCCAGCGCCCAGCCATACTGGGCACGGATCTGCTCCAGCAGCGTCGCGACGGTCATCTGAGGTTCGATGCGGCGCGGCACCCGTGCGCCGACCGGCAGGTAGTCCGCCACCGCGTCGGCGAAATCGGGATAGGCCTCGATGAGCAGCGAGTGGATCTGTTCGGCAGTCTCCCGGTCGAGCGTCTGCGCCGCGCGGTCGAGAAGGGGGCTCCAGGTGCCCCGACGTCCCGCGAGGGCTTCCTCCACCCAGGAGCGGAAGTCGCGCAGCTCGGCCGCGATCATGTGGGGCGGGGTGACGAATTCCTCGCTCTGCAGCTTGACCGCGTCGTAGAAGGCAGCCGTCCGCGAAAGCAGCTTGACGAGCATGCGCCCGGGACCGTCCTCGACCGGCCGGCTGCGCGCATAGGCCAGCGCCAGCTCGCGCACGACGACCCAGCTCGCCACCCATTGCGGCCAGCGCTGCACGGCCACGCACATGCCCTGGCCGGACGAATTGCCGATTCCGACATAGCGTGCCAGTTCCGGGGCCAGAGCCACCGCCGAACCGCTGCGCGCCCTTGCTATGGCGTTCACCAGGTCGATCGAGACCTGCCGGATCAGATAGAGCCCGAACAGGTCGGCGAAATATGGGTGCTTGAGCGGATGGTCGTCGGGAATGCCGTCGTAGGAGACGGTTCCGCTGCGGCCGCTGCCGATGAAACCGGCATTGCGCATCAGATACCCGGTCCCCTCGCTCAGCATGCGCGGTTCCGGCTGCCGGCCGGCGGCGAGACAGTCCACGACATGGTCGAAGAGCCGCATGCTGCGGTTGGCCGGCGTCCAGCCGACGAGGCCGGAATCGGTCCGCATCCGGCCGATGTCGCGCGTGTCGAAGACCGCGAATTCCCGCTCGATGCGCGCTTCGTCGGGCTCGCCGAAGAACAGCGCGCCGAACATGTCGCGGTTCACGCCGTCGGCCCGCCGTCCGATCTTCTCGACGCCGTCCCACGGATAGGCGCGCACGATGTAGGTCAGCCGATGCCCGTCGAGGTCGATCCGGTAGAGCGCGCGCGCGTCGCCGTTGTCGTCGCATTCGAAATAGGCGTTGGCGATCTTCCAGCGCTCGCGGATCATGCGCCGGGCCAGCACGCGCGCGAAGCTCAGCCGGGTCGACTTGAAGGCGCTGAGCGAGACGGGGTCCATGCAGGCGTCGGCCGGGCGCAGCTGCGCCGCCACCTCGGCCGCCTCTGCCGGCCCGACGAATTGATGAAGGACAGTCCGCAGCTCGTCAGGAAGTCCGAGGTCGTTCATGTTCAGGCGATTCACCAGTACATCCCGAAAATGACCCGGCCCAAGCCGGCAGGGAACGCATCGCGGGGCGATGCGGCAGGCAGGACACATGCCCCACCTCGCAACCGCCATTACAAGAGACGGCCTGACGTCCGACTGTCAAATGGGGATTTTTTTAGAAATCATTCCTCGGGGTTATGAGGAGAGATTCCGTGCCGTCAAAAGGCTATTTCGAAAATTGTCGACGAATATACAGGCCAATCAATAATTGAGAGAACATAGAATACATAAATTGATAATGGATTTGGCAGCGTGGAGATAAATGAATTATATCCGCTTACCGGAACTGGCGTGGTGTCCAGGATTTTCACCGATCTGGCGGTGGTGCATGTCGCGGCGGGACGTTTCGTGCTGCGCGAGCTATTGCCGGGCATCGGCTTCGAGCAAATTCAGAGCCTCACAGGCGCGGAGCTGCATGTCGAGAGTGAGGTTCTGAACCTGGAAATACCGCAATTCGGCTGAGTTGCGGATTGGTTAGCGCCTGCGGAGGTCGGCCGATGCGCCGGGCAACTCGATCAGGATGCTTGCGCCGGTCCGGCGGCCGGCGCATGAGCTGAGCCGCCAGTTGTTGGCGTCGGCGATCTCCTTGACGACCGAAAGGCCAAGTCCGCTCCCGTCAGCCGCGGCGCGGTCGCGTTCGAGACGCTGGTTGCGCATCAGCGCCCGTTCGAACGCCGCGCCGTTCAGGCCCGGCCCGGTGTCGTGGATCTCGACGCGATGTCCCGACCCATGTCTGCGCAACGCGACCACGATCCGTCCCTCGCGCGTGTATTTGATCGCATTGGAGACGAGATTGGCGGCGACGCGCATCAGGGGATAGGACGGCACGCCGGCGTCCGGCGCGGCCAGCACGAGCCTCAGGGCGAGACCCTTGTCCGCCGCCTCGGACGCGAACATGTCGGCGACGCCGCGCAGGACGTCGTGAAGGCCGGGCTCGCCGGTTTCGCCACCGCCTTGGCCCGCCTCCAGATTGCCTGCGCCATGCGAAACGCCGGCAGGCACGGATGCCGGCCGGTCGGCCAGCCGCTCGGCGACCAGCCTCTCCATGTAGCCGAGCGCCGATTCGATCTGTCCCACATCCGTCGCCTTGTCGGCCCCGGCGCTGAACATCTGCCGAAGCGAGAGCCTGAGCGCATGCATCGGCTGGCGCAGGTCGTGGACGGTGTCCTTGACGCTTTCCTCGCGCTGGCGCGCATTTGCGGTCACCTGCTGGTAGCTTTCCTCCAGCGAGGCGAGCCGTTGGCTCAGCGCGAGATTGCGCTGCGCATGTGCGAGCGTGTCTTCCATCGCCGACTGGCGCAGATGGTTGTAGCGGTCGAAAATGGCCAGCCCCATCATCAGCGCGTCGAAGAGCAGCGCGAGCCGGATCGCGTCATAGGTGGTGATGATCGTCGGCTCGAAACCGAAGCCGTAGCGGCCGGTGAAGAGAATTGCCGGTATGAGGCCGGCGAACCAGGCGAGGACGTAGAAGCGGACCTCGCGAAACCGCGTCCACGCGGCGACCAACCCTGCGGTCAGGCAGCACAACGCGCTGACCGAGATCATGATGACCAGCAGGCGCTTCAGCAGTTGCGGGTCGGTCGACCAGAGGATGACGTCGATCGCGAGCACGCCGGCGACCACCGCCTGAAGCACGCGGTGCATGACCGGATGATAGCGCGCGGTTTGCAGGAAGGTGATCGCGAACAAGCCGCTGAACACGATGACGCCCGACCCCGCCACGACCGAAGCCATCGAATTGAAACGCGGGAAGTTCGGCCAGATATACTGGAATGCGGCGCCGTCGGCATGCGCGACGTAGATCAGGACGGACAGGAGGTAGGCCGCATATGCCGCGAAGACCCGCTGTCGGAGCACCACGAGCGCCACGGTCGCCAGCGCGATCATCACGATCATCATGCCGTAGAACGCATAGCTCTTCGCCTCGCTGAGGCGTGTCTGGGCCGCGAAGCTCTCCGGCGTTTCCACCGACATGGAAAGCCGCGAAGCTCCCTGCGAGTAGTAGGCGACGATCAATGTCGCGGCCTCGCCCGGCGCCAGATCGAACGGCGCGACCATCTGCGGGTTGTCGATCGGCCGGGCGCTGAACGGCGTGTCCTCGGTCAGGTCGAGCAGCGTGGCGACGGCGTCGTCCGCGCCGATCCGGTAGACGGCGATCTGCTGCGTGAAATTGGCATGGACGAAGAAGCGCCACTCATCCACGTCGGCCGTCCGGTTCACCATGTCGAGCCGCAGCCAGATCTTCGCTTTCGTATACCCGAAGTCGGGCACCGGCCCGGGGATCGGCGCCGTCGCGACCGGCGACGCACCGGCGAAATCCTCCACCTTCAGTTGCCAATCGGGATCAGTCGTGTATTCAAAATGACTGCCGAGAACGTCGATGTTCGCGGGGCCGGTCAGGATCAGGGGCGCCCGGCCGGCAGCATAGCCTGGCGCGAGGGGGAGCGTCATGGTCAGCACGAGAAGCAACCACGCGCAGCGCAGCACCGCGTCGCGCATCAGCGGACCAGCGGCCCGGCGATGAGGAAGCGGGTGCTGATCGCGGACGATCATGCGTTCGTCTCCTGGGGACTCGCCAAGGCACTGGCGGCCAGTGACGAGGTCGAAGTCGTGGGGACCGTGACCAACGGCATCAATGCGATCGTGGAAATCAGAAAAGCCAAGCCCGACTGCGCAATTCTCGACTACAATATGCCGGGCGCGAACGGACTGGAAGTCTTCCTGGAAGCGAAGCGCTGGTCGCCCGGCACCCGCTTCGTCCTGCTCACCGGCACGGCGTCGCCGGCAACGATCCGCACCCTCGTCGAAGCCGGAATCCACGGCGTCTGCCTCAAGGACGACACCGAGAGCGAAGTCGTGGAAGTCGTCCGGCAGGTCTGTTCCGGAAGGACGGTGATCGGCGCCAGCGCGCAGCGTCTGTTGAAGGCGCCGTCCGAAAGCGTCGCCGTGACCGATCGCGAGCTCGCCGTGCTCCAGGCCCTGGCGCGCGGCCACACCAACGCCAGCGCGGCCGAGAGCCTCGGCGTAAGCCCGAAGACCGTCGACAGCCACCGCACCAGCCTGATGCGCAAATTTGCCGTCAACTCGACGGCGAGCCTGCTCCTGGCGGCCGTACGGGCCGGGCTCCTGGACCCGACCAGCATCCGCTGACACACCTCCCGGGCCTGCTGAGACGCCGCGGAATTCAGGTGATCGCCTGATACTTCCAGCCTCCGCTTTGCGCTGAACTCCCAACGTCGGAACGCACCTGATGCGGTCCGGCGAGGCGGAGGGGGGTGATATGGATTACATGGCGGTCGGTCCGTACTTCGTGGCCCTGGCGGCCTTGACGGCAGCGCCGGGTCCCGTGATGGCGGTTCTCGTGGCACGCTCGCTCGGTCGCGGGTCCGGAGGCGCTACCGCTTTCGCGGCGGGCCTGTGCGCAGGTGACATGCTCGCCGTCTGTGCCGTTGCCCTCGGCGCCGGCGTCTGGATCGAAGGCAGGCCCGAGTGGTTTTCGCTCGCGAAGCACGCGGGTGTCGCCTATCTCCTGTGGCTGTCCGTGAGGATGTGGAACGACCGTTCCGGCATCGCGTCGACGCGGCGGCACAGCGATGGCTGGCTCGCTTCGGCCGGCGCGGGATTGGCGGTTTGCCTGGGCAACCCGTCGACGCTGCTGATCTACATGCTGCTGCTGCCGGCCATCGCTCCGTCCGGCATCGCCGGTTTCGAGCAGATGGCGCTGGTGATGCTGATCACGTTCGCGGCTGTCGGCGCGGTCTTCTTCGGCACGATCCTGCTTGCCCGGCAGATCAACCGGGTCATCTCTTCGCCGGGCTCATCCGGCATGCTGAACCGCATAGCGGCCGGTACGATCGCACTGACCTCGGTCTGGATCCTCGTGGCCTGACAGCCCATAAGGCGCCGCGAGGATCGCCTTTGGCCGGCGGTTCTCGCATCTTGGCAACGTGCTCACTGCTCGGCGCGTCGGCGGCGGATCGCGTCGGCGATGAACAGGCGGGAAAGCGCATGGTAGAGCGGCTCGTGCGAGATCATCCTCGCGGTGCCGTAGCCGAGCATCGAGGCGCACATCAGGGCGATGACGTTGTCGTGGTTGCCCGTCATCTCCAGAATGATGACGAAGGCCGTCATGGGGGCCTGCACGACGCCGGCGAAATAGCCGGCCATGCCCAGCAGCGCCGCGATGCCGGCGCTGCCGCCGAACACCAGCCCGAGCGTGCTGCCGAGCCCGGCTCCGACGGCCAGCGACGGCGCGAACAGGCCGCCCGGAATGCCGGAAACCGTGGACAGGACGCCCGCCGCCAGCTTGGCGATGAAGAAGTACCAGGGCAGGGGCGTGCCCTCGATCGCGCCGCGCGCCTGGGCATAGCCGGTGCCGAAGGTGAGCCCGCCGCAGGCAATGCCGATGATCGCCACGCCCAGCCCGCATGCGGCGGCCACGACCAGCGTGCGTTTCAGCGGCTGCAGCGAATTCCATCGCCTTATGCGGCGTGTCGCCTTGAGCACCAGCACCGAGAACAGCGCCCCGAACGCCCCGCCGACGACGCCGCAGGCGAGGATCAGCGGCCATTGGGAGGTGATGGCGACGGTTTCGTTGGTGAAGCCGAAATAGATGTAGTTCCCGCTGAGGCCCAGCGAGGCGAGGCCAGCGAAGATCACGGCTGTCAGCACGAGCCCGTTGGTGCGCGCCTGATAGGTGCGCCCCATCTCCTCTATGGCGAAGACGATTCCCGCGAGCGGGGTGTTGAACGCGGCGGCGACGCCCGCTGCCGAGCCGGCCAGGATCAGACCCTTGGCCTGGCCGATGCCGCCCCATCGCGCGGCCTGCAGCATGACCGAGGCGCCGACCTGCACGGTCGGACCTTCCCGGCTGATCGAAGCCCCGCACAGAAGTCCGGCGAGGGTCAGGCCTATCTTTCCGACCACCATCCTCAGCGAAAGCAGCCGGTCGCGGTCTTCATCCTCGCGCAGATGACGGGCCGCGATCGCCTGCGGGATGCCGCTGCCCTGCGAGTTGGGAAAATAGACATGAGCGAGCCAGGCGCAGACGACGAAGCCGGCCGGGGTCACCGCCAGCGGAAGAAAGCCGCGCCAGCCAGCCCCGTCGCCGAGCATCGCGTGAAAGCCTTCCTGGGCGACGTCGGCCAGGCGCGCGAACGCCACGCTGATGATGCCGACCGCGATGGCGCCGCTCCAGAAGACCAGCCGGGGCCGCCACATCCGCCGCGAGACCCACAAGGCGCGCGAGCGCCGAAGCATGGGATATCGTGTCCGCGCCCCGGCCATGAAGACGACCCTCGATCGAGCCACACATGGCCGCCGTAACACAATGCCCGGCGGGATGAAACGTCCGGCCCGTGCCCGCCTCCGTGGGCGTGCCGGCCGTGAGCTGCGCCACGGCCGGCACGTTCCGAAACCCGGGCGAAGATCCGGCGGGCTACATCGCGCCGTGGTCGACCGGGGCAAGCGTGATGCGGGCCACGGGGGCGGCGGGATCGAACTTCCAGGCGGCCGGCGCGTCGGCGTTGCCGCGAATGCCGGTGTGGCGCGTCACGACGCCGTTCTCGGGGTCGCGCATGTTTCCGTCGCCGAGCGCTCCCAGATAGCCGCGTTTCTCGTTGTTCTTTTCCGAGCCAGCGTCATAGGCCAACGCATTGACGGTCATCGGCCCGGTGAGGCTGTAGGCGTCGACGGAGCTGACGCCCGAGAAGCCGTCATTGGTCATGCCGAGCATGAAGACGCCCGACAGCAGCGGGTGGTCCTTGTCGCCCTTGATGTAGCCCGTCCGGCTTGCGCCGGGAGGGGTGTGGATCGCGAGGCTTGCGGCGCCGTAGGTGGTGCCGATCGCGCCGGCGGCCGCGCCGCTGAACGGGCCGATATTGCCGGCCTCGGCGACGTTCCACAGCGCCTCGCTGGCGGGCTCGCCGAGCTTGAACAGGGGCGCGGCGTCGGCGCCATGCGTGGCGAAGAAGGCCGGGGAGAAGCCCTGGCCGGTCGTCAGGTTCTCGATCGTGATGGCGACCAGGCGACCGCTGTCGGCTTTGCCCATCGCGCCCATTGTGCCCATCGCGCCCATGCCGCCGGACTTCATGGCGTCCTGGGCAAAGGCGGGCATGGCGGCGACGGCCAGCGGCAGCACCGCGGCGAGAACGATTCGGTGGATCATGGCAGTTCCTCTCGATTGCTTCCTGAACGACGGTCCTGGCCGTCATGGCTGCATTCGCGGAGAGACCTGCGATGGTTACGCCCGGGCGCATCACCTGTGCGTGAACGGCGATGCGGCCGGCGAGCGGCCAGTCGACCCGGCTACCAGCGCGCGACGCGGGGGCCGGCGAGCGCGCCGAGCGCGGCGAGGCCGGCGACGGCGATCGTGTACCAGGTTGCGACGAAGAGCGGGGAATCGTCCGTGCAGTGCATCGCATAGAAGGTCGCGGCGATGCCGCCGGCGAGAAGACCGGCCACCGCCCCGGCGAGCGCCGGGCGGGTCGGCGCGCCGTGACGCAGGACGAACAGGAAGGCGGCCAGCGGCCCGATGCCGATCAGCGGGATGCAGGTGAGGCAGACGACGGCGTTGGTGCCGATCAGCCTGCCGCTCCACTGGTCCGGGGGAATCGCGGCGAGCTCGAGCGCCACCGCGGCGAGAAGCAGAAGCGGCACCGCCACGAGGCTGAATATGGCAGGGCCGTCGTCGGCAGCCGGGCGCGAGAGGGCCGAGAGCGTCATGAAGGCGGTGACGGCGAGCACGATCGCCACGACGGGCTTGAACAGGAAGCGCACGGTGTCCGCCGCCGCGGCGATGTCCGGCCTCGGGCCTATCGTCGCCAGGAAGACCGCGGCGGCAATCACGATGGCCGCGCCCGCGGCGAGAGACCAGGCCCGGCCCATCGGTAGGGCGGGGACGGATGCGTCCGCGGCAAGCGCCTTGATGAGGTCGTCCGTCTTCATGCCGTCCGTCCGAACCGGCTGGCGATCGCCTTGAGACCCCGATGCAGCGCCACGCGCACCGCGGTCTCGTTCATGCTGAGCCTGACGGCCGTCTCCGCGATGGAACGGCCCTCGACCGATATGGCCGAGACCACGGCCCGCTGGCCCGGCGTAAGCGCATCCAGCGCGCGGCCGACGTCGCGGCTCGTCACCGTCTCGGCCTCCGGCTGCGGGAGGTTGTCGGCGTGGTCGTCGAGATCGACCTCCATCCGCCGGCCCTGGCGCCGGAAGGCGTCGACGAGCTTGTGGCGGGCGATGGCGTTCACCCACGGAAGCACCGGCGCGTCGGCGATCCACGTATGCCGCTTGGTGTGTATGGCCAGCAAGGTTTCCTGCACGACATCCTCGGGGTCCACGCCGCCCTGCGTGATCCTGCGCCGCGCGAAGATGCGGACCCTCGCTGCCACGCGCGTCAGGAACGCCGCATAGGCCTTCTCGTCACCACCGATGGCGGCACGCAGGAAAGCCGCCAGTTCGGCCTCCTCGCCCTCGCTCATCGGCGCTTCCCTCCGCAATACGGCCCCGGCCGCATCTTCGTTACCTGCCGCCCCATGCCATCACGAATGAGCGCCAAAGCCAACAGGGACTGCTAGTAGCGCTCGCTGTCACCCTGGCTGCGCCGCCAGAGGCCATGCACGGCCGGCAGGGGGCTTGCCCGCATTCCCTACAAAAGCTGCCGATCGGCCATCGGCCCCGCCGCCGACTGGCCGTTGAGCGGGAAGCACCATTGCGGTTCATTCCGGGATGATGCAAAACGCGGCTCGGGTGTCCGCACGTCCGTGCATGGGCAGGTGATAGCGCTGGTCGGGCCGCCAGCGGCTGATCCAGTCCGAGGCACCGATGGCCACCAATCCGCACATCCGTCCCACTGCGTTCCGCCGCTTCATCGACAGCGAGTCGTCCGGCGGCATCGTCCTCATGGCGGCTTCGGCGCCCGCCCTGATCGTGGCGAACTCGCCGCTGGCCGAGACCGATTTCGGCGCTCTGAAGACCTATGTCGGTCCGCTGGGCGTCAGCCACTCG
>Ga0066256_1000683_pt1 | contig 70286 bp, 64 predicted proteins | sample ThiBio_1000_biof_FD_87107 | JGI IMG/M metagenome (GOLD analysis project Ga0066256, IMG submission 87107) | Wastewater bioreactor microbial communities from Cape Town, South Africa - Thiocy_expt_1000_biof (version 2) | ecosystem: Engineered > Bioreactor > Thiocyanate-remediating >... | reverse complement strand
CGGGCCGAACTATCAGGGGATGTAAGGGCTCATGACACGCGAATGCGCGATGCGCAGAGCCGGCGCAGCCTGACATGGCCGACTTCCCGTTCGCCGCCTTCGGCATCACATCGATCATCCTGTTCGGTGCCTTGTAACAAGTTGCGCTCCTGAACTGAAGTATCGGCCGGGCTTCCATGAAATGACGACATGGCGATGCCACCTGGCATGTTCTGTCGCGGTGCACTGCTGGTCAACAGGTTAGCTCCACGGGGCAAGACGCCATTAAAGAGGTGTCTAGGATGCCCGAAGTCGATGACGCTCCGATCCGATCTGATCTGATCGAGGTGTGCGCGGACGTTTCTTTTGGAGCAAGCATAATGGTCAAGACCGTACAACCCAAAATGGGTGTGATTTTCAAATCCTATGAGCCCCTGACGGCGATCCGTGCGTATGCCGAACAGACAGAGGCTTCAGGTTTTTCGGGAGGCTTTTGGATCGCCGAGGCTTATCACTGGTTCCGGCAGTATGGGCTGGAGGCTCGTGGTTGTTTCACCACGCTCGCTGTTGTTGCTCAGGCGACCAGCAAGATCCCGGTTGGGCTCGGCATCACTTCTCCCTACATGCGTCATCCAACCATCCAGGCATCCGAAGCGGCCGCAATCGATGAGTTGTCGAACGGACGCTTCATCATGGGCATAGGCGTCGGCAAGGTCGGTATTGAGTATCTCGAATATGATATCGAGAAGATGAGTCCGGTCACCGTGCATCATGAATCCATGGATATCATGCGCAAGGTCTTCAGCGGACAGAGCTATGACTATGAGGGCAAGCACTTCAAGTCATCAATGCCTGCGTTCGGTCGCGCCGAAAAAGGGTTGCGCACGAATATTCCGGTCTATGTCGGAGCAACCGGACCGTTTATGCAAAAGCTCGCTGGCAAGGAGAGTGATGGCATGCTGCTCGCCGGTCTGACGTCTCCCTCTTTCGTCAAATATGCGCTGAGCAACATGAAGGATGGCGCCGCATCGGTCGGGCGCACGTTGCCTGATGATTTTGCCGTGGGTGGGGTCATTCTCTGCGCCTGCTCGCGCGACGGCGCCAAGGCGCGTAACGCGACGCGCAGCTACACCGGCACCTACATTGTCAACAAGATCCGTAACATCAAGAACGATGTCATTCTGGCTGGCTCCGGGTTGCCGGACAGTGCCTGGGATCCGTTCCGCAAGGCAATCGCCGAAGGCACTCAGGACAATGTCACGCATCTTGTCACCGACGAGATGATGCGTCGCTTCACCGTCATCTCGGGTACGCCCGAAGAGTGTCTCGAAATCGTTCAGGATCTGGTCGATGCCGGCCTGAACTTGCCGCTGCTCGAGGTCGTCGGCAAAAGCGAGCAGGACAATCTCGATACGATCCGCCTGATGGGCAAGGAAGTTCTGCCGAATCTCAAGCCGGGTCCCGCGGTCACGGCATGATGCATGCGTGGCGGGTTGAATCGAACCCAAGACGCTTGGAAAAACGGAGAATTTCATGAAGTTGGCGAGCTTTAAAATAAAGTTGGATGGCAGATCTACGATTGGCGTGGTGCTTGCCGACGGAAGCTATCTCGACCTCAACGCGATGACAGGCTGCGAACTGCCGAACACGATGATCGCCTTTTTGGAGATGGGCGAGGACGCGATGGAGCGGGCGCGGGCACTGGCGGCAGGGGCCGCTGCCGGACACCCGAATGTATTTCCTGCGATGGACATCGAGTTGCAGGCGCCGGTGCTGCGTCCCGGAAAAATCATGCATACCTCGTGCAATTTTCCAGGTCATCTCTCTGAGTTGACGACATGGCAGGCACCTGAATGGCAAGCACATAACTGGGGTGATTTTCATTTCGAGCATCCAACGGGTTTTTTGGAAGCACCGTCGAGCATTGTCGCAACCGGCGCATCGGTCGCGATACCGCACTTTACCAAGCAGTTGGACTACGAGATCGAGCTCGGCGTCGTGATCGGGAAGAAAGCCTTCCGTGTTTCGCCGCAGGAAGCGCTCGATTACGTCGCTGGACTTACCATCTTCAACGATCTTTCGGCGCGTGACATTCAAGCGCGCGAACATGCAAACAAGGTGATCTTGCTCGGCAAGAGCTTTAATGGATCGTGTCCGCTCGGGCCTTATCTTGTGACACTGGACGAAGTCGGAGATGTCAACGATCTCGACATGCAGTTGACGCTCAACGGCCAACCTCGCCAAACCTCGAATTCCAGTCGTCTTCACTACAAGGTCGCCGACATGGTCTCGTGGTGGTCCAATACGACCCTGGAGCCAGGTGACGTAATCACATCCGGCAGCCCTCCTGGCGTCATCGCGGGCAGCGAAAATCCGATTTATCTGAAAAACGGCGACCGTATCGACTGCAATATCGCAAAACTCGGGACGCTGACGACTTTCATCACTGACTAGTCAGGCAGAGCAATCATGGCAAAGAAGAAATCAAACAACGATCTCGTCAAAAAGGCGACCGATCTGATCGACCGCGAGCGTTTGGTCGGGCTGACCGTTGCGCTGACGGATATTCCGAGTCCGACGGGGTTTGAAGGGGATATGGCACGCGCCTATCACGAAGTGCTGCGTACAGCGGGATTTGACGCCACTTTGCAGCCGATCGGCGACGAGCGTTACAATGCGATCGGTCGGCTGCAGGGCAAGGGCGGCGGAAAATCCCTGATGTTTAACGGCCATCTCGATACATCATTCGGCCCGGAGCAATCACACCGTGGCATCGGCTACCAGTGCAAGGGGACTGTAGTCGACAATGAGTGGATTTACGGTATGGGCGCCTTCAACATGAAGTTCGCCTTGGCCAACTATGTCACCGCAGTCGAGGCAATCCGCAAAGCCGGCATCAAACTGCGCGGTGATATTGTTATCGCAGGCGTTGCCGGTGAGATCGAGAAATCTCCGGTCAACAATTACGAAGGTCGCCAGTACCAAGGTTATGGCGTCGGCACGAAGTACGCGATCACGCATGGTGCGGTCGCAGACTACTGCATTTTGGGCGAACCGACGAACATGATGCTGGTGCCGCGCCACTGCGGTACCGCCTGGATCAAGATCACCGTGCCGGGTCAGTTGATCCATACCGCCTGGTCTGACATCGACAAAAACGCGATCAACAAGGCGCGGGTGGTCTTGAATGCGATCCATGACTGGATTCCCGATTATGTCGGGCGCAACAGCCTGGGTGACTTCCGGCCGCGTGTGAACGTGTCCGCGATCGAAGGCGGATGGCCGTGGCGCGGCGCCCGGACACCCGACAATTGCGTCCTTTACCTGGATGTTCGCACGCTGCCTGACAGTCTGCCACTCGAAGCGTTCAACGAAGTGCGGGATCTGGTAAGGTCAGTCGTCAAGCAGAATCCAAATCTCGAGGGCACCCGGACGGAAATTTTCATTTCGGCGCCTGGTACGTCGATTCCGGACGACCACGAATTGGTCCAAAGCATCATCTCCGCGCACGAGAACCAGCTTGGCCAAGCACCAAAGATGGGCATCGAAACCTGGTACAGCGATGCGGCGCATATGAATCGCTATGGCATTCCAACGGTCAATTACGGTTCGGCGGGCCGTATCCGAACCGGCGGAGGCGGCTTCTCTACGGCGCAGGGCGAGCATGTTCACATTGGCGACATGGTGGATATCGTCAAGGTCTACGTCGAGGCCGCAATTAATCTCTGTGGTGTCGCGGAATAGATGAAAGTCCGTGTGCGCATTGGGGTCGCCTTCAAAGCTGCGTGTCTCAGGGCTAGGTAAGGATTCGCAAGCCATGATCCTGGGAACCAACAGCTTCTTGAAGCCTCGCCCCGATGCGGACGCTGCTGTCGCGCTAGCCAAATGTCGGATGCTGGAGCAGATGCAAAGTCTGGCAGCGTCGCTTAGGGATCGCGGACACGGCGTGGTGATTACCTATTCGCCAAAAGTATTCATCCCGCTGACTCAACTGTGCCGTGACGTTTGTCATTATTGCAGCTTTGCAAAGACGCCGAACAAGGATCGACCGATATATCTTACGCCTGAGCAGGTGCTCGATATCGCGCGCGCCGGCGCACGTGCGGGGTGTCGTGAGGCGCTGTTTACCTTGGGAGACAAACCAGAGCTGCGCTATGAAAGCGCAAGCAAGGCGCTCGCTGCTCTGGGCTACGAATCCACGATCTCCTATCTGGCGGCGATGGCGCAACTGGTGCAGCGGGAAACCGGTCTGCTGCCGCATTTGAATGCGGGGGTCATGACCGCTGGTGACTTGCAGGAGCTTCGCACAGTCTCTGTTTCACAAGGGTTGATGCTCGAAGGTCTTGCTCCAAGTTTGTGCGAGCGCGGAGGGCCGCATTATGGTTCTCCCGATAAGAATCCGGCCGTGCGTCTGGAAATGATCGGTGCCGCCGGCCGACTGAAGATTCCTTTCACGTCGGGCATTCTTATTGGCATCGGCGAAACGCGTCAGGAGCGTATCCGTGCGCTGCTCGCCTTGCGCGATCTCAACGATGAATATGGCCATCTTCAGGAAATCATTATCCAGAACTTTCGCCGCAAACCCGATACGAAAATGGCGGATGCGCCGGAGCCTTCGCTTGAGGAGTTGTGCTGGACGATTGCAGCTGCAAGAATTATTTTCGGTGCTGAGGCCAACATTCAAGCTCCGCCCAATCTGTCGCCACGATCGATTCGGGCATTGATCAAGTCGGGGATCAATGACTTGGGTGGTGTGTCACCTGTGACCCCGGATCACGTCAACCCCGAGGCGCCATGGCCGCATCTTGCGCTGTTGGCCCGGGAAACCGAATTGGCCGGCAAGGTGCTGGTGCCACGGTTGCCTGTCTATCCGGAATTTGTGCGGCACCTCGAGAAATGGGTGGATCCGCGACTGCATACGGCTGTGCGGTCGCTTGTTGACGGCTGCGGGCTGCCTCGTACAGACGCTTGGTCTCCAGGCGCGGACATCGTCCCGCCGAAAATGCCAGAGTTTCCGCCGGCGTCACAGCTTTCCTTCTTTCTTGGAGGTGAGAATTATCGCTTGGCCCAAAAGGCGGCGGAGGGAAGACGACTTTCCGAGTCCGGGGTGACGCGTCTCTTCGACCTGCGTGGTGGAGAATTTCATATCCTTTGCGCCATGGCCGATGAATTGCGTGTTCAGGTGAAGGGAGAGACGGTTACCTACATCCCGAATTGCAACATCAATTATACGAACATATGCGCCTACAGATGTCAGTTTTGCGCTTTTTCGAAAGGCAAAACGAGCGATGATCTGCGCGGCAGGCCGTATAATCTGCGGCTTGCGGAGATTCAGCAGAAAGCCGCGGAGGCGTGGGACCGGGGCGCCAGCGAAGTCTGCCTGCAAGGCGGAATCCACCCGTCATATACCGGCCAGACCTATCTCGATATTTGCAGGGCGATCAAGGCGGTAAGGCCGCAAATGCATATTCATGCCTTCTCGCCACTGGAAATCTGGCAGGGAGCGCAGACGCTCGGAATGCCATTGCACGACTATCTCGCCGAGCTGAAGGAGGCCGGTCTGGGATCGCTGCCGGGAACGGCGGCTGAGATTCTAGATGATGAGGTGCGCAGAACGCTTTGTCCCGACAAGCTCACCGTGGGGCAATGGGTGGACGTGATGCGTACCGCTCACGGCGTCGGCCTGAAGAGCACAGCGACGATTATGTATGGGCATATCGAACGGCCGGAGCATTGGGCGAGACACCTGCTCGTTTTGCGAGATCTGCAGGAAGAGACAGGCGGCTTCACGGAATTCGTGCCTTTGCCGTTTGTGCATATGGAAGCACCGATCTATCGACGGGGTGGCGCTCGCTCTGGCCCAACCTTCCGCGAAGCGGTTCTCATGCATGCGGTGGCGCGCCTTGTTCTGCATCCTTTCATCGAAAATATTCAGGCGTCGTGGGTGAAAATGGGACGCGACGGCATCCGTGCCTGCCTGCAGGCCGGTGTTAACGACCTGGGAGGAACGCTGATGAACGAGAGCATCAGCCGTGCGGCGGGGGCCACGCATGGACAGGAAATGACCCCGAGAGAATTGGAGGCGATGATTCGCGCGGCGGGTCGTCCGCCTGCACAGCGCACCACTCTCTACGAGTTGGCGGAACCGCGAAGCTATGTGCCGGCATCGATATCTTGTGACGCGGTCGATTGCGCGTGAAGGCTACGGTCATCAAGCGGAACGTCAGCTCATCAATGCTGTGTCTTTTTGAAATTGGCGGAAACGACATATTGTCGATCTACGCCGTCGCCATTGGTTGAATTGAGGTAACGACATGGTACGCGGTAATTCCATCCCACCCGAGTTGATCTGGACTGGTGATATCAATCAGCAGGCCAAGGTTCAAAGTGGCTTCGACCGCACAAAAACCGTGCGCTTCTACGACACGACGCTACGCGATGGTGAGCAGGCGGTGGGAGTGGTGTTTTCTGCCGATGCGAAGTATGAAATCGCCTGTCGCCTCGCCGAGCTGGGTGTTGGGCGAATTGAATCCGGTTTTCCGCGCGTCTCCGAGGAGGATACCGAAGCGGTCCGGCGTATTCTCGCCGCGGGCCTGTCGTCGGAAATCTGGGGATTTTCACGCGCGGTCAAAGCTGACATCGACGCGCATATCGAGATCGGAACCACGGCGGTACTGATCGAAATCGCCACCAGTGCGCAGAAAATGAAGGCTTACGGCTTCACGCGCGAGAAAGTAATTACGAGGATGACCGATGCGATCAGGCATGCTCGCGATCATGGAATGAGGGTAAACTTCTTTCCTGTCGATTGCACGCGGTCCGATTTTGATTTCCTGGAGCAGATCTACAAGGCCGCGATCGCGGCAGGAGCGGAAGACGTATCGGTTGTAGATACGATCGGCGCCTGTGCGCCGGAAGCGGTCGAATCCTTGATTCGCAAGGTGGCATCCTGGGTAGGGCCGAACGTGCCGATTCATTGGCACGGTCACAATGACTTCGGTCTTGCGACAGCCGCGGCGATCGCCGCTGTTCGCGGTGGCGCAACGTGGATCCAAGGAACTATCAACGGCATGGGAGAGCGCGCCGGTAATGCCGATATATGCGAAGTCGCTCTGGCGTTGCAGTGCCTTTACAATGTGCCTGTCGAGATGGATCTGACCAAGGCGCGCCAGCTTTCGAAGCTCGTTTGCAGGAAAGGAAACTATCAGGTCGACCGCTGGAAGCCTGTTGTTGGCGAGGACCTGTTTATTCGCGAAAGCGGCGCCGTGGCGGCACAATTCCATATTCCTAATGCAATCGAGCCCTATGCGGCGGAAGTTGTTGGCGCGCAGCGTGGGATTGTTCTTGGCAAGAAGAGCGGTTTGGCGAACATCGAGATCAAGGCGAAGGAGCTGAATTTGCGGTTGTCTCCAGACCGGCTTCCGAGGCTGTTGGCTGCAGTTAAAGAGCACGCCATGCGCACGCACAAACTGATCAGCGACCAAGAATTCATCGAGATGGCGAGTAGGCTGCAATAATGCGTGGTGGCCGTATTCGGTGATTTTGGCAAGGTTGTTTGGATTGTGAGCTTCGCCTCAATAGTCAGTCTTCTTCTTGAAGTCATGCTTGGTAACTGATTGGCGCTATCGCCGCGAGAGCGTCTCTGAAGGCAACTCGCCGAACATCTTCCGATATTGACGAGCGAAGGTGCTGCCGTTGAAAAATCCCCATTGTGCGGCAACATCTCCTACCTGACAGCTTCCTGGTGAGGCCCTATGCAAGGCGTCATGGACGCAGCGCATCCGTAAGCGCTTCAGATAGGTAATTGGTCCAACGCCGAATTGCTCAATAAAACCGTATTGCAGTGTCCGCGCGGAGGCGCCTGACGCATCGATGAGGTCAGCAAGAGTGAGTTCATCGGTGATATGAGCATCGATGTAATCGAGACTGCGTGCAACATAATATCTGCGGTTGCCGGAAATCGTCTTATCGGAAAGCGTTCGCACATCGTGCTCCTGCGACAATAGTAGCGATAGCAGGAGTGTTTCTTCCATCGATCTGGTAGTGATGCCGCGGTTGAAAGCCGAGCTCGGATCCACGCTTTCCCGGCAGATGGTGCTCAGCGCGTTGACAAAGCTGCGCCCGCTTCCTTCGGTTAATTTCATGAGCGATCTAATCCGCATTCCATTCGGCTCGAGTGCCGGGAATGTCGCGCGCGCAAGTGCTCTAAGCTTCTCGGAATAAATTGAGAGTACAAGCGCGATGCAGTCCTCGCTCCAGTAGGTGTTGAGCTGGTCTTGCGGAGAATACGCGAGCGCCGTTCCGGACGTGGCCTCGATGTCGGAGTGTCCAACGAGCTTACCGCGGAGCGGAACCATGATTTGATAGAAGGAGAGAGGAGGCGACGTTACCTGGATTGCAGACTTGTGCTGAACGCCGAACAGGTGGCCGAAATTCAGGACGACGTGGCTGACGCGAATATTGGGGGTAGGGCGAATAGAGCATGGATTGATTCGGCGTGGATCGGCGAGATTGCTCACCATGCTTTCCACCATGCACAAATCGCTGCCGCGCAATTTGGTGGCGGCGCTCATCGGAAAACCGTCAATGCCGGGGACAACAGGGGACATTTGAAGATGTCTCTCAGGCTATGAGTTATGTCAATTATTGCATTTTCTTCGTTGATGAAAATCAAATCAAACAAGTCCACCAGAACGTTGAGCAGTTAAGCCACGCGTACAGTGGTTTCATCACTCAGACGGTTAGCCGCATAAGCATCGGGTGGGCCCGCCTTCTGGTACACAGCTCTAGATGAGGTGATGAGACGCTTCTGCCCGCGCTCATGCTCGCTGATCATGCTCTATGATGCGTGTCTTCGCACGAATATTCTACAGCCTTGCGCAAATGAGACATTGATTGCGCGCCATCGCTAACGATCGCAAGACCTCCTCGCTATAGTTACTGCAAAAGCGTTCGCAAGTACGCAGACCAAAAGTGACGAGAGGAAACCATGAAAAACGGGAACGCGCGAGGCAAGCGCACAACTGATCTATGGATCGGCGGCAGTCGTATCTCTCCGATATCCGAAAAATACTTTATTGATCGCAATCCAGAGGATAATTCCTTTTATGCCCGTGTTGCTGAGGGAAATGCCGACGATATTGATCGTGCGGTGCGAAATGCGCATGCGACCTTCGCCACCTACAGCAAGACCTTGGCCAGCGAGCGTGAGGCATGGCTATGCCGTGCGGCAACCCTTGTCGAGAAGTATCGGGACGACTTCATTGACATCCTGATCAAGGAGGTTGGCTCTCCAGTCGGTAAGGCTGAGTTTGAAGTGCGATACGCAGCCAGTTGCCTGCGTGCCGCAGGGGGCGTGGCCCGTCGTATTTCCGGACAGACCATCCCATCCGACATACCTGGGCGCTTTGCGATGACGGTGCGTGAGCCGCTCGGCGTGATAGCCAGCATCACGCCGTTCAATGTGCCGTTGCTCAAGAACGCCAAGTTGAGTTCGTCGCCACTGGCGACCGGAAACACGGTGGTGATGCTCGCTTCGGAAGAGGCGCCGATGGTCGCCAATCGGCTCGCCGAAATCTATCAGGAGGCCGGCCTCCCGGACGGGGCATTCAATGTGGTGACGGGCTTTGGCGCTGATATCGGTGACGCGCTGACAACCCATTCGCTGGTGAAGGCTGTGATGTTCACCGGATCGAGCCGCGTCGGAAAACACATCGGCGGCCTGTGCGGCTCCTTGATGCGGCGTGTGGTGCTGGAGTTGGGAGGCAAAAGCCCGCTTGTTATCCTTGCCGACGCGGACCTCGATGCCGCTGTTGAAGCAGCGACCTTCGGCCAGTTTTTCTTTCAGGGCCAGGCGTGCATGGCTTCAAGCCGAATTTATGTTGAAAGAAGCATCGAGGTTGAGTTTTGTCGCCGCTTCAAGGACAGAGCGGAGGCGCTGGGCATGGGCGACCTTCGTGATCCCAACACCTGGGTCGGGCCGATCATCTCGGAACGTCAGCGCCAGCGCGTACGTGCTCACATTGAAGACGCTCGCGCCAAGGGCGCCACGGTTTTGACCGGCGGCGAGTGGATTGGAAACCGTTGTCGCCCCACCATCCTGACGGGGGTCAACGAAAATATGATCGTATGTCGGGAGGAGACCTTTGGCCCGGTGGCCTCGGTTTATCCCGTCGCTGACCTCGACGAAGCGATCGCACGCGCCAATGACACCAATTACGGTTTGAGTTCGGCGATTTTCACGCGCGATATCTCGAAGGCGTTCCGCTTCATGCAGGAAGTGCGAGCCGGAATGGTGCATATCAACGCCCCGACGATCAATGACGAGCCGCATGTTCCATTCGGCGGTAGCGGCGAGAGCGGCTTCGGTCGCGAAGGAACGGACATCGACGTCGACACCCTGACAGAATGGAAATGGGTCACCATTCAACTGCCGCAAAACTGAGCGCTGCGGGTCATTCCTTATTGCGAGGTAACGAGTAGCACCATGATCGATCCGTATAATTGCGTCGGGCTGATCCCCACCGTGTGGGGTATTCGCAGGCGCGAAGACATCATGAAGAACGTTGAGCATCTCGGTCACCTGACCAAGGCGGCCGCTTGGTTGGCCAGTCTAGATATTCCGGTGCGTCTGTTGGTCATACCGGAAGGTGGATTGCAGGGTTTCAATGATGAGGTGCTCGACCTCGATCATGTGGATTTCGCCAACACCTGCGCGATCGATATTCCAGGGCCGGAAACCGATGCGTTGGGTAAGATCGCGCGCCAGTATGGCGTCTTCGTCATGGCGCAGGCCAAGGCCAGACATCCAGAGTGGAGGGATCGTTTTTTCAACGTCGGCTTTGTGCTTGATCCTGAGGGTAGCGTCATCCTGCAGCATTACAAGCTGGCGACGCTCTATCCGGTCGAACACAGTATGACGCCGCACGACGTCTTCGACTGGTGGATAGAGAAATACGGCCGCACATTGCAAGCGTTCTGGCCGGTGGTTGATACTAAAATCGGACGGCTCGGGGTGATGATGGCCAACGAGGCCTCCTATCCTGAAAATGGCCGTGGCCTCGCACTAAACGGCTGCGAAGTCGCCTATCGTGCTTCGTTTCCGCACCCAGGCACGGGCAACGATTTCTTCGAGATCTCCTCGCGTGCGCGAGCGCTCGAAAACAACATGTATGTGTTGTCGCCGAACATGGGGACCTACTACCTCTTTCCTGATTCGACGACGCCGATCGATACCTTTGGTGGACATTCCTACATCATCGATCACCGCGGAGGCATTGTCGGCAAACAGGAGTACGGAGCTGGCTCGACCTATGTCGCCGGAGTCATCAACATCGAGCAACTTCGTCATCATCGCGCAAACGCACAAGTTTCCAACTGGCTCAAGGACGTGCGATCCGAGTTGGCGCAGATCATCTATGAAAAAGAGATCTACCCAAAGAACCTGTATCTCGATCGCGAACCGATGAAGCATGCGGAATACAAGAAAGAAGTCATCGATCGTCAGATCGCGCTTATGCATAAGCGTGGCGCCTGGAAAAAGCCTGGTCGCTAAAATCACATCAGTTGGGAGAGCGCTATATGAGGTCCAAAGCAGCTATCGTCGGTGAAAAATCGGGCGCATTTAAAATCACCGAGGTAGAACTCGCTGACTTGCGCGACGATGAAGTTCTGGTCCGCATTGTCGGCGTCGGCGTTTGTCATACGGATCTGATCTGTCGTGACCAGGTATATCCGGTCTCCTTTCCGGCCGTGTTCGGCCACGAAGGATCCGGTGTCGTCGAGAAAGTCGGCGAGCGCGTGACCAAGGTCGCACCGGGCGACCACGTCGTCCTGACGTTCAGATCTTGTGGTCGTTGCCGGTCCTGTCTGAGCGGCGATCCGACGCATTGCCCGCAGACGTTCGAAGCCAATTTCTCGGGCAAGCGCAGCGATGGCTCGGCCACCATCCATCACCACGATGTTCCAATCTTTGGCAATTTCTTCAACCAGTCATCCTTCGCCGCTTATGCGCTCGCCAACGAAGCAAATACGGTGAAGGTTCGGAAGGAAGTCCCTCTCGAATACCTGGGGCCGTTGGGCTGCGGAATTCAGACGGGCGCCGGAGCAGTAATGAATGCTTTGAAGCCTCCGGTCGGCTCAAGCATTGCTGTGTTCGGCTGCGGTTCGGTTGGGCTCGCGGCCATCATGGCCGCGTATGTTGTTGGGTGCACGACCATCGTTGCCGTCGATCTTCTGGAAAGCCGGCGTGCTCTGGCCAGAGAATTGGGTGCCACCCATGCATTCGATCCCGCGCAAGGCAACGTCGTCGACGAAATCAAGCAACTTGGCGGCGTCGATTATTCGCTCGAATGCACGGGCATTCCATCTGTCTTGCGCCAGGCAGTGGAGTGTCTGGGTGTGCCCGGCGTGTGTGGTCAGGTCGGTGCCGCGCCGCTCGGTGCGGAAGTGACGCTCGATGTGAACAGCATCATGTTTGGCCGCAGCGTGATCGGCGTCATCGAAGGGCAGAGCGTGCCGGATGTTTTCATCCCGAAGTTGGTCGAATTGTATCGCCAGGGCCGTTTTCCGCTCGAGAAGCTGACCACCTTCTATTCTTTGGACGAAATCGATCAGGCCGTTCGCGATTCTGAAAGCGGCAGGGTGATCAAGGCAGTTCTACGACCATAAATCGACAACTTATCAAAATATGAGGAAACGTAGATGCATAAGGATAGGCGTTTGAGAGGGGCAGCCTATTTGCTGCTGATCTATTCCGTCGCCTTCGTGGCTTTTCCAGTTCTGGCTGCCGAGGACGACGATGCTGCAATCGAGCAGAAATTAGGAGCCTGTGTCGCCTGCCACGGTGCGGACGGCATCGGCAAGGCGCCTCAATATCCCAATCTTCAGGGGCAGAAGGCGTCCTATGTGGAAAAGCAACTTAAGGCCTTTCGCTCGGGGGAGCGTAAAGACGCCAGCATGACAGCCTTGGCTGCAGGGTTATCGGACGAGGATATCGCCGATCTGTCGACCTACTTCGAGCAAGTCAAATAAGCTGATCGGCAATAGGGGAAAATCCATGAAGAACCAAGTCTCATCCCGGCGCCACGCGCTTAAACAACTGATCGGTCTCACCGCTCTGGGCGCATTGGACTTTCTGCGCGCACCGCAAGCGCTGGCGGCGCCAAGACCAACTCCTTTGGCAATTCCTGGCTTTGCTGGGAAAACCATCCAGCGAGGGGAGAAAGGTTATGAAATCTGGCGCCAGTCGATGGTCTGGCACATGTCGAAGCCGAAACGCTATCCCGACGTCATCGTGCAGGCGAAATCCACACAGGATGTGATAAGTGCTGTGAACTATGCAGCGCAAAAAGGGCTTAAGGTCGCTGTTCGCGCCGGTGGACACAACTCCAACGGACCCTCGCTGCGCGACGGCGGCTTGCTGATCGATCTTTCCGCGTTGCAGGAAATTCACATCGACGCGGAAAAGAAGATTGCCTCGATCCAGCCGGGGGTGAGAAGTCTCGAACTGGTCAAGGCTGCGAGGAGCAAGGGCCTGACCTTTCCGGTCCCTCACTGTCCGTCGGTTGGACTGAGCGGCTTCACACTGGGGGGCGGTATCGGCTGGAATTACTCCCAGCGTGGTGGAGGCTCGACTCATTCGATCGTCGGCGCGGAAATCGTAACCGCCGATGGCAGCGTGTTGCAGGCGACTTCCAAGGAAAATCCGGACCTGTACTGGGCGGTACGCGGCGTCGGTCCGGGATTTTTCGGGGTCGTCACCCGACTCGATCTCAAGCTCTACGAAGCTCCCAAAGCCATCCTGGCCAGCTCTTACATTCTGCCGCTATCTGAGCTTAAAACAGCAACGACCGCGCTGGAAGATATTCGCAAGGCTGGCCGTCTTGGTCACACCGAGCCGATCATCGTGCTGATGCATCATCCGGAGCAGCCTGACAGCGCTCCGCCTCAGCAGTCGAAGATTTGCTTCGTCACAGTCTTTGCGTTCGACGACAGTGAAGAAAAGGCACGCAAGGCGCTTCAGCCTTATGCCGAGTCGGCGCTGGCTGGGAGTAAGACTCTCCTCAAGGCGGAATATCAGCCATACGATTTTGAAGGCCTCTACGACCGCTATTTCAGCCTTAACGATCCAGCAGGCCGATGCGCCCGCTATGCGGTCGACAATGTGATGACGAACCGGGGGACAGAGACGCTGCACGCGCTGGCTGATCACTTCGCTAAAGCTCCGACCAGATGGTGTCACGTACTGGCTTCGTTTAATATGAATACCAAGGTTTATGCGGATTCATGTTTCTCTTGGGCGATCGATGCCTATGTCGGATGTTATGCGATCTGGGACGAGGAGAAGGACGACTCGGTCAATTTCGCTTGGCTGAAAGGGAATTTACCCAAGATGGACCCATTCGCTGTCGGACACTACGTCAACGAGGTGGATTGGCAGTTGGATCCGCAGCGCTTCATGAAGTGTTTTACAGAGGCCAACTGGAAGCGTCTGAAACAACTGCGCAGCCAATATGATCCGACGGGCGTCTTTCACAATTACTTGGGGCAGAGCTAGCAGGCACAAATTGTTCGTCGCCATGCTGACCAAGGCCGGCAATCGCGACGGGCGTTTGTCGGGCTTGGTTCGCTCAGCTTCGCCGGCATGCTCGATCCAATCGAGCCTTCCTTGTAGAATGGCGAAGCTCGCCGCGTAGAGCAGGTAAATAGCACTGCTCTGGCGTGACCAGTAGGCGCGCCGATCAATGCGATGCGGCTATCGAGGTGTACTATCCGCAGCGATTACAGAAGCGCCGGCGTCAGGCCAGGAAATCGCTGCGGTTTACCCGGCTGAGCGAGGTTTCCAGCCGCAAACTGTCGCGCCGGATCTCCTCCACCGTTTCAAACGTAAAGCGGATGTGCTGCGCCGCTGCGGCTTCGGCATCCTTGGCGTTTCCCGCGATCACGGCGCGCGCAATGGCCAGATGCTGTTCGAGCAACTGGTTGCGGACACCTTCTCGCAGATAGAGCTGCGCGCGATTGTAGAAAATATCGTTGCGCAGAAGGTTGGCGAGCGCGCGCATGATGTGCAGCAGAACCACGTTGTGGCTCGCTTCGTAGACCAGCAGATGAAGATCGACATCGGCGTCGCCTTCCTGCGTCGGGTCCTCCAGCCGGTGGGCCTTCTGCATCCGCTCCATGCATTGCTGGATCGCCTTGCGATCGAGGTCGGTGGCGCGCATCGCCGCAAATCGCGCGGCGTTCACTTCCTGAATGCGTCGAAACTCGAAATAATCGGCGGTCACGCGCGGCTTGTCGTGCAGCAGCGTCGCGAGGGGCTGAAACAGCGGCGTGAGGAATTGCGCGACGAAGGTGCCTGACCGGCCGCTGACCAGCAGACCGCGCCCCTCGAGGATCTCAAACGCCTCACGGAGCGAGGGGCGGGAAATCTGCAGCTTTTCCGCGAGCTCACGCTCCGGTGCCAGCCGCTCGCCCGGCCGCAACACGCCTTCCAGGATCAGCTTTTCGATGTGCGCGGCCATCGCTTCGGAGACCTTCGGTCCTCGCACAACGTTGCTCAAGATGCTTCCCATCTACTTGGCGGATCGAACGAATCCGGCCTCGACTATGAACGAACCGCGGCTCCGGTCAAGTATGAAGCGACTTTTCGACCAAGGGTTTGTACAAATGGCCTATTGACAGTCTTGGTAAGTTAATTTTACCAAGCGCGCCAATAGTCAAAGATCGCGACCAAGCGGCATCTCTCGCAAGGAAACATGAGGAGGCCTTTGTGACGTGGACCCAGGTTTACGACCCCTTTAACAATCCCTGGCTTTCGACGGCGGTGGCGGCGCTGCCGGTCGTCGTGCTTTTGGGCGCGATTGCCATTTTCGAAATCAAGGCGCACTGGGCCGCGATATTGGGGCTGGTGGCGGCGCTCGCTGTCGCGGTTCTGGGCTTCGGCATGCCGGTCAAGCTGGCCGGTCTTTCAGCCGCCTACGGCGCCGCGTTCGGCGTGCTTCCGATCGGCTGGCTGGTGCTCAACATCATCTTTCTCTATCAGCTCACCAACGAAAAAGGCGAGTTCGAGGTTCTGCAACGTTCGATCAGCGGCCTGAGCGACGATCGGCGGTTGCAACTGCTTTTCATCGCATTTTCGCTGGGCGCCTTCTTCGAAGGCGCGGCCGGTTTCGGCACGCCGGTTGCGGTCACCGCGGCCATGCTGATCGGTCTCGGCTTCTCGCCCCTGGCCGCGTCGGGTCTGTCGCTGATCGCCAATACGGCGCCGGTCGCTTATGGCGCGCTGGGAACGCCGGTCATCGCGCTGGCCGCGGTCACCGGTCTCGATCTGCATGCGCTCTCCGGCATGATCGGCCGGCAGCTTCCGTTCTTCTCCCTGATCGTGCCGTTCTGGCTGATCTGGGCCTTCGTCGGTTTCCGCAAGATGATGGAGATCTGGCCCGCCATTCTGGTGGCCGGCGTTTCATTCGCGGTTCCGCAATATCTGGTGTCCAACTTCCACGGGCCGTGGCTGGTCGACGTCATCGCCGCCATCTCGTCGATGATCTGCCTGTGGGCCTTCCTGCAGGTCTGGCAGCCGAAGCGCGTCATGAAAACGATGCCCGAAGGCTTCGGCAAGGTCGAAAAGGAAGAGGATCACGAGCATCAGGCCGACAAGACCTCGGCTGGCGCCGTCGCGCGGGCCTGGATGCCCTGGATCATTCTGTCACTGTTCGTATTCGCGTGGGGCACGCCTCAGGTGAAGGCCTGGCTTGACAGTATCTGGATCGGTCGGTTTCCGGTCGAGGGATTGCACAATTTGATCCTGAAAGCTCCGCCGGTCGTGGCCAAGCTGTCGCCGGAAGGCGCGGTCTACGCCTTCAACATCATGTCGGCCGCCGGCACGGGCATCTTCCTCTCGGCCATCGTGTCCGGCTTCCTGCTCGGCTATACGCCGATGGGTCTCATCAGAGTGTTCGGCAAGACTCTGGCGCTTGTCCGCTACTCGCTGCTGACGATCGCCTGCATGCTGGCGCTGGGCTTCGTGACCAAATATTCGGGCACTGACGCAACGCTCGGCCTTGCGATGGCCAAGACAGGCGTTTTCTACCCGTTCTTCGGTGCCCTGATCGGCTGGCTCGGTGTTGCTCTCACCGGATCCGACACGTCCTCGAACGTGCTGTTCGGCGGACTGCAAAAGATCAGCGCCGAGCAACTGGGCTTGAATCCGGTGTTGATGGCGGCGGCCAACAGCTCCGGCGGCGTGATGGGCAAGATGATCGACGCCCAGAGCATCGTCGTCGCCTCGACCGCGACCAAGTGGTACGGGCACGAGGGCACCATCCTGCGCTTCGTGTTCTTCCACAGCCTCGCACTGGCCGTTCTTGTCGGCTTCCTGGTGCTGGGCCAGGCCTACCTCTGGCCGCTGACCTTGTTGGTGCATTGATCGCAAAGGCGGGGGACGATGTCGTCTCCCGCCTTTTTCTTTCGAGGGATCCCTTTGTCGCCAAACCATGGTCTGGAGCTCACGGATGCGCCTGAACCAATGTCACAACTTCCATGATTTCCGACGGCTCGCGCGCCAGCGCCTGCCGGGACCGATTTTCAACTACATCGACGGCGGAGCGGACGACGAGACCAGCCAGCGCCGCAACACCAAGAGCTTTGAAGATTGCGATCTCGTCCCCAACGTGTTGCGCGGGGTACGGGAGATCGATCTGTCGGTGACCGTGATGGGCCAGAAGCTCGCGATGCCGTTCTATTGCTCGCCGACCGCGTTGCAGCGCTTGTTTCACTATCAGGGCGAGCGTGCGGTTGCCGCCGCTTCGGCGAAGCTCGGCACGATGTTCGGCGTCTCTTCGCTCGGAACGGTGAGTCTCGAAGAGCTGCGCAAGACCCACGACACGCCGCAGGTCTATCAGTTCTACTTCCACCGCGACCGCGGTCTCAACCACGCTATGATGCAGCGTGCCAGAGAGGCGGGTGTCGAGGTCATGATGCTGACGGTGGACAGCATCACCGGCGGAAACCGCGAGCGTGATCTGCGCACGGGCTTCAGCATTCCTTTCCGCCTGACGCTTGCCGGAATGCTGCAATTTGCGATCAAGCCGATGTGGGGACTGCAATATGTCACCCATGAGCGCTTCAGGTTGCCGCAACTGGACGATCATGTCGACATGAGCGGCGGCGCCATGTCGATCGGTCGCTATTTCACCGACATGCTCGATCCCTCGATGAACTGGGACGATGTTGCCGAGATGGTACGGAGCTGGAACGGGCCGTTCTGCCTCAAGGGCATCATATCGGTTGAGGACGCCAGGCGTGCGGCCGATATCGGCTGCGCGGGGATCATTCTCTCAAATCACGGTGGCCGGCAGCTCGACGGTTCGCGCGCGCCTTTCGATCATCTCGCCGAGATCGTCGATGCGGTCGGTGACCGGATCGACGTCATGATGGACGGGGGCATCCAGCGCGGAACGCACATTCTCAAGGCGCTGTCGCTGGGCGCCAAAGCGGTCGGTCTCGGACGCTATTATCTCTATCCGCTTGCCGCGGCCGGTCAGGCCGGCGTTGAGCGTGCGCTCGGCCTGTTGCGAGCCGAGCTCGAGCGCGACATGAAGCTGATGGGGTGCACGTCGATCAGCCAGCTTTCGCGAGAAAATCTGCGCTTCAGATCGTCTCATGTATCGATGTAGGGAGGTGTCCCTTGATCGCGCCGGCGGAATGTTGTGACGAACTCTCGGGAACGGTCGATCTTTCTCACACGCAGCAGATTTGCGATCTGGTTGCGGAGAAGATGGGTTTCGACTGCTCTTTCATGGGACAAAAGGGTGTTATTCTGGCCTCCAATCTGCGCGGGCGGATCGGAACCGTGCATGCAGCGGCTGCGCGAGTCATGGCCGGAGAGGTGGATCAGTTTGAAGTCACCGCCGATATGGCCGCTGCCAGCAAGGGAACCATGCGCGAAGGCATCAACATGCCCGTCAATATCGATGGAAAGCGTATCGGCTCCTATGGCCTTGCCGGTCCGCTCGATACGGTCCGGCCTTTCGCTTATGTCATCACCAGTCTTGTGGGCTCGGTGATCGCGCTGCGCATCCAGGACGTGAGCCGGACCAACCACATCTCGCTCCAGGTGACGAAAGCCACCGGCGTGGCGGCCACCGCCGCCAAGGCGGCGGACGAGGCGGCCAAAGCCATGCTGTTTCTGAGCGAGACGACCTCGCGGATCGGCGACGTCGCCACGACTATCGGAAAGGTTGCAAAGCAGACCAATCTGCTGGCGCTGAATGCGACAATCGAGGCTGGCCGCGCCGGGAATATGGGCGTGGGGTTTGCCGTTGTGGCGCAGGAAGTGAAATTGTTGTCCGGTCAGACCGCCAAGGCAACGACCGATATCGGCGGCCAGATCGGGAAGGTTCAGGGCGCGGTGGGCGAAATGCGGCGCGCCGTGGAGGCCATGAACGACAGTATCAGGAATGTCAGCGCCATCGTCACGGAGATTGCGGACACCATACAGGAACCGCAGTGAGGTGTTGGCCGGCGGCGATTCCGGCTGCGAAGCCTTGCGCTCGTGGCGGCGATTGCGACCAGGGAGGAATTCGCCATGACCCAGTTTGATCTCCGGGATGTTCCTTCGCGCGACACCCTTCTGAATCGCCTTCGCGCCATCGCGGGTGCGGCCCATGTGCTGACAGCAAGCCGGCAGACGCGGCGCTATACGCGCGGTTTTCGCTGCGGCGGCGGGCCGGTGGCGGCGGTGGTGCGTCCCGGTTCTCTGGGCGAGATGTGGCGGGTGCTGAATGCCGCGATCGAGGCCGGGCGTGCGGTGATCTTCCAGGCCTCGAACACCGGATTGACCGGTGGTTCCACGCCGTGGGGCGAGGACTACGATCGCGAGATCGTCCTGGTCAGCGTGACGCGCCTGAAAGGCGTCCATCTGATCGCGGATGGCCAGCAGGTGGTTTGCCTGCCGGGCGCCACGCTGGATACGCTGGAAAAGCAACTGAAGCCGCTGGGACGCGAGCCGCATTCGGTGATCGGCTCCTCCTGCATCGGGGCTTCGGTGCTGGGCGGCATCTGCAACAATTCGGGCGGCGCCCTGATCCAGCGTGGGCCGGCCTATACCGAGATGAGCCTCTACGCCGAGGTGGACGCCGACGGTTCGGTGAAACTCGTCAATCATCTCGGGTTGGATTTGGGCGACGATCCCGAGCAAATCCTGTCGCGCGTCGAACGCGGCGATCTGCCGGCGGCCGGCCCCGCCAATGCCTGGGCCTCGGACCGTGAATACGCCACCCATGTCCGCGATATCGAGGCGCAGACGCCGGCCCGGTTCAACGCCGATCCGCGGCGTCTGCGGGAATCGGCGGGCTGTGCGGGCAAGCTCGCCGTGTTCGCCGTGCGGCTCGACACGTTCGAGGCCGAGAAGGATACGGCTGTCTTTTATATAGGCACGAACGATGCGGATGAGCTGACCGAAATCCGCCGTCATATCCTCGCCAGTTTCCGGAATCTGCCGATCTCCGGCGAATACATCCATCGCGAGGCCTATGACGTGGCCGCGAAATACGGCAAGGACACGTTCCTGTACATTCAAAAAGCCGGAACCGACCGGATGCCCGCGCTCTTTGCCGCCAAGGCGCGCATGGACGGGCTGACCGAGCGGCTGGGGCTGGGCACCACCCTCTCGGATCGTCTCGCGCAGGCCGTGGCGAAGCTGATGCCGCAGCATTTACCCGTCCGGATGAACGATTTCCGCGACCGTTACGAGCATCATCTGCTTCTGCGCATGGGCGGTGCGGGGATTGCCGAGGCGCGCGAGTATCTGGCCGGCATGTTTCCGTCGGCTTGTGGGGATATGTTCGAATGCACGCCGCAGGAGGGCACGGCGGCCTTCCTGCACCGTTTCGCCGTGGCGGGAGCGGCGGTGCGCTATCGCGCGATCCATGCCCGCGACGTCGAGGACATTGTGGCCTTGGATATCGCGCTACGCCGCAACGATCGTGACTGGATCGAGCATTTGCCGGCGGAGCTCGACGCGAAGATCGAGAAGAAACTCTATTACGGTCATTTCTTCTGTCACGTCTTCCATCAGGATTATGTGGTGAAGAAGGGGCATGACTGTCTCGCGGTCGAACACGAGATGTGGAGCCTGCTGGACAAAAGGGGCGCCGAGTATCCGGCCGAGCACAATGTCGGCCATCTTTATCGCGCCAAGCCCGAGTTGGCCGGGTTCTACCGCAGGCTCGATCCGACCAACAGCCTGAATCCCGGTCTTGGCCAGACTTCGAAATGCGCTCACTGGCACGAGCCGCAGGCCGGTTGCGGATCGCATTGAACCGTCTGCTAATCTGATTGATCAAATCCGCAGTCGTCGGCTTCGCGAGCTGGTCGGCAGGAGACGATTGGCGCGTCGTGGGCGCCTGATCTGATAGTGTAGCGCTCGTTTTCGAATCGATTTTTTCGGCGCGATCCGCAAAGGCAAATCACGAGGCTGGTAATGGATATCTTCGATCGGTTGAAGTCGGCGGCGATCACGGATTGGACGAGCTATGTGGATCACGACTTCGTTCGCCAGCTTGGCGCGGGGACGCTGCCGCAGGCAGCGTTCCGGACCTATCTCGTGCAGGATTACCTGTTCTTGATTCAATTCGCCCGGGCCTATGCCCTTGCCACCTACAAGAGCCGCACGCTCGCCGATATGCGGATGGCGCAGGCCGGACTTGCCGCCATTCTCGACGAGATGGATCTGCATGTGCGGCTGTGCGGCCGTTGGGGGCTTTCGCCGGAGGAGGTCGAGGCGACGCCGGAACATCAGGCCACCATCGCCTATACACGCTTCGTGCTGGATTGCGGCGCGGCCGGAGATCTGCTCGATCTGCATGTCGCGCTGGCTCCATGCGTTATCGGTTATGCCGAGATCGGCGGCAAGCTGGCGCAGAATGGCGTCGACGCGCTGGGCGGCCATCCCTATCGCGAATGGATCTGCGAATATGCCGGCAAGTCCTATCAGGACGTCGCCGTCGCGGCGCGGCAGCATCTCGATGACCTCGCGGCGCGGGCGATGACCGAACGGCGATTTACGGAGCTTGCCGCGCTGTTCGGAAAAGCATCGCGGCTCGAAGCGGACTTCTGGCAGATGGGTCTCGATGCTGCCGGAAGCTGAGTGGCGCGTCGGATTCAAATAGTCGCGCAAGACGGCATCCGCGCCGGCGCGCGCAAACGGTTCGGAGCGCCTGCCGATCCGCAGAGGCGGCGAACGTCCTTTGCTACCGGTGGGGGCTGCTTCCGGCAAAAGCCGATTTTTGAGCGATAACATCTTGATCTTGCGCCGACTTGAGAGGTCGGACGCGGGCCTCTGTTGTTCCCGGACATGCGCGGCATGCGCTTTGCAAAGCAGTCAGAACGGGCGCGCGACGGGGCGCGACCGCGTCCGATTTTCCATCCCCATGCGCACGAACCTGTGGCATGCTTCTTTCCGGAACTTCACTCGGACGGCCGGATTCAGAAGGAGACTGAAGATGGGACAAGATGTGAGAAGTCCATGCGGTCCCCGGTGCATCGCACTGGTGGGACCGTTCCAGAGCGGCAAGACCACCTTGCTGGAAGCCATCCTGTCTCGAACCCAGGCCATTCCCAAAGCAGGCACCGTCGAAGCAGGAAACACCGTCGGGGATTCCTCCGCGGAGGCCCGCCTGCATCAGATGAGCATGGGCCTCACGGTGGCCACCACCACTTTCATGGGAGACAGTTACACGTTCATCGATTGTCCCGGATCGGTGGAGTTCGCCTATGACATGCGCGCGGTCCTGCCGGCGGTCGACGCCGCGGTGATCGTGTGCGAAGCCGACGAACGCAAGCTGCCGCAGTTGCAACTGGTGCTGCGCGAGCTGGAAGATCTCGGTATTCCGCGTTTCCTGTTTCTCAACAAGATCGACAAGGCCAACCAACGCATCGGCGAGGCGTTGGCGATGCTGCAGCCGGCATCGCGCACGCCGCTTGTGCTCCGGCAGATTCCGATCTGGCAGGGGGACATCGTCACAGGCTTCGTCGATCTCGCGCTCGAGCGCGCCTTCGTCTATCGCGAACATATGGCCTCCGAGGTGATCGGTCTTGAGTCGGGCGATCTCGACCGGGAGAAGGATGCACGCCTCACGATGCTGGAGAAGCTGGCGGACCACGACGACAGGCTGCTGGAGCAACTGCTCGAAGACATTCCGCCGCCGCGCGACGCCGTGTTCGACGATCTCGCCAGCGAATTGCGGCAGGGACAGATCTGCCCGGTCCTGCTCGGTTGCGCCACGCGCGAGAACGGTTTGCTGCGGCTGATGAAAGCACTGCGCCATGAAGCTCCCGGCGTGACCGACACCGCGCGGCGTCTGGGCATCTCCGACGAGAGAAGCGGGTTGGCCTACGTGATGAAAACCACGCATCTCCAGCATGGCGGAAAACTGTCGCTCGCGCGCGTGTTGCGCGGCCAGTTCGCGGATGGCGATACCGTCATGTCGTCCGGCGGCGGCGCGGGGCGTATTTCCGGCATTCTGGCGACGAACATCGGCGCCGACAACAAGCGCGGATCCGCCGCGGCGGGTGACACCGTCACGTTCGGCAAGCTGGATACGGTGAAGACCTGCGAGACGCTGACCTCCGGCAAGACTGCGCCCGAGGCCCTTGTCGAGATGGAGCCCGCTCCGCCGGTGCTCGCGACTGCGGTTATCGCGGATAACCGCAAGGACGACGTCAAGCTCGGACAGGCGTTGTCGCGACTGACGGACGAGGATCCATCGCTCAGCGTGGTCCACAATTCGGTGACCCATGAAATGGTGCTGTGGGGCCAGGGCGAAATGCACCTTCGCGTCGCGATGGAGCGGCTGCAGGACCGCTTCGGCGTCAGCGTGAAGCAGCATGCACCGCCGGTCGGTTATCAGGAGACGATCCGCAAGCCGATCACACAGCGTGGGCGACACAAGAAGCAATCCGGCGGTCACGGTCAGTTCGGCGACGTAGTGCTGGATATCAGGCCGCTGTCGCGCGGTTCGGGCACGGCCTTCCGCGAAACCATCGTCGGCGGCGCGGTGCCGAAAAACTACATCGGCGCGGTCGAGCAGGGGGTCGGTGACGGCTTGATGCGCGGTCCGCTCGGATTTCCGGTGGCCGATGTGGAAGTCACGCTGACCGACGGCTCCTATCACAGCGTCGATTCGTCCGACCAGGCGTTTCGTACCGCCGCGCGCATCGGCATGACCGAAGCGCTTCCGCACTGCGCGCCGGTGCTGCTTGAGCCTATCCATATCGTGGAGATCGTCTGCCCGAGCGATGGCATCGCGAAGGTCAATTCGATCGTGTCCGGCCGCCGCGGTCAGATCCTCAGCTTCAACACCCGCGAGGGATGGTCGGGCTGGGATATGGTCCGGGCGATGATGCCGGAAGCGATGATTGGCGACCTGATCGTGGAGCTGCGCTCGGCGACGGCCGGTGTCGGCAGCTTTACCCGCCAATTCGATCATATGGCGGAGGTCACCGGTCGGGCTGCCGACCAGATCATCGCCGGTCATCGGCCGGCGGCATAGACAATCATGTTTTGAGGCTTGAATGGACCGAGGCTTGGGAAGCCCGGTATCGGAATGGCGCCAGGACGCTCCGGGCGCATGTCATTTCGAATGGCTGCAGGTTGCGGACGGCGACAGGAACAGCGCGGCGGCGAGCAACATGCCGATCAGAAAGATGTAAGCTCCATCGGCTGTGACGCCGATGGAGCTGACGAGGTCCGGTTCAGGCTCCTTGCAAAGCCGAAACGATCTTGTCCTTGAGAACCAACCGTTTTTTACGCAGTAAGGCTTCGGCTTCTTCGCTGACCGGCTCCACCCGGGTTTCAGCGCGATGAATCTGGTCGTTCACCTCGTCATAATCCTCCAGAACCTGTGCGAATTCCGGGCTCTTGACCTTCAAAGCGTGGATCGCGTCCATCTGGTCGGGAAACTCGTCATGAAGCGTGTGAGGGGTGTTGGACAATTCCTGGTCTCCTTGATGCTCTTACGGAACGCGTAAATTGAAATTCGCGCGCGCGATCTTCGCAAATCAAAGTGGCGCGCGCTTGATTACAAAACCCGGATGGCTGGCAAGCCGCGTGACGCCATCAAGGTCGCTCGACGCGAACGACGCGATAGGCGTGGTAGTTCTTGCCTTGCCCGATCGAGACGTATTCGCCGGTGACGAAACGTTCCTCGCCGAGACGAAAGCCGGATTCATCGTCGCTTTCGCCTTCTTCATAATCGAAATACCACTGTCCGCCGGGCTTGCGTCGCAGGCGGCCGATCTTGACGTCGCCATGCTTGTCGAAACGTCTCACGCGGCAGACTGCCTGATGGTCTTTCCACTCGTGAGGGTCGAGACGGCCGTCAGCGTCGAGCGGCACGAGTAGATCGTAGCCCTCGTCCTGTTCTCCGGCTGGATGCCCTTTCTCGCGGCCGAGCAACAGGCGCACGTGGTGAAAGCTCGGCGTTAAATCCTTGATGTCGATCATCACGATTAATCCCTCTTCTCGGGTTTTTATACCTTGCCACCCGATATTCATTTTGATGTGCGTCAACGCCGGAATGCCGCGTGACATCGCTCAAAACAGCGCTTTTCCGAAGTCGAGAAAATCGGACAGACGCGGACATCGTTCCTGGATGTCGTGATGGCGAACTGTATGAGCGCGCCGATTGTTTTCATCGCCTTGTTGCCGAGCTTTGCTGACGCCCGGAATCGCCGTCGTGGACGGCGTGTCTGTCTGCCATCTTCGCCAAGGATGAAGCGCGGCGCGAGGTTGCGTGATGTCTGGCGTGACGCAGCGATATTTTTGAATGTCGCGAAAAAAATCGAACAACCTTGTGGTCGATCAAAGTGGCATGGGACATGCGGGAGGATCATGAATCGTGAGATTTGAAATCAACTCTCCAGGTGGAGGTTATAATGCTCTCTCGTCGCAATCTGCTGATGTGTGCTGCTGCATCGGCGCTCTTCATGGCCGCTCCAGCTCTGGCGGCAGATGACTTATCGGGGCTTCAGCGGGTCAAGGTCGATCTCGTCGCTCCTCCCTTCATCCATCCGCATGAGCAGGCCACCAAGGCCGCGCCGCGTGTAGTCCAGTTCCGGATGGCCATCCAGGAGAAGGAGTGGGTGGTCGATAACGAAGGCACGAAGATTCATGCCATGACGTTCAATGGCTCGGTGCCGGGGCCGATGATGGTGGTGCACGAGAACGACTATGTCGAACTCACCCTCGTCAATCCCGAAACCAACACCATGGCGCACAATATCGACTTCCATGCGTCGACCGGCGCGCTGGGCGGTGGCGGATTGACGTTGATCAACCCCGGCGAGCAGGTGGTGTTGCGCTGGAAGGCGACACGCCCCGGCGTGTTCGTTTATCACTGCGCCCCGGGCGGCCCGATGATTCCCTGGCACGTGGTGTCGGGAATGAACGGCGCGATCATGGTGCTGCCGCGCGACGGGCTCAAGGATGAGAACGGCAAGCCGCTGCGCTACGACAAGGCCTATTACATCGGCGAGCAGGACTTCTACGTGCCGCGCGATGCGCAAGGCAAGTACAAGACCTATGCGTCGCCGAGCGAGGCCTATCCCGACTCGGTCGAAGTGATGCGCAAGCTGATCCCGACTCACGAGGTCTTCAACGGGCGGGTCGATTCTCTGACCGGCAAGAATGCGCTGACGGCGAAGGTCGGCGAGCGCGTCCTGATCATCCACTCGCAGGCCAATCGCGACACCCGCCCGCATCTGATCGGCGGTCATGGCGATTATGTCTGGGAGACCGGCAAGTTCAACAACCCGCCGGAGAAGGATCTCGAAACCTGGTTCATCCGTGGCGGATCGGCCGGCGCGGCGCTCTATACCTTCCGGCAGCCTGGCGTCTATGCCTATGTCAACCACAACCTGATCGAGGCGGTGGAGCTCGGCGCGACGGCGCACTTCAAGGTCGAAGGAACCTGGAACGACGATCTGATGAAGCAGGTGCAGCCTCCGGGCCCGATCGGCGCCGGCGACAAGTTGGGCGCGGTCACCCCGTCCGCGACCAAGGTGAACTAACGGGCAAAAGACCGGTGCTCGCGCGTGCCGCGACCACCGGTCGGGAGTTTCCGCCATGATTTCGCTTTTTCATGCAAAAACTCTTCTGGTTGTCGGCATCGGCGCGTGTGTGCCGCTCGCGCTTGCCGGCCTGCCAATGAGCTTCCAGCGGGATGCAGCGCCGGCTGTGGTGGCCTCCGAAACCGTCCGTCTGGCTCCGGAGAATTTCCATTACCGTGTGGCGGGCGAATTCACCCGCGAGGGTCGGCCGGTCAATGCGCCGATGCTGGACCGGCGGAATAAGAAGCCGCTCGCCATCATGAAAGCGCAGGTTACGGAAGCCGAGTTCGACCGCTGCGTGCATGACGGCGGCTGCCGTCCGATCGGTCTGCGCGGCAAGGCGCGGGCCGATATGCCCGTGGTCGGCGTGAGCTGGGAGGACGCCAGCGCCTATGCACGCTGGCTCTCGGCCAAGACCGGGCAGGTCTGGCGCCTGCCGACCGACGAGGAATGGGTGTTCGCTGCCGGATCGCGAGCGAAGGACGATGCTCTCGACGTCGACTCGACCGATATCAGCCAGCGCTGGCTGGCGAAATACGAGGAGGAGTCGTCGCGCGAACGGCTTTCCGATCGTGGGCCGCGTCCTGTCGGCGGTTTCGGCGCCAACGAGCGCGGATTGCTCGATCTGTCCGGCAATGTCTGGGAGTGGACCGATAGCTGCTTCACCCGCCAGACTCTCGATGCGGGCGACCGTGTGATCGGAGAGGGCACCGTGAACTGCGGCGTCCGCGTCATCCAGGGCGCGCACCGCGGCTATACGACCTCGTTTATCCGCGATGCCCGGGGTGGCGGCTGCAGCATGGGCGTGCCGCCGGACTATCTCGGCTTTCGTCTGGTGCGCGAGGAAGGCTCGTGGCTTGCAAACATGACGTCGCGGCTGCGCAGGCCGTTCGAATGGACTTCGTAGTTCATAGATAAAGCACGGAAAGAGGGCGTAGCCACGGCTGCGCCCCTTTATTATGTCGTGAGCTGGCGATAGATCGCGGGCAAAGCGGCCGGCAGCCGGGCGATGTCGCGCACGATGGCGTAGGCGCCGCGCCCGAAGATGTGCGGGAAATAATCCCGCGCGTTCTCGTCGATGGTCACGCCGAACACCCGCAGCCCGGCCTTGCGTGCCTCGCGGATCGCCATCCGCGTATCCTCGATGCCGTAGCGGCCCTCATAATGATCGACATCGTTCGGCTTGCCGTCGGTCAGCAGCAGTAGCAGGCGATGGCGCTGCGGTCGCCGGGCAAGCTCGCCGGTAACATGGCGGACAGCCGCCCCGATCCTTGTGTACTGCCCCGGCTTGAGCGCCGCGATCCTGCGCGCGATGCGCTGGTCGAGCGTCTCCTCGAAACCCTTGACGGTGGTCACGTTGACGTTGGTGCGTCGTCGCGAGGTGAAGGTGTAGATCGCGGGCTCGTCGCCGCAGGCGGTGAGGCCGTGGGTGAAAGCGAGCAGGGCGCCCTTCTCGACATCCAGCACCCGCCGGTCCTGCATCCAGGCGTCGGTCGACAGCGAGACATCCATCAGCACCGCGACCGACAGGTCGCGCGCCGCCGGTCGCACATCGGTGAAGACGCGGTCGCTGCCGGATTCGCCGGCGCGCCGATCGGCGACCGAGCGGATCAGCATCGACAGATCGAGTTCGTCGCCATCGGGCTGCGCATGCAGGGTCTGGCGGCGCGGCCGCAGCGCCTCGAACTGGCGGCGGACGTGACGGATGTTCCGCTCGGTCACGGTGTCCACCGGCCAGTCCTCGCCTTGCTCCGACGCGCGGCCGGTGATCACACGACAGTAATCGGGCCGGTAGGCCTGCCGCTTCCAGTCCCATTCCGGATAGGTCTGGTCGGCGATCAGCGCGGCGGTGTCCGCCTCGCGCGGCGTCAAATCGAGATCGAGCTTGAGCCGCACCGACGGCCGTTTCTTGTTCGAGCCGATGGTAAGTTCCGGCGTGTCCTCGAGCGCCTGGCGCGCGCCTTCGTCGTCATCGTCATCGACGTCACGATTGACGTTGATCATCTCGGCGATGCTGAAGATGGTCTCGAACCGATGCAGCATCAACGGATCGCCGCGGTCGCTGCGGTCGGTGGACTTGCGTACGCCGGTGCGGCGCTTTTCATCGACTACGATCGAATCGCCGCCGGGTTCGTCCACGTCCGCGCCAGCCGCGCCTGCTGCGTCGATCTTGATGTCGCCCCACAGCGGCACCGGCAGGAAGGTATGGTAGCCGCGCGGAGCTATGAAATGCTCGTCGAGTTCGCCGTCGTCCATGATCGCATCGAAGATCGGATCGGAGAGCGGCGTGATGTCGCTGAGAAGATAGAGGATGACTTTCTCGATCTTGCCTTCGAGATCGGGTAGATTGCGACGCGGCCGCTCGCCCAGCGTTGCGCGGCGCAGGCGATGATAGACCGGATCGAGGCCGGGCCAGGCCGCCAGCGCGGCGTGGGTGGTCTGCACGGCCGCGCGCAGCCGATAAAGATCGTCGCGCAGCGGGTCGTCGTCATGCCGCGGCGGAACGGCATGGGCGAACCAGATCACCAGCCATTCGTAAAGCCGCTCGTTGTCCGCCGCGTCGGCAAACAGATCGATGCGGCCGGGCAGGCGCAGCGCGCTGGAATCGAGGGTGGGGCGCTCCAGCATTTCGGTGCCGAGCCCGAGCGCCTGCTTCAGATTGAGCCGATGGCGCGATGTCGTCGCCGCGCTGCCGACGACGCGGACCGCGCCGTCGCCGCCGCCGGCCCGGAACAGCAAGCCAAGACGGACGCGCAAGGCATCCAGCGCGACAGCGGCCTCGGGATGACCGGGATAAGAGCGGGACGAGCCGACAAGGCGGTGCCAATACTGCCCGAAAGCCTCTTCCGGTTCGAACAGTGGCATGGCGCTTATCCGAGCGCGATCTGCGCGACGCGGATCAGGCCCGCCACGATCTCCGGATCGTCGGACAGCGGTTCGATCAGGGCAACGCGCAGCGCGGTGTCGTAATCGACGCCGTCGCGGATCATGGTGGCGCAATAGACGATGAGGCGCGTCGAGGCGCCTTCCTCGATATCCTGTCCTTTGAGACCGCGCAGCGCCTGCGCGACGCGAACCAGAGCCAGGCATCGCTCATGCGGCAATCCGCTTTCGTGGGCGACGATGCCGGCCTCGGTGTCGAGGGTCGGAAAGCCGAACTCCATGGCGAGGAAGCGCTGCCGCGTGCTCGGCTTCAGCGTCTTGAGCACGTTCTGGTAGCCGGGATTGTAGGACGCCACCAGCATGAATTCCGGCGGCGCCTGCAACAACTCGCCGGTGCGTTCCAGCGGCAGCGTGCGCCGGTCGTCGGTGACCGGATGCAGCACCACGGTGACGTCCTTGCGCGCCTCCACCACCTCGTCGAGATAGCAGATCGCGCCCTCGCGCACGGCGCGCGTCAGCGGCCCGTCCACCCACACCGTGTCGCCGCCTTTCAGCAGGTAGCGGCCGGTGAGATCGGCGGCGGTGAGGTCGTCATGGCACGACACCGTGTAAAGCGGGCGGCCGAGCCGCGCCGCCATATGCGCGACAAAGCGGGTCTTGCCGCAGCCTGTCGGTCCCTTGAGCAGGACCGGCAGGCGGTTGTGATAGGCGTGCTCGAAAATCTCGCACTCCGAGCCGTTCGGCGCGTAGAACGGCAGATCGCTCTCCTTCACCGCGGTATTGACGCTCTTCAACATGCAATCGTCCTCCGTGGCTTCGAAGCGGTTACTTCGCGGTTTGTAGCGGCATGCTGATGTGGGCGGGCTGTTCTTCCTTCGCCGGTCCGAAGATCGAATAGAGGAACAACAGGCACGAGACCAGGACGAACAGGCCGGAGCCGAGGCGCATCCAGTAGAACAAAGCGAGCTGCTCCTGCACCTCCATGTAGCTCATGCCGAGCACGCGCTGCAGATGCACCTGCACGACGCCGGCGAAGGTCAGCACGAAGGTCATGAACGCCATCGCGGAGGTCATGATCCAGAAGCTCCACATATTGAGCACCTGGTTGTAGGGTCGGTGCTTGCGCAAATGCGGCATCGCGTAGCTGATCATCGCCAGATTGAGCATCACATAGGCGCCGAAGAAGGCGAGGTGGCCGTGCGCCGCGGTGACCTGGGTGCCGTGGCTGTAGTAGTTGACAAAGGACAGCGTGTGCATGAAGCCCCACACGCCGGCGCCGAAGAACGCGCCCACGGTGCAGCCGAGCGACCACAGCATTGCCGCCTTGTTGGGATGGTCGCGGCGGCCCTTCCACACCATGGTGAAGGCGAAGATGACCATGGCGAAGAACGGCGCGACTTCGAAGGTCGAGAAGATGCTGCCGATCCACTGCCAGTAGCCCGGCGCGCCGATCCAGTAATAGTGGTGGCCGGTGCCGAGCACGCCGGAGAACAGCGCGAGGCCGACGATGGCGTAGAGCCACTTCTCGATCACCTCGCGGTCGACGCCGGTCATCTTGATCATCAGGAAGGCGAGGACGGACGCCATCACCAGTTCCCACACGCCTTCCACCCAGAGATGGACGATGTACCACCAGTAAACCTTGTCGAGCGCGATGTTGCCCGGATTGTAGAAGGCGAACAGCCAGAACACCGCGATGCCCCACATGCCGAGCAGCAACACGTTGCCGATCGCGGTCTTGCGGCCCTTCAGGATGGTCATCGAGATGTTGTAGAGGTAGATCAGTGCCACCACGACGATCGCGCCCTTGATCCAGAGCGGCTGTTCGAGGAATTCGCGCCCCTCATGGATACCGAACAGATAGCCTGCGACTGCGGCCAGCGCGCCGAACATCAAGAGGCCAAGTTGCACATAGGCGAGGAACGGGCTTTCGATGTCGCGTTCCGCTTCCTCCGGAATGAGGTAGTAGCCGCAGCCGAAGAAACCCATCAGCAGCCACACGATCAGCGCGTTGGTGTGGATCATGCGCAGGATGTTGAAGGGAATGAGATCGGACAGGAAGTTCGGAAGCACATAGACGGTGCCGGCCAGCGCTCCGAAGATGATCTGCACGCCGAACAGAATCATGGCGCAGGTGAAATAGGCCAGAGCGACCCGTTGGGTTGGATATTTCATTGTCTTTAGCTCCTCAGCCGGAGGTCTTCGGCGGCCAGCCTTGCGTGTTCACGCCGGCGGTGAATTCCAGGAAGTCGATCAGGTCGTTGATTTCCTGATCGCTCAAATGAAAGTCGGGCATCTGCCGGCGGCCTTCGACGCCGCTCGGCTGCGAGCGCATCCAGGCGGTAAGGCCCTCGCGGGCACTCTGCGCATCCTCGCGTCCGCCGTAGCGGACCCAGACATTGCCGAGCTCGGGGGCGAAATAGGCGCCTTCGCCAAGCAGAGTGTGGCAATTAATGCAGGAATTCTTCTCCCACACATGCTTGCCGCGCCGGACGCCGTCGGTCAGGCCGCTGTCGCTCGCGCTGGTCTTGCGGATGTAATGATCGGTCTGCGCCGTCAGGCCGACGAAGACCACGAAGAAGAAAATCGAGCCCCCGTAGAAAATGTTACGGGCAGCCGCCTTGGTAAACCTCTCACTCATCGCCCACGGGCTCCCACCTTTCCAGATCGCTGTCCTTCGCCACCTTGCGTGACGAAATTCTCGACCTGTTCTAAAAGGCCGACCCGTTCACACTTTGAGCTAGAACAAAAAAGAAGTATTTTACACTCATATTATATCGGCCAAGGAGAACAGGAATCAAATGACATTGACGCCGACGCATCGCGAATCTGTGGACGCAACGTCACAAACGGCGGATTGGGGACCGCTTTCGGGCTTGCCCGGCAATCCGATGATCTGGATCCTGATTCTCGGTGAGATGGCGGTGTTCGGCGCGCTGCTGCTCGGATTCTCCGTGGCGCGGGTTCTGGATCCGGCGACCTTCGCGGAGTCGCAGCTTCACCTGCATCGTTTGCTGGGCGGAGTGAACACGCTGGTACTGGTCAGCAGCGGCTTTCTGGTGGCGGCGGGGGTGGGCCGCAGACAGGAGGGGCGCGATCCGCGTCTTCTGTTGCTGGCTGGCATGTTGCTCGGTGTTGTCTTCCTTGCGATCAAGGGCGTCGAATACTCCGAGCTGTTTGCGTCAGGGTTCGATATCGAGACAAACACCTTTTTCCGGCTCTATTTCCTGATCACCGGATTCCATGCCGTTCATATCGTGCTCGGGCTGGCGATTCTCGGCATCGTGCTGTTCGCCGACAGCATCGAGAACCTGGAAACTGGCGCCGCGTTCTGGCACATGCTCGACATGATCTGGGTCATGATCTACCCGATCGTCTATCTGGTGCGCTGACTATGACGACGCTGGTGAAAGCATGGATCGTTCTCGTCGCCCTGACTTTGGCGGCGATGGCCGCGGGCGCGGTCGAGGGCGCGCGCGTGCCGGCGGTGGCGCAGGTCGGGATCGTGCTTGTGGTCGCGGGCCTGAAGGCATCGACCGTCTTGCGCTATTTTCTCGGACTGCGCACGGCGTCGAGCGGCTGGCGCGTATTGTTCGCGCTCTATCTCGTCGTGCTTTGCGGCGCGATCTTCGCGATCTATGCCGCCGGATCTGCGTTGGCCGCGTATCCGCCGCTGGCCTCGGGGCCGATGCCATGAACGAGCCTCAAATCGGATTGCTCGTGCTGACGCCGGTGATCCTGGCTTTCATCGTGTTCATGTATCGACAGAGCGCGATACCGAAAGTGGGCGCTGTCGTCGCGGCGCTGCTTTCGATCATCATTGCGGCAGCGATGTTTATCGGTCAATCCTGAGCAGGATTGCGCCTCGCACGGTGTGCTGATCATTCCAGCCATGCGTCCCGGCAGACCTCCAGTTGACGTCCATCAACATGACGAGTGAACAGAAGCCGATCATGTGGCTGTCAATAGGAGGCCGATATGTCTGTCAATGCACTGCTGTCATCCGTTCTTCCGCTTTGCGGCGCTCTTGGCGCCACGATCCTGCTCGTTCTGCTCACGGCGCTTCTGTCGGAGTTCAATGTGCAGGCGAAGCCGGTCAAGGCTCATGTCCGGCATCGGTCGTTCTAATAGCGCCTTGGCTGGAGTTCCAGCTCCTCGCCGCTTGATCCATGTCGTTGACGCCTGCGGTGACTCCGGGCTAGTCAAAATATACACGTGAATATAGCGCTGGCCGATTTGATTGGATGAGCGGTACCCGGCGCGGACAAGGGCGCTAGGAGCCGTCATGGATTTCGCCGGATTGATCGCGGAGGTCAGCGAGCCATTTTCACCGAAGGAAGCGGCGCTGGAGCTTTTGCGGCGTTCGCGTGAGCCGGCGCTGGCCTTGCAGTTGTTCGCCGCTGCGTCCCGCATCCGCGACGAGACGATCGGCAAGATGCTGTGGTGGTCGGCCGGAATTTCCTCGATGATGCCGTGTCATGTCGAACCGCTGTGCACCTACTGCACCTATTTCACCGTCAAGTCGTTTCCGGTGGAGGAGCTGGCGGCTTCAGTGAAGGCCATCGAGGATTTGGGAATCCGGCATCTGCATCTGTCCGGCGGCACCGACCTTGCCGGTTACGACAACGAGATATCGGAGGCGGTCCATGCCATTCGTGAAGTCTCGCAGATCGACATCGAGATCAACCTCGGACCGTCCTTCACACGCAACGGCGTGCGCAGGCTCAAGCAGCTGGGCGTCAGCAGCATCACCAGTTCGCTTGAAACCTTCAATCCGCAGATTTTTGCCAAGGCCAAGCCAGGCGACAGTCTGGAGAAGCGCAAGGCGCTGATCGAGACCTGTCAGGACGAGGGCATGCCGGTGCGCAGCATGATTCTGGTCGGCCTCGGCGAGAGCGAGGCGGACCGGATCGATCATCTGTATTGGCTGAAGCAGTTTCCCCGGCTTTATCACCTGCGCTTCTCACGCTTCATGCCCTATGCTGGCACCGATTGGGTGAACCACCCGCGCTGCTCGCCCTGGGAGGTTGCGCGGCTGGTGGCGGTGGCGCGGCTCTTGATGCCGCATGTCGATCTCGGGCTCGCGGCGGGCAACAGCGCCGACGATATTCCGTTGTGGTATGCGGCCGGTGGCGGCAACCAGCTGCTCGGTGCATCGGTCTCGATGCGGCAAGGCAGATCGCGCAAGGCGCAGCCGGGCGAGACCGTCATTCCGGTGACCGAGCGCGTGGCGCTGGTCAGCCGGATGAATCACATCGAGCAGTTTGTTCGCGGGCTGGGCCGGCAGATCGGCCCGGCCGTGCCGCACGCACACTGAGCGTGACCGTCACTGTCAGGGACGGCCGCCCAGCATCTCCTCAACCTGCGGTTTTGTCAGCTGCGTCTTGAAGAAGGTCGCGTAGAACGAGGCGATCTCGTCGCGGATGTCCCAGTCCCTGAACAGATCAGGATGGATCAGCTGCGCTGCCCACAGCACCGTGAGCGGCTGCTCGACGGTGCGGTTGCCCCACAGATGCACCCCGGAGGGAATCGCCGCCACGCGGCGGTTGCGGATCGCCGAGACAGTGACGAGGCGCGGATCGGCATAGGCCTCCGCGACCTCCGCCGCGCTGCTCACGATCATCACCTCCGGGTCCCAGGCCAGAATCTGTTCGCGGGAGAATGTCAGCGCCTCGGTGGGGCGCTCGCCCTCTGTCACGCTATGGCCGCCGGCCTTGGCGATCCACCATTCGGCGATCAGATGCGGCTGGGTCAAGCGCCTGAAACTGGCATAGAGCACGCGTGGCCGCTGTGCGGGCTGCTGCGCCAGCCGGGCGGCGATTTTGCCAAGCGTGGCATCGAAATAGCTGCAATAGGCCTCGGCCGCGTCCGCCTTGCCGTAGATCTGGCCGAGCAGGCGCATCACCGTTTTGACGTCCTCCGGCTGCCGCCAGGCCAGGAATACCGCCGGCGTATGGGCACGGGCCACGAGGTCGACGGTCTGTCGGTCCATGGTGAGGACGACATCGGGTCTGGTTTCGAGCAGACCTTCGACCAGCGGCGCGCCGCCGCCGCCCTGAATCACCGGGCGCTGCGCCAGATCGGGATCGACCAGATACTGCATGCGCCAGCGCGGGCCGGACAGGTTCGGCGGCAGGCCGTTGACCAGCGATTTCGCCTCGCCGAGCGCGAACACGAAGCTGTTGAGCACCGGCACCGGGCCGACGGTCGCGACACGCGATATATGATTGGAAATAACGACTTCGCGTCCCGCCATGTCGGTGATCGTGCGGTTGGCGTGCGCAGATGTCGCCCCTGTCATGAGCGCGACAATGCACGCGAGAAGTGCAACCGGTTTGCGCCAGTTTTTCTTGCCCTGGATCAAATGAAGCTCTCCAAATCACCGGCAGTGAACGATTTCGCGGTGATCGCATGCGTTTTGCTTTGGCGATGCTTGACGCTGCGAAATCCATTCCATATGACACGTAATGTCATTTAGATACATAACGGTTTGAAGTGTCCGCGTCACGGGCTTTGAACCGTTCCCGCCTCTCGATCGGGGGCCGCGTGCCAGGCACGCGAGAATGATCGAAAGCGATCTGCGCCGGATTAAGGGAATCCGCAGATCGCGCTGGCGGCGGATGACTGTGCCGGGGGGCGCAGCAATTTTCACACAGGACTGCAAGCGAAGCGACGCGCCCATGCGCGTCGTTGCGCGGAATATTGGGGGCTAAGATCGTGAAGCGAACTCTGTTTTTCGGCGTCCTGCTCGGCAGCGTGTCGTACGGCGCGCTGGCATTGGCGCAGGATGCACGAAATCTTCCACCGGTGACGATCACCGCCGAAGGACAACCGAAAAACGCGCAGCCGAACGCGACCCAGAATACGCGGCGTCGGACTGCCCGGCGCTCGCGTCAGGCGACGCCGCAGAACCAACCGCCGGCGACGCAACAGCCACAGGCAGTTGGAGTGCTTGCGCCGCAAAACCAGATTCTCAGCACCGCGCCGCAGCCGGCCGGCGTCAGCAGCGTGAGCGGGCAGGGTATCAGTGTCCTTGGTGGGCCGGCCCAGACCAGTTTCTATCAGGCCCTGACCATGTCGCCGTCGGTGCTGGTTGAAAGCCCGGATCCTTACGGTCTCAGCCCGACCCGCAATATCAACATTCGTGGCAAGGGCGATTTCCATCTCTCGAAGAACATCGAGGGATTGCCGATCATGGGGATCGTTGGCGGCACCGATCTCTACGATCTGGAGAACATCCGCAGGATCGACGTCTATCGCGGAGCGGTCCCGTCCGAGCAGAGTCTCGGCCTTTCGAATGCCTCAGGCGTCGTCAATCAGCTCATTCTCGGCCCGCAGGACAAGGCCGGCGTGTTCGGGCGGCAGGCGTTCGGCAGCGACAGCTTCTACAAGACGTTCGTGCGCGTCGATACCGGCCTTCTGAAGGACACCGGCACCAAGGCGTTCATCTCCGGTTCGAACATCGATGTCGACAAGTGGCAGGGCGCGGGCGACATCCAGCGCCAGAACATCACCCTCGGCGTTAATCAGGCGATCGGGGAGCGGATCACGGTCGATCTCAACGCCGTCTACAACAAGTTCGACGGCAACACCTATCGCGGGCTGTCCTATGCGCAGGCGCAGGATATCCGCCGCAACTACATGTTCGACTACAACACCGTGCTGACCGGAAACCCGGCGACCGATGTGAACTACTACAAGTTCAACCGCGTCACCGCCGAGGATTTTGCGATCTTCGGCAAGGTCGATTACAACTTCGCGCCCGGCCAGCATCTGGTGATCAAGCCATATTTCTGGAACAATAATGGCTACAATTACTCGGCGACAGGCTCGGGGGTGAACGCCCGGGTGCAGATCTGGCGCCAGCAGAACCAGAATATCGGCAACGTCTTCGAGTATCGGGGCAAGTTCGCGACGGGAACGGACGTGGTCGCCGGCTACTGGTGGCAGACCATGGCGCCACCGCCGCCGCCGACCGACCAGCGCCGCTTTACGGTCGATGCCAACGGCCAACTGGTGTTCTCCAACTGGCAGAGCCTTGCGCGGATCGACGATTTCAAAGTCAACAGTCCGTATGTGCAGGTCTCGCAGCAGTTCGGCGCCACTTTCGTGACCGCTGGCGTGCGCTACATGGCGCTCGGCGCGCCGAAGATGCAGTACTACAACCCGGCGGGCATTCCGGACGGCACCTACGATCAGGCGCTGGCAACCAATCCGGCGACCTATCCGGGTACGGACGTTGTGGCGCGCACTTACAGCGAGTGGCTGCCCAATATCGCCATTCGCCATGACATCAATGCGGCATTGAGCGCCAATATCTCCTATGGCCGCCGGTTCGGCCGGCCGGACTGGGGTCCGCAGGCGAGCAATTACATCCAGAACCAGGGGGCCTTCGCCGCCAAGAACTACACGCTGCAGATGCTGGTGGACAAGGTGCGGCCGGAGATCGCCGACCAGTTCGATGCTTCGCTTCGCTACAACAACTACGGTTTGACCATCGTGCCGACCGTGTTCTACGCCAAGCATCAGAACAAGCAGGTCAAGATCGTCGATCCGTCGATCGGCCCGAACATCGCCTATTACATGGGCACAGGGTCAAGCACCGAGTACGGTGCCGAACTCGAGGCGTCTTACGCGCTGACCGAACGTCTTGCGGTGTTCGGCTCCGGCACATGGGCGTCGCAGACCTTCGATCAGGACACGCCGACGCTGAGTGGCGGCGCGGTGCTCGCCACCAAGGGCAACCAGCTTCCCAATACACCGCAAGTTATGGTGAAGGGCGGCATGACCTATCAATGGGCAGGCGTGGCCTTCACGCCGGTCGTCCGTTACATCGGTCCGCGCTTTGGCGATGCGGCGAACAAGGAGCGCGTCCCGGGATACACGGTGGCCGATTTCACCGCGTCCTATAATGTCGGCCAGCATATCGGCATCGAAACCTTGCAGGCGAGCATTTCGGTGCTCAATATCTTCGATCGCCGTTACATCTCGCAGATCTCGCCGAGCGACACCGATCTCAGCGCGGGCGCCAACTACTACGCCGGCGCGCCGCGGACCGTGGTGGGATCGCTGACGATGAAGTTCTGACAAATAAAAGCGCGATGGCTTTAATCCGCCATCGCGCTTTTCTCGATGTCCAAACGTGACCGCTGTGGCGTGCCTGTTGTCCTCGCGCTCAAGCAGTCGCGAGCGCTTTTTCGAGGCGAGGCCGCAGCACATTCCCCATCAGATCGAGCGAGCGCTCAAGCAAAGGGAGGGGCAGGAAACCGAAAAAGGCGGACAGCGCATTGAGGTAGGTAACGCCAAGCTCGTCATGCAACGCCATGAATTTTTCTGCGCAGGTCTCTGGCGATCCGGCGATCACCATGTCGCGATAGAAGTTCTCGGGCTCGAGACGGGCTTCGTCGATCACGCCATCGCGCTTGAACAGGCCGAACCCCTTCAGCCGCGCCGTCAGCTTCTCGATGGTCGGCCACAATTCCTTGCGTGCCGACGCATCGGTCTCGCTGACATAGACGAAGCGGCCGAACGGCACGCCGGCCGGATCGCCGCCGGCGTCGACATAGGCCTGCATCAGGCGGCGCTGGTTCGGCATGCTGACGATGCCGTGACAGATGATCCTGTGGCCGTTCTGCGTCGCCCATGCCGCGGTCTCATTGGTGTTGGTGCCGACATAGATCGGCGGATGCGGTTTCTGGATCGGCTTCGGCTCGATCGAGTGGCTGGAATCGCCGAACGGCAGGGCGCCGGCCGCCCAGGCGCGGGGCAGAAAGGTCAGTATGTCCTTGAAATGATCGGCGGTGCCTTCAGGACTGACGCCATAGACATTGAGATAGCGCGGGTTGTTGCCGCGGGAGATACCAAGGTCCACCCGCCCGTCCGAAATCACGTCTAGCGTCGCGATTTCCTCGGCAAGGCGGATCGGATTGTGCAGCGCCGCCAGCAGCACCGAAAAACCGACCCGCAGACGCTTGGTCCGCGCCAGGATGGCGGATGCCAGAATAAGCGGAGAGTGGCAGCGCCGCCCCTCGACCTCGACGATACTGCCCTGGAAGTGCTCCTCGTTGAGCCAGACCCCGGTGAAGCCGAGGGCCTCGACCTTTTCGGCGAGATCGAGAATTTGCGAGGACGAGATCGATTCCAGCCCGCCGCCGCAGCCGGACAAGCCGATCTTGAACGATCGTGGTTGTCCGCTGGTCCCTGTCGTCGCTCGACGGTTTTCCGAGGTTTCGGTCGAAGCGTACGCGCTATCGGTCATCAGAACGGCCTCCACGAGCCCAAGCATGATCGCGGCGCAGATCCGCGCCGCCATGATCGGTATATGTATCGATATATATCGATAAATCAAAGCCAAACGTGAGCGGCCAGGCCATCCTGCATCCGGGCCTCTGGCGGGATCTCAACGATGCGAGAGCAGCGATGCCGGGTCGGATATCCGCAAGCTAAAAGCGCGGGCGAGGATCAGTGTCCTCTCCCGCGCTTCCATTTCTTTGCCGTGTGGTTTCGCCAAACGTCCGCTATCAGTTCAGTCGCTGCTGCGGAGCTTCGCCGTACCAGTCGAATGGCTGGTCGGTCATGTTCACCATCACGCTTTTGACCTCGAAATGATCATCGAACGATTCAGGCCCGAATTCGCGGCCGACGCCCGAGAGCTTGACGCCGCCCCAAGGCGAAGCCGGGTCGAGCCGATGATGATCGTTGATCCAGACGATACCGCACTGCAGGGCCGCGGCCACGCGATGCGCGCGGGAGATGTCCTTGGTGCGGATCGCGGCGGCAAGTCCGAACGGCGAATCGTTGGCCAGCGCGATCGCTTCTTCCTCGCTCGAGAACGGCGTGATCGAAGTGAAAGGGCCGAACACCTCTTCCTGGAAGATGCGCATCTTCGCGGTGACATCCGCAAAAATGGTGGGCTCCACGAAATAGCCGCCGCTATTCGACAGATGTTTCGGCACTTCGCCGCCCGCGACAAGGCGCGCGCCCTCGTCGAGACCGTACTTTACGTAGTTCAGCACGCGCTGGCGCTGCTTCTCCGAGATCACCGGCCCGAGCTGCGTCGTGGTCTCCGTTGGATCGCCGACCCGGATCGATTTCGCCTTCTTCGCCAGCTTGTCGACGAATTCGTCGTAGACGTCCTTGTGCACGATCTGGCGGCTGCCGCAGACGCAGGTCTGCCCGGCGCCGATGAAGGCGCCGAACGCGGCGTAATTGACGGCGCGGTCCACGTCGAAGTCGGGGAAGGTGAGCACCGGCGTCTTGCCGCCGAGCTCGAGGGTCTGGTGGGCGAAGATGCGGCCGGCATGGGCGCCGGCAATCTGTCCGGCTTCGGTGCCGCCGGTCAGAACCAGCTTGTTGTAATCGTGGTGCTCGCAAAGCGCCTTGCCGGTGGTCGGGCCAAGGCCGGTGACGATGTTGAATACGCCGTCGGGCAGGCCGGCTTCGCTGAAGATGCGCGCCAGCGCCAGCGTGGTCAGCGGCGTATATTCGGACGGCTTGACCACTGTCGTGCAGCCCGAGGCGAACACCGGCGCCAGGCTCTTCGACAGAATCATCAGCGGATGGTTGAACGGCGTGCAGTTGGCGACAACGCCGACCGGCCGCCGCAGCGTGTAGTTGAGATACTCGCCCTCGACCGGGATCACCGCGTCGCGGCGCGCAAGGGCAAGGCCGGCATTGTAGCGGAAGAAATCGGGCACGCGGCGAAGCTGGGCGCGTGTCTCGTTTACCGGTCTGCCGTTGTTGATGGTTTCGAGCTGGTAGAGCTCGTCCAGATTCGCCTCGAATGCATCGGCGAGCTTGTTCACCAGCCGGGCGCGGGTGCGAAGCGGCATGCCGGCCCAGTCTTTTCCCTCAAAGGCGCGGCGAGCGCTTTTCATCGCGCGATCGACGTCGCCGGCCGTGCCATGCACGATCTCCGCGATGATTTCGCCGGTGGCCGGATTGTGCACCGGGAGCTTTTCGGACGTCTCGCCGGCCACCTCGCGACCATCGATGAAGAGTCCGTGTGTTTCGATGCCTTTTCCGGACTGTGGGTTCGCTTGAGCAGACATGTGACCTCCGATGTTACGCATTCACGAATGCACTTACGCTTGCAGCACGACCCATTCGAGGGCCGCGCTGAAGCGCTTCACCGCTGCGGTGACGTGCTTTTTCAGCAGATTGGCGGCAAGGCGCGAGTTTCGTGCCTGTAGCGCGGTGATGATGGCGCCGTGCTCCTCGACCAGCTTGTCGGGATTGCGGCCGCGCAGCGACGCGACGCTCATTCGGGTGAGGCGATCAGCTTCCTCGATCAGGTCGCAAGCCGCGCGCGTCATCCGGCCGTTGCCGGAACATCGCGCCAGCGCGCAGTGGAAGTCGCGGTTATAGACAATGAAGTCGCTTTCGGAGGTGCCGCTGAAATGGCGGAATTGATCCAGCGCCTTCAACTGCTCGTCGCTGGCGTTCTTTGCGGCTTCGACGATGCACGCTACTTCGAGGGCGCAGCGGAATGCGAACATGTCGCGCGCATCGGTGAGGGAGATGGCGGATACGCGATAACCCTGGCGCGGCATGACGGTCACGAGCCCGTCGCGCACCAGATGTTGAAGCGCTTCGCGGACCGGCGATTTGCTCACTTCGAAGCGTAGTGCCAGCTCCTGCTCGCGCAAATCGGTGCCGGGCAGCAGCTCGCAGGTGAGGATGCTGCGCTTCAGCTCGTCGTAGATTCTCGTCCCGTGCATGACCGCCGGGAGTGTTGTGGAGTCGCTCATTTTCAGCTTTGTAAGATATTACAAGATGGACGTAAAGAGGAATTGATTGTAGGACGTCATGGCGGTTTGAAAGATTTAGGTCCGATATAACTATCTGATTTATCATGATGAAATCAGATTTTATATAAATCAGAACGATATTGAAGCCCTTCAGGCTTGACTCATTTCAAGATCAAGTGACATCTTACAAATATCAAAAATCAATCATGTAATACGCTAGTGGCGAATGGGGAGAGAGCGATGATGCGGTCGGGTGCCCTGATTTCAGCAGCAATGGCGGCCCTTCTGGGGTGTGGTCTGTCGGCAGAGGCAGCGGACAACGGCCCGCTCAAGGTCGGCTTCATGACGGTGCGATCGGGGGCGCTGGCCGCGGGTGGGCGGCAGATGGAGGAGGGCCTTCAACTCTGTATCGACGAGCATCATGGTGAAATGGCCGGCCGCAAGATCCAGGTGATCACGGCCGATACGGCGGGGCAGCCTGCCGTCACCAAGACCAAGGCGCAGGAACTGGTCGAGCGCGACGGTGCCCAGGTTCTGATCGGCCCGCTGGCCGCATTCGAGGCGCTCGCGATCGACGACTATATCCGGCAGACCAAGACGCCGATCATCTCGCCTTCGGCCGCCGCGGAGGACCTGACCCAGCGCAAGCCCAATCCGTGGTTCGTGCGCGCGGTCGGTACATCGGCGCAGGCGCATCATCCGCTCGGCGAATACGCCGCCAAGGAGCTGAAGTACAAGAAGATCGCGATCATTGCTGACGACTTCGCGTTTGGTCATGAAATCGCGGCAGGCTTCCAGCGTACGTTCGAGCAGAATGGCGGCAAGATCGTCCAGAAGCTGTGGTCGCCGCTCAACACCGCGGAATACGGCACCTATATCACGCAGATCGATCCTGGCGTTGATGCCGTATTCGCGGCTTTCGCCGGCGGCAACGGCATCAAGTTCCTCGGCGAGTACAAGAACTACGGCATGCAGAAGCCGGTGCTCGGCGCCATGACCACGGTGGATGAAGGCATCCTCAAGCGCATGGGCGATGAAGCCCTCGGGGTGATTTCCTCCGGCTGGTATAGCGCTGCGACCGACACGCCGACCAACAAGAAGTTCGTGGAGGCTGTGCGCAAGGCTTACGGTGCCGATCCGGGCTACTACACCGTCGGCGCCTACATGGCCTGTCAGTTCCTCAACAATGCGCTGGAGCAGGTCAAGGGCGATACCTCCAACAAGGAGGCTTTCATCAAGGCTCTGCGCAACGTCAACATCACCGACAGCCCGTATGGCCCGGTGAAGATCGATCAGTATGGTCAGCCCATTCTCGATATCACGATCCGCAAGGTCGAGAAGAAGGACGGCCGCCTGCAGAACGTCGTGCTCAAGACCTATCCGGCCGTCAGCCAGTTCTGGACCTATGGCGCGGAGGACTTTCTCAAGAGCCCGGTCTATTCACGCGACTGGACACCGACGAAGTAATTCGCGCTGCCCGGAGGGATCCGTATGAACTTCTGGATCATTCAGGGGCTGAACGGTCTGGCATTCGGGTCTCTCCTGTTCATTCTGGCGTCGGGATTCTCGCTGATCTTCGGTCTCATGCGGATCGTCAATCTCTCGCACGGCGCCTATTTCATGCTCGGCGCTTATGTCGGGCTGTCGGCGATCGGGGCGGGCGTCAATTTCTGGGTCGCCATTCTGCTTGGCGGCGCGGCAATCAGCATTCTCGGCGCGCTGATCGAACGGTTCATTCTGCGTCGCCTGACCGGGCAGCCGCTGGCGCAGGTGCTGGTGACGCTCGGCATCGCGTTCATCATCGCCGATGCCTGCGTCTGGATCTGGACCGGCGATCCGCGGCCGGTGCCGATGCCCTCGGAGCTGACCGGCGCATTCCGCGTCGCGAACCTCGCATTTCCGATCTACCGTCTTTTCGTGATTGGAGTGGCGTTCGTGTTGGCGATTGCGCTGTGGTTTCTGCTCGAACGCAGCCGTCTCGGCGCGATGATCCGCGCCGGTGTCGATGATCTGACCATGGCGCGCGCCATGGGAATCCGCACATCGCTGCTGTTCTCCGTGGTGTTCTGCCTCGGCTCGGCACTGGCGGGCGCCGGCGGCGTTCTGGCGGGGCCGATCCTGTCGGTCTATCCCGGCCTCGACACCGACATGTTGCCGCTGGCATTGGTCGTGGTGATTTTGGGCGGGGTCGGCAGTCTGCTCGGCGCTTTCGTCGGCAGCCTGATCATCGGCTTCATCTACAGCTATGGGCAGGCGCTGTTTCCGGATCTGGCTTACGTGATCCTGTTTCTGCCGATGGTGCTGGTGCTGACGTTGCGGCCGACCGGCCTGTTTGGAAGGCAGGCGATCTGATGCGGACGCCGGCTTTCTGGTTGACAGGGTTGATCGGCCTCGCCGCGTTGCTGGCGCTGCCGTGGCTGGTGAGCTCCGAATACTACATCAATATCGCCAGCCAGATCGTGATCGCGGCGATCCTCGCGCTCAGCCTCAATCTCCTGATCGGCTTTGGCGGCATGATCTCGCTGGGGCATGCGGCCTATCTCGGCGTATCGGCCTATCTCGTGATCTATCTCACGGCCCATGCGGGGTTTGGCCATCTCGCGGGCGCGCTGATCGCGATCGGCGCCACGACCGGACTCGCGATGCTGTTCGGCTATCTGGCGCTGCGCGCGTCCGGCCTTGGATTCCTGATGATCACGCTGGCGCTCGGTCAGATTCTGTGGGGCGTCGCCTATCGCTGGGCAAGTCTCACCGGCGGCGACAACGGCCTTGGCGGGATGAAGCGGCCGCATCCGTTCGGTCTCGACCTGATGCACCCGACGATCTTCTATTATTTTGTACTGGTTTTCCTCGGGCTCGCGCTCTGGTGCATCGCTCGCTTCATCCAGTCGGCGCTCGGCCAGAGCCTGCAAGGCACGCGCGATCAGCCGCGCCGCATGCGCGCGCTGGGATATAATGTGTGGCTGATCCAGTGGATGAGTTTCGTTTTCGCCGGATTCTGGGGCGCGGTCGCGGGGCTGCTCTATGCCTACTATCACCAGTTCGTCAGCCCGCAGGCGCTGCATCTGACGACATCGGCCGAAGCGTTGCTGATGGTGATCGCGGGCGGCACCGGCACGCTGTTCGGGCCGGTGGTCGGCGCGGCGCTGGTGGTCATTCTCAAGAACGTGGTCAGCGCCTACATCACGCGCTGGCTGATCCTGCTTGGCGTGATCTTCGTCGCCATCGTTCTGTTCATGCCTGAAGGTCTGGTGCCGGGGCTGACGCGGTGGGTGCGCTCGCTGCGAGGTCGCTCGCTCAAGGAGAAGAAGACAACGGTCGTCTCCGCCATCACCAAGGATCGCGTGCTATGACGACGCCAGTGCTGGAAGTGAGCGGACTGTCGCGCTTCTTTGGCGGATTGCCGGCGGTGCGCGACGTTTCGATGCGCGTGCCGGCTGGCGAGCGGCGTCTGCTGCTGGGTCCGAACGGGGCCGGCAAGACCACGTTCTTCAATCTCATTGCCGGCGATTATCCGCCCTCGCAAGGCGAAATCCGGATTTTCGGCCAGAACGTGACCCGCAAGTCCGCCAACCAGCGCACCCATCTCGGCATGGCACGGACCTACCAGATCATCACGCTGTTTCCGAAGAACACGCTGCTCCACAACGTCGTCATTTCTCTCGTGGGATTGCGGAAGCTGCGTTTCGATCCATGGTCCGATCTGCGGCGACAGACCTCGCTCTGGGACGAGGCGCGGGCAACGCTTGCGCTCGTCGGCCTCGATCACCTTGCCGAGCGCACCGTGATGGAAACCAGCTATGGCGAACGTCGCCGGCTCGAAATCGCGATGGCGCTGGCGCAGAAGCCGAAGCTTCTGTTGCTCGACGAGCCGTTGGCCGGCCTGTCGGCCGACGAGCGGCAGGACGTCCAGCGTCTTCTGCAATCCATTCCGCGCGACGTGACCATCGTCATGATCGAGCATGACATGGATGTCGCGCTGGCTTTTGCCGATGTGATCACCGTGATGCAGCATGGCAAGGTGGTGGTGGAGGGCAGCCGCGCCGATGTCGTTGCCGATCCGAAGACGCGGGAGGTGTATCTTGGACACTGACGCGCTCACCATCAGCGGCCTGAATGCGTTCTACGGCGAAAGCCATGTTCTGCACGATCTGTCGTTCAGCGTGAAGAAGGGGCGGGTGCTGGGACTGCTCGGGCGTAACGGCGCGGGCAAGACGACGTGCATCAGCGCCATTATGGGACTGGTCAAGACCAGGGCCGCGCGCATCGATTTGTTCGGCCAGCCGATCGCAGGTTTGTCGCCGGAAGCGATTTCACTGAAAGGCGTCGGGCTGGTCCCGCAGGGCCGGCGTATCTTTCCGTCATTGACGGTCTACGAGAATCTTACGGTCGCGGCGCGTGGCGGCTATGCGAGCAACGGCGACGGCTGGGGGCTTGAACAGGTCTACGCCACCTTTCCGCGATTGTCCGAACGCCAGCGCCAACTCGCCGGGTCGCTCTCCGGCGGCGAGCAGCAGATGCTGGCGATCTGCCGCGCGCTCATGACCAATCCGCGTCTTGTGTTGTTCGACGAGCCATCCGAAGGGCTGGCGCCGCAGATCGTGGCGGAGGTGGCGGAAATTCTCAAGAAGCTGCGCGACAGCGGGCTGTCGATCGTTCTGGTCGAGCAGAACATCAAGCTTGCGCTGGATATCGCGGACGAAGTGGTGGTGCTCAACACGGGTTATGTTGCGCATGTCGGCGACGTGGGTGCGTTCCGCGCCAACGATCGTCTGGTTGAGCAACTGTTGGGTGTTTATTGAGAGGTGAAGAATGGCGCCGGTTCGCTTGCATGACGGAGTTCTCGATATTGCGGAGACGGGGGCGGGGAAACCCATCATTCTGCTGCACTCGCTGCTCGCGGATCGCACGGTGTTCGACAGGATCGTGCCGCTGCTTGCCGCGGAGCGTCGCGTGATCGTCCCTGACCTGCCCGGATTCGGCGGTTCGTCCTCGGCCGGTGCGACGATCGAGGGGATCGCCGATCGGATCGCCGGACTGTTCGATGCGCTCGGACTTGGCAATCAAGCCGACGTATTGGGCAACGGCTTCGGTGGCTTCGTCGCAAGCGCGCTTGCCATTCGTCATGGCGCCAAATTCGATCGGCTCGTTCTGGCAGATACCGGCGTCGCCTTCACGCCGGAAGGCAAGCAGTCGTTCTATGCGATGGCGGACCGTGTTCGCCAGAGCGGCGTGGAGGCGATCGTCGATGTCGCCATGAAGCGGCTGTTCCCTGACGATTTCATCGCGGCGTATCCGGAGGTGGTTGCCGAGCGGCGCGCCGCGCTGGTCAAGACCAATCCGGAATTCTTTGCCGAGGCCTGCCATGCCCTTGCGGCATTGGATCTCACCGCGCAGATCGGCACCATCCGCAACCGCACGCTGGTGGTGGTCGGCGAACTCGATTCCGCGACGCCGCCGGAAATGTCCCATGTGCTCGCCAGGTCTCTTCCGGATGCGGAGCTGATCGAAATCCCGCGATGCGGCCATGCTCCGATGGTGCAGGCACCACAGGCTTTCATTGAGACGATTTCCGATTTTCTCGGCTTGAGGCGAGCCGCGCGGATCAAGGCCGGCGCATAAAATGGGAGTTGGCGATGCCGCGGGTTCAGGTCGGACGATACGAGCTGAATTATCTCGATGAGGGGCAGGGCACGCCGGTCGTCTTCATTCACGGGCTGGCGGGCGATCTCAGCGCCTGGACGCCCCAGATGCAGGCCCTCAAGTCGCGCTATCGCGTCATCTCTTTCGACAATCGGGGGGCAGGCAAAAGCACGCAGATCAATGAGCCGATCAGCACGCGCGATATGGCTCGTGACACCATCGGTCTGATGGAAGCGCTCGACGTCGGCCGCGCGCATATTGTCGGCCGATCCATGGGCGGCGCGATCGCGCTGCATATCGCGCTGGAGCGACCGGATCTTGTGGGCTCCCTGGTGCTTTGCGCCTCGTTCGCCAAGCTCGATCCGCTCGGCGCCCGCGTTCTGCACAACATGCGCGAAGTGCTCGAGTGGCGTGGCAACTGGGCCGATCACGCACGGCATTCGGTTCAGAACTTTGTCAGTGCTGCCTATTTCAACCGGGAGCGCGAGCAGATCGCGCGGATCGAGCAACTGATTGGCAGCGAGGCCCGGCTGCCGGCCTGTTACGTTTGGCAGAATTGGGCGTGCCAGGAGCACGATACGCTGAATCGCCTCTCCGAGATCAAGGCGCCGACATTAATCATGGCGGGCGCGCAGGATCCGATCTGCTCGCCGACCTGCACGGCATGGATGTCGGAGCGGCTGCCGAATTCCCGCACCGTTATGTTCGAGGGGTGCAGCCATTTCTTTCTGATGGAAGATGCTCTGAAGTTTATGAGCGAGCTCGAATCATGGCTCGCCGTCCATTGATTTGATTGTTGCGGATACCTCACCAGGAATCCTTCCATTGACGAATTCACGTCCCGGTGGAACATCGGGTGGCGGAAGCGCATTCTTGGTCATTCCGGCTGTGCGAAAAGCCGGACAGGAACTGCTTTCAAAGATGGAAGGACAAGCCGTGGCGATTGCCAAGAACACGATCTGTCTGTGGTATGACAAGGACGCCGAGGCTGCGGCGCGCTTTTATGCCGAGGTTTTCCCGGACAGTTCGGTGCGCGCCATCCACCATGCTCCCACCGACTATCCTTCCGGCAAGGCCGGCGATGTGTTGACGGTCGAATTCACGGTCGCCGGCATTCCCTGCATCGGTCTCAATGGCGGGCCGGCCTTCAAGCACAATGAATCCTTCTCGTTTCAGATCGCCGCGGACAATCAGGAGGAGACCGACCGCTACTGGAATGCCATTGTCGGCAACGGCGGTCGGGAAAGCGCGTGCGGTTGGTGCAAGGATAAATGGGGCATTTCCTGGCAAATCACGCCCCGCGTGCTGACCGAGGCGATGGCGGCCGGTGGCGAGGAAGCCAAGCGTGCGTTTGCCGCGATGATGGACATGACGAAAATCGACGTCGCCGCGATCGAGAAGGCTCGCCGCGGCTGATCATCATCTGTTGCCGCCGGGTTGCACGGGAGTCGCTAAGCATCCTGCCTGAACACGGCCATCGTCGAGCCGGAACCGGGTGCGGCGGCAAAATCGACCGAGACGGCCGCGCCGATCCTGATCTTGTCGAGGGGCGTGTCGACGATGTTCGACATGATGATCGGGCCTTCCTCAAGTTCGATATACGCCATCACGTAGGGCGGATCGGCGCGATGCATCACGCTGTAGCTGTAGACCGAGCCGCGCCCGGAAGCTTCCTCCCAGTCAAGATTGCAGCCAAAGCAGAAGGGGCAGTGAGCGCGCGGATAATGATGCGCCTTGCCGCAATCCCGGCAACGATGCAGCAGCAGCTTGCGCTGCTCCAGACCATCCCAATAGGGGCGGGTATCGGGAGTCGCCTGGCGTTTGGGCTCGTTGATGCCGTCCGATGTCATCCTATTCGCGCTCCAGAATAAGCGTGCCGCTGACATGGCGGGTGCCGAGGCGTCCGCCCGTGGCCTGCACCAGAGCGAGATCGCACCCCGGGACCTGCACCGCAGGATGCGCTTCGCCCCGCAATTGCCGCACCGCCTCGATGATCTTCGTCATTCCGCCGCGATTGGCCGGGTGGTTGTTGCACAGGCCGCCGCCGTCGGTGTTGAAAGGAAGCTTGCCGACACCCGAGATCAGGTTGCCGTCGGCGACGAATGCGCCGCCTTTGCCCTTTTCGCAAAATCCGAGATCTTCGAGCTGGATCAGAACGGTGATGGTGAAGCTGTCATAGATGGAAGCATATTTGATGTCGGCCGGCGTGACGCCGGCCTCGGTGAACGCGAGAGGGCCGGAGCGTGCCGCCGCGGAGGTCGTCAGGTTGACGCGTCCTCCCATCGGATGCTGGACGGCTTCGCCCGCGCCGCGAAGCTTTACGCGCGGACGCCGCAGGGATCTGGCGACATCGGGATGCGCGACGACGATGGCGCCGCCGCCGTCCGACACCACGCAGCAATCCAGCTTGTGCAGCGGCGAGGCGACCATCGGCGAGGCGAGCACCTCTTCCACGGTGACGACATTGGGCAGCATCGCATGCGGGTTGTGCTGCGCGTGATGAGAGGCCGCGACCTTGATCCAGGCAAGCTGTTCCGAGGTGGTGCCGAATTCGTACATGTGCCGCATGGCGCACATGGCGTAGAGATTGCTGATCACCGGACGGTAGGGATGCTCGAACGCCACGTCCGGCGCGTCGTCCGTGAAAACATGCGGGACGGTGCCGATGGTGGACGCCTGCGAACGCGGGCGTCCGGCCAGTGTCACCAGGGCGATCCGGCATTTGCCCATCGCGATGGCTTCCGCCGCGTGCGCGACATGAAGCAGATAGGACGAGCCGCCGGTATCGGTCGAATCCATATGCCGGACATTGAGGCCGAGATAATCCAGCATCGACAGCGGCCCGAGGCCGGAGGCGTCGCCCGCACAAAAATAGCCGTCGACGTCATCCCTGGTCAGACCGGCATCCTCGAGGGCGCCCCTGGCGACTTCCGCGTGAAGTTGCCCGAGCGATTTGTCGGGCGCCTTGCGGGTGGGGTGCTCGTAAGCGCCGACGATATAGGCTGCGCCGTTGATGCTCATGCTGTCTCCGCTGGAGCCGTGAGACGTTATTGGGAGGCGTCCGCTGCAATGACCTTGCTGATAACAGGCCAGTAATATTCGCCAAGGCCTTTTTCCGAGGCGCTTGCCAGCAACTGGTCTGCCGTGCGCGCGCCGGGCAACGGGACGCCGAACTGTTCGCCGAGCGCGAGTGCGTAGGAGATGTCCTTGCGGGCGTAGTCGGTCGAGAAGGCTCGCTCCGGGAAATGCTCGGGCAGCACCGATTTCATGCCGTGGTTGCGCAGCGCGAAGCTGTCGGCCGACCCCTTCATCAGCGTCTTGAACAGCATCTCGCCATCAACGCCGGCGCGGCGGGCGACGGCGATCGCCTCCGACAGCGCAACGACCGTCTCGACGAGCACCATGTTGTTGAGGATCTTGACGACCTGTCCGGCGCCGACCTTGCCGCAATGGGTCACATCGCTTGCGAAACACCCGAGCAGGGGCTCCAGAGTTGCGTAGGTGTCCGCATCGCATCCCACCATCACGCTCAGCCGGCCTTCCTGTGCGGCCTGCCGTGTTCTGGCGATCGGCGAATCCGCGTAGCGGACGCCTTTGGCATGGAAGCGCTCCGCCAGCGCATGGGTGAGCGTGACCGGAGACGTGCCGAGATCGACGACGATCTGGCCCGGACGGGCGTTGGGCAGAAGATAATTGTTGCAGACATCCTCGACCTGCACGCCGCTCGGCAATGCCATGAAGATGACGTCGGCCGTTTGCGCCATCAGACCGATGCTTTCGCAGGGCTCGACACCATGGGCTGCGAGCCGCTGCAGCGGCGCGGTCTGGCGGTCGTGGCCAATCACTTTGAGCCCGCTTTTTTGTGCCAGATGCTGACACATCGGCTCGCCCATTGTGCCAAGTCCGATGAAACCAAGGGTCTGTATGCTCATGACTTTAACTCTGCTGATGTGTGCCGGCACTGCCGCTGATGGACCTAAAGGTCGAAGTAGATGCTCTTGGCGAGCTGATACAGGCGAAGCCCCTCGATGCCTTTCTCCCGGCCAAGTCCGCTGTCCTTGAAGCCGCCGAAAGGTGTGGAGATGCTGAGCTGCTTGTAGGTGTTGATCCAGACCGTTCCGGCATCGATGCGGCGGGCGATCCGCCAGGCGCGGCGGTAGTCCGCGGTCCAGATTCCGCACGCGAGGCCATAGGCTGTCGCATTGGCCTGTTCGACCAGATCGTCCTCGTCTTCGAACGGCAGGATGCAAAGCACCGGTCCGAAGATTTCCTCGCGGCAGGCGGTCGCCGAGTTCGGCAGGCCCGCGATCAGCGTCGGGAGATAGAACGCCCCCTTCGCCAGGACCTCATCGTCGGGGCGCTTTCCGCCTTCGAGGATTTCGCCGCCTTCGGTCCGTGCCGAGGCGACAAGACCCTCGACCTTGTCGCGGTGAGCATAGGATGCAAGCGGTCCCATTGTGCTGCCGGGCTGATCCGGCAGGCCGACCTTGATTTGCCGGACTTTGGCGCGAAGCCGCGCGATCACATCGTCATAGACGGCGCGCTGGATGAAGAGGCGCGATCCGGCCACGCAGGACTGGCCGCTGCCTTCGAAAATGCCGCCGATGATGCCGTCGACCGCGGCATCGAGATCGGCATCGGCAAAGACGATGTTGGGCGATTTGCCGCCCAGTTCGAGCGCAGCCGGGATCAGGCGTTCTGCGGCAAGCCGTCCGATCGCGCGGCCGGTTTCCGTGCCGCCGGTGAAGGACACCATGCGAACTTTCGGATGACTGATCAGCGGAACGCCGGTGTCACGCCCATAGCCGGTGACGACATTGAGCACACCGGCCGGCAGACCGGCCTCGATCGCGATCCGCGCCACATCGATCGCCGCTGTCGGGGTCACCTCCGACGGCTTGACGATGACCGCGTTACCGGCGGCCAGTGCAGGCGCGATCTTCTGCGCCTCCATCGTGAGGGGAGAGTTCCATGGCGTGATGGCGGCAACGACACCGACCGGCTCATGGATCGTCATCGACAGGTAATTGCCGCGCGGGGGCGTGATCGAACTGCCGAGTGTTTCGCAGACGCCGGCATAATAACGGAATGTCGCGGCGGCGCTGGCCGCTTGCGTGCGGCATTCTGCGAACACCTTGCCGTTCTCGCGCATCTGGATTTTCGCGAAATGCTCGGCTTTCTTGACGATTCCGTTGGCGATCTCGTGCAGGATGCGAGCCCGCTCGTGCGGACGCATGTCGCGCCATTTCGAATCGGATGCGGCTTTATGCGCGCTCGCGACCGCACGTTCGATGTCGTCAGGGCCAGCCGCCGAGACATAATAATTGGTGTCGCCGGTGGCGGGATTGATCGACGCAAACGCCGGACCTGATCCGTGCACCGCCTCGCCGTCGATCAGAAAAGGCAAGGGGCGGGACGTGCTGCTCGCGGATTGGGGGGATGCCGGACTGTTCACAAAAAACCTCTTGCTTGTTCTGTCTAACAGAACGTATATTCTCTTTTATGACACAATAGAGAACGCGCCTTTGTTTGGCAAGGCGGGCAGCGAAGGGAGTTGAGGATGGCTGTGTCCGACAAGGATACGAATGGATCGAGCGGCGTAGCCGCTGTGGAGCGGGCGCTGTCGATCGTCGAAGCGGTTGAGGCGAGTGCGGAGCCGCAAACGCTGGCACAAATTTCACAGCGCACCGGTCTCTACAAGAGCACCATCCTGAGGCTCTTGGTGACGCTGGAGAGGCGCGGCCTGATCGTGCGCTGGAGCGATGGGCGGTATGCGTTGGGTCCTGCGGCATTCCGGCTTGGTCTTGCCTATGGCCGTTTCGACCAGCTTCGCGGTCAGGCCATTCAGGTTCTCCACGACCTCGTCAATAAAGGAACGGAGTCCGCGTCGATCCATATCCGTCATGATGCGACGACGCGCCTGTGTCTTTGTCGGGTGGATTCGACGCACGCCACGCTCGACCGCATTGCCGAGGGCGATCTTTTGCCGCTGGACCGGGGAGCGGCGGGCCGGCTTCTGCTGGCATTCGAGGGCAAGAAAGGTGCGGCATATGACCGCTTGCGATCGGAGTGTTTCGCGCTGTCGACAGGTGAACGGGAGTCGGGTTGTTCCGGAATAGCGGCGCCGATCTTCGGCGTCGAAGGTTCCATCAAGGCGACATTGTCGCTGTCCGGACCCAGCGAACGCTTCACGGACGAGCGCATTGCGAGCATGCGGAAATTGCTGATGAAGGCCGCTGCCACGATCACGGCCAGTCTTGGCGGAACGTTCCCGGACGGTCACGCGGGGGCCCGTCGCCGCGGCAAATAACCGTCGTCATCCGAAAGCCTTGGCTCTGGGGAGTTGACTCAAGAGCCAAAGTCAACTCATCTATCAAAATTACAGAACAATAGTTCTGTTAGACAGAACGATTAAATCATGCCTCGGTCTTGAAAGCCGGGCTATGCGGGGACGGAATGCCGGAGTTCTGCAAAGTCGAGCGCGACGGGCATCTTCTTCTGGTGACCCTTGATCGGCCGGACGTGATGAACGCGCTTCATCGGCCGGCCAATCTCGAGCTTGAAAAAGTCTTTGATGATTTTGCCGCGGATCCGGAGCTCTGGGTTGCCATCGTGACCGGTGCCGGTGAGAAGGCTTTTTCCGCCGGCAACGATCTCAAATATCTCGCCGGAGGCAACGACACGACAGTTCCGCCGCGCGGGTTTGGCGGGCTGACCGCGCGCTTCGATCTCGACAAGCCGGTGATTGCCGCGGTGAACGGTCTGGCGCTCGGCGGCGGATTCGAGATTGCGCTTGCCTGCGACATCATCATCGCCGCGGAGAACGCAAGCTTCGGTCTGCCTGAGCCGCGCGTCGGATTGGCCGCGGTGGCCGGCGGATTGCTGCGGCTGACGCGTCAAATTCCGGTCAAGCAGGCGATGGAGATGATCCTGACCGGACGTTCCGTCACAGCGGAAGAGGGCTTGCGTCTTGGTTTCGTGAACGAAGTGACGCCGCGAGGCGAGTGTCTTGCGCGCGCGAAGAGCCTCGCTCACGAGATTCTCGCGAACTCGCCTCTCGCGGTGCGCGCCGCCAAGCACATCGCCTATCGCGGACTCGACAGCGCCGATCTCGAGACGCTGTATCGGGCACAACGAAATCTGCCGGTGGCCCAGGTTCTTTATCAGAGCGTCGATGCGCGCGAGGGACCGAAGGCCTTTTCAGAGCGCCGCAAGCCGGTCTGGCTCGGGCGATAGTCAATAATACTGATTATGGGAGGAGCAATAAGATGAAACGCGGAATTAAGGGGTTTGTATCGGGTGCCGTCATGCTGCTCGCCAGTCTGCAACTGGCCTCGGCGCAGAATTTGCCGCAGCAGATCAAGATTATCGTTCCCTTCCCGCCGGGAGGTCCGACCGACGTCTTCGCCCGCTATATCGCGCAGGGACTTTCTGAAAACCTCAAGCGCACCGTATTCGTCGAGAACCGCGCCGGCGCCAACGGCACGATCGGCGGCGAGCAGGTCGCGCGCGCTGCGCCGGATGGGGCCACGCTGTTGTTCAACGCCACGCATCAGGTGATCACGCCGGCGCTTTTCAAGAAGCTGCCTTACGACACGGAAAAGGATTTCACGGCGATCGGCCTTGCCGCCACCGTGCCGAACGCGCTGGTGGTCAACCCCAGCTTTGAGGCCAAGACGGTCGGTGAGTTGATCGCCATTGCGAAGAAAGATCCGGGCAAGCTGTCCTTCGGCTCGTTCGGGGGCGCCAATCATCTTGCCGGCGAATTGTTCAAGCACATGGCCGGCGTGAACATCGTCCATATTCCTTACAAGGGCGCGGCTCCGGCCATGAATGACGTGGTGGCCGGCCATCTGCCGATGATGTTCGACTCGCTGCCGACGGTTCTTCCGGTGGCGGAAGGCGGGCGTGTGCGCATTCTTGCCGTGACGAGCGCCGAGCGCTCGAAGTCGTTGCCGGACATTCCGACCATTGCCGAAGCCGCCAATCTGCCCGGCTATGAAGCGAAGGCGTGGTTCGGCCTGTTCATGCCCGCCGCGGAAGGCTCGCCGGTCCAGAAGGAGCTCTCCAAGGCCATGGCCGAAGTGCTCGCGCGCAAGGATATCCAGGACAAGTTTATCGCGCTGGGTGCCACGCCGGGGACCCTCACGGGCGATGACTTCACCAAGTTCGTCCATGCCGAACTGAAGAAGTGGCGGAAGGTGGTCGACGAGGCAGGCATCGAGCGGCAATAGCCTGCCGGTCCGATTTCAACAGAGCGGCCCGGCCAAAGCTGCCGGGCTGCTCATGGTCTCGATATCGAGGGAAAAACAATGAGCGCGAGTTCGGAGCAGGCAGGCCTGATCAAGGGGCCTCGCGAGTTCTTTGGCGGCATCGTGCTGATGGCCATTGGCGCCGGAGCGCTATGGGAGTCGCGCAATCTGCCGGGCATTCAGGGATTCTCCCTTGGACCGGGAACCGTGCCGACAATCTATTCCGTGGTTCTTCTTCTGCTTGGCGCGGGAATTCTTGCCATCGGTCTGGTCAGGAAGGGATCGCCTCTCGATCGTCCCTCGTTGCGGGGACTGGCCTGTATTGCCGCGTCCTTGATCCTGTTCTCGCTGTGCATTCAGTCGCTCGGCTTGATTCTTACATCGATGGCGTCATTTCTGACGGCGGCGCTCGGCTCTGCCGAAACGCGCTGGAAGGAAACAATGGTCGCGTCTGTGCTGCTCACGGCATTCTGCTGTCTGCTGTTCGTCTATGGTTTGGGGCTGCCTTTCCAGTTGCTCCCCAAAATCATGGGGTAGGCAATGGATATCTTCGCCAATCTTGCGATCGGACTGCAGGTCGCCGTATCGCCGAACAATCTGCTTTTGTGTCTGGTCGGTGCGCTGGTCGGCACGTTGGTGGGCGTGCTGCCCGGCATCGGCACGATTGCGACCGTCGCGATGCTGCTTCCGGTGACGTTCGGCATGCAGCCGACCGGCGCCATCATCATGCTGGCGGGCATTTATTACGGCGCGCAGTATGGCGGATCTACCACCTCGATCCTTGTCAATATTCCAGGCGAGGCAACGTCCGTTGTCACCGCGCTTGACGGGTTCCAGATGGCGCGCCAGGGCAGGGCGGGTCCTGCGCTCGCGATCGCGGCCATCGGCTCGTTCTTTGCCGGCTGTGTCGCGACAGTTCTGATTGCGGCGCTCAGCGTGCCGCTGATGAACCTCGCTTTGGCGTTCGGGCCGGCGGGATACTTCTCTCTGATGACGCTGGGTCTCATTCTGGCCGTGGCGCTGGCCAGCGGATCGGTGCTCAAGGCCGTGGCCATGATCGTCCTCGGTCTGCTGCTGGCGACGATCGGCTACGATATGGAAACCAACGTGCCGCGCATGTCGTTCGGCATCGCCGAACTTTCGGACGGACTGAGTTTTGCGACGGTGGCGCTCGGTCTGTTCGGCTTTGCGGAGATCATTCGCAATCTGGAGGCCAAGACCAGTGAAGACCGCAAGCTTGTCCAGGAAAAGATCACTGGACTGATGCCGACGCGGCAAGACCTCCGCGCGTCATGGCCGGCCATCCTGCGCGGTACCGGTCTCGGCTCCATCCTCGGCATTCTGCCCGGCGGCGGTGCGGTGATTTCCTCGTTTGCGTCCTATACGCTGGAAAAGAAGCTTTCCAGGCATCCCGAGCGTTTCGGGCGCGGTGCGATCGAGGGCGTTGCGGGGCCAGAGAGCGCCAACAATGCCGCTGCGCAGACTTCGTTCATTCCGCTTCTGACGCTCGGCATCCCGGCGAACGCCGTGATGGCGCTTCTGATCGGCGCCATGATGATCCAGGGCATCGTGCCGGGGCCACGCATCATGCAGACCCAGCCTCAATTGGTCTGGGGCGTGATCGTCTCGATGTGGCTGGGTAATCTGATGCTCCTGATCATCAACCTGCCCATGGTCGGGATCTGGGTGCGGTTGCTGCGGGTGCCGTATCGCATCCTGTTTCCGGCGATCGTGGTGTTCTGCGCCATCGGCGTTTACTCGATCGGCAACTCGCCGGTGGATGTGCTGATCGCAGGCGGCTTCGGCCTGTTTGGCTATTGGCTTGCGAAGAATGATTTCGAGCCGGCGCCCTTGCTGCTGGGCATGGTGCTCGGACCGATGATGGAAGAGAATCTGCGGCGGGCCATCATGCTGTCGCGCGGAGATATCACCGTCTTCGTCACGCGCCCGCTCTCGGCGGCGCTGCTTGCGGTGTGCGCGATTGCTTTGGTCCTCACCGTGTTGCCGGCCATCAGACGCAAGCGCGAGGAAGTATTCGTGGAGGAATAGGCCTCAATGGCGTTTCCGGATGGCGCTCCCACGGCATGTCGGCGCGACCATTGAATGCTGATGGCCTCGTTCGCTGCGCCGGCCAGGCGGCGGCGGACAGTTACAGATCAAGAGAAGGAGATTGGAATGCAGATCTATACCGAGCTTAATCTCGGCAAAACCGATCCGGGCCTGCGCGAGCCGGATGTCACGTTCGATATCACCAAGGCGACCGAAAAAGCCAGGCTGATCGAATCTCTCGGGTTCGACGGCGTGGTTTCGACCGAAACCAAGGACGACTCCTACATCATGATGGCGCTTGCCGCCGAGGCGACGACAACGCTGCAGGTCGCGACATCGGTTGCGATCGCGTTTGCGCGCGCCCCGTATACGACAGCGATGGCGGCATGGCGTCTTCAGGCGTTGTCGCGCGGACGTTTCACCCTTGGCCTTGGCCCGCAAGTGAAAGCGCATATCGTTCGCCGCTTCGGCATTCCCTTCACGCCGGCCGGTCCCTGGATGCGCGATTACATCGGGGCCGTGCGCGCGTTCTGGGATTGCTGGCAGAACGGCACCAAGTTGAACTACGAGAGCGACCGCTACAAGCTCAATTTGATGGTGCCGCTGTTCGATCCGGGCCCGATCGAGTTCGTGCCGCCGCCGATCCATATTGCTGCGGTCAACACCTACATGGCTCAGGTCGCCGGCGAGGTGGCCGACGGTCTGCGCCCGCATCCGATGTGCACGCCGCGCTACATCCGCGAGGTTCTCATGCCGTCGTTCAGCAAGGGCGCGGCCATCACCGGGCGCGACACGAGCGGCATCGCGATTGCGATGAAGCCGCTGGTGGCGACCGGTCCCGATGAGGAAACGCTCGAGAAGAAGATTCGCGACGTGCGCGCGCGCGTTGCCTTCTACGCCTCGACGCCGGCCTATCGTCCTGCGTTCGAAATCTGGGGTCTCGGTGATCTCGCCGATCGCTTGAGCCTTCTGTCGCGCGAACAGCGCTGGGAGGAAATGCCGGGCTATATCGACGATGAGATGCTCAACACCTATGCGGTGGTCGGTCTCTATGACGAGATCGCCGACAAGATCGTGGATCGCTTCAGCGGCGTGCTGTCTCATGTCGGTTTCAGCATTCCGGTCGAGAACGAGAAGGATGCCGAACTGATGAAGGCCATGATCAAGCGCGTTCAGGCGGGCTGACGAGAGACCGAAAGTCGGCGCCCCTGCGGGGCGCCGTCACTTTGCCGAAGAAGGAAGGATGTTATGGACGGAGCGTTGTCGCACATCAGGGTGCTGGATCTGTCGCGTATTCTGGCGGGCCCGTGGTGCACGCAGAATCTCGCCGATCTCGGGGCCGACGTGATCAAGGTCGAGCGGCCGGGTGTCGGAGACGACACGCGCGGCTGGGGGCCTCCGTGGCTCAAGGACATCAACGGCAACGACACCCGCGATTCCGGTTATTACGCTTCCGCCAATCGCAACAAGAGGTCGGTGACGATCAATATCGCCTCGCCCGAGGGGCAGGCACTGGTGCGTGAACTCGCCAAGACGGCGGACGTGCTCATCGAGAACTACAAGAGCGGCGACCTCAAGCGCTACAACCTCGATTATGAGTCCATCCGCGCGGTCAATCCGTCGATCGTGTATTGCTCGATCACGGGCTACGGTCAGAGTGGTCCCTATGCCGACAAGCCGGGCTACGACTTTGTCTTTCAGGGCATGGGTGGCATCATGAGCATCACCGGCGAGCGCGACGATTTGCCCGGCGGCGGCCCGCAGAAGGTCGGTATGGCGCTCTCCGATATCATGACCGGCATGTATTCCACGATCGCGATCCTCTCCGCGCTGATGTATCGGCAGCAGAGCGGCAAGGGACAGCACATCGACATGGCGCTGCTCGATTGCACGGTCGCCATGGGCAGCAATCAGGCGCTCGCTTACCTGATGACCGGGAACATTCCCAAGCGCTTTGGCAATGCGCATGCGGCTGTCGTTCCGTATCAGCCTTTCGCCACGGTTGATGGTCACGTCATCATCGCGGTCGGCAACGACCGGCAGTGGCAGCGCTATTGTCAGGTGATGGAGCGTCCGGACCTTGCGGCGGATGAACGCTTTGCCACGGCCAGCAACCGGATCGTCAATCGCGAGATCCTGTTGCCCGAGATCGCGCGCTCCATGCGGGAGCGGACGTCTCAGGACTGGCTCGAGCGTCTGGAGGCCGCCGACGTGCCGTGTGGACCGATCAACAACTACAAGCAGGTGTTCGAAAATCCGCAGGTCGTGCATCGTCAGATGCATGAGCGTGTGCCGCGCGGCGACGGTGCGATCGTGCCGACCCTGGCAAGCCCGCTGCGTTTGACGCAGACGCCGCCGGCCTATCGCAAGGCGCCTCCGGCGCTGGGCGAACACACCGACGATGTCCTCGCGAGTCTTCTGGGCAAGTCGGAGGACGAGATCCGCGAACTGCGCGACAGCAAGGTGATCTGATGGGTGATGGTGAGGGCAAACCCGTCATCGCGATTATCGGCGGGACGGGCGACCTCGGCTCCGGTCTGGCCAAGAAATGGGCCGCCGTAGGTTATAAAGTGCTGGTCGGATCGCGCTCGCGCGACAAGGCCGAGGCCATGGCGCAGACGATCGGTCATGATGCCGCCGGCTTTGGCTATGCCGAAGCAGCGAAGATGGCCGATGTCGTTATTGTCGCCGTTCCTTATGCCAGCCACGCGGACACATTGCACGAGATCAAGCCCGTACTTCCGGGCAAGATCCTGGTCGATGCGGTGGTGCCTCTCGTGCCGCCGAAGGTATCGGTGGTGCAGCTTCCTGCGGAAGGCTCTGCCGCATGTCAGGCAAAGGATATCGTCGGCGAGGGTGTTCGCGTTGTCTCGGCCTTCCACAATGTCGGAGCCGCGAAGCTGCATCAGGGCGGCCGCGCGGAATGCGACGTGCTGGTCTTTGGCGACGATCCGGACGCGCGGGCGCTGGTCATTCGCCTCGCGGGCGACGTGGCGACGCGGGGCGTGGATGGTGGTGTGCTTGCCAACTCGGTTGCGGCGGAGGCCCTGACGTCGATCCTGATCGGCATCAATCGCCGATACAAGGTGGCCGGCGCGGGCATTCGCATCACCGGGCTGGAATGATCTGCCGGCACGCGGCGTGATGAGCCGAGTCCGTCAGGATTCGGTTGCGCTGGCGACCGACAGTTCGAGCCGCGCCTCGAGAGCCTTCTCGATGTGCTTGCGGCCTTCCGTTTCGGCAAGGTCTGGGTCGTGCGCCGCGATGGCGGCGACGATCGCGCGGTGTTCCGCCGCCGCCGTGGAGGGGCGTCCGCCGATCTGAAAGGTCGTGTGCGGCAGCAGAGCGATGGTGTCGTGCAATTCGTAGAGCGAGCGTTGCAGATAGCGGTTGTGCGACGCCTCGTTGATGCGGTCATGGAATTCGCGATTGATCGCCGCCATCCGTGCGGGGCGCGTTTCCTGTTCGAAGCGGTCGCACAGCCGTTGCAGGAGCGTCACCTCGCTCGGGTTGGCATGCTGCGCCGCAAATCGCGCGGCGGCGCCTTCGAGAAGGCCGCGGAGCGCGTAGAGCTCGAGAACCTGCTGGCGATCAAGGGTCGTCACCGTCAGGCGACCGTTCGACAGTTCGATCAGGCCGCGGGCCTGCAAGCGGGCCAGCCCCTCGCGCGCCGGTGTGCGGCTGACATCGAGCGCGCGGGCGATATCCTCTTCGCGCATGCGCATGCCGGATTTCAGGGTGCCGGACCGAATCTGCTTCAGAAGCTCGGTATAGACATGGTCGGCGCGCGACCGGCCGTCCGCCGGAAGATCCATTGTCGGGTCCCTTAGCATTGACGAGCGCTGATGGCTCTTTCCGTCCTGCTCTTATGCAATAGCCGCGCGCGGCGTTGATGCAAATCCCGCCGCTGCGGGTGGAGATGATATCACAGCCGAACGGCCCGGCCGTGCCTTATGCAGCCGCCTTGATGTTTCCCTTGGGCTGGATATTCGCCGGGGCAGGCTCGCTGAACTGGCGGAATTCCCACGCGTGGCGGACCAGCGCGACAGCTCGATACAGTCCGTGGACGAACTTGCCGTAAGGCATGGTCAGGAACAGGCTGAAAACCACGCCCAGATGAAGCGCCAGCAATGTCCCCATCGCCGGGGTGACGCGCAAAACCAGCAGGAGCAATCCGGTCAGGCTGGTCAGGAACAGCATCACGATGAAGGCCGAATCCATGCCGAGCCGCGGCTTGTCCACCATCATGGGGTCGCGCTGGAGCTTGGCTTTCATCAGGCCGACAGGGCCGATGAGCAGCCCGATCCCACCGAGTGTGCCGAGCACCACCGGCAGATCGTACCAGGCGTAGGGAGCCTGCCGTCCCAGCACGTAGTGATAGAGCGTGGCGACCGAGGTGGCGGCGAAGCACAGTATGAAGCCGTAGAACGTCAGGTGATGATAGAGCCTGCGCCGGTCGGTCGGCTTCTCGTCCTTGTTGAAACAGCCGACGCCGCCGCCGTCGAGATAGCGCAGCCGCAGAATATCGTGCAGGGCGGTGACGAGCGAGCGGCCATCCAGCGGAGTGCTCGGGGCGGAGCCGATATCCTTCCAGAAGGCGCGAAATCCCATGAAAAAGGCGATCAGCACGTAAAGCGATATCGCGCCGAACAGGCCGGCCATCGCGTTGTGCGGCATCAGCCGATAGAATGCGCCTTCGCCGGTGTGCTGTCCGAACATGATCGCGGGGTCGTGCCAGCCGACGAATCCGCCGATGAACAGGGCGATCGACAGAGCCGTGATGAGGGCGATGGCGAGGCCATTTCTCTCGAACAGGCCGCGCGCACAGCGTGGCCAGACATAGGATCGGTACGATTCGGCTCTGACCTGCGCCATCACGCGCGGAACGTTGACGTTGAATTCATGCGGCGGCGAGAACTGGCAGTCATGATAGCACGCACCGCAGGCATGGCAGAGATTGGCAAGGTAATTGAGGTCGCCGTCGGTGAAGGACCGGCGCAGCTCCATGGCCGGAAACACGGCGCAGAGGCCTTCGCAGTAACGGCATGAGTTGCAGATCGTCATCAGGCGATCGGCTTCTTCCAGAATCTCACTGCTGTGCATGATCGGCCGCACCCTTTCCGGCAATGCGTCCGAAGACGCTTCCAATCGTCATCCCGATTCCGGCGGCGTAGCCCTGGCCGAGGACATTGCCCGCCATGATCTCGCCGGCTGCGAACATGTTCGTCGCCGGCCGTCCGTCCTGCATCATGATCCGTGCGTCGCGGGTCACCTTGGTGCCGAGATAGGTGAATGTGATGCCGGGCCGGACAGGGAAGGCATAGTAGGGCGGCGTTTCGATCCGCCGGGCCCAGTGGCTTTTCGGCGGGCTCAGCCCTTCGGTGTGGCAATTGTCCAGCACGGTGGAATCGAAATCGCCGTCCCGAACGCCGGCGTTGAACGTGGTCACGGTGCGGTTCAGCGCCTGCGGATCGAGATCGAGCTTTTCGGCGAGTTCGGAAATGCTGCCTGCCTGAATTGGCGGAAACAGCGAGGGCATGAACAGCTTCAATGAGCGTGAGTCGAAAATGATGTAGGCGATCTGCCCGGGTTGGGCAGCAACGAGGCGGCCCCATATCGCGTATCGCTTGGGCCAGATGTCCTCGCCTTCGTCGTAGAAGCGTTCGGCGTCGCGATTGACGACAATGCCGAACACGACGCAGTCAAGCCGGGTGATGATGCCGCCGTCGAACTTCGGTGCCCGCGCATCGATGGCGACCGCGTGACATTGCGTGACGTCGCCCGTGGGTTGCGCCCCGGCGTCCAGCAGCAGACGAAGAACGCTGCCGCGATTGTAGGGCGTGCCGCGGATCAGGAAGTTGTCCGCAATCTCGCCCCAGCCCTGTTTCAGCCAGTCGATGTTGGCTTCGAATCCGCCCGCGGCGGCGACGAAGGACCGCGCCGGCATGTGCTCGACGGTATCGTTCAGGCGAACGCGCGCGGCCTGGAATTGTCCGTCCTCAAGTTCGAGCCCGACAAGCTCCGCGTCGTAGTGGATTTCGACGCCGATTTCTTCCGCCGTGCGATAGAGCGCGTTGAGCATCGCGCGGCCGCCGCCCAGAAAGAACGAATTGGTGCGGCCAAGACCGAGCGTGCCGCCGAGCGAAGGCTGAAACCGGACGCCCTGTTCGGTGATCCAGTCGAGCATGCCTTTGGATTCGGCAATCATGAACCGGGCGAGGTCCTGATTGGTGTTGCCGCCGGTGACGCGCAGCAGATCCTCGAAGAATTCGTCCTCGGTATAGGGGCCGGTCAGGGTCGCGGTGGCGCTGTCATGGGCGCAGCGCATGTTGCGGGTGTGGCGGGTGTTGCCCCCTCGATAAAATTTCGGCGCGGCCTCGACGATACGGACGCTGGCGCCTTGCCGGCGGGCCGAAATGGCGGCGCAAAGCGCCGCATTGCCGCCCCCGGCGATCAGGACATCGACGGTTTCCCAGGTCATAAAGAGTCTTCCAGATATGTATATTTTTGTATACATATACATACATAAAGCGGATCGCAATAGCGATGATGCGGATTTGGGCTTTGCGACCGGGTGAGGCGGGCCGGGCATTCGCCGGCAATCGGGAATCCGGGACGCTTTAATTCGAGATGTGGAACGTTTTAGTCGAGCGTTCGTGGGCAGGGGTGCGACTGCCATGTCCGCTATGGATAAGGCGGCACCTGATAGGCGGAGCGTGATCGGCCGATTGTTGATGGTGTCGCCCGCACACGCTTCGCGCCGCTACCCGCGCGGGTGATGATCTTGACGGGTTATCTCTCACCGTATCGCCAGAGGGCGCCAGACCGCACGCCTGGCGTTGGCACGAGGATAGCTGCGGCATGTCCTTTAGCGTGATTCATGCGAATCGACACCTCGCTCGGCGCGGCGCTGTCGCCGGTCTCCAGCCTCGGCCTTGAGGGTCGGCCTGGCCCGGCGAAACATGTCGGGCTCCGGCTGGCGCTCCACTCGATTTTTCCGTTCATCTTCTGTTGGATATGGCCTGTTGTGGACGCCATACAGATGTGATTTTCGATCCTTGACCTGTATCAAGGCATCTGCGCGCAAAACACGAAAAAGGTGGTTTGTATCAAGGCCGACGCTCGGGGCGCCGGTCGGCGCGAATCACGTCGGGGGACTCTATGAAGTACGGCACGGGGATTTTCCTCGTTGGAGGGTTGGCTTTTCTCGCCCTGCTGGGCGCCGCCTTTGCAGTCGATGACCAGTTCCAGCAGCATATGTGGATCGCGTTCTTTACGCTGGCGGCCTTCACGGTCGGCCTGATGCGGTCCACGAATTTCGGGCCCGAAGCGCCGGTCGACGAATCGGCCTACATGGACGGGCCGGTCCGTTACGGCGTCATCGCCACGGTGTTCTGGGGCGTTGTCGGTTTTCTCGTCGGCGTGTTCATCGCGGCGCAGCTTGCCTTCCCGCATCTCAATTTCGAGCCCTGGCTGAATTTCGGCCGGGTCCGTCCGCTGCACACCTCCGCGGTGATCTTCGCATTCGGCGGCAACGCGCTGATCATGAGCTCGTTCTATGTCGTGCAGCGCACCTGCCGCGCCCGCCTGTTCGGCGGCGATCTCGCCTGGTTCGTGTTCTGGGGCTACCAGTTCTTCATCATCATGGCGGCGACCGGCTATCTGCTCGGCATCACCCAGTCGCGCGAATATGCCGAGCCCGAATGGTACGTCGACATCTGGCTCACCATCGTCTGGGTCGCCTATTTGGTCGTGTTCATGGGAACCGTGCTGCGGCGGAAGGAACCGCATATCTACGTCGCCAACTGGTTCTACATGTCCTTCATCATCACCATCGCGATGCTGCATGTGATCAACAACATGGCGGTGCCGGTGTCGATCTTTGGCTCGAAGAGCTACTCCGCCTTTTCGGGCGTGCAGGATGCGGTCACGCAGTGGTGGTACGGCCATAACGCGGTGGCGTTCTTCCTGACCGTGCCGTTCCTGGCGATGATGTACTACTTCGTGCCCAAGCAGGTGGACCGGCCGATCTATTCCTATCGCCTGTCGATCGTGCACTTCTGGTCGATCATCTTCCTTTATATCTGGGCCGGCCCGCATCACCTGCATTACACGGCGGTGCCCGATTGGGCGCAGACGCTGGGCATGGTGTTTTCCATCATGCTGTGGATGCCCTCATGGGGCGGCATGATCAACGGCCTGATGACGTTGTCGGGCGCCTGGGACAAGATCCGGACCGATCCGATCGTGCGCCTGATGGTGGCCGCCATCGCCTTCTACGGCATGGCCACGTTCGAAGGCCCGATGCTGTCGATCAAGGCGGTCAACTCACTCTCGCACTACACCGACTGGACCATCGCCCATGTCCACGCCGGCGCGCTCGGCTGGAACGGCATGATCTCGTTTGCCGCCGTCTACTATCTGGCGCCCAAACTCTGGGGACGGGAGCGGCTTTATTCCATCCGCATGGTCAACTGGCACTTCTGGCTCGCGACGCTCGGCATCGTGCTCTACGCCTCGTCGATGTGGGTGTCCGGCATCATGCAGGGCCTGATGTGGCGCGAATACGATGAGCAGGGCTTCCTGGTCTATTCGTTCGCTGAAACCGTCGCCGCCATGCATCCCTATTATCTGATGCGTGCGCTGGGCGGTGGGTTCTATCTCGTCGGCGGCTTCCTGATGGCATGGAACGTCTACCAGACTATCCGGGGCAGGGTGCGCGATGAAACGCCGATGGGCAGGACACTGCCCGCGCGCAGCGCAGCCATGCAGCCCGCCGAGTGAGGAGCGATCGATGTCTATCCTGAAGAAACACTCCAAGCTCGAAAAGAACGCGACGCTGCTGCTGATCGTATCGCTCGCGGTGGTCACCGTCGGCGGTATCGTCGAGATCGCGCCGCTGTTCTATCTGCAGAACACGATCGAAAAGGTCGACGGCATGCGTCCCTATACTCCGCTGGAGCTTGCCGGACGCAACATCTACGTCCGCGAGGGCTGCTACGCCTGCCACTCGCAGATGATCCGGCCGTTCCGCGACGAGGTCGAGCGCTATGGCCATTACAGCCTCGCGGCGGAATCGATGTATGACCACTCCTTCCAGTGGGGATCGAAGCGTACCGGTCCCGACCTTGCGCGCGTGGGTCAGCGCTACTCGAACGAATGGCATGTCCAGCATATGATCGAGCCGCGCTCGGTGGTGCCGGAATCGGTGATGCCGAGCTACGCCTTCCTCAAGACCGCGCCGCTCGACACGAAGGGAATCTCCGCCCATCTCGTCGCCAATCGCCGGGTCGGCGTTCCCTATACCGACGACATGGTCGCCAATGCCGAAGCGGATATGAAGGCGCAGGCCAATCCGGACGCGGACACCAGCGGACTGGAAGCTCGCTATCCCAAGGTCAAGGCCAGCGATTTCGACGGCAACAAGCAGGCGCTGACCGAGATGGACGCGCTGGTGGCCTATCTGCAGATGCTCGGCACGCTGGTCGATTTCTCGACCTACGACGAAGCCGCTGGCTATCGCTGAGGAGGAACGGATGGAAACCTACACCGCCATGCGGCACATGGCCGATAGTTGGGGCCTGTTGTGCATGGCTCTGTTCTTCGTCGGCGCGGTGATCTTCGCATTCCGCCCCGGTAGCCGCGCGCTCGCTGATGAAGCCGCCCAAATTCCTCTCAAGGACGACTGACATGAGCGAAAAGCAGATCGACGAGATTTCCGGCGTTGTCACTACCGGCCATGAATGGGACGGCATCAAGGAACTTGACACTCCGATGCCACGCTGGTGGCTCATCACCTTCTATGTGACCATCGTGTGGGCGGTGATCTATACCATCGCCTATCCAGCCTGGCCGCTCATCAGCTCGGCGACATCGGGAATGCTCGGCTATTCCAGCCGTGGCGAGATCAGGAACGAACTGGCCGCGGTCAAGGCGGCCAAGGCCGACTATATCGCGGCGATCGGGGCCAAGACGGTCAACGAGATCATCGCCGACGACAAGCTGCGCACCTTCGCGGTGGCGGCGGGCGCGGCCGCGTTCAAGGTCAATTGCGTGCAGTGCCATGGCTCCGGCGCGCAAGGCTCTCCCGGCTATCCGAACCTCAACGATGACGAATGGCTGTGGGGCGGCACTGCCCAGCAGATCCAGGAGACCATCGCTCACGGCATTCGTTTTTCCGAGGATTCCAAAACCCGACTTTCGGAAATGCCGGCTTTCGGCGACATTCTCAAGGCCAAGGAGATCATGCAGGTCGCGTCCTTCGTGGCGTCGCTTTCGAACAAGGCCGGCAATGCGAGCGCCCAGGATATTGCCGCGGGCAAGGAGCTCTTCGCGCAGAACTGCGCCTCCTGCCACGGCGAGGACGGCAAGGGCAGCCATGAATTCGGCGCGCCCAACCTGACGGACGCCATCTGGCTTTACGGATCGACCCCGGCGGCCATCGCCGCGCAGATCAAATCGCCCAAGCATGGCGTCATGCCGGCATGGTCGGCGCGTCTCGGCGATACCACCGTCAAGGAACTGGCCGTCTATATCCATTCGCTCGGCGGCGGCGAATAGGACGATCGCACCGGTTTGACGTGCGGGCGTCCATCGTATGAATGGAGCCCGATCACGGCGCGCGTTCGCATGTGAAGAGTGGCCGGCGCTTCCGAGAAAGCGCCGGTAGGAGGCTATGGATATGCTCGAAACGTCGGATATCGAGACGTTTGATGCAACGGCGGTGAATTCGGCACGGGTACGCCAGCCGCTCTACGCGCCACGCAAGAAAATCTTCCCCCAAAAGGTCGAGGGACGATTCCGGCGTTTCAAGTGGATCGTGATGCTGATCACGCTCGGCATCTATTATCTGACGCCTTGGCTGCGCTGGAATCGCGGCCCCTATGCCCCCGATCAGGGGGTGCTGGTCGATCTCGCCAACCGGCGATTCTATTTCTTCCCGATCGAAATCTGGCCGCAGGAACTGTATTTCGTGGCCGGCCTGCTGATCATGGCGGGGTTCGGCCTGTTCCTGCTGACATCGACGATCGGGCGCGCGTGGTGCGGCTACACCTGTCCTCAAACCGTATGGGTCGATCTTTTCCTCGCGGTCGAACGCGCGGTCGAGGGTGATCGCAATGCACGCATCAAGTTCGATGGCGCGCCTTGGTCGGCGAGCAAGCTGATCAAGAAGATAACCAAGCACGCGATCTGGGTGGTCATCGCGGTGGCGACCGGCGGCGCGTGGATTTTCTATTTTGCCGACGCGCCGACACTGCTGCACGATCTGGTGACCGGCCATGCCGCGCCGGTCGCCTACATCACGATCGCGATCCTGACCGGGACTACTTATATCTTCGGCGGGCTGATGCGCGAGCAGGTCTGCACCTATATGTGCCCGTGGCCGCGCATTCAGGCCGCGATGCTCGACGAGAATTCGCTGACCGTCACCTACAACGACTGGCGGGGCGAGCCGCGCTCCCGCCCCCCCAAGAAGGCGGCCGCCGAAGGGCAGGCGGGGGGCGACCGCGGCGACTGCAATGCCTGGGTCGCGGGCTGCCCCACGGGCCTCGGTATCCCCGACCGGCAGCAACCCGAAAGCATCACCCCCGCGCTGTGCATCGATGCGGGCGGCAACGGCATG
>Ga0066256_1000682_pt1 | contig 70646 bp, 62 predicted proteins | sample ThiBio_1000_biof_FD_87107 | JGI IMG/M metagenome (GOLD analysis project Ga0066256, IMG submission 87107) | Wastewater bioreactor microbial communities from Cape Town, South Africa - Thiocy_expt_1000_biof (version 2) | ecosystem: Engineered > Bioreactor > Thiocyanate-remediating >... | reverse complement strand
CTCCATGCGCTCGCCCATCCTCAAGAAGAACATCGCGCTCGCCCGCGTCGACGCAACCCATGCCGCACCCGGCACACAGGTCGAGATCGGCAAGCTCGACGGCCACCAGAAGCGCCTCCCCGCAACAATCGTCCCATTCGCCCACTACGATCCAAAGAAAGAAAAACCACGGTCGTAAAAGGCGGAACGCCCCTTCCACTTCGTCATCCCGGAATTCGCTTTCGAGCGGAGCGAGAAAGGATGGGTGTCTGAGCGCAACCGCTGACACTTTACCCTCCCCTTGATGGGGAGGGTCGCACCGCAGGTGCGGGGTGGGGTGAGCAATCTGTCCCTGCCACCCCCCTCTGGCCTGCCGGCCATCTCCCCCTCAGGTGGGGAGATCAGCTAGTCGCCGACGCCGAAACCGCCCCAAGCTTACAGCATCTCCGAGATTTCAGTCCCGGATGGCAGCATGGCAATCGCGTGATCTCCCCCCCTTGAGGGGGAGATGGCCGGCAGGCCAGAGGGGGGTATTGTTCTTGTGAGGCTTTTGATCGCGGAGTGAACAAATCACGCATCCCCACAAAAACTTTCTCCCCACTTATCCACGTCGTCTCCGTCTCCCCCATAATCCGTCCCATCGCCCTTGCGGGAGACCTGGTGCGCACCGGGTATCAGGGAAGGGCGTCGGTGCCGGGCTGGTCGTCTGCGGCAGGCGGCTGGGTGATGAACCCCTAAGTTCGGCCCTCGAACCGGGCGCAGTGTTGCCCGCAGTTGTCGGCCTTCAAGGCTGGAGCTGCGGCATGGCCGGTGCACTGGTTGAGGGAAGCCACCGGACGGGCGACCGCAAGGCCGCACTACTTACTAAACGAGCGACCGAACGGCCGCCCGTCCTCCCGACCTCATCAGAGGTCAGTTCTTTGACAATGGCCAGACGGCTTTAGCCGGGCGTGGCAACGGTAAAGCACGAACCTTGGACAGCCGACTGGCCATTGCTCGGGGTCCCCGCCAGCGACGAGCGTAGCGAGGGAGCTTAAAGGCGGGGCAAAGAACCCCAGACGGCTTTAGCCGGGCGTGGCAACCATAAAGTGCGACGATAGCCGGCAAGCCAAGCGCAGTTTTCAAAAAGCGCGTTGACAGCATGGACCGGCCCGCTTACATGAGCCCGCACCAGCCCAGATGGCGGAATTGGTAGACGCGCACGGTTCAGGTCCGTGTGCCGCGAGGCGTGGAGGTTCGAGTCCTCTTCTGGGCACCATCTGATCCCGACTGCCAACGGGGTCGACAAGGCAAACCCTTTCAATCCGGCCTGTTTGACCCGCATTTGTCGGGGATCATGCTGACGCATTCAACGCTTGCCCACTCCAGCCAACCGATCGTTTACCATAGGTGAAGCGAAACCAGACGGGTAACGCATGATTGTCTCTCGCCCCTTATGCTGGGCGCGATCTTTCAATGTGAAGCGCTGGGTTAAACGCTCGAAGCATGTGCGGATTTGCTGGTTACGTCGGCCACGTGCATGACGCGGACACTCTGCTGACGCAGATGACCGCGGCGATTGCGCATCGCGGTCCCGACGAGCAGGGCAAATTCATCGTGCCCGGCGCAGGACTTGGCCATGCGCGGCTCTCCATCGTCGGGCTGGGCGACGGCCAGCAGCCGATGTCTGACGAAACCGGGCAATTGACCATCGCCTTCAACGGCGAAATCTTCAACTATGTCGAGCTGCGCGACGAGCTTCGGGCCAAGGGCCGCCGCTTTCGCACCTCAAGCGATACAGAAGTCATTCTGCATCTCTATGACGTCATGGGCGAAGACTGCCTGTCGCGTCTCAACGGCGATTTCGCCTTCGCGCTGTGGGATCAGCGGCGCCGGCGCATGATGCTGGCCCGCGACCGCATGGGCGTGCGGCCGCTCTTCCACACGCAAAAGGACGGAACGCTCTATTTCGCCTCGGAGATCAAGGCGCTGCTCAAAGTGCCGGGCGTGACGGCTGAAATCGACCCGATCGCGCTCGACCAGATTTTCACGCTGTGGGCGCCCATCGCGCCGCGCACAGCCTTCCGCAATATCGATGAGCTCGAGCCCGGCAAGCTGATGATCGTCGAGCAGGGTCGAACCAGCATCAGGACCTACTGGCAACTCGACTATCCGCATCGCGATGCGCCACCGCCGATTGCCAGCGAAGCCGAGGCGGCTGAAGAGTTACGCGCACTCCTGACCGACGCTGTAAGACTGCGCATGCGCGCCGACGTTCCCGTCGGCTCCTACCTGTCCGGCGGTCTGGACTCCTCGCTGGTCTCGGCACTTGCCGCCGGCATGACGCCACAAGGCCTCAAGACATTCTCCGTGACCTTCGACAGCGCCGAACACGACGAAAGCGCCTACCAGCAGGAGATGGCGTCTGCGCTCGGCACGCATCACCGGACGGTCGCCTGCCATGAGGGCGACATAGCGCGCGTCTTTCCGGAAGTGATCCGCTTTACCGAACGGCCGATCATCCGCACCGCGCCTGCGCCGCTCTTCCAATTGTCCGGGCTTGTCCGCAATGCCGGGTTGAAAGTGGTCCTGACCGGCGAAGGCGCAGACGAGGTCTTTGCCGGCTACGATGTGTTCAAAGAGGCGCGCGTGCGCCGCTTCTGCGCCCGCCAGCCTTCCTCGCGCATCAGGCCGCATCTGTTTCGCAAGCTCTACCCCTATCTGCCGGGCCTGCAGCAACAGTCGGTCGAATATCTCGCCGCCTTCTTCGGCGCGAACGACGCGGCACCCGATGATCCGTTGTTCTCGCACCGGCCACGGTTCAAGACGACATCCGCCGCCAAGATCTTTTTCTCGGGCGACCTGCGCGAGACGCTAAAAGGCTACGATGCGACAGACGAACTCGCCGGCCGCCTGCCCGATGCCTTTGCGCAATGGCATCCACTCAATCAGGCGCAGTATCTGGAAAGCCGCTTCCTCCTGCCGGGCTACATTCTCTCCAGCCAGGGCGACCGCATGGCGATGGCGCACGGCATAGAGGGCCGTTTCCCCTTCCTCGACCATCGCCTTGTCGAATTCGCCGCGCGCCTCCCGCCTGAAATGAAGCTGAAGGGGCTGGTGGAAAAACACATACTGCGCAAGGCGGCCGGCGACCTGCTTCCGCCCCGCATTCTCGATCGCACCAAGCAGCCCTACCGCGCGCCCGACAGCCAGGCGTTCATGGGCAGTGGCGACCTCGACTATGTCCGCGAATGCCTGAGCGAGAAGAACATCGCGGCCGATGGCCTGTTCAACGCCAAGGCCGTGGCGAAGCTTCATCAAAAATGCAGTACGCAGCCCGTGTCGGGCTTCCGCGACAATGCCGCCTTCGTCGGCATCCTGTCGACGCAATTGTGGCAACGGAGTTTCGCTGAAAACGGCAAGCGGGCTGAACAGGCAGCTTGAGAGACAAAAGAAGGGAAACACATGGCCGAAACAGTCAAGGACAAGGTCCGCAACTTCATCGTCGAGAATTTTCTGTTCGGCGACACGTCCTACCAGTTAGCGGATGACGCTTCGCTGATCGAAAACGACATCATCGATTCAACTGCCGTGCTGGAACTGGTCGCCTTCATCGAGGACAATTTCGGCATCACCATGAGCGATGCCGACATCGTTCCCGCCAATCTCGATTCGCTTGCCCGCATCTCGTCCTTCATCGAGACGCGTGCCGGGTCGGTCGCGGCATAATCCGGCATCTGTGGGGATACGTCGTTGCGCATCGAACAGTTTCTGATCGACAAGGCCGCCAGCCATCCGCAGAAGGTGGCTCTGGTGACCGCGCGCAAACGGCTGCGCTATGAGGAACTCGACGATCTTTCCAACCGGCTCGCCAGCGCCCTTGCCAAAAATGGCGTGAAACGCGACGACCGCGTCCTGGTCTTCATGGACAATTGCTGGGAAGCCGCCGTTTCGATCTTCGCCGTGATGAAAGCCGGCGCGACCTTCAGTCCGATCAACGCCTCCACCAAGGCCGACAAGCTGGCCTTCATCCTCGCAGATTGTGAAGCCGCCGCCATCCTCACCCAGGCAAAGTTGATGCCGGTGGTTGCCGAGGCGATTGCAGGAAAAGCCCCGATCTTCGTCGCATCCACTGCCGGGCCCAACGGTCAGTCTCCGGTCGGCGCGGTTTCCTTCGCGGATTGTCTTGCCAACGAGCCAGATCGGATCGACCACCACGGCATCGATGTCGACCTCGCCATGCTGATCTACACGTCGGGTTCCACCGGCCGACCCAAGGGCGTGATGATGTCCCACCGCAATTGCGATGCGGCTTCGGACTCGATCACCACCTATCTGGGAAACACGCCGGACGACGTCATCCTCAACGTCCTGCCGCTGGCCTTCGACTACGGCCTCTATCAGCTCCTGATGGCGGTCAGGATGGGGGCCACGCTGGTCCTTGAAAAATCATTCGCATTTCCGCAAGCGATCTTCGACCGCATCCGGGAAGAGGGCGTCACCGGCCTGCCGCTGGTGCCAACCATGGCGGCGATGATCCTGCAGATGCGCGACCTTCAGCCGGGTTTCCTGCCCAGCCTGCGCTATATCACCAACACCGCTGCTGCGCTGCCCATCGCCCATATCGAGCGGATGCGATCGCTTTTCCCCGGCGTGCAACTCTATTCAATGTACGGCCTGACCGAGTGCAAGCGCTGCACCTATCTGCCGCCGGAAGAACTGGACCGGCGGCCGGGATCGGTCGGCATCGCTATTCCAAACACCGAGGCCTTCGTCGTCGATGAAAACGGCAACCGGGCCGCGCCCGATGTCGCGGGCGAACTGGTCATTCGCGGGCCGCATGTGATGCAAGGCTACTGGCGCAACGAAGCCGCGACCCAACACATGCTACGACCCGGTCCGAATGCTTGGGAAAAGGTCCTCCACACCGGAGACCTGTTCAAGACCGACAAGGATGGCTTCCTCTATTTCGTCGGGCGCAAGGACGACATCATCAAGACGCGCGGCGAAAAGGTCGCCCCGAAGGAGGTCGAGGCGGTGCTTCATGCGCATCGCGGCATCGTGGAGGCAGTCGTCGTCGGCTTGCCTGATGCGGTGCTTGGACAGGCGATCAGCGCCCTTGTCGTGCTGTCGGATCCTGCGTTGAGCGAAAAGGACATCATTCGCCACTGCGCCAAACATCTCGAGGACTTCATGGTGCCCAAGTCCATCGAGTTTCGTTCCGAGTTGCCGAAAACCGAGACGGGAAAGATCAGCCGGCGGCTGGCAGCGGAATCCGTGGAGATCGTTCAATGAGCGTCGATTCATCTGCGTTGCTGGCATTCGACGCGGAAGCGGAAATCGACCGCATCGCAGCCGGCCTGCGTGAGCAATTGCGCGGCATGCGCAAGCGCGGCCTGGTGCTCGGGCTGTCGGGCGGCATCGATTCAAGCGCGTCGCTCGCCCTGGCAGTGCGCGCCGTAGGGGCAAAGAACGTATTCTGCATTTTCATGCCGGAAGATGATTCCGACCCGGAAAGCCTGCGGCTTGGCAGGCTGGTCGCAGATACGTTCGGTGTCGAGGCAACGGTGGAAGATATAGGGCCGACCTTGCGCGCGATGGGCTGCTACGAGCGCCGCGATGCATTCATTCGGGAGCTGGTGCCCGACTACGGCCTAGACTGGGCGTCGAAGATCGTGATTGCGAACGCGCTCGAAGGCGAGGGCTACAACATTTCGTCCCTCGTGGTTCAAGATCCGCAAGGCCGGCAGACAAAACTGCGCATGCCCCCTGCCGTCTATCTTGGCATCGTCGCAGCCACCAATATGAAGCAGCGTACGCGCAAACAGATCGAGTACTTCCATGCCGATCGCCTGAATTTTGCAGTCATCGGTACGCCGAACCGGCTCGAATACGACCAGGGTTTCTTCGTCAAGAACGGCGATGGCGCGGCAGACGTGAAACCGATCGCCCATCTCTACAAGACGCAGGTCTATGCCCTTGCCGCGCACCTTGGCATCCCGGAAGAAATCCGCAGGCGTCCGCCGACAACCGACACCTATTCGCTCGCGCAGACGCAGGAGGAATTCTACTTCTCGCTGCCCTACGACCGCATGGACCTATGCCTCCACGGCCTTAACAACGGCATGGGTGCGGAGGTAGTCGGCCAGGCAGCAGGATTGACCGCCGAGCAAGTCGAGCGGGTCTGGGCGGACATCACGGCAAAGCGTAAGGCAACGCGCTATCTGCACCTTGGCCCGCAACTGATTTCAAAGGTCGAAGAGATCGGGGGCTGACGCGGTGTAGTAGTCGCGGCGTATTAGCCAAAGCGCCCGCCGATCAGCTTGCTCCACTGTTCGCCTGCGATACCGTTCAGGAAAGCCTGCGATCCGGTCATCGCCTTCAGCAATTCCTCATCGCGCGCGTGGACAACCGTTGAGGCGACCGGCACGAACGCAATGCGCCGCGGCAGCATTGCTTCCATGAGCAGCGGCTGCGTACGGCCGCGCAGACCGCACACGCCGCGCGCCGTTGCATGATCGACAAGGCAATCGACGACATGACCCGCTTGGCCGGGCCGTGCCAGAAGCTGAAGCACGCGTCCGATTGCGCCCTGCTTCGCATAATAGGCGAAAGCACCCACCACGGTTCCCGATGGCGTAGCTACCGAGGCAAAGACAAGTTTGCCCCAATCCGACTTCTGCCCGGCATCGGTGAAAATCCAGTCGAGTGCGCTTGCTTCCCAATCCGGCCTGAGGGTGAAATGGTTGGTCAAAGGCTCCAGAAGCTGGGCAAATTCCTTGCTCGCGATTTGCGATACCTGCAACGATGTCGGCCCAAGCTGACCGGCGGCTACCCCTGACCAGTTGCGCTTGCCGGGCTCTATGCGGCGGTTGTGGAGCCCATCGACGGCCGAAGCCAGCGGAGAAAAAACCCGCACCACGCCAATGCGGCTGGAGGCAAGGCTCACCGCAAAACCCGAAGGCCGGATAACACGCACCCAGTCGAGGCTGTATTGCGGCAGCACCACGCCGCGCAAGCGGGTCCAGAGCTGCGTTGCAACATCATTCGCGGTTTCGCTGAACGAGAAGTCTTGCGGGCCGTCGAGAAATGCCTTGAGAAGCCGTGCGCCTGCCATCGGGTCGGCTTCGGGATTGGCAACCATCAGCGACCCGCAGATCGCGGCGCGCAGTTTTCGACCATTGAAGGTCATCGGCAGCACATGCGCACCCACGAAGCCGGACACGCTGCCCGCATCATCGACATGGACGAGCGAGTTGATCCCTTCGCCGCATCCTGGCGCATCAAGATAAAAGCGGCGCATATAGTCGGCAAGCGATGCCGGCGCAGGCGACGGCTTCTTACGCAGCACGCGTTGAAACATCCCGGCAACGGCTGGAAGATCGGCTTCTTCAAGCGCGCGAACCCGGCTCAAGCCATCGTCTCCGAAAGCCGGGAAACTCTACGTTTCTTCACAATGGCAACACGCGGCTTGCCATCCGCAAGGGCAAAAGTCGGCTCGTCATATGCCTTGCTTCGCGCCAACAGCGCGGCGACCTGACGATCCTGCCCTTCCCCGAACTCGAACAGCAACCACCCATCCGGTTTGAGGTAGTCGACGGCCTCCCTGATCATCCGTTGCAGGATGGAGATGCCATATGGGCCGCCATCGAACGCCTCTCGCGGTTCACTGTTCAGCAGGTGAGCGCTCTCATTCTCAAGACGGGACGTTGAGATGTAAGGGGGATTGCAGACGACCATGTCGACCGTCCCCTGCAGGCTATCGGGCTCTATCGCCTCAAACAGGTCCCCCTGACGCACTGCCACCCGATCGGCAAGCGAATGGCGCAGGACATTCGAGCGCGCCAAAGCGACAGTGCTGTCGGTAAGGTCGGCAGCCCATATGCGCGCCTCAAGGCAATGGCAGGCGATGGCAACAGCCAGATTGCCCGAGCCGCAGCACATATCCACAACGACAGGCGCGCCCTCGATATGACCAAGGATCGACACCGCATTCTTGCCGAGCAGTTCGGTCTCGTCGCGGGGAACCAGCACATCCGGCCCCAACTCAAGCTCGACACCCATGAATTGGTGCAATCGCACCTGTGCGGGCTTTGCATCATGGGATGGGTCTGCGAGATCCGGCACTGTCAGCCCCGTGGTCGGTGGGTGAAGCCTCACGCTTTACCAGTTCGAGGTAAATGGAAGCTGACATTGCCCATTGCTTGCCGCGGCCACCGCCGTTCGTTCGCGAGCGCCGACGCTAGCTAATGCCTTCGCCGTGTGGGCGGAGCCATTCGCGGAAGATTTCCGCATCGCCTCTAACAAGTTCGTGACCTGCGTCAATCTTGCGGTCATCCAGATCGGCATCGCATTCGGCAAACCATTCAGCCAGTACCGGCGCACGCTTACCGAAAGGATCCTGGGAACCCGTCACCATCAGCACGCGAGCGCCGGCGAGATTCGTCTTTGGCAGTTCGTTCAGCACAGGCGTCGGTCGCAACAAGGCAGCATGGCCGATCGTTTCCGGGTAAAGCGCCATCACGGATGCCGCAAAATTCGCTCCATTGGAAAAGCCGAGAAAGGTCATGCGGGCTGCATCAAGGCCGTAACCCGAAATGGCTCCTTCCATGAAGGCCGAGAAGGCTTCTGCTTCAGCGCGTATATCGGCCTGATCGAATGTCGTTGCCGTAAGCCGGCGGAACCAGCGGGCAGTCCCTTCCTCATGGCTCCGCCCGCGCACGCCCAGCAACGTCGCCCGCGGCGAGGCGCTGTGAGCCAGCGGCATCAGGTCGGCCTCGGTTCCTCCGCTGCCGTGCAAAAGCACAATCGTGCTGCCGTCCGGGTCGTCCGGCGTATAGAAGCGGTGCACGAACGGCAGGTCGCGCTGTGGCAGCCGGGGTTCACCCGGCATGGCAAACTGCGGCAGCATGATCTTGAGATCTTCGGCCCGCGCCTTGTCATGTGGCGGAACGATCAGCGTCTCGCCAAGCCGTTCCGGTGCTTCGTCAATGGCGAAGCCCGGCTTGTCCGTTGCCAGTTTGAACAGCGTCCCTCCCGGCTCCCGCACATATAGCGAGGTGAAATAGTTGCGGTCGTGGAAGTTCGTCGGCGACGAATTGAGCCTCGAAAAATCCGCTTGCGCCGACCGGACTGCCGCCACATCCGCAGCTCGGAAGGCAACGTGATCGGCAGTGCCGGTGCCGGAAATCCCTGCGACATATCCTGTTGCATCCCGTATATCGACGGCATCCGTGTCGGAAAGCATCCGCTGCGTGTTCTCGGAACGTGGTCCCGGTCGATAGCCAAATCGCGCAACGAACGAACTCGTCTCCTCGGGAGTCTCGGTCAATATCGTCACCGCGCGCAACCGTCGTGGCGCAATAGCTGCATTGCCCCACGGCTCGGCCGAGGGAAGGTCGATACCGACGAGCTTTACAATGATGCCATCGGGGTCTTTCAGTCGCAGCAGCGGTTCGCCAAATTCGCGCGACGGTCCCCCGAAGGATACGCCGTGGCTCAAGGCACGCGTCATCCACTCACCAAGGCTTGCCTGTGGCACCGCAAAGGCGATTTCAGAAACCTGGCCATTGCCGACGCGACCCGGCGCGCCGTCTTCCCATACCAGAAAGGTGACCAGCGAACCGGGCGATCCGAGGCGGTCGCCATAAAAGAGGTGAAGCTGGGTGGCATCCTCGTAGCCGCCTGTGCGCTTGACAAGGCGCAGACCGAGAAACCCCGCATAGAAGTCGACATTCTTCTGCACGTTCCGCGTGATCAGCGTGACGTGGTGAATGCCGTGCGCGACAGGATCGTTCATGCAAAGGAACCTCGAATATTCGTGCGCCAAGGTAAAGGGTTCAGGCAGATCGGCAATCCGCGCAGCAGCTACCAATACAGCAATCGCATCCAAGGGCGACAAAACGAACCACAGATAGTATGATTGTCCACGGGGCAGGTTGCGGATTGGCGTGACCAGTCACGCCGACCAATCCATAGCCGCGACCGGCCCGAAACCGATCGGAGGAATGGTCATGGCAAATTTCCATGTCTACGCGGCCGGAGCCGGCAGCACCGTACAATATCCAGCAATCCGACGGATTGGCATGTCGGATGTTTTCGACGCGCTCAATCGCGGCATCGAGGATTTCTGGGACAAGCCCTCGCACTATGTCTTCCTGTGCCTGATCTACCCGATCGTTGGCGGTTTCCTCATAAGCTGGACCTCCGGCGGCAATGCGCTTCAACTCATCTATCCGCTGATGACCGGCTTTGCCTTGCTCGGCCCGTTCGCCGCAATCGGCCTCTACGAGATCAGCCGCCGCCGTGAGCAGCATCTCGACACCTCCTGGCGCCGTGCCTTCGATGTCAGGAAATCGCCAGCCATGCCGGCCATTATCGTTATCGGCATGATGTTGGTGGTGCTTTTCGCAGCCTGGATGGTGACGGCCCAGACGCTCTACACGCACCTCTATGGCAACTCGGCGCCAGCTTCCTTTATGGGCTTTGTCGAAGACGTGCTGACGACCCGGCGCGGCTGGGCTCTCATCATACTTGGCAACGGCCTCGGCTTCCTGTTCGCGCTGATCGTCCTCAGCACGACGGTCGTCGCCTTTCCGCTGCTGCTTGACCGTGATGTGGGTGCCTACGCCGCCATCGTGACTTCGGCCCGCGCTATGATGGCAAACCCCGGACCGATGCTGCTATGGGGCGTCATCGTGGCGGTCGGGCTGGTCATTGGCACCATCCCGCTTCTGGTCGGGCTGGCCGTGGTGCTGCCTGTGCTGGGGCATTCCACATGGCACCTCTATCGCAAACTGGTGGGGCCGATGCCGGAGACGAACAGAACGCGCCAGCGCATGTAAGGCTCAAGTTCGCACGAACCCTTCGCTCGCCTTGAGCAATCGGCGCGTGTAGTGCTGACTGACATCGCGCGTAGCCAAGGAAGTTGCGGCGAGGCTTTCAACCGCCTCGCCGTTCTGCATCACCATCAACCGTTCGCACATATGGGCGATGACGGCGAGGTCGTGACTGACCATCAGGAAGGTCAATTCGCGGTCGCGCCGCACCTGCTCCAACAGGTTGAGCACCTCTGCCTGAACCGAGGCGTCGAGTGCCGAGGTCGGCTCGTCAAGCAGAAGGATCGATGGCTCCACGATCAGCGCACGCGCAATCGCCACGCGCTGGCGTTGGCCGCCTGACAATTGATGCGAATAGCGGAAGCGGAAGCCGGAGCCGAGGCCGACCTCGTCCAGCGCCCGCCGGATGCGTTGCTCACCATCAGAGAAGCCGTGGATGGCGAGCGGCTCCTGCAGCAGGCGGTCGACCGTCTGGCGCGGATGCAGGGAACCGTAGGGGTCCTGGAACACCATCTGCACCTTGCGGTAGAACGCCTTGTCGCGCTTTTTGCCGAGCTTCTGGCCGCCAACGGCAATCGTGCCAGACGCAACCGGAACAAGACCGGCAATGGCGCGCAGCAGCGTCGATTTGCCGGAGCCCGATTCTCCAACCAGTCCGAAAGACTCTCCTTGGCCAACGTCCAGACTGACGCCGCGCAAAGCCTGGAAGCGGTCGAACACCACGTTCAGTTGATCGACGCGCAGCATGGAGGTCATGCCGCCCACTCCGGCTTGCGATCCAGCACCGGCAATGGGTGACGGTCGGCGTCAATCCTCGGCATACAGTCGAGCAGACCGCGGGTGTATGGATGTTCGGCGCGGCCAAGGTCGGAGGCTTTCAGTTCCTCGACAACTTTGCCGGCATACATGACGATGACCCGGTCGCAGAAGGATGACACCAGGCGCAGGTCATGCGAGATGAAGATCAGGCCCATGCCGCGGTCGGCAACGAGCCGGTCGAGAATGTTGAGGACATCAAGCTGCACGGTGACGTCGAGCGCCGAAGTCGGCTCGTCGGCTATCATCAGTTCCGGTTCTGCAATGAGCATCATGGCGATCATCGCGCGCTGGCCCATGCCGCCCGAAACTTCATGCGGATGCAGGTCGAAGACGCGCTTTGGATCGCGGATCTGGACCGCTTCCAACATCTGGAGCGTGCGCTCCCGCGCTTCGGTCTTGCCTACCTTCTCATGCGTGCGCAAGGTCTCCATGATCTGCCGCCCTATGGTCATGACGGGATCGAGCGAATATTTCGGATCCTGCAGGATCATGGCGATGCGATTGCCGCGCAGGGCGCGCCGCTGCTCCCCGGGCAACGACATCAGGTCGAGACCGTCGAAAGAGAGCTTGGCCGCAGAGACGCGTGCCTGTGGCGGGGTCAGGCCCATGATGGCCCGGCCGGTCTGCGATTTGCCCGATCCCGATTCACCGACGATGCCCAGCCGCTCCCGCCCGAGCGAGAACGAGACGCCGCGCACCGCTTCGACAACGCCGGTTCGGGTCGGGAAGGTCACGCGCAGGTCTTCAACCTCGAGGAGCGCACTCATTGGTCGCCGCTCCTTGGATCGAGCGCGTCGCGCAGGCCGTCGCCCAAAAGGTTGAAGCCCAGGCTCACGATCAGGATCGCAAAACCGGGAGCGCCTGCCACCCACCATTGGTCGAGAATGAATCGGCGCCCGGAGGCGATCATGGCACCCCATTCCGGCAAGGGCGGCTGCGCGCCAAGGCCAAGAAAGCCCAGGCCAGCGGCAGTCAGGATGATGCCGGCCATGTCGAGCGTGACCCTGACTATGAGCGAAGAAATGCACATCGGCATGATGTGGCGCAACACGATGCGCAGAGGCGAAGCGCCCATCAGTTGCACCGCCTTGATGTAATCGGAATTGCGCACGGTCAGCGTCTCCGCACGGGCGATGCGCGCATAAGGCGGCCAGGAGGTGACGGCAATCGCCAGAACCGCATTTTCGATGCCGGGACCAAGGGCGGCAACGAAGGCCAGCGCCAGAACAAGCTTCGGGAAGGCAAGGAAGATGTCGGTAATGCGCATCAGGACGGCATCGATCCAGCCGCCGGCATATCCTGCCACCGTTCCGACCAAAAGCCCGATCGGCGCAGCAATGATCGCAACCAGCACCACCACGAACAATGTCCAGCGCGACCCATGGATGATGCGCGAAAGGATATCGCGGCCAAGATCGTCGGTGCCGAACCAATGCTGCGCACTGGGCGGCAGCAACCGTGCATTCTTCAAATCACCGATGGTCGGCGAATACGGAGCCAGCACATCTGCCAGCGCCGCAACGACAATGAGCGCCACGATGATGAACAGGCCCACCATAGCCAGCCGGTTGGCCGAGAACCGTCGCCAAGTGACATAGGCGCGTCCGAGCCGGGCCTGCATGCGCGAAGCCGGACGCTCCGACAAGAGCCACTCGCGTCGTGTTTCGGCAACGGTGCTCATTCGTCCTTCGTCCTTGGATCGAGCATGCGGTAGAGCAGATCCGAAAGCAGGTTGATGCCGATGAAGACCGAGCCAATGACGATGGTGCCTCCGAGCACCGCATTCATGTCGGCATTCTGGAGCGAATTGGTGATGTAGAGGCCGATGCCCGGCCAGGAGAACACTGTTTCGGTCAGCACCGAACCTTCCAGAAGGCCGGCGTAGGACAAGGCGATGACGGTCACCATCGGGACCGCGGCATTGCGCAGCGCGTGCCCCCAGATGATGCGTGTTTCAGACAGGCCCTTGGCCCGCGCCGCGACGATGTATTCCTGTGACAGCTCGTTCAACATGAAGGAGCGGGTCATGCGGCTGATGTAGGCCAGCGAGAAATAGCCGAGCAGCGAGGCCGGCAGGATAATGTGACGCAACAAATCCCAGAACACGTCCCACTGGCCCTGCCATGCCGCGTCGAGCAGATAAAAGCCGGTGATTGGCGAGAATGTGTATTCGAAAACGATATCGATGCGCCCGGGGTAGGCTACCCACTGCAATTGCGCATAAAACAGCACCAGTCCAAGCAGGCCGAGCCAGAAGATCGGCACAGAATAGCCGACAAGGCCGATGATGCGCACGATCTGGTCGATGAGGCTGCCGCGTTTGACCGCCGCCAGCACACCAAGCGGAATGCCCATGATCGAGCCGATGATCGTTCCCAACGTCGCTAACTCGATGGTCGCCGGAAAGACCCGGCGTATGTCCGTCATGACAGGGTTGGTCGTGAGCACGGACGTGCCAAAATCGCCGCTCAGGGCGCTTTTCAGATAGATGTAGAATTGCTGGATCAGCGGCAGGTCGAGACCCATTTCACGCCGCACCCGCTCGACCACGTTCGACGGCGCCCGGTCACCCAGCACAGCCAGAACGGGATCGATAGGGATAACGCGACCGATAAAGAACGTCACCGCGAGCAGACCGAGATAGGTCGTCGCAGCAATGATGAGAAAGCGGCCAATCGACGCCCCAATGGTAACGGCGCGCCGTCGACGCGCCGTCGCTTCAAGTTCGGCCACGCTCACGCGAAGCGTCCTTTTCGCTATTCCTTCGAGATCTGACCGACGAAGTTGGTGTCGAAGCTCGGCCCGAGTTTGAAATCCTTGAGGTTGGCCCTCAGGCCGGCAACTTCGGTCTGCTGGAAGATGACGACAAACGGACCCTCGTCAAGGATCGTCTTCTGCAGTTCCTTGTACAGGTCGGCTCGCTTGGCCGAGTCCTTTTCGAGCAGCGCCGCCTCAGTCTTCTTGGTCAATTCCGGCACATCCCAGGCATTGCGCCATGCCAGCGTCTTGCTCTTGCCCTCGTCCGAATTGTCGGGGTTGCTGGCGAAGGTTTGGGCGTTCGAATTGGGATCGAAATAGTCCTGCCCCCACTGGCCGATATAGATGTCGTGGTTGCGAGCCCGGTATTTGGTCAGCGTCTGCTTGCCGTCACCGGGGATGATCTCAAGTTTGATGCCTGCCTGGCCAACGGTCTGCTGGATCGACTCGGCAATACCCGTCACAGGCTGCGTGTTGCGCACATCCATCGTGACGTTGAAACCGTCCTTCAGCCCGGCCTTTTCGAGCAGTTCCTTGGCCTTGGCCACGTCCAGTTTGAACGGGTTTTCATCGACAGCGCCCAGATCGCCCTTTGGCAGGAACGACTGATGGATTTCACCAATGCCCTTGATCAGGGTAGAACCGATCGCATCGTAGTCGACCAGATATTTGAATGCCTGCCGCACCTCGGGCTTGGCAAGGTTCGGGTTCTTCTGGTTGAGGCTGATGTAGTAGACGGTGCCTTTCGGCGCACTGGTCGTCTTCAGATCGGTATTCTTGGCGACTGCCTCGAGATCGTTCGGCTCGAGGTTGCGGGCCACGTCGATATCACCCGCCTCCAGCGCCAGACGCTGGCCGGAGCTTTCCTTCATATGACGATAGATGACGCGGGCGAGCTTGGCCTTGTCGCCGTGGTAGTTGTCGTTGCGCTCCATGACGACGGCTTCGTTGGCGCGCCATTCGCGCAGCTTGTAGGCGCCGGAACCGGCTGAGTTGGTCTTCAGCCAGTCGTTGCCGAAGTCGTTGTCGAACTTGTAGTCGTCGCTTGGCGTCACCGGCTTGACGTGCTCGAGAACGGTCTTCTTGTCGACCACCGAAGCAACCGTCGCCGACAGGCAGTTGAGCACGAAGCTCGGTGCATAGGCCTTGTCCACGGTGAAGACAAAGGTGGTCTCGTCGGCAGCCTTGGCCTTTTCGGCGACATTGTCCCCTGTCAAACCGAACTGTGACAAGATGAAAGCCGGGCTCTTGTCGAGCTTAACGGCCCGCTCGAACGACCATGCGACGTCGTCGGCAGTAATCGGATTGCCGGAGGCGAATTTCATGCCGGGCTTCAGCTTGAAAGTATAGGTCAGCCCGTCGTCGGAAACAGTCCAGCTTTCGGCCAGATCACCCTTGACCTGAGACGTGTCGGCCAGGTCGAGACGGACGAGAAGATCGTACGTGTTTCCGGTCACCTCTGCGGTCGAAAGCTCGAAAGCTTCGCCGGGATCCATGGTGATGATGTCGTCAATTGCAAAACCTTCGACCAGCGTATCGGCAGGCGTGACTGCGAAGGCCGGCATGGCTCCAACGAGTACCGCCGACATGGCCGCACCGGCCAGCCACAGACGAGAGCGAAGCGCAATCTTATCCATCATCATGTTCGTGTTCCCTGTTGTTGTTGGCCGATCAGAAGTGGCTTCGAGGTGTGGTAACGCGGAGCCACTACCTCGATTTCCTTCAACCATATCCGTCCGTTTTCGGCGCGGCAACGGGCATTTTGCGAACTGCGTTCGGCTGGGTTCAGATCGGTTTCGAACCGCTATCGATCAGGCGATTTGCTGCCGTTTTGGCAATCGCTTCGGGCAAGCTCAAATGCCATTGGCTACGGCAGTAGGAGCGGAAATCGAAGCAGGGAAGGCCCGGGCACACTTCGAATTCAATGAGGTGCAAGGTGTCGTCGGCCTCCACGCGCAGGTCGATCGAGAAGACGTCGCGCAGACCAAGGCATTGCATCAGCTTGCTGGCCAGTTGCCGTATCTTGCGATCGGCATTGGATTGGCTCTCGATAACCGCTTCAAGCAACGGCTCGACATATGTACCTTGGGTTTTCGCGGCGTCGCCGGTTTCCCCGTAGAGTGCGAGGCTGTCGCTCATTGTCTGGAAATCCGCGCCGGAATCGACAAACGAAATGCCGAGAGCTTCGACTCCGGTATTCAGGTCCAACCCCAGGAAGCTAGCCCTGACATTTCGGCCCGGCACATAGGGCTGAACCAGCGTATCGTCCCGATAGGCACTGAAAATACGCCGGCTAATCTCAAGCGCACTGGCGATATCCTGGCAGTGGGAATCCGACCAGATGCCAATCTTTGCACCGAGACGGTTAGGTTTCACAAACCAGCCGCTGGCGGAGGGCGGCGGTTCGACCAGCCACTCGCCGTTGCGGGCCAGGCCGGCCAGCGGCACGGGCAAGCCAAGCGCGCCGAGCACTGCGCCGGAGCGGAACTTGTCCTGGCATAGCGCGAAAAGTGAGTCGTCCGCGCCGATGGTTCGCAAGCCGTTGAGGCGCGCCAACGCGGGCGCTGCACCGCCTCGGTAATAGGCAATGCCATCGGTCAGCGTCCAGACCAAAGTCCGCTCCGCGTCCTGCCCGGCCAAGGCAACGGAGGCGTCGTCAAGCTCGACGGGGCGGAAGTTCAGCCCAAGCGCATCGCAGGCTTTGGCAATGTCGTCGAATTCCCCGACAAGATCGGTTGACTGCGCCAGATAGGAAGAAATCTCTGCAGCATGCGCTTTGTCGAACCCCTCGCCAAGCAACCGCTTCACACACGCAGCCTCGGGTTCATAGACAAGGAAAAGTGTGGCAGCGGGCATGGCAAATGATCCTGGAAGGCTTTCGAAACTGCCTCCCAATCTGGCATCCCCGACGATGCGTGTTTGCGAGGAAACCGACACGGCATCGACGCCGCTTCAACAAAATTCAGATCAGGATATGAGGTTCGAAACGGCCACGTACAGGCAAGTCGAGCAGGAAGGTCTTGCCGGCATCAGGCTGCGAGGCGTGCTGGTGCTCATCGAGCCCCGCCCATGCCGAGGTCACGGCCAGCCGATCGGCATTTTTGCCGACGAACGCTGGGCAAGTCGGTTGCCCAACTGGCGTAGCAATGGAGCGCAGCAATTTGCCATCCTGCCCGTAGGCTGTAATGCGGCCCTCCCCCCAACGGGCATTCCACAGCGTGCCGTCGAGGTCCACGACCGAGCCATCATGGTCGCCGGTTCCATCGCCTCGGTCAGCAAAAACCATCGGCTCACCGACCGGCAAACCGGTAACGGGATCGCAGGCTGTCCGCATTATGAAGCCGGTCGCGGAATCGGTGAAATATGCGACAGCTCCGTCAGCCGAGAAGGCAATCGAGTTCGGGATGGACAGACCAGAAAACAGCGTTCGCAACTCTCCCTTGAAGAACCAGTAGATAGCGCCGGCTCCCGTCTCAGCCTTCTTGCCCATGGTGCTGACCCAAAACGCGCCACTTGGATGCACGCGTGCATCGTTGGAGCGGGTCACGGCATTGTCGGCCTCGAGCGGCATATGCAGCGTCAGCTTGCCGGTTGCGGTCTCGCGAACGTAAAGGCCGGTCTCGGTGGCGATCAACTGCCGGCCTTGGTCGATGATGGCAAGCGCGCTGGCCATCTGGCCGAGCGCGTGAACTTTGGCGGGGCCACCGGACAATGCCTGTTCGATCAGGCTGCCATTGACGATATCGAACCCGAACAAGGTGTCGCTGTGCGGGTCATAGGTCGGGCCTTCGCCAAGCTGGCACACATGGTCGGAAAGGATGGACGCGTCGACATGCTCCATCATGCAGCTCTTGTTGCCGCGTCCCAGCCGGCCGCCGCCGCGCGTGCCCGTTCGCCCACCTCGTCGGGCCGCAGGCCGGGCTTGAACAGGCTGGAGCCAAGCCCAAACACGGAAACCCCAGCCGCCAAATAGGCAGGAAAATCCTTTTCCGAAACCCCACCCACGGCGCCGACATTCACATCGCGCGGAAGCACCGCCCGCATGGCTGCAATGCCCGTCGCACCAAGCACGTTGGCAGGGAAGAATTTCAGGGCGGAAGCACCGAGCCTGATAGCCTGGAAAGCCTCCGTTGGGCTGAACACGCCGGGCATCGTCACCATGCCGTGATACGCGGCGCGGCCCATGACGGCGGCGTCGATGTTGGGGCTGACCAGAAGACGTCCACCGGCCTTGGCAAGGCCATCGACATCCGTTGCGGTCAGCACTGTTCCCGCTCCCACCAACGCGGTTTCAGGCAGCGCGGAAACCAGGCTGGAGATCGATGCGAATGGATCGGGCGAGTTCAGCGGCACTTCGATCGCATGGATGCCGGCCTCATAAACGACGCGACCGACTTCAATCGCCTCCTCGGGCCTTAGGCCGCGCAGAATGGCGACCAGACCACGCTTCAGGGATGGAAACGGTGCGGTCTGCGTCATGCAGTGGCTCCTTTGGAAGCAATCATTCCATTTTGCCGCGCTGCCTCGAACAGCCCGGAGCGTACCGCCAGGTCGGCGTCGATTTCGGTGACCCGAATGCCGGCAATGCGAAGCGCGGCCGCATAGAGCTTACCCAGCGAACCTGAGACGATCAGCACAACCGGCGCGCTCGTGTGCCGGTAGCGGCGACGAGCGGACGCAATCTCACCACCAATTAGCAGACCGGACAAGCAAGCGGCGGCATCACCGGCTTTTAGGTCATGCAGCAGCCCAGCGGCGCGGATTGCAAACAAGCTGGATGTGATATCGCCACCCTCATTGAGGGCGGACAAACACCAATCGCGGAAGAAGGGCCCGTCGGCGGCAACCGATGCCGGGTTTTCACCCAGCGAATGGCGCAGGATGGAGTGTGCGCCGAGCACCGAATAAAGCTCACCGGTCGGCCACGTCCCGAAGCTGGCCACCACGCCGTCCTCCACCTCGACCCATTTGGAATGGGTGCCAGGCATGCAGACCAGATGTCGTCCTGAAGTGGACAACCCCGCGCCGGCCAGTTGCGTTTCTTCCCCGCGCATGACATCCGGAAACCCGGCTGTCCGTTGGGCAAGACCCGGCACGATGCGGATGTCGCGAGCCGTTCCGGCAACGCGCACCGCGCCTTCGAGGATTGCCGTGATCGGCGCCGGTGTGTCGACGTAAGGCGCCTCGACCCAGCCTTGCCGCGACCCCGCCATGCCGCACATCACAACGGGCAGCGCCAGTGGAGCACCGAGCTCGGCGAGATGGTGTTCCAACACCGCCGCAAAGCCTTTTTCGCGAGCAGTGATAAGACCGTCATCGCCACGCCGCTCGCCAAGAACATTGCCGCCCGCATCAAGCAGCCAGACACGAAGCCGCGTCGTGCCCCAATCGACTGCTGCAACGGAAGGAGCGCCGATCACAGCATGCCTCCATCAACGATCAATGTTTGTGCGGTCAGCATGGCCGAAGCGTCGGAAGCCAGGAAGAGGCAAGGACCCACCATGTCGTCGGCAAGCATCATCCTTGGAATGGACTGACGGGCGATATGGGCGTCGAGCTTGTCTTCCGTCACCCACAATTCGCGCTGGCGCTCGGTGATGACCCAGCCCGGAGCGATGGCGTTGACCCGGATATTGTTCTTGCCGTAGCGCCCGGCCAGCGCCTTGGTCAGGCCGATGATGCCAGCCTTGGCCGCCGTATAGGCCGGCATGTCGCCGATGTTCAGCATGAACGATGTCGAGGTGAAATTGACGATGCTGCCGTGGCCGGCCTTCAGCATCCCGTCAAGCACGGCCTGCACGGCAAAGAAATGCGGCCTGAGATTGATCGCCTGGTTGTCGTCCCATTGCGCAAGCGTGACCTCTTCCGCAGCATGTCGGACATCGTTGGCGGCGTTGTTCACGAGTACTGTGACCGGCCCATGCACTGACGCGGCCTTCGCCGCCGCGCCCCGTAATGCTTCGACATCGCGAAGATCTGCCTTCAGGTAGAGCGGACGAGCGCCGGTTGAGCGCTGAAGTTCATCGCATAGCGCCAGGCTCGGCCCATCGGCAATGTCGATAAATGCCACCTTGGCACCCTGCAGGGCAAAGCCTTCGGTGAGCTTGGCACCAATACCAGAGCCGCCGCCCGTGATGAGCACGGAGGCACCTTCGAGATCGGCGAAACGCGCCGATGGCATCATGTGCGAGACCCTTCCGCCGGTTTCATCCTCATCGGCGGCGCATCCTATCCGTCAAGCAGACATCGGCAAGCGCAAATATCGGCTATTTGCGCTTTTGTCAGACAAAAAGGAATTGGAGTGTGGAAAACCTAGATGCTGCCGGCGCGCTGTGCGCCACGGAACTGGTCACGCAGGTAGCCCAGCGTCGCATCTGCGTCGACTGGCCTGCCAAACAGGAAGCCTTGGCCGCCACCGCAGCCGAACTCGACAAGCCGGTCGGCCTGCGCTTCTTCCTCAATTCCTTCCGCGACAACATCCATGCCGAGCCCTTCGCACATGGCCAGGATTGCGCGGATGATATGTTCGGAAGGGCGGTCTTCCAGGATCGAGGAAACGAAGGCCCGGTCGATCTTCAACTTGTCGAAATGGAATTCACGCAAGCGTCCCAGCGACGATTGCCCGGTGCCGAAATCGTCGAGCGCCACGCGGATACCAACCCGGCGCAGATCCTCGACAATCTTCTCTGCTGACGCCGGATCGTTCATCAAGCCGGTTTCGGTGATTTCGATCTCAAGCCGACGCGGATCGAATCCTGTCCGGTCGAGGATGGAAAGTATGTGCAGGCCGGTGTTCTGGTCCACCAGTTGGGAAGGCGACAGGTTGAAGGACAGGAACAAATCCTTCGGCCAGTTCCTTGCAGCTTCGGTCGCCTTGCGCAGCACCAGTTGCGAGAGCGGCCCGATGATGCCGCGCTCCTCGGCAATGGGGATAAAGACGACCGGAGAGACAGGTCCAAGATCGCGGTCGGTCCACCTTGCCAGCGTTTCAAACCCGATGGTGCGGCGCGTGCCGAGATCGACGATGGGCTGGAAGTGCGGTTCAACCTCGCCGCCCGAAACGGCGCGCCGGAGCGCCTGCTCGATACGGGTTACCCGCTTGGCGGCTTCTTCCATCTCGCGCGTATAGACAACGACCTTCCCGCGCCCTGAACGCTTGGCGTGATAGAGAGCGGTTTCGGCCTTGTTGACCAGGATTTCAGTCGTTTCGTCGCCGGAATAAAACAGCGAGCATCCGGTCGACGCGGAAAGCCGCGCGGTGCGTTCGCCGACATCGTATGGCGCTGATAGTATCTCGATCAGCATGCGTGCGCGCTCGGCAGCAGCTTCCTCGCTGAACACCATGGGGTAGAGGAAGGCGAATTCATCGGCACCGATGCGGCAGACCGTCGAATAGCTGTCCATCGAGGCGCGCAGGCGCATCGCCACCTGCGCAAGGATGTCGTCGCCAGCCTTGTGGCCGAAAAGGTCATTGATCGGCTTGAAGCCGTCGAGATCGAGGATACCGATTGCAAAAGGCGCCGGATCGTCGGCCCGGTCGCTGATCAACCGATCCACCTTGTCGAAAAAACGGCGATGATTGCCCAGCCCGGTCAACGCATCGGTGAAGGCCAGGTCGCTGCCGTCCCTGCTTATTTGCCCGGTGCTAAACGGCGTTTGCATCGGTTTTCCTGTTCTAACGCAAAGTATGGCCCACAGTGGCATCAAACCCTTTAGGAAACGTATCTTGGGGGAATGATTTCCTTCGATCGTGGTGCTTGAGCCCAAACTCTTTCACGAACTACTGCAAGAGGCTTCGGCAACCGCATTGGCAGGGTGCGGCAAGTCTCGTATATGACACGCGTCGTGACTTCGGAGAGCCTGTCAATGCCGCTCAAGATCGCCGTCCAGATGGACCATATCTCCACCGTGTCGATTGCCGGCGATACGACCTTTGCCTTGTCCCTCGAGGCACAGCGGCGCGGCCACACGCTCTACCACTACACGCCTGACCGGCTGACGCTCGCGAACGGCAAGGTGTTTGCTCGTGTCGAGGAAATGCAGGTGCGCGACGAGAAGGGCAACCACTATTCGCTTGGCGATCCCGTGCGCACTGACCTGTCGGAGATGGACGTGGTCTTGTTGAGGCAGGACCCACCCTTCGACATGAACTACATCACGACCACGCACATATTGGAACGCATTCACCCGAAGACGCTGGTGGTCAACGACCCGGCATGGGTGCGCAACAGTCCGGAAAAAATCTTCGTCACCGAGTTTGCGGACTTGATGCCGGAAACCCTGATCACCAAGGATCCGAAGGAAGTCGCGGCCTTCCGCAAGGAGTTTGGCGACATCATCGTCAAGCCACTCTATGGCAATGGCGGCGCCGGAGTTTTCCATTTGCACGAGGCGGATCGCAACCTCGCATCGCTGCTTGAAATGTTCTCGCAATTGTTTCGCGAGCCGTTCATCGTGCAGCGCTACCTGAAGGAAGTGCGCGCCGGCGACAAGCGCATCATCCTGATCGACGGTGAACCGGTCGGCGCTGTGAACCGTGTGCCGGCTGAATCGGAATCGCGCTCGAACATGCATGTCGGCGGCCGGGCCGAGAAGACAGACCTTACCAAGCGTGAGCGCGAGATTTGCGAGGCGATCGGGCCCTCCCTGAGAGGCCGCGGCTTCATCCTCGTAGGCATCGACGTCATCGGCGACTACATGACCGAGATCAACGTCACCTCTCCGACCGGCATCCGTGAAGTCAAACGCTTCGGCGGGTCCGACATCGCGGCGTTGTTCTGGGATGCAGTCGAAGCAAAGCGCTGACAACCACCGGCCGGCTTTGTTCCGCTTGTGCAACTCTGCGCAACCGAATTGCAGCCTATGCTTTAGATTGTTCCCTAAATGTTCTTGATTTGATCGGACGGCTGTGATTAGCTCATAGGTGAGGCGTCAGGAACACCTGCCATTTTACAGGTACAGGGCGTTTCGGGGGCATAATGGTTTCACGCGTTCGCACAGTGGCCTTTCAGGGGATTGAGGCCGTTCCAGTCGATGTTCAGGTCATGGTGGCACCCGGCAAGGTCGGCATGTCCATCGTGGGGTTGCCGGACAAGGCCGTAGCCGAGAGCCGGGAACGCGTGCAAGCGGCCCTTCATGCATCAGGGCTGTCGATGCCGGCAAAGAAGGTGACGGTCAATCTCGCGCCAGCCGATCTGCCGAAGGAAGGCAGCCACTACGATCTTCCCATCGCGCTTGGTCTGATGGCGGCACTGGGGGCCGTTCCCGGCGATATGCTGGCGGCCTATGTCGTTTTGGGTGAATTGTCGCTGGACGGTACCATCGCATCTGTTGCGGGCGCGTTGCCGGCGGCGATCGGCGCCAACGCGGATGGCAAGGGTCTGATCTGCCCGCATGCCTGTGGATCGGAAGCCGCGTGGGCAGGCAGTGATATCGACATCCTTGCGCCGCGCAGCCTGATAGCGATTGCCAATCACTTTCGCGGCACGCAGGTCCTTTCGCGGCCGGAGCCGGGTGTCCGAGCCGCTCCGAACAATCTTCCCGATCTTGCCGACATCAAGGGCCAGGAAAGCGCCAAGCGCGCGCTCGAGGTCGCGGCTGCCGGTGGCCACAATCTCCTGATGGTCGGCCCACCCGGCTCCGGCAAGTCCATGCTGGCGCAGCGCCTTCCGTCGATCCTGCCTCCCTTGGTGCCAAAGGAGTTGCTGGAAGTCTCGATGATCGCGTCGGTCGCCGGCGAGTTGGCCGAAGGCAGGCTAACGGATCGACGCCCGTTCCGCTCGCCACATCACTCGGCTTCAATGGCGGCGATGGTCGGCGGAGGATTGCGCGCCCGCCCGGGCGAAGTGTCGCTCGCGCATCACGGTGTCCTGTTCCTCGACGAATTCCCGGAGTTCTCGCCACAGACACTGGACGCCTTGCGCCAGCCACTCGAAACCGGCGAATGCATGATCGCGCGGGCCAATCACCGCGTCACCTATCCGGCGCGCATCCAGCTGGTCGCGGCGATGAATCCGTGTCGGTGTGGCATGGCCGGTGAACCTGGTTACCGGTGCGCACGCGGAGAGCGCTGCCGCACAGACTATCAAGCGCGCATCTCCGGACCTCTGCTCGACCGCATCGATCTCAGGATCGAGGTCCCGGCCGTCTCGGCAGCGGACCTCATCCGCCCCGGCAAGGCCGAAACCAGTGCCGCCGTGGCCGAGCGCGTGGCCATGGCCCGGACATTACAACGCGAGCGGTTCGAGCGGCTGGGCATCGGAAGTGCTGCCACGAACGCGCAGTGTCCGCCGGCGCTGATCGAGGAAATTGCGATGCCCGATACGGCTGGCCTCACGCTGTTGCACGATGCCAGCGAGAAGCTCGGCTTCTCGGCCCGAGCCTATCATCGCGTGTTGAAGGTCGCCCGCACATTGGCCGACCTCGATGGCAGCGAAACAGTCGGCCGCATTCATCTGGCGGAAGCGATTTCCTACCGCATGAACAACGAGCGAATGGCTCAAGCCGCTTGATTGGCTAAATGCGTCGCGATCTTTCAGATTCGCTTTGCGCGCTTTAGCTCGTTGATTTTATGCATGTCATTATCCCGAAACCGGTTCCCAGTTTCAGGAGACATTCAATAAGCTGGATAGCAACCGCGCTGGATGGCAAGCCGACGCACCAGCGCCAGTACAGTATCGATCATCGGTGTCGGCTGATCGGTGAGTCGGCCAAGCTCCTGAACGGCCGCGACCAGGGCATCGATTTCCATCGGACGACCCCGCTCCAAGTCCTGCAGCATCGAAGTCTTGTGAGCACCGACCTCGCCCGCGCCCTTGATGCGTCGGTCAACGGCAATCGGAAACCTCACACCGAGACTTTCACCGATCGCTTGCGCCTCCAGCATCATGGCTCGCGCCAGCGCACGCGTCGCCTCATCGGCAACGATCTCGGCAAGCGTGCTGCCGGTCAGCGCCGAAATCGGATTGAAGCACAGATTGCCCCAGAGCTTGATCCATATCTCGCTGCGAATGTCATCGCGAACCGGTGCCTGGAGCCCGGCCGCAATCAATTCCGCGGCAAGCAATGTTACCCGATCGCTTTTTTCGCCTGATGGCTCTCCAAGCGAAAAGCGTGTGCCGTCGACATGACGGATGACGCCCGGAGCGTCGACTTCAACCGCCGGATAGACAACAGTGCCAATTGCCCGCTCGGGGCCGATGCGATCCCAGATCGCGCCATCCGGGTCAACCGCGGCAACGCGCGCATCCTGCCACGGCCCGGCAAGCTTGTGAAAATACCACCACGGCACGCCGTTCTGCATGGTGACGACTGCAGTGCGTTCACCGAGAAGCGGCGCAATCTGGTCGAGCGCACCACTTAGCGAATGCGCCTTGAGCGCCAGAACGACGCAGTCCTGGACCCCGAGTTCGCGCGCATCAGCCGCCGCGCGCACCGGGTGGACGCTCTCTTGTCCACCCTCGATCAGGCGCAGTCCCCCATCCCGCATAGCTTCGAGGTGCGCGCCCCGCGCCACGATCGACAGATCGACGCGGCCGGCCGAGGCGAGCTTCGCCGCCACATAGCCGCCGATCGCCCCGGCGCCAAAAACTGCAATGCGCATCAGCCGAGGCCGAGCTTGGCTGCGAGGCCGATGCGTTGCAGCTTGCCGGTGGCGCCCTTGGGTATCTCTTCCAAGATCACTATGCGCCGCGGCACCTTGAAGTCTGCAAGACGGCCGGACGCGAAATCGCGGATTTCGCTCTCGTTGGCAGTGCTGCCGTCACGCAGCACAATCGCTGCCGCCACCTCTTCGCCGAGCTTGTCATGCGGCATGGCAAAGGTCACCACCTGGGCGATGGCTGGATGATCCATCAGCACCTCATCAACCTCGAGCGGCGAAATCTTCTCGCCGCCGCGATTGATGATTTCCTTCAGCCGACCTGTGACACGCAGATAGCGGTCCTCGTCCAGCACGCCCTGATCGCCGGTGTGGAACCAGCCATGCGCGAAGGCGGTCTCGTTAGCTCCCGGATTCTTCTCATAGCCGGCAGTAACATTGGGGCCGCGAATGACCACCTCGCCGATTTCGCCCGGTCCCAACAGCCGTCCGTCATTCGCCATCACCGCGACCTCCGGCCCGGCCGCGGGTCCGACGCTGCCGGGCTTGCGCTTGCCGGGTGGCAACCGATTCGACGTCATCTGATGCGCCGCTTCGGTCATGCCATAGGCCTCGACCACCGGGCAGCGAAAGATTGCCTCAAGCTCGGCCATCACTTGCGCCGGCAGCGAGGCTGACGACGAGCGGATAAAGCGGAGCTGCGCTTCAGCCACCGCCTCCTGGTTTCGCGCCGCCCGCGCCAGTATCGCCTGATGCATGGTAGGCACTGCCGTATACCAACTTGGCCGCGCCTCGCTTAGCCATTGGAAAAACTTCAGCGCGTTGAAGCCTGGCGTGCAGAACACGCTGGCGCCGGCGGCTAGTGACGACAGCACCGCTGCGACCAGCCCGTGGATATGAAACAACGGCATGATGTTGAGGCAGCGGTCCGTCTCGCCTAGTCCCAGCGTCACGCCGATATGGGCAGCGGAAGCTGCGAGATTCTCATGGCGCAGCGGCACCAGTTTCGGCCGCGAGGTGGTGCCCGAAGTGTGCAACAACAGCGCTGCGTCTTCTGCCTGTGCAAGATCGGACGCGGCAGCCAGACCGACCGCATCGCCCTCTATACGAAAGCTGCCCGCAGGTGCATCGCCAAGCGCAACCAGCCGAAGAACACCGATCCCCAGCCGTTCGGCAACGGTGACGGCGGGGCCTGCCTCGTCCTCAGCGACAAGGATTGCCTTGGCGCCGATATCGGTCAAATAGAATTCGAGTTCCTCGGCCCGATAGGCAGGGTTGAGCGGCGCAGTCGTGGCGGCTGCGGCGACGCTCAGGAATGCCGTCGCCATTTCCGGCCCGTTGGGCAGCATGATCGCGACACGATCACCGCGCCCGACACCGCGCGCATGCAATTGTTCGGCAACCCCCTCCATCAGCCGGCGCAGTCCACCGTGCGTCAGCGTCGTCCTGTCCGGTGCCGATACGGCCGGCGCGTCATCCTTTCCCCGCACCAGCCGCTCGATGATCGATCCTGCCTCAGACAACGCGAACCTCGATATCGCCAACTCCGTCGACATGGCCGAGCAGCACGTCGCCGCGATTGACCGGGCCGACACCTGCCGGCGTTCCCGAAAGGATGACATCGCCCGGCATCAAGGTAAACAGCCCCGACAGATAGCTGATCATTTCCGGCACCTTCCAGATCATCTGGTTGAGGTCGCCGGTCTGCTTGCGTTCGCCATTGACGTCGAGCCACACCGCGCCTTGCGTCGGGTGGCCGATCCGTTCCGCCGGCACCAGCGCGCCGCAAGGTGCGGATGCCTCGAAGGCCTTGCCCACTTCCCAGGGTCGGCCCATGTCCTTCGCCTTGCCCTGCAGGTCGCGCCGCGTCATGTCCAAGGCGACGCCATAGCCGTAGACGCAGTCGAGCGCCTTATCGAGCGCGATATCCGTGCCGCCGCTTTTCAGCGCCACCATCATCTCGATCTCGTGATGGACGTCGCTGGAAGCCGGGGGATAGGGAAACTTCCCGCCGACGTCGAGATTGTCGGGGTTCTTCTGGAAGAAGAAGGGCGGCTCCTTGTTGGGATCATGGCCCATTTCCACGGCGTGAGCCGCATAGTTGCGGCCGACGCAGTAGACGCGATGAACCGGAAACAGGCGGTCGGAGCCGACCACCGGCAACACCGCCATTGCGGTCGGTTCGATGACATAGTTGGAGGCCGCACCCTGGATGTTCATTATCTTACTCCTGCATAGAATTCGACTTTGGCCTCGGCTCGCTCGATCAACGCGGAAACCACGAGCGCGAAGGCAAACAGAATGATGGTCAGCGCCCAGAACTGGGACATGCGGAAATTGCGCGAGAAGGTCTCGAACAGCGCACCGTAGCCGACGATTGCCACCAGCAACTGGCCGATGACCACACCCTTGACACCCCTGATCAGGCCGAGCCGAATACCTGCAAGGATTTCGGGCAAGGCGGCCCATACGATGATCTTGCCGTAGAGTGCCCAGCGCGGAGCGCCATAGGAACGCGCCATCTCGATCAGAGATGGCGAGATGTGGCGCACGCCGGCGCGCGTATCCAGCACGATGATCCAGATTGCAAACAGGAACACGGCTGCGATGATGGTTTTCTCGCCAAAGCCGAACAGGATCATCAGCACCGGCACGATGGCCGATAGCGGCGCGCTTGAAAAGATATTGACCCACATGCCGAGAAGGTCGTCGGCGATCTTGACCCGGCCCATCAGCATGCCGAGCGGGATGCCAACGCAAATCGCCAGCACCATGCCGATGAGGAATGCCCGCAGCGTCGTGACAGTGGCGCCTTGCCACGACGGAAGTTGTACAAGATCGACCGCCGCGACAAGCACATCACTGAAGGGCGGCAGGATGAACATCAGGTCGAGCCGGCCGACGATCTCCCAAAGGACGCACCAGACCAAAAGCGAGGCCATCATCGGCACGCGATAGCCAAAAAGGGTCATCGCCGGCTACTCCACATATTGCTTCAGTCCTTGCCAGATTTCCTCGACCGTATCGAGGTAGTGCTTGTCGCGATGAATGCGGTCGGGATCACCGGAGCGGTCGATATCCGGCTCGATGATCCGCGAAACCCGGCCTGGACGGGGTGACAGCAAGACGATGCGGTCCGAGATATAGACGGCCTCTTCGATCGAGTGGGTCACGAATATGAAGGTCTTGTTCTGGTTGGTGCGGAGCCGGATCAAGTCTTCCTGGAACTTGCGCCGGTTCTGCTCGTCCACCGCCGAAAACGGCTCGTCCAGCAAAAGCACGTCAGCATCCACGCAAAGCGCCCGCGCCAATCCGACACGCTGGCGCATGCCGCCCGACAATTCATGCGGGTATTTGTCTTCGAAGCCGGCAAGGCCAACATCGGCGACATAGCGACGGGCAATCGCCTCGCGTTCCTCCTTGGCGGTGCCGCGCAGTTCCAGCCCGAAGGCAACGTTGCGCAGCACAGTCGCCCAAGGCAGCAAGGCGAAATCCTGGAACACGAAGGCGCGCTCCGGGCCCGGCGCACTGACCTTCTTGCCATTGACCACAACGGATCCGCGGTCCGCATCGATCAAGCCGGCAATGATCTTGAGCAAGGTTGTCTTGCCGCACCCGCTCGGTCCCAGCAGGCTCGTCAGCTTGCCTCGCGGGAAATCCAGATCGACATCGCGCAGCGCCTCGACGCCGCCATAGGTCTTAGAGATGCCGCGCACCTCCACGATTGCATCGGCTGCGGGTTCGTTCATGACGGCTTCGTTTCGAACAACGGCGGCGCGCATCCTCAGCCTCCCCTTTTTTCCGGCCTGAAGACACGGACTTCAATCCACTGCAGGGCCACCAGCGTCACGGTCGAAAGCGCAATCACCGAAGCGATCGTGGCGTACATTCCGGCATAGTCGGCGCGAGAGCGCGCGAAGGTTATCAGGTCGCCGATGCCGGTCGGCGTAATCAGGAGTTCGGCCAGTACGACGCCGACAAATCCGGCGGCGACGCCGAGACGCAAGCCGGCAAAGATCACCGGGCTGGCGTCAGGCAGGATGATCTTGAACACTTCCTGCCATCGCGTTCCCATGAAGGACCGGCTCATGACCAGCAGCGATCCATTGACGTTACGCACGGCCTTGTAGGTGTTGAGCACGATGACCGGCAAAGCGAGGATGATCACGGCCAGCGTCTTGGCCGTCATGCCGATACCGTAGATGAAGGTCACAAGCGGGATGAACGCGGCAACAGGAGCCGCCTGAAGTACGATGAAAACGGGGATGAGCAGCCATTCACCGGGTCGCCAGAGGCCACATAGCGTGCCAATGCCGACGCCGGCAAAGGTTGCAAGGACAACGCCGAGTATCAATGGCTGCAAGGTCGAGCCGTAGGCCGTGACCATGCTACCGTCAGCCATCATCCGCACGAAGGCGGCCATGGTGTCGGAAAAGGTGGGGAAAGCGAAGCTCACCGGAATGAGCCCCGCTATCTGCCACGCTGCGGCAAACAACCCGATCGACACCAGCCGCAGCACAATGGGCCGCTCGAACAACCGCACTGCCTGCGCATTTCGCGACAAGGGCGCGACACCAGCCGTCCGACCCACTTCTGTTCCTGCCACCATCGAGCCTTCGCCTATTTCTTGCCGATGTTGGCCAGCACTCGGTCGGTCGACGCAACATCCCAGAAATCTTCGACCTTGAGCGACGCCGGGTCGCCTTCGATCTGACCGGCCGCGCTGAAGAAGGCAAAGTCATCGGCGGCAGCATCGGCACCGCCACCATTCAGAGCAAGACTGCCTGCCTCTGCGGTCTCCTTGTAGTATGCAGCGATTTCAGCATCGGCTTCAGCGCCTAGGTCCGGCAGGAGCTTGTACTTGTTGCGCAGTTCAACGGCCGCGTCCGGGTTTTCGGTGATTTCACGCCCGGTCTTCATCAGCTCTTCGACGAGAATGTCGACGTCGGCGGCATTGTTCTTCAGATAGTCGGCGGTCGCAAAGACGGCCTCGTCCGTGGCGCTCACGTTTTCGACCGGAAGCACGGTGAATTTGCCGGGTGCTTCGGTTTCCAGCGCACGGCGATTGGCCGCATCAACGATGGAAGCCTTGATGGTGCCCTGGATCAGCGCATTGCGGCGAACTTCGGAACCGGGCACGTAGCTCACCTTGCCGTAAGTGATGCCGTTGTTCTTGGCCATCAGCATCATCACCGCCTCGGTGCCGGATCCGCGTGCCTGCACAGCGATTTCCTGCCCGTCAAGGTCTTTCCAGGTCTTGTAGGTTTCGGCGTTGACCACCGGGAAGAAGCGCTGGGTCGAAATCTGCGCAAACATCCGGATCGGCACGCCGACTTTCTGGATCAGCGTGTAGGGCGAACCGATTCCGACATCCGCCTGCCCGCCGACGATGGCCTGCGCGGCGAGATCCTCGTCATTGAGAATGATCAGCTCGACGCCAACGCCGCGCTCCTTGGCGCGCTCGATGGCCGCTAGCGTCTGGATGGACTCGATTCCCGGAAGATCGCCGAAGGCAATCTTCATCTCGCCCGCGCTTGCCGCCGGCAGTGCCATTGCGCTTCCAAGCGCAGCAACCAATGCAGCACCCAAAACGGTGCGTCTAGACAGTCCTGTCATATCACTTCCTCCCTTAACCAATTTCATGATTGGTTTAATTTTTTAACAGAATTGGTCAAGAACGACTTGGTGTCAATCGAAAATTTGAAGACTGAAATCCGCGGATTGCCGTGCTGTTGACCGATTCCGGCATTCGCACTATTAAATTTGCGTGTATGAACAGATTCCCGATTGGTCGAACCAATGGACAAAATTGGAAATGGCGGCCATGCAGCGCTGGTGCAGCTTCAAGCCTATCTGGCGCAGATAGACTTGCCGAGCGATGGCAGGCTGCCATCGGAGCGTGAGCTGTGCGAAAGCCTCGGCGTATCGCGCGGCGACCTGCGCAAGGCGCTGGACGTGCTGGAAAAGGACGGCCACATCTGGCGTCATGTCGGCAAGGGCACATTCGTGGGCAGCGGACCTGTCGAGGAAGCGATCGGCATCTCGGAAATCGCCGGCCGCACGAACCCGGCCGACGTCATGCGCGCACGCCTGATCATCGAACCGGAGATCGCGCGCGAAGCCGCCTTGCACGCTACGCTGGCCGACATTTCTGCCATGCGCCATTCGCTTGCCCAGACGCGAGAAGCGGCGACGTGGCGTCAATACGAGAATATCGACAACCTGCTGCACCGGCAGATCGCCCAGGCCAGCCGCAACAATGTGCTGCTTGGATTATTCGACGTCTTGAACGCCATCCGCCGCACCGTGGTGTGGGGGCGGCTGCGCGCGGAAGGCGCGCGACCACCCGCTGACCACCACAGCTTCGAAGATCATGAAAAAATCGTCGGTGCGATTGCCGAGCGCGACCTTGCTGGAGCCGCAGGGGCGATGCGACACCACCTTCAGCAGGTCGAGCAACGCCTCATGTCGGTACGTCAAGCGGCCGAGTAATTTATCCGGCGTGCAAGCTCGCTAGATGCCCGCAGCGTTGACGGCATCATGCCATGCGCGCGCATAGGCATGCCATTTCGCCGGCAAGACTTTCGATCCTTCGTCGGCAGCCGACGCTTTGACGCTCGCACCGGCCAACATGGCAGCGCCGATGCTGGTCCCGGTCGCTTGGGCAGCCTGCGGCAGGACAGAGCGTCCAGTCGCAGCCCGCAACATGTCGCAATACTGCGTATTCAGCGTGAACGGACCTTCGACAACGGTAGCCCCATCCGCTCCAATCAGTTCGAGGCAGGTCGCCGTCATCATCGCAAGGTAGAACGAGATCGCAACCGCGCGCTCCTCGTCAGAAGGCTCGCCAACCCAGCGCGAACGCGCAAGCGGGAATGGTCCGGACCCTTGCTGGACCGAAGGCAGCAACATGATCTTGCGGTCCATTACCGATTGAAGCGCGCTTCCACTTGTCCCTGCGCTCACACCGTTAGACAGCAGTTCGTATTCGCGCCCTCCCATGAACCGGGCTGAACGAACCGGATTGCCCAACGCATTGACGTTGACCAGCGTGTCTCGCGCCGGATCGAGAGCGACCGTGCGCCCGCCGATTGCCATCGAGATGACCCAGGTGCCGGTCGAGACGACGGAAAACGGAGCTTTCCGCGCCAAAAGATGCGGCAGAAGCGAAGCGTTGGAATCATGAATGCCGCAGAAGACCGGCGTCGACGGATCGACACCGATGCGCTTCGCAATGGCAGGACGAACGAAACCCAGCGTTTCGCCCGCGGCCCGTATTGGCGGAAAGAGGTTACGCCACCCCATGCGATCAACGAGCGTGGAGAAATCCCGGCTATGAGGGTTCCATAGATCCGTGTGGCAGCCGAGCGACGTTACTTCGCTCGCCGCGACGCCGGTCAACCGCCAGCTCCAATACTGCGGATAGGCAAGGACATGAGACACCTTGGCGAACGCTTCCGGGTACGCCTTGCTTTGCCAGAAAAGCTGGGCTCCAAGATTGAGGCCAAGCGGCAGGGCCGGTGAGCCAGTTTCTGTGAAATCCGGTCGGGCCGCGTCATAGTGCGCGCGCAGACCATCTGGGCCTTCGTCCTCATAGTCGAGAACCGGCAACGCCAACTCGCCTTCGGCGTCGACCAAGGCGGCAGTCGCGCCATGCGTGGTGACGGATATCGCATCGATGCGTCGTTCGCGTCCCAACTCTTGAAGGCTATCGCAAATGAAACTCCAGATGGCCTCGACGTCATGGTGGCGATAGGGACCATCGTCGAGAGGCCGATTGGGCGTTTTTCTCACCGCTGTTTCGGAAAGCGTATCCAGATCGACCATCGCCACCTTGGCGTTGGTCTTGCCGATATCGATGACAGCGACGTGGCGAATGGCGGCCATCGTCACTCCATGTGGAAGACGGTTTCGAGGCGCACCGCCACCGGTTCATTGTCCGGCTTTGTTTCCATCAGGTCAGCCATATACGCCCACCAGCGTTGCATTACGGGATGCCGCGGCAGGTCGTGCATGCCGTGGCCGGCCTTGCGCCACAACACACCGAACAGGCAGTTTGTCTCTTCGTCGAGATGGATGGAGTAGTCGGAGACACCGGCATCTCGCAACAGCACCAGCAATTCCGGCCAGATTTCGTCGTGCCGCCGCTTGTATTCGGCTTTCATGCCGGGGTTGAGCCGCATGCGGAAGGCGTATTTCTCGGCCATCAGGCAACCCGTTCCCGCCGCATCCGCCGCCATACGATCGGCAATGCAATCACCACGATCAGCAGCAGGCCGACAAAGATCGACATGACGATGCCGGGCACATTGAGCAGGCCAAGGCCAAAAGTCACCAGCCCCATGATCAGCGCAGCAAGCACCACGCCCAGAATGCTGCCTGCACCGCCCAGGATGTTGACGCCGCCAAGTACCACCATGGTGATGATCTCCAGTTCGTAACCCTGCGCGATGGAAGGGCGCGTCGATCCGAGCCGCGAGGTGATCAGCACCGCAGCTATTCCAGACATCAGGCCGGTAAGGCAAAACAGGATGAACTTGATGCGCCCGACACGCACGCCGGAAAACTGCGCGGCCACCGGATTGTTGCCTATGGCGAAGACGCGCCGGCCGAAGCTCGTGCGGTGCAGCAGAGCCCAATAGGCAACTGCGACGATGACGAACAGCAAAAGTTCGAACGAAACCACCCACCAGACATAACCCTGTCCGAAGAAGGCAAAACTAGCCGGATAGCCTTTGTAGGCCTGGTCGCCGAGGATGATGAAGGCGATGCCGCGGTAAAGCGTCATCGTGCCGATGGTCACGACAATCGACGGCAGGCCGAGGCGCGTCACCAGCAAGCCGTTGAAGGCTCCACAGGCGAGGCCAACTGCTATACCGATCGCGACCAGGCCCGGCGTGCCGACGCCCACCTGCGCGGCCATGCCCATGAGCGTCGAAGCCAATGCGATGATGGCAGCAACCGAAAGGTCGATCTCGCCGGCGATGATGATCAGCGCCATGGCGAAAGCCACGATCGCCTTTTCGGTGAAATTGAATGTCAGGTCCGACAGCGACCACGGGTCGAGGAAATAGGGCGAAGCCAGGCTGTTGGCGACGAAGATGGCTATCGCCACGGCCGCCAGCAGCGCTTCCCAGGAAAACATCGCAGACGTCAACGGCTTGTCGAGCCGATCGGGAATGCGGCGAGGCGCAGGCGTGTCGGTCATGTCGCTTCCGCCTTCTTCAGGATGATGCGGCCCTGCCGACGTTCGCCACGCGCGTTCAGCACAACCGCGAGGATGATCGCCGAGCCGGAAATGGCCATCTGCCAGAACGGCGAGATGTTGATGACCGGCAAGGCATTGGCGATGATGCCGAGGAAAAGCGCCCCCAGAACCGCGCCGCCAACCGAGCCGATACCTCCGGCAATCGAAATGCCGCCGATCACGCAGGCAGCGATGATGTTGAGTTCGTAGCCGCTCGCCACCTCGACCGAGGCGATGACATAGCGGGACACCCAAAGATAACCGCAGAGCCCCGAAATCATGCCGGAAATGCAGAAGGCAAGGAATTGCGTGCGGCCGACATCGATGCCTGTATAGACAGCCGCCGTCGGGTTCACGCCGGCGGCATGGATCGAGCGTCCCAGCGGTGTGCGCGTCATCAGCACGAAGAACAGCGCAATGACGCATATCGCAATCCACGACAGCACTGGAACACCGAGGAATGCCGCGCGCTGGAAGTCGATGAATGCCGGGCTCATCTTGTCGGCATTGACCCAAGCGCCACCCGAGAGGACGAAAGTGGCGCCGCGATAGATCGTCAGCGTTCCAAGCGTGACCACAATCGAAGGAATGTTGAGGCGCCACACCAGCAGACCGTTGATGGCGCCAAGTACCAGGCCAACCGCAAGTGCTATCAAAATCAGCACTGTGATCGGAATGCCGGGATAGGCCGCGTTCAACATCGCCACGACCATGCCGGTGAAGCACAGGTTCGAGGCCATCGAAAGATCGATGCCACGCGTCAGGATCACCACCATCTGGCCGAGCGCCAGGATCATCAGGATCGAGGTGTCGTTGAAGACCTGGGCGAGGTTGCCCGGCCGCGCAAAGGCCGGGAACCTTGTGGAGATCAGGCCAACCACGACGGCGATTGCCAGCAACAGCCAGGCTTCGCGGTATCTGAACAGGCCCTTCATGCGGCGATCCCCGCGGCGGCTCGCACCAATGTTTCAGCGTCGAGCCCTTCATTGTCGTAGACGGCTGCAATGCGCCCTTCGCGCATGACGACAACACGGTCCGACATGCCAAGGATCTCGGGCAGTTCCGAAGAGACCATGATCACGGACAGCCCCTCCGCGACCAGTTCGGCCATGAAACCATGCACCGCGGCCTTCGAGCCGATGTCGATGCCCTTGGTGGGCTCGTCGAGGATAATGACCTTCGGTTGCGTAGCCAGCCATTTGGCGATGACTACCTTCTGTTGGTTGCCACCGGAGAGCGTGCCGACGTCCTGACTAAGCGAAGATGCTCGAAGGTCCAGCCGTTCGGTGTATTTGCGCGCCACGGCAAACTCGTCCGCTAGCCTGAGCAGGCCGGATTTGCTGGTGCGCTTCAATGACGGCAGCGACACGTTTTGGAAGATCGGCAGGCCGATCACCACGCCTTGCTTGCCGCGCTCTTCCGGCACGTAGACGATCCCGGCGTTGATGGCGTCGGCTGCCGATTTCGGCAAGATTGCTTTGCCCTCGAGGGAAATCGTTCCGCGGCTGACCCGCGTGATACCGGCAATCGCCTGCATGACCTCGCTTCGGCCTGCGCCCACAAGCCCATAAAAGCCAAGGATTTCGCCCTCGTGGAGGCTGAAGCCGATATCGTCGAACTCGGTCGGGTGCGACAAGCCCTCGACCTCCAGCACCGGGTTCCCGAGAGAAGCTGTCCGTTGCGGAAAAATGTGGTCGATCGAACGGCCCACCATCAGCTTGACGATGTCATTCTGGCTGGTGTCGGCAAGCAGGCCCTCGCCCACCATCTCGCCGTCACGGAACACGGTGTAGCGGTCGGCAATGCGGAATATCTCATCGAACTTGTGGCTGATGAAAAGGATTGCCTTGCCCTGCCCCTTGAGGAACTCGATCAGCAGGAAAAGTTCCTCGATCTCCTTCATCGACAGGGCTGCCGTCGGCTCGTCCATGATAACGATACTGGCATCGATAGACATGGCACGCGCGACCGCAACGAGATGCTTGTTGGCGATGCCAAGGTCCTTCAGGCGCGTATCCGGGTCGATGTGGCCGGCCTGCATTGTGGTCAAAACTTCACGCGCATTGGCCCGCATTGTCGACCAGTCGATTAGGCTGAGGCGCGTGCGCGGGGCATGGCCGAGGAATATGTTTTCCGCCACCGACAGTTCGTCGAACAGGACCGTTTCCTGATGAATGGCGGTGATGCCGTTGGCAAAGGCCGCGTGGGCACTCGCCAGGGAAACCGGACTGCCGTCCACGGCGATGCTGCCGCTGTCAGGCTGGTAGATGCCAGTCATGATCTTGACCAGCGTGGACTTGCCGGCACCGTTTTCGCCGATCAAGGCGGTCACTTGGCCAGGATAGAGCGACAGGGAAACATCGTGCAGCGCGCGCACGCCGGGAAAACTCTTGCCGATGCCCGCGAGCGTCAGGCGCGGTGCATTCAAACCTTGCGGTCTTTCTGTTCCATTGCGCTGGGCTGTCGTGTCCATGTGCGTATCAAGCCCTGAGGTTGGAGCATGGAGGCGGCGGACAGGCCGCCGCCTCCGTCTCGATTAGTAGATCTTCGAGAACTCTTCGATGTTCGACTTGTCGAACTGGAACGGAGGGGCCATCGCAGCCGAATTGGTGTCGTCGAGCGTCACCTTGCCAACGCGACCGATGGAGAGCGTCGCACCCGGCTTTGCCTCTTCCTTCTTCACGGCGAGGTCGTGTGCGAGGTAGATCGCCGAGTAGCCGAGGTCGATCGGGTTCCACAGCGCAACCGCTTGGCTGGCGCCATTATCGATGAACTTCTTGAACTCCGAAGGCAGCGCGAGGCCCGTTACATTGACCTTGCCGATCAGGCCTTCATCGGTCACCACCTGTGCGGCCGCAACAACACCGACCGTGGTCGGTGCGATGATTGCCTTGAGGTTCGGATAGGACTTCAGCAGGCCCTTGGCTTCATCGGTGCTCTTGGCCGAGTCGTCATCGCCATAGACGGTTGCGACCAAGTTGATCTTCGGAAACTTCTCCGGCAGCACCTTCTTTGCGGCATCGATCCAGGCATTCTGGTTGGTTGCCGTCGAAGCAGCCGACAGGATGGCGACGTCACCGCCTTCAGGCAGATAGTCGGCGGCGAGCTTGATGATGGTCTCGCCGATCAGGTTGGTGTCCGAGGGATTGAGGTGAAGCTGGCGGCCTTCTGGAGCCACGCCGGAATCCCAGGAAATGACGGTGATGCCGCGTTCCATCGCTTTCTTCAGCGCGGGTACAAGCGCATCGGCATCATTGGCCGAAATGGCAATCGCGTTGACCTTCTGGGCAATCAGCGAATTGATGACTTCGATCTGCGCCTCGGCAGTAGCCTTGGTCGGGCCGGTATAGATCAAGTCAACGTCGCCCAGCTCCTTGGCAGCTTCCTCGGCACCCTTGTTGGCGGCGTCGAAGAACCCGTTGCCCAGCGATTTCACCACCAGTGCGATCTTGACGTTGTCTGCATAGGCTGCGTTGACGACCATGGCGGCCGAAAACGCTGCTGTTACCAGCAGTTTTTTCCAGATGCTCATCGAAATACCTCCCTTGAGCGTTACATTCCCATCAGCACTGCGGCGTGAAAAAAGCTCAGGCCTGCAGCGAAGATTCTTCACGTGCGGTCGCGCCCTTGCTGGCAACCACCAGCGTCACCCCCGCGCTTTCCAGCATGGCCGCTTCACGATCCTCGATGCCCTCGTCCGTAATCACGGTGGCGATGCGCGACAGACCGCACAAAATCAGGCTTGAGCGCTGGCGGAACTTCGAGGAGTCGACCAGCACGACCAGTTCGTCCGCCTGGTCGATCAGCTTCTGCTCGGCCTGGATCAAAAGCGGATCGCCTTCCATCAAGCCGAGCGGTCCAAGGCCCTGCGCACCCATGAACATGCGCCGCGCATAGAAGTTGCGCGTGACGTCGTTTTCGAACGGCGACAGAATGATGTTCTGTTCGCGGTAGATGGTGCCGCCCGACAGCATCACCGTATTCTTGGAATGCTTGAGTAGATGCTCGGCGATCGGAAACGAATTGGTGAAGATCGGCATGCGCCGGTTGATCAGGAAATGCACCATCTGGAAGGTGGTGGTGCCGCCATTGATGATGATCGGCTCGCCATCCTTGCAAAGCTCGACCGCTTCGCGAGCGATCGCGCGCTTCTGCGCAGCGTTGATGGTTTCATTGACGGAGAACGTACGACCCGCCAAACCAACGAATGCTGGCGGAGAAATTGCCTCGGCGCCACCACGCACGCGGCGCAGCCGCTTCTGAACATGCAGCGCGGCGATATCGCGCCGGATGGTCGCCTCGGACGCATCCGTCAGGTCGACCAGTTCCTGCACCGTCACGACAGGCTTTTCCTGGACGGCGGACAGAATGATCCTGTGACGTTCTTTCTCGTGCATGGTTCCTCCCTGCCCTTTCATCTACGCATGCGCCTCGCTCACTGTCAATCATTTCCAATCAAATAATTTCATTGTGCAGCGCAATATGACTGCTTTTGATTGTTTTTGATTGACGTAGAAGCTCAATCGTGGAAATTTGCAGCCTATGTTGCGCGGCGATCCGCGCGCTCCTTGGGAGGATTTGAATCATGCTCGACAAGCGCACCGGCTCGCGCCTCGCGAATTTGTGGGATGATGCCAAGGCTGCCCCGATGAGCGAGGCGGAACGGCTCGTCTATCGCTCCAACATCCTTGGCTCCGACAAGCGCGTGACCAACTATGGCGGCGGCAACACGTCGTCCAAGATCGTGCAAGCCGACCCGCTGACCGGCGAACAGGTCGAAGTCCTGTGGGTCAAGGGTTCGGGCGGCGATAGCGCCTCCATCAAGCTCGATGGTTTTGCCACGCTCTACATGGAAAAGCTGCGGGCGCTGAAAGGTCTCTATCGCGGGCTTGACCACGAGGATGAGATGGTCGGCTACCTGCCGCACTGCACCTTCAACCTCAATCCGCGCGCCGCCTCGATCGACACGCCGCTACATGCCTATGTGCCGCATGCCTATGTCGACCACATGCACCCGGACGCCATTATCGCCATTGCGGCATCGAAGAACTCGAGGGAACTGACCGAGGAGATATTCGGCGACGAGATTGGCTGGCTGCCGTGGAAGAAGCCCGGCTTCGAACTCGGCCTATGGCTGGAAAAGTTCTGCCTCGAAAACCCGGTGGCCAAGGGCGTGGTCCTTGAGAGCCACGGTTTGTTTACTTGGGCCGACACGCCGAAGGCCTGCTACGAAACGACCATTGCGATGATCAACCAGGCGATGGACTGGTTCGAGCGCAAGACCGAGGGCAAGCCGACCTTCGGCGGCGCGGTCGTCAAATCCCTGGACCAAAGTCAGCGCCGGGCCGTCGCTGCCAGGCTGATGCCGGCCATCCGCGGCCTCATATCCGAGAAATCCCATAAGGTTGGGCATTTCGACGATTCGGACACGGTGCTCGAATTCGCGAATTCAAGGAACCTGCGTGAACTGGCGGCGCTCGGCACCTCATGCCCGGACCATTTCCTGCGCACCAAGATCAGGCCCCTGGTGATCGAATTCGATCCGGCAACGCTGGACACCGACGCCGTGGCAGCGCGCCTTCCCGATGACATCGCCACCTACCGCGCCGGGTACCAAGCCTATTACGAGCGTTGCAAGCATGCCGACTCTCCGGCCATGCGCGATCCCAACGCGGTGGTCTATCTGGTGCCCGGCGTCGGCATGTTCACCTTCGCGGGCGACAAGGCGACGGCGCGCATTTCCGGCGAATTCTACGTCAACGCCATCAACGTCATGCGCGGCGCGTCAAGCGTTTCCACCTATGTCGGCCTGCCAGAGCAGGAAGCCTTCAACATCGAATACTGGCTTCTGGAAGAAGCAAAGCTCCAGCGCATGCCCAAGCCCAAGGCGCTCGCCGGCCAGATCGCGCTTGTCACCGGCGGCGCCGGCGGCATCGGGCGCGCGACCGCCACGCGCCTGCTGCGCGAAGGCGCCTGCGTGGTGCTTGCCGATATTGACGAGACCGCACTCGCCAAGGCCCACGCTGAGCTTGCCGCCGCACATGGCAAGGATTTCGTACGCCCCGTACGCATCGACGTCACCGCCGAGCAACAGGTGACGGACGGCTTTGCCGACACCGCTGTTGAATTTGGCGGCATCGATATTCTGGTATCGAATGCCGGCCTTGCCTCCTCGGCGCCGGTCGAGGAGACGACGCTTGCCTTGTGGAACAGGAACATGGACATTCTGGCGACCGGATATTTCCTCGTCAGCCGTGAAGCCTTCAAGCTGTTCCGGGTCCAGAAAATCGGCGGCAACGTCGTCTTCGTGGCCTCGAAAAACGGCCTTGCGGCCTCGCCCAATGCGTCGGCCTACTGCACCGCCAAGGCCGCCGAAATTCACCTTGCCCGTTGCCTCGCCCTTGAAGGCGCGGAAGCACAGATCCGGGTCAACGTCGTCAATCCCGACGCCGTGTTGCGCGGTTCCAAAATCTGGACCGGCGAGTGGAAAGAGCAGCGCGCGGCAGCCTACAAGATGTCCACCGATGACCTCGAAGAACATTATCGTTCGCGCTCGATGCTGAAGCGCTCGGTCTTTCCCGAGGACATCGCCGAGGCCGTCTATTTCTTCGCTTCCGACATGTCGGCCAAGTCGACCGGCAACATCGTCAACGTCGACGCGGGCAACGCCCAGAGCTTCACGCGGTAGAACGGCCAAGCGGGAGGAAAATTGATGAGCGAGCAGATCATTGCGGCCGCGGTCGTCGAGAAGGCCAACAACGCGCGTGAAGCCGATCTCAAGCGCGACTACGAGGTGCTTGGCGAGCAATTGTCGCGGCGCGGCGTCGCCATCGACGCCATTTGCGACAGAGTGGCCGCGTTCCACGTCGCCGTCCCGTCATGGGGTGTCGGTACGGGCGGCACGCGCTTTGCGCGCTTTCCCGGTGTGGGCGAACCGCGCGATATCTTCGACAAGATCGAGGATTGCGCCGTCATACAGCAGCTAACGCGCGCCACGCCGAATGTGTCGTTGCATATTCCTTGGGACAAGGCAGACCCAAAGCGGCTGAAGCAGGCCGCCTCCCGCTTCGGGCTCGGCTTCGACGCGATGAATTCCAACACCTTTTCCGATGCCGCCGACCAGAAGCATTCCTACAAGTTCGGCTCTCTCAGCCATGCCGACAAGGCGGTGCGGCAACAGGCGGTAGAGCACAATCTGGAATGCATCGAAATCGGCCGCGAGATCGGCTCCAGGGCCCTGACAGTCTGGATCGGCGACGGCTCCAACTTCCCCGGCCAGGTCAATTTCGCGCGCTCTTTCGAGCGCTACCTCGACGCCATGCGTTCAATTTATGCCGGGCTTCCCAACGACTGGAAGCTGTTTACCGAACACAAGATGTATGAGCCTGCCTTCTACTCCACGGTGGTTCAGGACTGGGGCACCAACTACATCATCGCCCGTGAACTCGGCGACAAGGCGTATTGCCTCGTCGACCTTGGGCATCACGCGCCCAACGTCAACATCGAGATGATCGTGTCGCGCCTGATCCAGTTCGGCAAACTGGGCGGATTCCACTTCAACGATTCCAAATATGGCGACGACGACCTCGATGCCGGCTCGATCGACCCCTACCGTCTGTTCCTCGTCTTCAACGAACTCGTCGACGCGGAAATCAACGGTGCCAAGGGCTTTGATCCGGCCCACATGCTCGACCAGAGCCACAACGTCACCGACCCGATCGAAAGCCTGATGCTGTCGGCGATCGAAGTGCAGCGCGCCTACGCTCAGGCGCTGTTGGTCGATCGCGCGGGTCTCGAGGGTTTCCAGGATGCGAACGACGCACTGATGGCCACGCAGACACTAAAGGTCGCCTACCGCACCGATGTCGAACCCATCTTGGCCATGGCGCGCCTGCAAAGTGGCGGCGCGATCGACCCGGTCGCCGCCTACCGCGCTGCCGGCTATCGCGCCAAGGTGGCGGCTGAGCGTCCTGCAGTCACCGGCGGCAGCGGCGGAATTGTATGATCTCTTGTCAGGAACTTCGATGTCAGGTTCAGGCTTGATGGTCAGTCGGCGGCCGTGAGCCGTCGGAAGTTGCCCATGCACTTCGCAATGAAGCGACAATACAATACCTGACACCAATTTCCGGCAATAAATGGCGCATCGTCTCAGGCGACAATGCGAACTATGTCTACTCTATAGCCCTCCAAGGCCATCCTTATTGCGAAAGAGGCGACCCAGCACTCCCGAATGGCTGCCTCGCCCCCGGCAACCGGGGCGGTCATTCTTGTCGCACCAGCGGATTCATTATGGCATGGATATGCCGAACCCGCATTGGAGGATCGCCGTCACGGTCGCGCATCTAACTGGCGGTCGAGGCGCCGCTCAACACTGTGCTCGAAGCAACCCGAACCAGATGGAATCTCGTGTCATACGCGTGCGTCACGTTGCATCCGCGACCCTGCGAAGTTTTGATGAGATCGCTGACCAGTAGCTTTCAAAGCTCGGCTAGCGGCAATGCATTCGCCAAGAAAGTCGAGGACATCACGAGGTCAGGTCGCCAGCATCCACATCGCCGTTACCGCGATAACGGAGGCTGTTGCCCGGCTGAACATGCTGGATGACTTTGGGGACGCAATAACCCTGCTGAACTGCCGTGCCAGCAGGATCGCTCCGAAGAAGACAATGCCAACCGCAGCGAACGTGACCAGAAGCACCGTGGAGAGTTGCTGCGCACTGTCGATGCCGGCCGGCGCGACGCTCGGCAGCAGGAGCATGTAAATCAGAACCGTCGATGGGTTCCCCAGGCAAAGGGCGATACCAGCGCCGGTCGAAGCGAGCCACCCGCCGTTTCGCGTCTGTTTCGCCTTCATCATTGAATTGTCTTTCCAGATTTGAGCGGCCAACCAAAGCAGGTAGGCGACGCCTGCATACTTCGCTGCGGCAAACCATTCCGGCTTGCTCTCGGCCAAGCCGCCAATACCCATCGCGATCGCGCACACCGTAAGCACGTCGCCGAGGCAGAGGCCCGTTGCGAAGGCGGTAGCGCCCTTTACATCGCTCCCGAGTGAGCGCGCTACGAGGACGGCAACAATCGGACCGGGGGCTGCGGTCAGTGCTGCCAACGCTGCGAAATACGCCATGAGAGCCGTGTAATCCATGTTCCCTCCCCAAGCACCACCGACTGCCGAAGGCCGTTCGATATGAGCGAGTTGAGCAAAAAGCGGTTGTTCGGCCCATCAGGCGATCACCTGAATTGCCGTTACGTCATGCGGAGATGGAGAACCGAGTGCGTGTTGCGGATCAGCGGATACTTGCGGGATCCAGCAACCCGGCCTTGACCGCAGCGAGAAGAAGGCTGGCTGATGTGCTGACGTCGAATTTACGCATCAGACTGGTGCGGTGGCTATCAACCGTCTTTGGGCTGATGCCGAGACTCTCGGCAGCGCTTGCGTTGGTATGCCCCCGCGCGATTGCCTGCAAGACAGCGAGTTCGCGGTCAGTGACCGCAACAGTTTCCGCAGGCAATCTCATCAGAAGTCGTGCACTGGGGCCGATTGCGGTCTTTCCGGCGCAGACCTGGCGCACAATCTCGATGATCTCAGTCTCGGTGCCGTCCTTCAGGGCAACACCATGAATGCCTGCGTCAACCAGAGCGTTGACGGTCTGCGTAGTCGCCGAGCCGGTTAGGAGAACGAAACGGGTATCAGGCGACCAGCGCTTGGACTCCAGGAAGACTTCCAGGCCGTTCGCCCCTGGCATATTGTAATCGAGGATCGCGCAGTCCGGCTTGGTCTTCCGGATCTCGATGATTGCCTCGATACCGTTTGCAACTGACTTGATCACTTCGATGTCTTCCAACGCCGAGAGCGCCTTGGCGACCCCCCAGGAGACGAACGCATGGTCATCCGCAATCAGGATCCTCTTCGTCACCGAAGAGCTCTCGGTTCGCGCAAGCGTGAAGCATTACTCCGCTGTGCAATGGTGGTTCTCACCTTCGTCATGACGCTCCCCCTCGCGTCGAGTCTTGCTGCAGGCAGAGGCCCCTTGATTCTCACCGGACCTGCGAACATCGACGTTCTCGGCAGCCACTTTGAATTTATAGCCGATCCTGATTGGCAACTGAAGGTGGAGGATTTTATCGGGAACTCGCCAGTAGCAACGATGCCGATCCCCGGGCCGATACCCGATTTCGGGTATACCAAAGCAAAGATCTGGCTGCGGCTTGGCCTTGTAAACAGGACGGCCGACGTCGATGCATGGCGCTTCTTCGTCCACGCCAATTTTACGCAACAGGTCACCATCTCCCTGATCGGCGCGGACGGCACGGTCGCCACACTGCTCGACCTGACCGAAGACACACCGTTCAGCGCCCGACCCATCGAAAGCCCCCAGATGGTCGCGCCGTTCAATCTGGCGCCAGGCCAGGCTGCGACCTTGATCGTGGCCTACTATTCGCAGGGAGCCTCACGACTTTCCATGTCGGTGGAAACGCCGGAGAGCTTTGCGGCCCGAACGCGCGCCAGCGAGGCGAAGAGCTATGCGTTCTACGGCATGATGTTGGTAATGATAACGCTGGCAAGCTTGGCACTTGTCGCGCTTCGACAGCCGGTCTTCGCAGCATATGCCACCTACCTTCTGTTTGTCTTGATGTATGTCGCCCATGCGGATGGCACTGCGTTTCAGTACATCTGGCCCGAATTCCCGCGTTTCAACTCGATGGCTTCGGTGGTGGCGGGATCGGGCGTCATGGTGTTCGCAGGTTTGTTCGCGATCACCTTCCTGCAAACTGCGCGTTATCATCCGATCATGCATCGTGTGCTTCAGGCAGTGGTCATCTCAGTGCTAGCGATCGACGTCATTCTCTGGTCGACCGATCCGCAACTGTTGAAGCGCTTGCTGGTCGGTATGATTTCGGTGAGCACATTTTGCAACCTAACGGCAGGGCTGATTGCCGCGCGGACGCGGTTTCGCGAAGTCCGTTTCTACGTCTTCGCCTGGTTCGCCGGCCTCATACCGGCAACGCTTTTCACCGCCCGCTACAGCTTCGGATTCGAGCCGACGATCATCACCACCTATGACGCGATCAGGCTCGCACTCCTGTTCGACGCGATGATGATGGGGTTGGCCATTTTCGATCGCTACAACCATCTGCGCCAGTCGGCCATGGAGGAAACGCTCGCGCATGCGCAGCGTAATCTCGCGCTGAGCCAAAGACTGGCTTCGCTCGAGGAGAGCTATCAGCAGGTAACTGTAGATGCGCGTCAGCGCGAGGAAAACGTCAAGGACACTGTCCACGATCTACGTCAGCCGATGCACGCGCTCAGGCTCTCGCTTCGCCAGATGTTCGGCACCCAGGGTGGCAAGACCGCAGATATTGGGCAGCTTGAATCGGCACTCGGCTACATGGAGAGGTTGGTCGCCGAGCGATTGGCCGATCGGGCGCAGATTGGTCCGGAAACCACCATGCAGGCATCGGTCATGCCGGTCGGCGTTTCATATCGCACAACCACCGGTGCCGTCGGCACGAGCGGTGGCGAGGCCGGTGAACCCGGCCTGCACGGCGTCCTGCGCGGCATTGCCGACATGTTTGCGTCCGAGGCTACGGACAAGGGGCTCGACTTGAAGCTTGTGCTGGCCGCGCCGGACGCGAGTGTGGCAGCCTATCCCCTTATGCGCGTCGTCGCCAATCTCGTCTCCAACGCCATCAAGTATACACCCAGCGGACGTGTCGTGATTGCGTTGCGCAAGCACGGGCTGGGACATCGCATCGAGGTCCACGATACCGGGCCAGGCCTCAATGGCACGGCGTTCGAGCAGGCGCTGATGCGTAATCGGCGCCTCGAACGCGACCAAGTCGTTGCTGATGGGAGCGGACTTGGCCTCTCGGTCGTCAAGGAGATCGTCGAAGCCAACAACTGGCGTCTTGGCTCATGCGCAGGCCGCCGAACCGGCGCAAGCATTGTGATCGAATTGCCCGCTGCAGGCTCGGAACCGTTATCGGGCGATATCCCGCGCGCTAATTCCCAAACCCTCATGTTGCCCAAAACTCATTGATTGGCGACGAATGGCATACTGGCCCGAATGACTGCTTAGGTCTCACTACCTACTGTCCGCAATGAGACTGGAAGGAGACCGGCAGCATAAGATATGCCATCGTAGAAGCTGAAATTGCCAGATACGGGTATGTCGTTCGACCTTGATAGACCATGAGCAATGGAAATCGCTAACCGCTCGCACCCGATCAGGCTGTGCAGCCCGACCAGCTTAGCCCAATCGGATGCCAACCCATATGCCATTCACCACCGAAAACCGGGGGTTCCTTTTGCGCGAAAATGCGCGGTTTCGATCCCGCGGTCATTGACACCCGGGGTGTCTAAGAAACGCGCGGCAATTTAAAGAATGGAATACGTACGTGATCAACGCAATCCAAGCGGAAAGCCGAGAAATCAGGCAAACAGTTGGAAAAGTCTGTAGTATGAGAGACGACCGTCGAAGCAGCATGAAGGAAATTGCTGACTTCCGATCACAGCTCGTTTGGATGCCTTCCTCAAACTAGGTTCATTTGGAGCGCATTCGAACCGCTTCGCTGACAACAACGATAGCAACGTTGAAAAGGACGATCAGCATCGCCAAGGCGTCGAGAGCCGGCGAAAGATTAAAGCGGAAATCCGACGCCACGAGGATCGAGAGAGGCTGTGATCGACCGCTGACGAAATTCGTCAGGACATATTCCGACGACGACAGCACGAAGGCGATGAACGACGCAGCGATCAGCCCGTTGCGCATCAGAGGAAGTTGCACCCGACGGAATATTTGCCAACCGGTTGCGCCAAGATCGGCCGCGGCCTCCTCGACACGGGAATCAAGGCGTATCAGCACTGAGGCGATGACCATCACCGTGAACGGCAGGATGATCAGGGTTTGGGCGATGATGACGGTCACCAGATTTCGTTCCAGTCCAACCTCCGACATCACGATGAGGTGCGAGACCGCAAGGATGATCCTGGGGATGAAGAAGGGCACCACCAAAAGCGCCAGAAACAGGTATTTGCGCTTGAAACGGTAGCGCGTGAGCGCCAATGCCGCCGCGGCCCCGAGTGCCGTCGCCGCTATGGCCGTTGGAACTGCGACGAGCAGCGAGGTGCCGAATCCGGTCAGGAGGCGGGTGTCCGACAGTGCCTTTGCATACCAATCCAGCGTAAAGCCGCTGAGCGGAAACGCGATCATATCCGACGCATTGAACGAAAACACCGCCACCACGAGGATGGGAAGGTACATGAACGCATATACGAGGCCGACATAGCCCTTCAGCAGACGCTCCACGGTTTATCCTCCCGAAATAATCGAGCGGCCAAGCCGCGTACGCGAGAACAACAGCCCGGCCGCGATGATCAGCGCGACCATCGTTGCGAGCAGGCTCCAGGCAATGGCAGAGCCGAGCGGCCAGTCAAACGCGGTTCCGAACAGGTCGTTGACGGCACTGATCACCGTGACCCCAGACGAGCCGCCGATCAGTTGCGGCGTGAGGTAGTCGCCGATGACGAGAATGAACACCATAAGCCCACCGGCGAGCAGGCCCGGGGTGGTCCGAGGCAAGATCACGCGCCGGATCGTGGCCCACCGCCCCGCACCAAGATCGGCTGCAGCCTCAAGCAGTCGGTCGTCGAGGCTCTCGAATGCGAGCCACAGGCCCAGCACCATGAAGGGAAGATAGTTGTAGGTGAGCACGATCAGCGTTGCCGTCGTACTGAACAGCAGTGCCTGTATCGGTTCCGAGATCACTCCCGTCCACAGCAGGAACGAATTCAGGACGCCTTCTGCACCAAGTACGACGCGCCAGGCGAAAATTCGCACCAGGTCACCGGTGTAGAGGGGAATGAGCAGCGCCGTGAGGAACACGGACTTCAAAAGCACGACCCGCTTGGCGATGAAGAAAGCGACCGGATAGCCGATCACCCCGGCAATTGCCGCGACGCTGAGGCCAGTGCCGACAGCCTTGGCAATCAGCCAGCGATAGGTCTCGCTTTCTGCGACCTTCACATAGTTGCCGATGCTCGGCTGCTTGGCGATCTCGACGAATTCGACATGGAAGAAGCTGTAGCAAAAAAGCACAGCCAGCGGCGCCAGGCAGAAGACCGCCACGACGCCGACGACAGGGGCCACGAGGAGGGTAAGGGCAGCCTTCTGCGATTCCATTGGCTAGCTTCCCTGTCCCATCGCGCCCGCGGCGATCCAGGCCCGTTGCGGATCGAAGGTGAGCTTGATGGTCGAGCCCACTTCCGGCGGGGTACGTTCGCAGCGAACCTGCAAGCGGCTCTTGCCGGCTTCAACTTCGATCAGGCTTTCGGCACCCTGAAAGACGACATGCGAGACCGCACCGGATATGGCACGTCCATTGCCGTTCAGGGAAATCTGTTCCGGCCGCAAGCAAAGGGAGGCGACCTGCCCTGCGTTCAGGCCGGAGGTGCAAGGCGCCTCGATCGTGCCGAACTCGGTATCGATCGCGGCCAGTTCTCCTTTGACGCCTGCGATCTTGCCGCTCAGCAAATTGGCGCCGCCGATGAAGTCGGCAACATACGCGCTGGCAGGTCGACGATAGATGTCCTCTGGACTACCCTGCTGCTCGATGACGCCACGGTTCATGACGATGATCCAGTCGGAAAGCGCGAATGCCTCCTCCTGATCATGCGTCACATGCAGGAAGGTCATGCCAAGCCGGCGCTGCAGATCCTTCAGTTCGATCTGCATGTCCTTGCGCATCTTGCGGTCGAGCGCGCTCAGCGGTTCATCGAGCAGGAGCAGTTTCGGCTCGTTGATGATGGCCCGCGCCAGCGCGACGCGCTGCTGCTGGCCGCCCGACAATTGGCGTGGCCAGCGGCCGCTCATCGCCTCCATGCGCACCATTGCCAACGCGCCAGCGACCCTAGTCTGGATCGTCGCACGATCGAGTCCCTTCAAGCTCAGGCTGAACCCGACATTTTCGGCGACGGTAAGATGGGGAAACAGCGCATAGCTTTGGAATACGGTGTTGACCGGGCGGCGGTTGGCGGAAACGTCGACCAGTGAGCGCTGGTCGAGTTCCAGCGTACCGGCGGACACGGCCTCGAACCCGCCGATCATCCGCAGGATTGTCGTCTTGCCGCAACCTGAGGGTCCAAGCAGGGTCACATAGCTGTTGTGCTCAATCGAGAAATCGACCCCGCGCACCGCCGGCTCGCCGCCGTAGAACTTCTTGAGCGCACGCGCCACAAGCAGCGGTTTGCCGGAAGGCCCCTCGTTTATCGTTGCGGAAGGCATGGATCAGCTCGCCTTGACTTCGTTCCAGAGCCGGACCCAGTCGCTGTAACGGGCCGGATTGGCTTTCCAAACAAAAGAATCCATGATCGACAGATCCTTCACGAAAATCTTCTCCTGCTGCTCTTCAGTCAGCTTTTCGCGGGCAAGAGAAGTGCTCAACGCATAAGGACCGCCGACGGCGAGCTTGGCCCCGTAGTCGGCACCGAGGAGGTAGTCCACCAGCTTGAGCGTGGCATCAAGCCGTTCGTCGGACACACCTGCCGGGATCGCGAGCGTGTCGCACCAGCCGATCACACCTTGCTTGGGCTTGGCCATGCCCATGTTGAGACCACGGCCGAGCAGTTCGTAGTAAGGCGGAACCCATGAAAAGGCGCAGGCAACCTCGCCGGTGGCAAACAGATTGGTGAGATCGGAAATGGAATTCCAGTAGGTGCGCAGCAGGCCTTTCTGCGCGAGCAGGGCCTTCTTGACCTCCGCCAGCTCTCGGTCGTCCATGTCGAACATCCGCTCGCGCGGAATGCCGAGATAAAGCGCAGCAATCATGATGCCTTCCAGCGCATAATCGCGCATGGCAAGGCGGCCCTTGTATTTTTCGCCGGTGAAGAACACCGACCAGTCGGGCTCCTCGCTCATCAGGTCGGCGCGGTAGACGATCGGGTTGATGCCCCAATAAAACGGCAGGCCATAGGTCTGGCCGTCCTTTTTGCCCAACGGCGTGTTCTTGAAAGTGTCGTAGAGGGAAGCTGCGTTCGGAACACGGGCGAGGTCTATCGGCTGAAGCAGATTAGAGGCCACGTAGAGCTCGACCTTGTCCAGGCCGGGTGTGATAAGGTCGACTGAAGATGAGCCGCCGGCGCGCAATTTGGCGAACTGCTCGTCATCAGTGCCGATGAAATTCTTTGTCAGTCCAATCCCGCTTTGCGAAAGGAATGGGCCGATGTAGTCGTCTTTCGCCAGGTTCTCCCAGGTCAGCCAGACGAGATCCTCAGCTGCCTTAGCGTGATTGGTGTGGCCGGCAAGGCCAAGACCGCCAAGCGTAGCAGCGCCAGCCAAAGTGAGGAAATTTCTGCGGTGAAGGCGGATGTCCATTGGCTTCTCTCCCGTTGATGACGGCCATTCTCAGTGCCGTCATTTCCAGAATGAAAACACAATTTCTAAAATACCGCAATATGAAAATCTATTTGCAGATCGACTATTTTCGCCCTCGCCTGCGCATTGATGGGACGACCAGCGGGTCGAACTTCTCATGCAGCGTTTCGATTTGCTCCAGGCGCGCCACCGCGCTGTCACCCAACCCCAGCCCGACGGCGGCGCACAGATAGTTGATCACGCTGATTGGCGCAGCATAGCTGTCGAAGAAGCTATGACCTCGATTGTGGCAGCGCAGCGTCACCGTAGCCAAGCTGGCGGTCCTGGCGGCCGTAAGATCGGCCACCAGAACCATCTGGACGCCACGGTCCTTTCCTGCCTGCATGATTTCGCGAAGGAGCAGAGGTCGGCGCCGGAACCCAAGTACAAGCATCGCATCCTGCGGGCCGAGGCTTGCAAGTTCCTCGCTCATGGTCATGCCTGCAATGGGCAGAAGGTTAACCGATGGCCTTAGATTGTTGAGGAGGGCGCGCGCATACGTCGCCAGCGCGTAGGAATTGCGGAATCCCACGACCCAGACGGTTCTTGCCTGCACCAGAGCCTTGACTGCCACCTCAAGATCGCCCGGAGAGAGCAATTCGGCAGTGCGGGTCAGATTTTGCAGGTCGAGCGCAACATGAAGGCCAAAATCGCCCGACGCCAGGCGGCGCTCGCCGATCCCAGTCAGCTCATAGAGCGGCGAGCCCCAGTCCTGCACCTGACGGACCTTGCGCCGCATATCCGCGAAGCTGTCATAGCCGAGTCGCTGGAAAAACCGGGCTGCGGTGGCGTTTGAAACTCCGGCCCGTTCGGCGAGCTCGCTTGCCGTGAAGCTCGACAGATTCGCAACCTCTTCCAAAATCACATCCGCCAAACGGCGCTCGCTCCCCGTAAGGCTATCCAGAACTTCGAGGATCCTTGCCTCGATCGAAGGGCCGACCTCCCCTGATGTGTTATTCATATCAAACCTATTTTCTTTTTTTCACATTGACGGAAAAAACTTTTCATGATTTGCTCGACCTTATCACCAAGATCGTCAAACGGAAGCAAATTTCCAGTCTACGGCAGAAACGATACGCTATGGCGCCCACATTTCATACATTGAAGACTGACTTCCAAATCGGCCGGAACCGGCTTGTCGGCAGTTATCCTGAAACCCTTCGCCCGATCCTCTCGCTCAAGGCCGCCAAGGCGGCACATGCCGAAATTTCGAATTGGCCGGGATATGGCCGCACGCCTCTTGTTGCCTTGCCCAAGCTTGCCGAACGGCTTGCCATTGCGAAGCTAAACTACAAGGATGAAGGCAGCCGTTTTGGCCTGGGCAGCTTCAAGGCGCTCGGGGGCGCTTATGCCGTATTCAGGCTGGTGGCCGACGCGGTTGCCGAAAAGGCCGGAACCCGACCGACCTCGTCTGAACTTACGAGCGGCAAATATGCCGATATCACGCGCGGCCTCACAGTGACCTGCGCGACCGATGGCAACCATGGCCGCTCGGTTGCCTGGGGGGCCAGCATATTCGGCTGCCAATGCGTGATCTATGTGCATGCGACCGTATCCGCCGAGCGTGCGGCAGCGATCGCCCGTTTCGGCGCGCAAGTGGTTCGTACCGAAGGCAACTACGACGACGCCGTACGCCAGGCCGACAGCGACGCCGCGAGATTGGGGCGGCTCGTTGTGTCGGACACCTCATATGAAGGTTATCTGGATGTTCCCCGCTATGTGATGCAGGGCTACTCAGTGATGGTTCAGGAAGCGCTGGATCAGCTTTCCGAGCGCCGGGAAGAACTCCCAACACATGTCTTCATCCAGGGCGGAGTTGGCGGCTTGGCTGCGGCTGTAACCGCCCACCTATGGGAAACGTTTGGCGACAAGGCCCCTGCTGTTGTCGTTGTCGAGCCGGACAAGGCCGCCTGCCTTTTTGAAAGCGCGCGAGCGGGCAAGCCTACAGCGGTCAAAGGCGATCTCGATACGATTATGGCGGGTCTAGCCTGTGGCGAGGTTTCCGAACTTGCCTGGCAAGTGCTCGATCCGGGTGCAGCGGCATTCATGACAATCGAAGACGAGGCCGCGCTGGAGGCCATGCGCTTGCTTGCCTCCGGTGATGCCGGGGCGCGCATCGTGGGCGGCGAATCTGCGGTCGCGGGACTGGCCGGACTTATTTGCCTGTCGAGCCGCACGGATTGGCGGGAAGCCATCGGATTGGGTTCGCAGGCGCGAGTGCTCCTGTTCGGCTCGGAGGGCGATACCGACCCGCAGCTCTACAACGGCATTGTCGGCATGTCCGGCGATGAGGTCAGGGCGCTTGCGTCATGACTGGCGCCAGCAACCTGCGCATCAACGCTGATCGCCTCGTCAGTCGCCTCAAGGAGCTCGGCCGCGTAGGTGCCTTGCCGGGTGGCGGAGTATGCAGACTTGCGTTGACGCAAGAGGACCAGCAAGGCCGAGATCTCGTCGTGTCCTGGATGCGCGCGCTCGGCCTTGAAGTGATCGTGGATGACATCGGCAACATTTTCGGCCGACGCGCGGGCCGTCAGAACATCGAGCCGGTGATGATCGGCTCTCACATCGACACGGTTGCGACGGGTGGGCTTTACGATGGGTGCCTTGGGGTCCTTGCTGGGCTTGAGATCGTCGAGACGCTGAACGAAGCCGGCTTGACTACGGATCGGCCTATCGTCGTAGCCGCCTTCACCAACGAAGAAGGGGCACGCTTCGCACCTGACATGATGGGCAGTCTTGTCTATGTCGGCGGTCTGGCCGTCGAAGAGGCGCGCGCCACGCAAGGAATCGACGGGCAAACTGTCGGCGACTGCCTGGAACGCATAGGCTACGGCGGAACACGCCTTGAAGGCGCACCGGCGGTGCATGCCTATCTCGAACTGCATATCGAACAAGGCCCGGTTCTGGAGGACGAGGATCTTCAGATCGGCGTAGTCGAGGGCGTGCAAGGCATCTCCTGGCAGGAATTTACGGTTAGAGGACGGTCTTCTCATGCCGGAACAACGCCGATGCGTCTGCGCCACGATGCCGGACTAGCAGCGGCACAGATTGCCGCTGCCGTGCACGCAATCGTGACAGAGATCGGCGGCGCTCAAGTCGGCACCGTCGGTTCCTTCAACCTTCATCCGAACCTGGTGAACGTGGTGCCGGAAACGGCAAGGTTTACCGTCGATCTTCGCAACACCGACGAACAGTTGTTGCAGCAGGCAGAGCGCCGCTTGGCCGAGCGCGTTATCGAAATCGCAGCGAGAGTTGGCGTTTCGGTGGAGGTGCGGGCGCTTGCGCGTTTCGAGCCTGTCGAATTCGACAAACGTTTGGTGGCAGCCGTCGAAGCCGGCGCCAACCGGCTCGGCATGTCGAACCGCCGCATGCCGTCAGGCGCGGGCCACGATGCGCAAATGCTTGCACGCATCTGTCCCGCGGCGATGATCTTCGTACCGAGCGTGGATGGCATCAGCCACAACATCCAGGAACTGACCCACCCGGCCGATCTCGAAAACGGCGCCAACCTTTTGCTCGCAACCGTCCTCGAAACCGCGCGGTCCGGTGCCAACCAGGAGAAGCAGTAATGACCAGAACAGTGACCGTCGGCGCGGCCCAGCTCGGGCCGATCGCAAGAGACGAACCGAGATCGTCTGCCGTTGCCCGTATGATCGCGCTGCTGGAAGAGGCAAAGGCCAAGCAGTGTCAGTTCGTGGTGTTCCCGGAACTGGCGCTGACCACGTTCTTCCCGCGCTGGTACTTTGAGCAACAGGCAGACATCGACGCCTTTTTCGAGAAGGAAATGCCGAGCGCTGAAACCCAACCATTGTTCGATCGATCCCGTGAGCTCGGTGTCGGCTTTTATCTCGGCTTTGCGGAACTCGCCGACGAAAACGGCAAGGTGCGGCACTACAATACCGCCATCCTGGTCGATCAAAACGGCGAGATCGTTTCCCGCTACCGCAAGGTCCATCTACCCGGCCATGTCGAGCACGAACCGTGGCGCGCTTTCCAGCATCTGGAGAAGCGCTACTTCGAACCGGGCGTCAACCACTTCGAGCCGGTCGAAGCCTTCGGCGGTCGGGTCTCCCTTGCCTTGTGCAACGACCGTCGCTGGCCGGAAATCTATCGCGAAGCCGCACTTCGCGGCTCGGAGATTATGCTGATCGGCTATAACACCCCGGCCCACTATCCGCCGGCACCGGAGCATGATCACCTGCAGTGCTTCCACAACCATCTGGTGATGCAGGCCGGCGCCTATCAGAACGGCATGTGGGTGGTCGGCGTGGCCAAGGCGGGCATAGAGGAAGGCTGCAGCCTGATCGGACAAAGCTGCATCATCGCGCCGACGGGGGAGATCGTTGCGATGTGCGGGACCCTTGGCGACGAACTGGTCACCTACGATTGCGACCTCGACCGCTGCCGGGAAATCCGCGACAACGTGTTCAATTTCTCGCTGCATCGCCGGCCCGACATGTATCCGCTGCTGTCATTCGTGACGAAATAGCCGAACGCAGCGATAGAACCGGAGGGGTCGGCAATGCTTGACTTTGACATGATCATTCGCGGTGGCACGGTCGTCACCGCGGGCGACACCATGCGCTGCGATGTCGGCATCCGCGACGGGCGCATTGCCGCCCTGGGCACCGATCTCGGCCGCGCGGCAGAAACCGTCGATGCCCACGGCATGCTGGTGATGCCCGGCGGCATCGACAGCCACGTCCACCTCGCTCAGCCGTCAGCGCCCGGCATCGTTTCGGCAGACGATTTCGAGACCGGAACCAGATCGGCGGCGTTTGGCGGGACAACCACGGTCATGCCCTTTTGCATGCAAGAACGCGACCAGTCCTTGCGTGAAGCCCTCAAGATCTACCATGCGCGGGCTGAAGACGCCTGCTATGTCGATACGTCGTTTCACCTGATCATCGCCGATCCGACCGCCTCCGTACTCGGCCAGGAACTGCCGGCACTGGTTGAAGAAGGCTACACCTCGCTCAAGATCTACATGACCTATGCCGGCCTTGCCCTGAAGGACGGCGAAATCCTCGAAGTGCTTTCGGCTGCTCGCCGCACCGGATCGCTGGTCATGGTGCACGCCGAGAACGATGACGTCATCCGCTTCCTGACCGATCAGCTGGAGCGGGACGGCAAAACGGCACCTTACTATCACGCCCTTTCCCGCCCGGTTCCCGCCGAGCGCGAGGCCACGCACCGGGCGATCACGTTGGCCGAGGTGGTCGATGTCCCCATCGTCATCGTGCATGTGTCGAACGCCGAAGCCAGAGACGAGATCGCGCGCGCCAATGCGCGCGGGCTCAACATCGTCGGCGAAACCTGCCCGCAATATCTCATGCTGACTGCCTCCGACCTCGAGGGCCTCGACATGGAGGGCGCCAAATATGTCTGCTCGCCGCCGCCCCGCGATCGGTCGAGCCAGGAGGCTTGCTGGGAGGGGTTGGCGCGCGGCACCTTTGCCCTTTATTCGTCCGACCACTGCGCGTTCCGCTACAATGATCCGGCGGGCAAGCTCAATGCGAAGGGCAGAAGCAGCTTCCGCTGGGTGCCTAACGGCGTGCCCGGCATTGCTGCCCGCTTGCCGATCCTGTTCTCTGAAGGCGTCATCAAGGGTCGGATCAGCTTGCAGCAGTTCGTGGCGCTCACAGCAACCAATCACGCCCGGACCTACGGTCTCTACCCAAGGAAAGGTTCGATTGCGATCGGATCGGACGCCGATATCGCGATCTGGGATCCGGAACGGCAAGTGACAATCACGCATGACCTTCTGCACGACGGTGCCGACTACACCCCGTATGAGGGGTTGCAGGTGACGGGCTGGCCGGTTTCGACGATGGTGCGCGGCCGCTTTGTTGTCCGCGATGGCGATTTGGTCGGCGCCAAAGGTTTCGGGGAGCACGTCGCACGGACCAAAGGTTGATCGGGCGCACGACCACGCTCAGCCTTACCTTTATCCGTGTCGTACAAGCTATAACTTCTGGTATTTGGCGACATCAACTGGCGCGGTCCATGCGAGGTCTCCGCGCTGGCGACCGTGGCCGATAACGGTTGCTCATGGGCCCATGCAATGTACTTATTTGCCGTGATGCCGGCTCCTAATTACCGTCCTCGAATGGCCGAGGCACATTAGAAAACTAAGCCGAAGCCACGTTTTCCAACCGAGAATGGGAGTGGCGGAAATGGGACATCGCTTAACAGGCCGCATGCTTGCCTTGTCACTGGTGGCGCTTGCGCCCCTTGGCGCAAAGGCGGCCCTGGCACAGGATACGCTTTCGGTCATGAGTTTTGGCGGCGCCTATCAGGAGGCGCAGCGCAAGGCGGTGTTCGAGACTTACGCGGCCAGCGCCGGTATCAAGGTGGATGAGCAGGAGTACGGCGGTGAAATCGCCAAGATCAAGGCGATGATCGAATCCGGCAACACCACGGTCGACGTCGTCGACGTCGATGCACCGACCCTGCTTCAGGGCTGCGACGAGGGCATTTTCGAGAAGATCGACTGGTCGGCCATCGGTCCGCAAGAGGATTGGATCGATGGCACGACCTCCGAGTGTGGCGTCGGCACGATCGTCTATGCGACCACGCTGGCCTTTGATGGCGCCAAGCTCACAGATGGGCCGACGACGATCAAGGATCTGTTCGATACGCAGAAATATCCCGGTAAGCGCGGCCTGTGGAAGAACCCCGCAACCAACCTCGAATTCGCCCTGTTGGCCGATGGCGTGCCGGCCGATCAGGTTTACGACACTCTATCCACGCCGGAGGGCGTCGATCGCGCCTTCGCCAAGCTCGACACGATCAAGGACAGCATCGTGTGGTGGGAAGCCGGCGCACAGGCACCGCAACTGCTGGCGTCGGGCGAAGTGGTCATGACGACGGCCTGGAACGGCCGCATCTACAACGCCAACAAGGAAGGCAAGGACTTTCGTATCGTCTGGGACAACCAGATCCTCGATTCCAACTATTGGGTGATCCCGAAGGGCGCCAAGAACACCGCCGCGTCGCTCGCATTCATCAAGTATGCGGTCGAGCCAAAGGTTCTGGCAGGTATCACCAAATACATTCCTTACGGTCCGGTGCGCAAATCGTCCGCCGAATTCGTTGCGCCGGAAGATGCCAAGAACCTGCCTACCAGCCCAGAAAACCTTACGGTCTCGCTGACATTGGACAACGCCTTCTGGGCGGACAACGGCGACGAGATCCGCAAGCGGTTCACGACCTGGCTCGCCCAGTAACGCGAGCACGCGTAGGAGAGCATCGATGAACTTTTCCCAGCGAGTGTCAGTTGCAGCGGACAGACCAGTCGATGCCCTCGTTCGCTTCGAGGATGTGAAGAAGTCCTACGACGGCATCAACTTCGTCGTTAAGGACCTTAACCTCAACGTCCGCCGCGGCGAATTTTTGACTATGCTGGGGCCTTCGGGCTCCGGCAAGACCACAACGTTGATGATGCTGGGTGGCTTCGAACGCCCGACGCTTGGCCACATCCTGCTCGACGGCAAGCCTGTCGAGCGCTTGCCCCCCGAAAAGCGCAATATCGGCTTCGTGTTCCAGAACTACGCCTTGTTCCCGCACATGACGGTGGCGGAGAACGTCGCCTTCCCGTTGCGCTATCGCGGCATCACGGGGGTTGCCGCGAAGGACAAGGTGCGCGAAGCCCTTGGCCGCGTCAGCCTCGAAGCGCTGGGCGACCGTCGTCCGGCGCAGCTTTCAGGCGGCCAGCAGCAGCGCGTGGCATTGGCGCGTGCGCTGGTGTTCGAGCCTTCGCTGGTTTTGATGGACGAACCGCTCGGTGCACTCGACAAGCAGTTGCGCGAACGCATGCAGATCGAGATCAAGCAACTCCAGACCTCGCTCGGCATCACCATGGTCTATGTCACCCACGACCAGTCGGAGGCCTTGACCATGTCCGACCGCATTGCGGTGTTCCACGACGGGCGCATCCAGCAACTTGCCGACCCTGAAACGCTCTACAACGAACCGTCGAACCGCTTCGTCGCCTCTTTCATCGGCGAAAACAACACCCTGCCATGCACCTTGCTCGGTCGCGAAGGCGGCATGGCCGTGGTGCGCATGGGCGATGGATCAAAATTCAAGGCCGCCGCCGACATTTCAGGCACCGGTGGCGACATGAGCGTATCGGTCAGGCCTGAGAATATCGGGCTCGCCGGCCAGGATGGCCGCCCGGACTTCAACCGGTTCGGCGGCAAAGTGAGGGACGTCTTCTTCCTGGGCGACCATATGCGATTGTCGGTGGAAGCCTTTGGCGGCGAGTTCGTCACGGCGCGCATTCCGGCTCGCCGGTTAAGGCCTTTCGCGCCGGGGGACGACGTCGCACTCGAATGCAATGTTGCGGAATGCCGCTTGCTGGAGGCATGACAGCATGAGCGCCGTGGACATCGACCGCATCAACGTTTTCATGGCCGTGCGCAAGGCTGAACGACCGGCCCGGCGGGCCGCATTCTCACTGGCGCTACCGCTAATCGCCTTCCTTGTCGTCGCCTTTGTCGCCCCGATCCTCTATTTGCTGGTCACGGCGTTCGGCAATCCAGAAACGCGCGAAGTGCTGCCGCGTACGCTTGTGGCTCTTGAGAACTGGGACGGGACCTCCACGCCCGAAGAGCCGGTCTACGCAGCCTTGGCCGCCGACCTCAAAATCGCCAAAGACAACAGCACCGCGGCTCTCCTTGGCAAACGACTGAACTATGAAATCTCGGGCATGCGCAGCCGTGTGCTGTCTGCGGCCAGGATGGCGGACAAACTGGAAACCGGGCCCTACAAGGAAAAGTTTATCGGACTTCATCAGGATTGGGCTTCGCCGGATGTTTGGTCGGTGATCAAGCGCAATGGTGCGTCGTTCACGCCGTACTATCTTTTGACCGCTCTCGATCTCCAGCAAGCTCCGGACGGATCGCTCGAGCGCACCGCCGGTGACCAGGCAATCTTCCTCGATGTGCTGGGGCGTACGCTGTTTGTGGCCGGGCTGGTGACGCTGTTCACGCTTCTCCTCGGCTATCCGGTCGCCTATGTGCTGACCATCGCGCCGAAGGCCGTCGCCGGCATCATGATGCTGATGGTGCTGTTGCCGCTGTGGACCTCGTTGCTTGTACGCACCACGGCATGGGTGGTGCTGCTGCAGTCGGACGGCATCATCAACGACCTCCTGATGGCGCTGCACCTGACGAGCGAGAAGATTCAGCTCATTTTCACCCGGATTGGCACAGTGACGGCGATGACCCATATCCAGTTGCCGTTCACCATCCTGCCGATTTACAGCGTGATGCGCTCTATCCCCACGACGCAGCTTCGGGCGGCACGTTCGTTAGGAGCCGGACCGTCCTCAGCCTTCTGGCGGGTCTATGCGCCACAGACGCTGCCTGGCGTCGTCGCGGGTTGTCTGATGACCTTCATCCTGTCGCTCGGCTACTACATCACGCCGGCGCTGGTCGGCGGACCGCGCGACCAGATGGTTTCGAACTTCATCTCCGTTTACATCAACCGTGACCTCAACTGGGGCCTGGCCGCCGGCCTCGGTGTCGTCCTGCTGGGCGTGACGCTGGCCATCTACCTGTTGTTCCTGCGCCTTGTCGGCGCCGACAAGATCAAGTTGGGGTGACGCCATGTGGCTGCCTTCCTACGCAACGCCGTCCGAACGCCTGATGCGCACGCTGGTGGTGGCATTGGCGGTCGCGGTTCTTCTGTTCCTGATCGCGCCGCTGTTCATCATCGTGCCGCTGTCCTTTTCCAAGGACCCGTTCTTCACGCTGCCGGTGCAGGAATATTCACTACGCTGGTATGAAGACTTCTTCGGCAATCCGCGCTGGATGACCGCAATTGCCAACAGCGCAATCGCGGCCGTACTGACCACGATATTGGCCACCACGCTTGGCACTCTGGCGGCGCTCGGCATTTCACGCGCCGACTTTCCGGCGCGGCGCCTAGTCATGGCGCTACTCATTTCGCCGATGATCGTACCGATCGTCATCGTCGCGGTCGGCAGCTATCTCTTCTTCGGCCAGTTCGGCCTCACCAACACCCGCACCGGTCTTGTCCTGGCACATACGGCGCTGGCGACGCCCTTCGTCGTCATAACGGTGACAGCGACTCTGTCCACCTATGACACCAACCTGACGCGGGCCGCATTGAGCCTCGGCGCGTCGCCCTCATCGACGTTCTTCCGGGTAACATTGCCGAACATCATGCCAGGCGTGGTGTCTGGTGCGATCTTTGCCTTCGCAACCTCGTTCGACGAAGTCGTGGTGGCGCTGTTCATGACGGCGGCCGAACAGCGCACTCTGCCGGTACAGATGTTCTCCGGCATACGTGACCAGATCAATCCGACCATCATGGCGGCCGCGACGCTGCTGCTCGCGCTGTCGATCATGCTGTTTGCCACACTTTCCCTGCTGACACGCCGGCGCGTCAGGTGACGGCAACCAAATGCGCCGCCTTTAGCTGACCTTGGCATTCCCTTGGCCGGCCACAAACATGTCGGCAAAGCGAGCCGCGAAGCTGCGTGCAACTGCCGAACGTTTGCGGTCGGGGCCGACATAGATGCCAACCACGACATCGGCCAGCCGAGGCAAGTGGCCCGCCGGTTCGATGATGTGCAACGCGGATGGGATGATGCGGCGTGCAAGTACTGTCATGCCGAACCCCGCCCCAACCGCAGCCTCCAGCCCGGACAGGCTCGGGCTCGTATAGACGATCTCGAAGTTGCGTCCGTCGCGCTGCAGTGCGGTCAACATGTTGCGCCGATAGAGGCAGCCCTCAGGATAGCAGACAATCCGCAATTGGTTCTTCGCATCCGGATCTGCCGTCTGGTTCGACTTCTCCGCGGCGCCAACCCAGGCCAGCGGCTCTTTCCAGGTCATGAAGGCGCCTTCGGAGGGACCATCGGGGGTCATCGCCACGACAATGTCGTACTGGCCCTTGCGCAGGCCCTCTAAAAGGTTGTGCGAGATGTCGCAGACAACGTCGAACGTGATGTCGGCACCGTCGCGGGCAAAGCTCGCCATCAACTTGGGCAGGAAGTGATCGGCATAGTCGTTCGGTATGCCGAGCCTCAGCTTGCCCGTGCTCTCGCGGCTGGATAGCTTCAGCATCATCTCGTCGTTGAGCGCCAGGATCTGGCGTGCATAGCCCGCAACCAGCTCGCCTTGTTCTGTCAGTTGCGCGCCGCCTTCCTTGGCGAAGAGCGAAACGCCGAGCAGTTCCTGCAGCCTTTTCATCTGCAGGCTGATCGCCGGCTGGGTGCGGCCAAGTTGCTCACCGGCGCGCGTGTAGCCACGCAGATCGATTATTGTGACGAAGGCACGAAGCAGGTCGGTGGGAATGCTGCGCATCGGTAAGCTCCTGGAGCAACAATGGGCGCATGTTGCGCCCATAACATCACCTTTCGCTGGACAAACGCAAGCGGGCCTTGGCTTTCGCCAAGGCCCGCCGGCAGTCAGATCGGCCTTCAGGCCTTGATGATATTGTGTTCCGGGCCGAAGGGGAACTTGGTGATGTTTTCGGCACCGTCTTCAGTGATGACGAGGATGTCATGCTCGCGATAGCCGCCGGCACCCGGTATGCCTTCCGGCAACGTGACCATAGGCTCCATGGAAACGACCATGCCAGGTTGGAGCACGGTGTTGATGTCTTCGCGCAGCTCGACGCCCGCCTCGCGGCCATAGTAGTGCGACAGCACGCCGAAGGAGTGACCGTAGCCGAACGAGCGGTAGCCCAAAAGGTTGTGGCTTCGGTAGATGTCGTTCAGTTCGGTCGCTACGTCGCCGCAGCGTGCACCGGGCTTCAGCAATTCGAGACCGCGCCGGTGCACCTGGCAGTTAACCTCCCAGATGCGCAGGTGCTCATCGCTGGCGTGATCGAGAAACAACGTGCGCTCCAGCGCCGTGTAGTAGCCGGCGATCATCGGGAAGCAGTTCAGCGACAGGATATCGCCTTTTTCTACCTTGCGCGACGTCACCGGGTTGTGGGCGCCGTCAGTATTGATACCGGACTGGAACCAGACCCAGGTGTCCATCAACTCGACATGCGGAAAGGTCTTGGCGATGTGGCGCACCATGGCCTGCGTGCCAGCAAGTGCCACTTCATATTCGGGAACGCCCTCGCGGATGGCTTCGCGGATCGCCTCGCCGCCGATGTCGGCCGTGCGGGCGCCTTCCTTGATCAGCGCAATCTCCTCGGCCGACTTGATGGTGCGCAGCCACATGGTCGGGGCGCCGATATCGACGAACTCCACGCCGGGGAAGGCATCCTGCAACAGCTTGCGCAGTTCCAGGTTGACATGGTCGAACTCGATGCCGAGGCGCTTCACGCCCGGCAACTGCTGCTGCAGCGCGTAGAAATAGTTGTCGCGCTGCCAGTCAGTGTAGGTGATGTTGTCGCCGAAGGTGCGGCGCCAGGGCTGGCCGGCGTCAATGCCGGCCGAAACCGACACCGCTTTCTCGGCCGTCACCACGAAGGCATAACGACGCCCGAAGTAGCAGAACAGGAAATCCGAGAAATAGCAGATGTTGTGGTAGGAGGTGAGAATGGCTCCGTCGAGTTTCAACTCGACTAGGATTTTGCGCAAACCCTCCTGGCGGCGGCTCATTTCGGCGGCGCTGAAGGTCGGGACGGCCTTCTCGCCATTGTGCATGTTTTGTAGCCGCAATAGTTCGTTCGGCATGCCCTTGGCATAGACGTTCATAATGTCCTCCGTAGTCGCAAAAAGAAGGGATCGAGGGTCACCGAGGACTATATGGACGGGTTTGAGGTGCGGGAAATTAGAAGTCGATATCGGTCAATTACAGTTCCTAATCACGCCCGGCACGCTCACGAACGGCTCAAGTCAGGCATGCATATTTGATCCTATCCGAGGTGAGTGCTGGTGACGCAACTGTCTTAATGCAGCCATGGATGCAGGCGCGGAAGTGCAGCGATTGTTCCCGCTGCAGCGGCATACGTTGTTTGGCTTGGTATCTGCCAAGCGCGCGCAAATTTGGCCAATAGTCCGTCTAGAACCGACGACGGAATACGCACCTCGTTGATCAGCGGGCGCTTCCCGCTGATCTGACTTGAGATGGTGTACGGCCATGCACGCGTTTGAACGTCTTGGTGAAATGCGATGCGTTGACGAACCCTACGTCGAGAGCGACCTCAAGCGTTGTCGCCCGAGATTGGAGCAACAGGAGTTTGGCGTGCTCCATGCGCACCCGGTCATAGGCATGAGCGGGCGACATGCCCGCCCTTTGTTTGAAGATTCGCTCCAACTGCCGACGTGACAGGCTAACCGATGAAGCGAGCATTTCGATCGATACTTCATCGGCAAGGTGCTGCTCCATCATTATCAGAACAGCTCTCACTCGCTGGTCGTCAAATTCCTCAAACAGTGGACGACGTGGCTGGATATCACGCGCAGTGCGTACCTTCTCGATCTGCAGCACTTCGAGTGCATTACGCTCGGCATCATGGCTGATATGTCGACGCACCAGCGAAGCGGCCAGATCGGCCGCGCTGCTGCCACCTGCACACGAGCCGCGGTTCCGGTCGAGATTGAATATTCGGTCGGCACGGACGTGATGATCCGGAAACCGCTCCTGGAATGCCCGCACGTGGAGCCAACTCACGCACGTCTGGTGATGTTTCATAAGTCCGGCATCGGCAAGAATGAATGAACCGGTGCAGACACCGATAAGCGGAATTTTCGCAACGGCAGCGGCCTGCAGATATGCAATCGACTGGCGGTCGACAGGTTCTTCGACGCTCAACAGACCTCCTACAACCACGATGTAGTCAAACGCGGCAGGATCCACGAAGTTCGAAGTTGGAGCTACCTGGATTCCGCAGCTTGATGTGACAAGATTGCGCGTGCTGCCAAGCACCTGCCAATCTGCCGTTACTCGCCCGGAGCGATCCTGCTCGTCACTCGCCAAACGCAGTGTATCTACAAACAAGGCGAAGGCCGACAGCGTGAATGAACGCGCAAGGATGAACCCGATCCTTAATTTCTCGATATCAGGCATCGTCAAATTCCATTCCAGTGCCGCTTACGAGAGAGCCGGGCTCTCCGAGAAACAACTCCCGAAAAATGGCCTCGCTCTCCACCGGCAAAGGCGATCTCCGGCTTCCGATGCAAAGCGCTGGCCATCACCCTCTTGTTGTCGATACAGGCCTTCGCGGCGCCGATCCTTGATACCTCGACATCTTACTCATAGATCGAGCATTCAGAGACGAAGTGGTCTTTGGAACCGCTGACGGCCAGTCCCTGCAGAGTTGGTCAAATTTTTAGATAGATCTTTATGCTACAAAACGAACTCGCAACTTTCCTTTTAGGTTGTTGCAGAGGGCCTATTCCGCGGCAGGATATTGGCCGCTTCAGCACGCCACGACACCCTGACCTTGCCAATTGGAAAAGACTGACGGTTCCTTCCTGAACGTGAACTCGATGCCGCTAAAATTAGAATTCCAATCGGTATTGCGGAAATTTATTCGTCAAATGATTGGATAAATGTGCCTTATGTCATATTCATGAACTGACTATTATCTATGGCCTTTGGCTTCGGTGTCACCGAACTAGCAACACACGAACGAGAGCTCACCAGCCAACTATAGGTGTAATAACGGCACCGGTTCACTTTTACCCGGACTACAGCACCCATCATGGACTCAGGCCAAATACATAAGAAGATTATTCGGAAGACATTGGATTTATCATGCATTTTCTTGCAACGTTGCCTTTCGGCACAGACATCCAATCATGCAAGAAACTACTGTCTTCTCGCACGATAGGGACCCTTTGGCTGAAGCGCTTTTAGTGGAAATACGAGGTGCCGGTTCTCAATGCAGGGCCAAGCCCGTGTCTCGCCGCAGCCTTGCTAACGTGGAACATGAGAATTTGCCCAATAGCGAACATTTGGGAACAGATGATCGGGAGTGACGCTGGACCACCATCCTATGGCGAAAGCCGCGCCGCTATAGGTCATTCAGTTTTGCGGATTCCTGTGTATCGAGGCTCTGCGAGTAGCGATCCGTATAAAACAGCACCATTGATCGACTGACCTTGTGCCCGAAGCGCTGGACGACGATAGACCCATCGCCGATTTTCCACGTGCTGGTCATTTGCTGGAACTGTGCTCCGAACCCGTTCTGAACGGTGGAGGCCAGCGAGGTCTCGGGCTTGCCGAACTTGTTTTCGATCGCGTTGTACGCGTTGCCGTAGTAATCGGCCGGGAGATCAAGGGCGATTGCGTGCAGTTCGGGCCCGAGGAAAGTCAAGCTGTAGAATGCTCCGATGCCCGCGATGGACGTGTAGCCATAATCAGGTTGGTCATATCCGAAGGCCTGTGCGATGGTGTCCTTGGAATACGCCTTTCCTAGCTCAATGCCCTTGAACTCGAGAACGGGAGTTCCGTCGCCATCGGATTGCCGAACGGACGATGTCCACGGACCTGGAGCGTCTTCCTGATCGACTGCTGTTGCGGATCGGGCAAGGGAAACGTCATGGGCTGCCAATGTGGCAGCTCTGCCGACGTTCTCTCCCGTATATAGCACAGCTTCCAAGTTGCGTGTTTGCTCAACGACGATAGCTGTGCCCACTTCGTCAACGGCGTTCATGGCGAGGTCGTGACAAATTCTCGACGCTTCGGCGACGGATGCCTCAATCTTCGGCATGTTGTTTTCAGGTTCCACAACAGCCCCTTCCGGCGCTGCTACCTGGGCCCAACATTGAAGATAGTTGCCCAAAGCCGTGGCATGAGCAGGCGCACAGGCCAACAGCAAGAAGATGGTTGGTAGACAAAGTAGACGCATGCCCCACTCCCCCGAAGTCGGCAGGGTAGCGTTGATGTTTTGACGGCGGTTTTATCCGGATCGGTTCTTTTAGCTAAAATTGGATGGATGTGATGCTCCCTGCCAACCGCTCCACACCTGAAACGAAAAACCAGTTCGCGGGAGGAACGGTACCGCACGCCGGTTGGGATAGGTACTCGTCTGCCGCTCTGTCGCCCGGAAAGAGAAAACGCGAAAAACGTCCTGTTCACCGCTACCATCAGGCCCGGTTGATACTGCCACAGCACAGCAAAAATCGTTTGGGACAGGAAAAGGTTCAAGATCGACGCTTCACGGGCGTCAATCTCGATCGAGGTCCTTCAGTCGCCATACAGCGATTTGTCGCACGATGATGGCGAACACGTAGGCGATTACCGCTATTCCCGCAGCCTGGAAAACCACCGGTCTTGTGATTGGACCTGATGTAAAGCGCGCAACGGCACTGAAGCCGATAACGCCCATCCCAGCGGCGCCGATCTGACTGGTCTGCGTCGCCTTCAGCTTAATTGCTTCACGCTGAAACTCCGATAAGGCCGCAATGCCCTCCCCTACGCCATGTTGCATATCATGTCGCGCCGAGTAGCCGTACGCCAGTGAAGACCCTTGATTTTCAAGGATTGTCAGTAGGAACACGGATGCGACATGGCGTGTCACCCGCAGACGGCGCGTTTCCGACAAGTTGTTGATTTCATTTGGCGGTAAATGGCGCGCCCGAAGAGATTCGAACTCCTGACCCCCAGATTCGTAGTCAGACAAACTTCGGTTTCCATAATTTGCCAAGGCTGGCCTCGGTTTATTTATCTTTGGTATCGTTGAATATTTTGTATTCTGTCTGTGCTCATGGTATTCTATCGTTTGACGCCGCTTGGACGCCATTTGGACGCCATATCGCGAGACACGAGCCCCGAAGCATCAATGAAACTATCGAAGAGGTCTATCGAGCAAGTCGAAAAGACAGGCTCCCGCTATTTTCTGTGGGATGAAGAACTGATTGGGTTCGGCATGCGGGTCGAAGCCTCGGGTCGAAAGACGTTCATCTGTCGCTATCGGTCCGGAGGGATACGCCGACAATACACGTTGGGGCGCTTTGGAACCATTACGGTCGATCAAGCGCGAGGCGAGGCACGCCGCATCCTCGGCTCCGTCTCATTGGGAAAAGACCCGAGTGCTGCAAAGCAAGCCCAGCGCTCGATCTTGCTATTTCGCGATCTCGTCACTTCCTTCATCGAAGGGCATGGCCCCAAGCTGAAGCCAGGTAGTCGCAAAGATTACGAAAGCGCCCTTATAGGTCATGCGGTTCCTGCTGTCGGAAACCTTGCCGTCAATGCAATTGCACCCGCAGACCTCAACCGGCTTCACCTGAAACTCGCCGATCGCCCGTATCGTGCCAATCGTGTTCTCTCATATGTCGGCAGCGTCTTCTCATGGGCGCAACGCAATGGACTGGTCGAGAAGGGCTTCAACCCGGCTGCAGACGTGCAGCGCTTCAAGGAACCAAGTCGCGAACGCTATCTGACCTCAGACGAAATAAAACGCCTCGGGGAGGTTTTGCGACAAGCTGAGACGACTGGCTTGCCATGGCAGATCAAGGCGGCAGGAGCGTCGGCCAAGCACGTGGCCAAATCCAATCAGGCAGAAGTCTGCCCACTGCATGTGACCGGCGCCGTGCGACTGCTGTTGCTCACTGGATGTCGATTGCGTGAAATCCTGGATCTACGGTGGCAGGACGTCGACCTCGATCGCGGCTTTCTGTGGTTGCCGGACTCCAAGACTGGCAAACGTCCCGTGCTGCTCAGCGCTGCTGCCACCGAAGTCCTAAGAACCATTCCTCGCTTTGGAACCTGTGTTGTACCGGGTGCGAACCCGGATATGCCGCGGCACGACCTGAAGAAGCCCTGGTCCCACATTCGTCGCGCTGCCAATTTGGAAGACGTTCGCCTGCATGATCTCCGCCACACTCATGCGAGTATCGGAGCAGGTGTCGGGCTAGGATTGCCAATTGTCGGTGGCCTGCTCGGCCACAAGTCCACACAGACCACTCAGCGTTATGCCCACCTTGCAGATGATCCGCTTCGACGGGCTGCCGAACGGATTGGCGGTGAAATAGACAAAGCGCTCGGGCCAACTGCCAATCAACAAGAAGGATACAAGAAGGATAGGCTTGAATGAGCGACTCACCACCTCCTTCTGAATTTCCCGCGCCGAAACCGACTGTTGGTCTTGAGGCGGCCGAAAGACAGCTCCTCAGCGATCTAAGTGATGCGGTGAAGTTGATCGAGCGGAAGCAAGCGCGGGAGGGGATAATAGGAGCGCTCCAGGGAGTCATATGGTTTCTGAATGACCGTGGAGTTTCCGGCCAACAGATCTGGCCCCTCGAATATCTGCGCAAAGAGCTTGAGTTCATCTTCCAAGGCAAACGTTCGCCTATTCTTCAGCCTGGCGTCAATTCGCGAGAGGACGTTTCAGCAGTTCGCTATTTCGGTCCCGCCAAGGAGGAGATCAGAATTTTCGCAGCCGCATGTTCAGAAGCGGTATATCAACTGGGTCAACGTGCGAACCTCGAAAGCTTTCCGAAGCGAACGAGAGGCGATGTTGATCGGTTTGTCGCTGGCAAAGTGTCGAAATGGCCTTCATTTGACAGTGGCACATGCTCTCCAAGCGCCATAAAGAGCTGGCGGGTGAAACTTGGCAAGCGAGAAGGTGTCCAACACCTTGTCACCGGCTTCATGAACGACGATGCGGGTCGGCATCACCTTAATCAAATTTTGAAAGAAGGCCCTCGGCATGTTGGAGGCTTCTAAGCCGGTTAAGAACACGACGCTGTCCGATCTGGGGCCGAAAAGCGGGCCCGCAGCTCATGGCAAACCTAGGCGAGGTAGCTATCTTCGCAGGGTGAGCAAGTAAGCGTGCGAATATTGTGAGGTCCATGGCCAAGAATGCTGTATTCATGCTAACCTGAAAAATTCACGGCGGGGTGGCGGGTGTGCGCCCGGTCGCTCGCGGCCAGGCCGGTCAAGGGCATGCTGACGGGCCCGGTCACGATCCTGGCGTGGTCGTTCGTCCGCGACGACCAGCCGCTCGGCGAGCCCGCCGACCAGGTCGCGCTGGCCCTGCGTGACGAGATCGCCGATCTCGAAGCTGCAGGCATCCGGATCATCCAGGTCGACGAGCCGGCCCTGCGCGAGCTGCTGCCGCTGAAGAAGGATGACC
>Ga0066256_1000680_pt1 | contig 70810 bp, 62 predicted proteins | sample ThiBio_1000_biof_FD_87107 | JGI IMG/M metagenome (GOLD analysis project Ga0066256, IMG submission 87107) | Wastewater bioreactor microbial communities from Cape Town, South Africa - Thiocy_expt_1000_biof (version 2) | ecosystem: Engineered > Bioreactor > Thiocyanate-remediating >... | reverse complement strand
TTGCGCCCATTGTCCAATATTCCCCACTGCTGCCTCCCGTAGGAGTCTGGGCCGTGTCTCAGTCCCAGTGTGGCTGATCATCCTCTCAGACCAGCTAGCGATCGTCGCCTTGGTGGGCCATTACCCCGCCAACTAGCTAATCGCACATCGGTTCGTCCTGCCGCGCGAGGCCTAAAAGGTCCCCCGCTTTCTCCCGTAGGACGTATGCGGTATTAGTCCCGGTTTCCCGAGGTTATCCCCCACGTCAGGGTAGATCCCGATGCATTACTCACCCGTCCGCCACTCGCCACCCAAGGAGCAAGCTCCTCTGTGCTGCCGTTCGACTTGCATGTGTTAGGCATGCCGCCAGCGTTCAATCTGAGCCAGGATCAAACTCTTCACTTAAGTTTTCGATGACCGAAGCCATCTATCTTTCCGAAGCGTATGTTCCCAACCAATCAAAACTCATTACTGACTTTTTACTTGGTGGGACGCTTGCATTGCTTGGACAGGTCACGACCCATCAACGCAAGACGTCCACACAATTCACCTGCGCACACTGTCAAAGATCTTCGCTGCCCGACCGCCTTTCGGTGATCGCCCCGTGACCTTTCGTCCCGGGTGAGCCGCCCATTCTACATCGCTTTCCGAGACCGTCAACACCTTCAGGGAAGTTCGTCGAGGTGTCGCATGTCGCGCCCCATGGCGTTGGGCCGACGTGGGCCGCGAATCATACGGCCTGCGCTTTTTTTGGCAAGTGTTTTCTGCGTCGGCCGCGAATTCGCGCCGCGAGAATGCGGCTGTCGGTTCAGGCGACGACCAGCCGCACCCGCGCGAAATTGCGCTTGCCGACCTGCAGGACGCCCTCGAAGCCGGCATGGAAAACGCGCTGTGCGTCTTCCGCGACGGCCGCGTCGATGCGAACGGCACGCTCCTTCAGCTTCCGGGTTGCCTCGGAGTTGCTGGTGGTCAGGCCGGCGGCGGTGAGCAGCGCGGCCAGGCGCAAGCCCTCGGCCGGCACGGCGATGTCGGTTTGCGGCAGCAGCGCGGTGTCGCCTTCGCCGCGCACGACGGCATGCCAGCCGGCGATCGCCTGTTCGGCGGCGGCAGGGGCGTGGAAACGTGCAGCCAGCTCGCGCGCCAAACGCAACTTGGCGTCACGCGGGTTGAGCTGGCCACCCTCGACATCGCGCTTCATGCGCGCCAGCTCGTCCAGCGACACCTCGAAGCTGAGCAGCTCGAACCAGCGCCACATCAACTCGTCGCCGATCTTCATCGTCTTGGTGACGATGTCGATGGCCGGTTCGTTGATGCCGATGTAGTTGCCAAGCGACTTGGACATCTTGTTGACGCCGTCCAGTCCCTCCAGCAGCGGCATGGTGAGCACGATCTGCGGCGGCTGGCCATAGTGTTCCTGCAGGCTGCGGCCCATCAGCAGGTTGAACTTCTGGTCGGTGCCGCCGAGCTCGATATCCGCCTTCAAGGCCACCGAGTCGTAACCCTGGGTCAGCGGGTACATGAACTCGTGGATGGCGATCGGCTGCTGCGCGGCATAGCGCTTGGTGAAATCGTCGCGCTCGAGCATGCGCGCCACGGTGTGCTGCGCGGCCAGCCGGATCATGTCGGCGGCCGACATCTTGTCGAACCATTCGGAGTTGAAGCGCAGCTCGGTCTTCTCGCGGTCCAGCACCTTGTAGACCTGCTCGGCGTAGGTCTCGGCATTGGCCAGCACATCCTCGCGCGTGAGCGGCTTGCGGGTGACGTTCTTGCCGGTCGGGTCGCCGATCATGCCGGTGAAGTCGCCGATCAGGAAGATGACCTGGTGACCCAGATCCTGGAACTGGCGCATCTTGTTGAGCAGCACCGTGTGACCCAGGTGCAGGTCCGGCGCGGTCGGATCGAAGCCGGCCTTGACCCGCAGTGGACGCCCCGATTTCAGGCGCTCGACCAGCTCCTCGCGCTTGATGATTTCGTCGGCGCCACGCGCAATCGTGGACAGGGCGTGCTCGGGCTCGCTCATGGATTTCTCGCTGGATGGGGCATGGAAAATGAACCGGGCGGCGCGAAACGGAGAGGCGTTAGCCATTCGCTGCGTGCGGCGGAAGTTAATTGTGCGTTAATCAGGAATGGATCGCAAACCATTGATGGCAAAGGCATTGACGCTCTCTGCACATCGCCGTTATGGTACGCCGAGTTTTTGCTTGAGCGGTACGGGGTGAACACGGCATGGCCGAAGAGAACATGGGCGCGCTGCAGGCGCGCAAGCAGGCCATATGCCGCAAGGCGCAGCGTCTCCACGGGCGCTTCTACGAACGGTGTGCGCACTGGTCGTTCAACCGATCGAGTGATGTGGAACCGATTCGCTGGCACCGCGAACACTGGATGCTGGCCGGCACGGCGCTGCTGATCACCCTGTTGTCAGGTTTCATCATGCCGTCGTGGGCCAACGCGATGCGGCCTGCGCCCACGCCGGTGGCACATACGCTGTTGCCGCTGGCGCTGCCCAAGGCCGAACTGGTCCAGGCGCCGGTGTCCACCGTCGACGACTGGCAGGTCGTGCGGGTGAAGCCCGGTCAGACGCTGTCGGATATTTTCAGCGCCCAGGGCCTGGGCATGAGCGATCTGCAGCAGGTGATGGACGCCGCGGGCGAGCACAAGAGTGCGCTGCACAGCATTCGTCCGGGCGAGGAATTCGATTTTCTGCTCGACAGCGTCGGCAGCCTGAAGGGTTTCCGTTTCGACCCGGACGACACCAGCCGCGCGATCGTCCGGTTCGACGGAGTGCAGCCCACGCTGGCATTGCAGCAGCGCGACATCGACCGGCGCGAACAGGTCGCGCACGGCGTGATCCGCAGCAGCCTCTACGCGGCAGGCGATCAGGCAGGCGTGAACGCCGCGATGATCGGCAAGCTGGCCGACCTGTTCAAGTACGACATCGACTTCGTGCAGGATCTGCGCGTGGGCGACAGCTTCACCGTCATCTACGACGACATCTATCGCGACGGCGTGCGCTATGGGCAGGGCGACATCGTGGCGGCCGAGTTCGTCAACCAGGGCAAGCGCTACACCGCCTACCGGTTCAAGAAGGCCGATGGCAGCTACGGCTGGTTCAGCGAGGACGGCCGCCCCATCCAGAAGTCGTTCCTGCGCATCCCGGTCGACTTCACCCGCATCTCCTCCAAGTTCACCACGGCGCGGATGCATCCGATCCTCGGCCGCATGCGCGCCCACAAGGGCGTGGATTACGCCGCCCCCAAGGGCACGCCGATCCATGCCGCGGGCGACGGCGTGATCAAGTACCACGGCTGGGAACGCGGTTACGGCAACTTCGTGGTGATCCAGCACAACAAGACCATCAGCACCGCCTATGGCCACATGTCGCGCTTCGTGAAGGGCCAGCACGTGGGCGAGCGGGTACGCCAGGGCGAAGTCATCGGTTACGTCGGCATGACCGGGCTCGCCACCGGACCGCACCTGCATTACGAATTCCGCGTCAACGGCGTGCAGCGCAACCCGCAGACGGTGACCCTGCCCAAGCCCGAACCGTTGCCGGCCGCCCAGCTTGCGCGCTTCGAGTCGCAAGTGGTCAAACCGCAACTGGCCCGGCTGACCGAGCTGGACAACCGGATCAAGCTCGCCCGCGCCAACGCACCGGCGAGCCACGACAACTGATCGCGTGACCGACGACGCCGCGGCGCTCTACCTCGGGCTGATCTCGGGCACCAGCGCCGACAGCATCGACGCAGTGCTGGTTCGTTTCGGCGCCGCCGCTCCGCAAACGCTCGCCCACCTCGCCCATCCCTGGCCGGAGCCGCTGCGCCGTCGCCTGCTGGCGCTGGCGCAGGGGGAGGCCACGCCAGATCTCGATCAACTGGGTCAGCTGGACGTCGAACTCGGTGACCACTTCGCCGAAGCGGCGCTGCACCTGCTCGCGCACAGCAACATCCCCGCCTCCGCCGTGCGCGCGATCGGATCGCATGGACAGACCGTGTGCCACCGCCCCGGCGGCGCCCACCCGTTTTCCCTGCAGATCGGCAACCCGGCCGTGATCGCCGAGCGCTGCCGCATCGACGTGGTCGCGGACTTTCGCCGCGCCGACGTCGCCGCCGGCGGACAGGGCGCACCGCTGCTGCCGGCCTTGCACGCGAAATTGCTGGTCCGACCGGGCCATGCCCGGGTGATCCTCAACCTCGGCGGAATCGCCAACATCACCGTGCTTCGGGCCGATGGCGGCGTGCTGGGCTTCGACACCGGCCCGGCCAATGGTCTGCTGGACGCCTGGTGCCAGCATCATCGTGGAGAGGCGTTCGATCGGGATGGAGCGTTCGCCGCCCGCGGCCAGGTCGCCCCCGCCCTGCTCGCGCCCCTGCTGGACGACCCCTATTTCGCGTTGGCCCCGCCCAAAAGTACCGGGCGCGAGTATTTCCATCTGGCCTGGCTGGCCAGGCGCGCTCCACTGGCTGGCTTGGAACCCGCCGACGTGCAGGCCACCCTGCTCGAACTCACCGCGCGCAGCGTGGCTGCGGCGGTGTTGCAACATGCACCGGAGGCTGAAGACGTGCTGGCGTGCGGCGGCGGCGTGCACAACCCGCTGCTGATGCGCCGATTGACGGAACTGCTGGCACCACGCAGGGTGGAGAGCACCGCGACCTGCGGCGTCGACCCCGATTTCCTGGAAGCCACCGCGTTCGCCTGGCTGGCCCGGCAGCGCCTGCTCAACCTTCCAGGCAACCTGCCTGCGGTGACCGGCGCGCGCGGGCCGCGCGTGCTCGGCGCGCTCTATTCCGCGCCAGCCGCCGGCTCTTCGTAGCGGATATTTTCCGGGGCCAGTTGCGTGGGCCGCGTCCGCGCAAGCGCCTGCAGCGCCTCCTGGAACGCGCCGCGTTCGTCCGCTTCCCAGTGCCCGTCCAGCACGTTCACGGCCTGCGGGTCGCGCAGACTCTGGCTGTATTGATGCGCCACCGACATCCCCAGGCCACTGCGCAAGGCATCGAGCATCACGTCGTTGACCGCGCACTGGCGCAGCTTGGCCAGCGCCGCGATGCGCTCGGCCAGCAATCCGTCGATGTGGTGAACGATCATGTCCGGCACCAGCGAGACTCCGGCTGAAACTGCCCTGTGCGGCGATGTTTGCATATCTCCGGCAAAGCCGCGGGGCGCCTGCGTGATTTCGTGCAGCGTTTGGCAGTTCCGGCGTGACATACCAGACGTTGCCCGGCGGCTCGGCGAGATTCTCCCCGTCAGGATCATGCGAGGCGCGTGCGCGACACCCCGCTTTGCCGGTCCGGTTCGCTAGCATAGGCATATGACGACCACCGATCCGAACGGCTCCACGAGACTGCCCGCCTCGATCAGGCCTTACCTGGAGCGCTCGCCGATCGGTGCCTTGCTGCTCGGGATTTCCTCCGGGTTTCCCTATGCCATGATCGGCGCCACGCTGACCACGCGCCTGGCGCAGGACGGCATCGACAAGCGCAGCGTCACCGCCTTCTCGCTGGCGTTTCTCGTTTACAACCTGAAATTCCTGTGGGCTCCGGCGGTGGACCGACTGCGCCTGCCGCTGCTGGGCCGGTTCGGGCAGCGGCGCTCGTGGTTGTGGTTTTCAGCCGCCGCGGTCGCCGCCAGCGTGGCCTGGCTGGGCTTGGCCGACCCCAGCGCAAGCCTGGAAGCCGCTGCGGTCGCCGCGGTGCTGGTGGGTGTGGCGGGCGCCACCTTCGACATCGTGATCGACGCTTATCGAATCGAGATCCTGCCGCCCCGGCTGCTGGGTATCGGCTCGGGCATGTCCCAGTACGGCTGGCGCATCGGCTCGGTATGTGCGGGTGCCCTGGCATTGCTGGTGGCGGGCCGCTGGAACTGGCACGCCGCCTATCTGCTGTGCGCGCTGTTCGTGTTGCCGGCGGTGTTCGTGGGCTTCTGGCTCGGCGAGCCTGCGCGCCATCGCGAACCGGTGCCGGTCAAGGGAATGGGGGCGGCGCTCTCGTCGGTGGTCGGCCCGCTGATGGAATTCTTCCAGCGCAGCGGCACGTGGCTGGTGCTGCTGTTCGTGCTGATCCACAAGATCGGCGACACGCTGGCCAATCTCACTGTGCGGCTGTTGTTGAACGATCTGCATTTCAGCAACGAGGAGATCGCCACCTACGACGTGGGCTTCGGCTTCATCGCCTACCTGGTGGGCATCTTCATCGGCGGCATGCTGTACGTGCGCCTGGGCATGAAACGCGCGGTGCTGTTGAGCTTGGTGCTGATGGCGGTCTCCAATGTCTCCTTCGCCGTGCTCGCCCACATCGGCCACAGCGACGGGATGCTCGCGTTCACCATCGGCTTCGAGAATGTCGCCAGCGGGATCGGTGGCGTGGTGGTCGTGGCCTACCTTTCCGCGCTATGCAACCTGTCCTATACCGCGGCGCAGTATGCCCTGCTGTCGGCCGCTGCGTCGGTGGTGGGGCGGCTGGTGACCGGCACCACCGCGGGGGCGCTGATCGAAGGCATGGGTTACGTCAACTTCTACCTGATGACCACCCTCGTCGCCTTGCCCGGCGTGATCTTGTTCGCGTGGATGATGCGTCGGGGGCTGGTCGATCAGGCCATCGCGGAGGTCGACGTGCGCGCCACCGCCTGAACGGCCCGCGCGGCGAAAGCTTCAGTCGGCATAGTCGACCGTGTAGGGCGCGTGGTCGGAGAAGCGCTCGTCGCGATAGATCGAACACGCTTTCAGGCGATCGCGCATTGACGGCGTGACCACCTGGTAGTCGATCCGCCACCCCACGTTGTTCGCCCGCGCCTGGCCCCGGTTCGACCACCAGGTGTATTCGACCGCGTCGGGCTTGAGTGCGCGGAAGCTGTCGACCCAGCCGCGCTGGTGGAACAGCAGGTCCAGCCACGCGCGTTCCTCCGGCAGGCAGCCGGAGTTCTTCTGGTTGGAGCTCCAGTTCTTGATGTCGTTCTTCGTGTGCACGATGTTCCAGTCGCCACAGATCACGTAGTCGCGGCCGCTTTTCAGCCACGCGTCGAAGATCGGCGTGATCCATTCCATCGCCTTGAACTTGAACTGCTGGCGCTCGTCGCCGGACGAACCGGACGGAAAGTACAACGAGACCACGCTGAGGTTGCCGAAGCGGGCCTCGATGTAGCGGCCCTCGTTGTCGAACTCGTCCCAGCCCAGCTCGGTCAGCACCTGGTCGGGCTCGCGCCGGGCGTAGATCGCCACGCCGCTGTAGCCCTTCTTGCTGGTGGCGTCGCGGTAGAAGCAGTGATGGCCGTCGGGGCGGAACATCGCGTCCGTGAGCTGGTCTTCCTGGGCCTTGGTCTCCTGCAGGCAGACCACGTCCGCGTTCTGCGCGCGCAGCCACTCGAATACGCCCTTGCTGCCGGCCGAGCGGATGCCGTTGGCGTTGAGGCTGATGATGCGCATGGGTACTCCCGGTCGACAGATCGGGCGATCATAACAACCCCGGCCGGCGGCACCGGCGCGTGTACCATGCGCGCACCGCCGCCATGCCAGCGAGACCGACCGTGCACGACTACCAACGCGACTTCATCGAACTCACCCTGCGCCGGCAGGTGCTGCGCTTCGGCGAGTTCACGCTGAAGTCCGGCCGGCAGAGCCCGTACTTCTTCAACATGGGCCGGATCGATTCAGGCGCCGCGCTGGCGCGACTCGGCCGCGCGTACGCCGCCGCCCTGGTCGAGGCGGGGATCGAGGTCGACATGCTGTTCGGCCCGGCCTACAAGGGCATCGCGCTGGCCGCGGCCACCGCCATCGCGCTGGCCGAACAGCACGGGCGCGACCTGCCATGGGCCTACAACCGCAAGGAGGCCAAGGATCACGGCGAGGGCGGCAGCCTGGTCGGCGCGCCGCTGGCCGGGCGCGTGCTGATCGTCGACGACGTGATGACCGCCGGCACCGCGGTGCGCGAGTCGCTGGCGCTGATCCGCGACCACGGCGCCACGCCGGCCGGCGTGCTCATTGCGCTGGATCGCCAGGAGCGCGGCCAGGGCGAACGCTCCGCCGCGCAGGAAGTCGCCGCCGAGCACGGCATCCCGGTCATCGCCATCACCTGCCTGGACGACGTGCTGGAGTATGCCGGCGCGCAGCCGCAACTGGCTGCCGAACACGCGCGATTGCTGGACTACCGCGCCCGGTACGGCGTACCCCGCTGACCGGCGCGGCATGCGCCACCGGTTCATGCACCGGCCAATAGACTGCGGCCAACCCCATCACAGCAGCGCCGCGGGCAACCGGCCAGCATGGCGGAGCCAGCTATACTCGGGCCAACAGGAGAACCCATGCGCAAATCACTGCTCATTCTGGCTGCCGTAGCGATGGGCGCGAGCCTTGCCGCGTTCGCCCAGAACGCTGGCAGCGTGCGCTACAAGTGGTATGACAACCAGGGCCTGGTGCATTACAGCGACAGCCTCACCGCCGACGCGATGAAGTACGGCTACGACCTGGTCAACGATCGCGGCATGGTGGTGCGCCACGTGTCGCGCCAGCTCAACGCCGAGGAGCGCGCGGCGGCGGCCAAGCTGGCCGAGGCGGAGGCGGCCAAGCGGCGCGCCGCGCAGGAGCTGGCCACCGCCGAGGCACAGATGCTCGACGCCTACCCGGACGAGGAGTCGTACAAGATCTCGCTGCAGCAGACGCTGGACACGGTCGACCAGCAGATCCACACCACCCGGATCAACCTGCGCAGCCAGGAAAAGGCGCTGGCCGACCTGCTGGCGCGCGCCGCCGAAATCGAGAACGCCAAGAAGCCGGTGCCGAAGTTCCTCACCGACAGCGTCGCGGCCCAGCGCAACGTGGTCACCGGCTTGCGCGCCACCCTGCAACGCCAGCAGGCGCTGCGCGCCCAGACGGTGCAGGACCAGGTCAAGCAGCTGGCCCGCTACCGCGAGCTGAAGGCGGAGCAGGACAAGGCCTCGCAGTAGGCGCCACCGCGGCGCCGCGCCTTCAGAACGGCAGTTTCAGCGCAGGATCGACCGCCAGCATCTGCCGGCGGAACACCTGCTGGATGCGCTTGAGCGCCGCCTCGGTGTCGGCCTCGAAACGCAGCACCAGCACCGGCGTGGTGTTGGACGCGCGCACCAGTCCCCAGCCGTCCGGCCAGTCCACGCGCAGACCGTCGATACCGATCACCGAGGCGTCCTCGAAGCTGGCGCGCTCGCGCAGCCGGTCCATGAAACGGTAATGCTCGCCTTCGGCCAGCGGCACCTTCAGCTCGGGAGTGGAGACGCTCTTGGGCAGGGTGGCGAAGATTTCCTCCGGGCTGCGCCCGTGCAGGTCGCCGGCGAGGATCTCCAGCAGGCGAGCGGCGGCATAGATGCCGTCGTCGAAACCGTACCAGCGCTCCTTGAAGAAGAAGTGCCCGCTCATCTCGCCGGCCAGCTCGGCGCCGGTCTCGCGCATCTTGGCCTTGATCAGCGAATGCCCGGTGCGCCACATCAACGGACTGCCGCCGGCGTCCAGGATCTGCGCCTTCAGGTGGCTGGTGCACTTGACGTCGTAGATCACCGTGCCGCCGGGCTGGCGCGACAGCACGTCGCGCGCGAACAGCATCAGCAGGCGATCCGGATAGATGATCTCGCCGGCGCGGGAGACCACGCCCAGGCGATCGCCGTCGCCGTCGAAGGCGAGGCCGAGGTCCGCTCCGGTCTGGCGCACGGCGTGGATCAGGTCCTGCAGGTTGGCCGGATCGGACGGATCGGGATGGTGGTTCGGGAAGCTGCCGTCGACATCGCAGTACAGCGGGACCACCTCGCAGCCGACGCCTTCGAGCACCTGCGGCGCGATCGCGCCGGGAATGCCGTTGCCGCAATCGACCACCACCTTCAGCGGGCGCTCGGCGAGCACGTCGGAGACGATTTTCTCGATGTAGTCCGGGGCCACGTCGACCTGGCGCAGGCCGCCATGACCATCCTGGCTCAACGCGCCGCCGGCGATGCGCTGGTACAGGTCCTGGATCGCGCCCTCGGCCAGCGTCTCGCCGCCGATCACGATCTTGAAGCCGTTGTAGTCCGGCGGATTGTGGCTGCCGGTGACCGCCACGCCGCAGCCGGTGTTGAACCGGTACGCGGCGAAATACACCACCGGCGTGGGCACCGCGCCCAGGTCGATCACGTCGACGTCGGCCTCGCGCAGGCCGTCGGCCAGCGCGCCGGCCAGTTCGGGACCGGAAACCCGGCCATCGCGGCCGACCACGATCTCGCGCAGGCCGCGCTCGACCATCACCGCGCCGATCGCCCGGCCCAGCAGCCTGGCCACGTTGCGGTCCAGTGTCTTGCCGACCACGCCGCGCACGTCGTAGGCGCGGAAGATGCTCGGGTCCACCGGCACCGTGGCGGGTTCGGCCGGCGCGGCCGCGGGACGCGCAGTGGCCGGAGCAGGGGTCGACGGCGCGCGCGCGCGCGGGCGCGGCAGCGCGACCTCGGCCACCAGCGGCTCCTCTTCGGCCGGCGGCGCCGACGAAGCCTGGCGACGCCCGCGCAGCCACAGCAGATAGCCGGCTCCGCCCAGCCCCAACAGGCTCAGCAGCGCGCTCAACCACCACGAATGCGGCAGCACGATGAACGCATCGGGCAGCCCGGCGCCCACGCGGAACGCGGTGCCGGGCACGGCCACGCTGTTGTCGCCGGTCTGCGCCGAGGCACTGCCGTTGGAGAACAACTGCACGCTGCCCGGCTCGTCTCCCTGGCGCAGATCGAGCCGGCCGCCAGCCGGCGGGATCGCGTCGAAAGCCCGCTGGACCCCGGCAAACGGCAGTTCCACCCACACCCACGCCTGGGTCTGATCGGGCGCACCCAGCGGCACGACCATGCTCAGCCGGCGGTCGCCGTTGCCGTAGTAGACGCTCTGCACCGGCGGCGCGCCCTCCGCCGTCTGCGCGGCCATCAGCTGCGCCGCCTTGGCATAGCCGAACTCGCGGTAGTTGGCGCGCAGCACTTCCTTGAGGTCGCCGCTGTAGATGTCCAGCTGCTGCGCCTGCGGCAGGCGCAGGCGCAAGGTGGCGATCGACTGCGCCGGGTCGTTCAGCACCGTCGCCGGGTCGACCAGCGCCAGCGCCTTCTCCACCGCACCGCGCTGGCGTGCGACCTCGTCGGCAACCGCCTTGACCGCCTGCGCCTGAGCGGCATGGACCCGTTCGTCGGCGTGATGCTCGTCGGCGATCAGCCAGGTCTGCCAGGCACAGAACAGGCCCAGCAGCAGCAGCAAGGTGCCGCCGGCCAGCGGCAGCACGGCCGACCAGTCGACCTCAGGCCGGGCCAGCCGCCGCTTCGCGATTTTTGGTGCCATGCTCTGCCCCCACGGCTGAAACTGCGCGGTGGCGCGACCGCTCCGGGTCGCGCCGAGTTTCCGTGCCCATGCTATCGGATACCGGTGGAGCCGAAGCCTCCGGCGCCGCGTTCGCTGGGCGTGAATTCATTGACGATCTGCAGCCGCGCCTGCGCCACCGGCACCAGCAGCAACTGCGCGATGCGGTCGCCGACCGCGATGGTGTACGGAGCGTCGCCGCGGTTCCAGCACGAAATCATCAGCGGGCCCTGGTAGTCGGCGTCGATCACGCCGACCAGGTTGCCCATCACCAGGCCGTGCTTGTGGCCCAACCCGGAGCGCGGAACGATCAAGGCGCACCATTGCGGATCGCCGATGTGGATGGCGATGCCGCTGGGCACCAGCGCAACTGCGCCGGGTGCCAGGGTCAGCGGCTGCTCCAGTGCCGCACGCAGGTCCATGCCGGCGCTGCCAGGGGTGGCGGCATGCGGCAGCGGAATGCTGTCGCCCAGGCGCGGGTCGAGGATCTTCAATTCGACGTCGAGCGTCATCCGCGCGTCGCCCGGTAGCGTTCGGCCACTTGCGCGATGAGCTGGCGCGCCAGTTCGCTCTTGGCGGCGCGCGGCAAGGCCAGCTCGCCATCGGCCCAGTACAGCGTCAAAGCGTTCTCGGCGACCTCGAAACCGAGTCCGTCGCCCACCTGGTTCGCCGCGATCATGTCCAGCCCCTTGCTGCGCAATTTGCCGCGCGCGTAACTGGCCACATCATGCGTCTCCGCGGCGAATCCGACCAGGAACGGGTGCCCGCTCTGCGCGGCCAGGCTGGCCAGGATGTCGGGGTTCTCTTCCAGCTGCAGCGAGAGCGGCGCGCCCGCGCTCTTTTTCAGCTTCAGCGCCGAGACGCTGGCCGGCCGATAATCGCCCACCGCCGACGCGCCGATGTAGATGTCCGCAGCGCGACTGGCCTCGAGCACGGCGGCCTGCATTTGCGCGGCGCTGCGCACGTCGATGCGCCGCGCCACCCCGACGGGCGTGGCCAGGCTCACCGGGCCGGCCACCAGGCTCACCGTGGCGCCCGCCTCCGCCGCGGCCGCGGCCACCGCGAAACCCATCCGGCCGGAGCTGCGGTTGCCGATGAAGCGCACCGGGTCGATGTCCTCGTAGGTCGGACCGGCGCTGACCACCACCTGCAACCCGGCCAGCGCGCCGTTGCCGAACGAGGCGGCCAGCGCGTCGCGCAATTCGTGCGGCTCCAGCATGCGGCCGGAGCCCATGTCGCCGCAGGCCTGCTCGCCGGCCGCCGGCCCCAGCACCTGCACGCCACACTGGCGCAGCAGCACCAGGTTCGCCTGCACCGCCGGGTGCGCCCACATCTGCTGGTTCATCGCCGGCGCCAGGTACAGCGGTGCGGCGCTGGCCAGGCACAGCGTGCTGAGCAGGTCATCGGCATGGCCATGGGCGAGCCGGGCGATGGTGTCGGCGCTGGCCGGCGCCACCAGAATGCGCTCGGCCCAGCGCGCCAGCTCGATGTGACCCATCGCCGCCTCGGCGTGCGCATCCCACAGGCTGCTGCGCACCGGCTGGCCGGAGAGCGCCTGGAACGTGGCCGCGCCGACGAAATGCTCGGCCCCTGCGGTCATCACCACACGCACCTCGGCGCCCTGCTCGCGCAGGCGGCGGACCAGTTCGCAACTCTTGTAGGCGGCGATGCCGCCGGTCACTCCCAGCAGGATGCGGCGTTGGGCGAGGCTCATGTAAGGCGGGCCTGACAGTCGGGCAGACGCTTAGCTTACCGGATTCAATCCGCACCACTGCTGCCTGCCGGCGACCCCCTTCGCCAAGCTGGCACGCATGAGCATCCGCGACTGGCCCGAAGGCGAACGACCCCGCGAAAAACTGCTGGCCCGCGGGAGCGCCGCGCTGTCCGACGCGGAGCTGCTGGCCGTGCTGCTGGGCAGCGGCAGCCGCGGCAAGGACGCCATCGCGCTGGGCCGCGAACTGCTCGCCAACGCGGGCGGCGTGGCTGCCTTGCTGGGCCGGCCGGAGCAGCAGATCCGCGCCGGCGGGCTGGGTCCGGCCAAGCGCGCGCGGATCGCCGCAGCGCTGGAACTGGCGCGGCGCAGCCTGGCCGAGCAGCTGCAGGAGCGGCCCAGCCTGGGCAACCCGCGCGACAGCGGCGACTACCTGCGGGCCCGCCTGCGCCACCTGCCCTACGAAGTGTTCGGCTGCCTGTACCTGGACAACCGCCATCGCGTGCTGGCCTTCGAGGAGCTGTTCCGCGGCACCGTCGACGGCGCCAGCGTGCACCCGCGTGAAGTGGTGCGCGCATGTCTGCATCACAACGCCTGCGCGGTGATCTTCGCCCACAACCACCCCTCCGGCGTGGCCGAACCCAGTGCCGCCGACCGCGCGATCACCCACGAACTGCGTGATGCCCTGCACCTGGTCGGCGTGCGCGTGCTCGACCACCTGGTGATCGGCCACGGCGAGCCGGTGTCGATGGCCGCCCGCGGCCTGCTCTGAACGCGGCCGTACCGGGCCGCCGCTGCGGCGCGCATCTCCCCACCTTCGCCCGACAAGCCGGCTCTGCCGCGCTGCGGCACACCGTGCGCCAACCTGTTCGCGCGCACAGAAGCGGCCGCCAAGTGGTCGAAACTTATGCACAAAATGCAACGACAACCGGTTGCCGTCGCAATCGCCAGTCTTGCGCAAAGTTGCTGCTTCAACATAATGATTTTGCTTGATAATTTCTTGCGACTTGACAAAGACCAGCCAGCCGCTGCCTCGGCGCGTTCCCCGCCGGCGAATTTCCCCACAGAGTTATCCACAGGACGCCTCGACGCGGTGCAACACGAGACCACCCCGCGTCCGGCACGGCCTTCGCCGCCGGCGCGCGCGCGCCGGTCTGTTAGAATTGCCGGTTCCATCACGAAACCGATCCCACCCGTGAAAGCACAGCTGCGCAACCTGGTGTTGCAGGCCATCCACGCCCTGCAGCACGACGCGACCCTGCCGGCCGAGCTGGCCATCCCCGACTTCGTGATCGAGCGCGCGCGCAGCCGCGAGCATGGCGATTTCGCCTGCAACGCGGCGATGCTGCTGGCCAAGCATGTCCTGAGCCCTGTCGAAGGGGCGGCGCGAGCCAAGCCACGCGAGCTGGCCGAAAAACTGGTCGCCGCACTGCCGGCCAACCCGCTGGTGGAAAAAGTCGAGATCGCCGGCCCCGGCTTCATCAACTTCTTCCTCGCCGCCGGCGCCTATCACGCCGAAGTGCGCCGGATCATGGCCGAGGGCAACGCCTACGGCCGCAATGCCAGCGGCGGCGGCAGGACCGTCGGCGTGGAATTCGTCTCGGCCAACCCGACCGGCCCGCTGCACGTGGGCCACGGCCGCGCCGCGGCGATCGGCGACTGCCTGAGCCGCCTGCTCGATGCCAGCGGCTGGAACGTCAAACGCGAGTACTACTACAACGATGCCGGCGTGCAGATCGCCAACCTGGCCGTGTCGGTGCAGGCGCGCGCGCGCGGCATCACGCCCGAAGACAGCAGCTGGCCCGACAACGGCTACCGCGGCGACTACATCGCCGACGTGGCGCGCGCCTACCTCGATCGCGAATCGGTGGTGGCCGACGGCGAGACGGTCGTCGCGGCCGGCGACGTCGACGACCTCGACGCGATCCGCCGCTTCGCCGTAGCCAGCCTGCGCCGCGAGCAGGACCTGGACCTGCAGGCATTCGGCGTCGGCTTCGACACCTATTTCCTGGAGTCCTCGCTGTACAGCGACGGCAAGGTCGAGGAAACCGTGCGCGAGCTGATCGCCCACGGTCACACCTACGAGGAAGGCGGCGCGCTGTGGCTGCGCACCACCGCGTTCGGTGACGACAAGGACCGCGTGATGCGCAAGTCCGACGGCACCTACACCTACTTCCTGCCCGACGTGGCCTACCACCTGAGCAAGTGGCAGCGCGGCTACCAGCGCGCGATCACCGAGCTGGGCTCGGACCACCACGGTTCGCTGGCGCGGGTGAAGGCCGGCCTGCAGGCGCTCGATTGCGGCATCCCCAAGGGCTGGCCGGAATACGTGCTGCACCAGATGGTCACCGTGATGAAGGGCGGCGAGGAGGTGAAGATCTCCAAGCGCGCCGGCAGCTACGTCACCTTGCGCGACCTGATCGACGAAGTCGGCAAGGACGCCACGCGCTACTTCCTGATCGCGCGCAAGAGCGATTCGCAGCTGGTGTTCGACGTCGACCTGGCCCGCTCGCAGTCCAACGACAACCCGGTCTACTACATCCAGTACGCGCATGCCCGCGTCTGCAGCGTGCTGCGCCAGGCGCCGGAGAAAGGCTTTGCCTTCGACCTCGCCGACGGCCTTGCGCACCTGGACCGGCTGGACAACGAGCACGAGCAGATCCTGCTCACCGAGCTGTCGAAATACCCCGAACAGGTCGAAGCGGCGACGGCCAACCTGGAGCCGCACCTGATCGCCGGCTGGCTGCGCGAACTGGCCAACGCGTTCCACACCTACTACAACTCGCACCAGTTCCTGGTCGAGGATGCGAGCCTGCGCAACGCGCGGCTGGCGCTGGTGGTCGCCACGCGCCAGGTACTTAAGAACGGACTGGATTTGCTGGGCCTCAGCGCCCCGGAGAAGATGTAATGGCAGCACGCAAGGGCAGGGGCCGGCAGGCCGTACGCAACGGCCGCAACGGATTCCCGGGCTGGGGTTACGCGGTGATCGGCGTCCTCGCCGGCGCGATCCTGATGGCGATCGTGATGCGCGGCAGCCTGTTCACCAACCTGCGCACGCCGACCGGACCGCAGGCCAACCCGCAGGCCACCGCCCAGCGCGGCAGCGAGCCGGGCGTGCTGGAACCGGCCCCCGGCGAAAGCACGCCGAAGAAGCCGCAGTACGACTTCTACTCGGTGCTGTCGGAGAAGGAAGTGCGCATCCCCGACGCCGAGATCAGCGCGCAGGCCAAGGCCGAGCAGCAGGCCGCCACGCCGGCACCGGCGACGACGCCCGCCAGCACACCCGGCGTGGCCGTGCAGAACGTCACCGCCGCGCCGGCCGAGGCGGTGGAGCCGGCCAGCGGCGGCAACGGCTACCTGCTGCAGGTGGGCGCGTTCCCCGACCCCGCCACCGCCGAGGCACAAAAGGCCAAGCTGGCCCTGCAGGGCTTCGTCGCCAACGTGCAGACGGTGAACGTCGGCGGGCAGACCTACCACCGCGTACGGCTGGGGCCGTTCCGCTCGGCCACCGAGCTGGAATCGACCAAGCAGAAACTCGCCGCCGCCGGCATCCCGGCGATCGCCCTGAAAGAAGGCAAGTAATCGCATGAACGGCAAGATCGCCTGGATCACCGGTGCCACCGCCGGTTTCGGTGCCGCCACCGTCGAGCGCTTCGTCGCCGGCGGTTGGCGGGTGATCGCCAGCGGCCGCCGGGCCGAACGATTGCAGCAGCTGGTGGACCGCCACGGCGCCGAGCGCGTGCATGCGGCCGCCTTCGACATGCGTGACGAAGCGGCCATGCGCGCCGCCCACGCCGCCCTGCCGCCGTCGTTCGCCGGCATCGACCTGCTGGTCAACAACGCCGGCCTGGCGCTGGGCACCGCACCCGCGCAGCAAGCCGACCTGGCGCAATGGAAGCAGATGATCGACACCAACGTCACCGCGCTGGCCACGATCACGCACCTGCTGCTGCCGCAGCTGATCGAACGCCGCGGCGCCATCGTCAACATCAGCTCGATCTCCGGCAGCTACGCCTACCGCGGCGGCAACGTGTACGGCGCCAGCAAGGCCTTCGTCACCCAGTTCTCGCAGAACCTGCGCACCGACCTGCACGGCAGCGGCGTGCGCGTGACCTCGATCGAACCGGGCATGGCCGAGACCGAATTCACCCTGGTGCGCACCGGCGGCGACCAGGCCGCCTCCGACCAGCTCTACGCCGGCGCCCACCCGATCACCGCGACCGACATCGCCGACACCATCTGGTGGATCGCCAACCTGCCGCCGCACCTCAACATCAACCGCATCGAGCTGATGCCGGTCAGCCAGTCGGCAGCCGGGCTGCAGGTGGCGCGCGACAGCTGAGGCTGAACCCGCTCAGCCCGCCTCGCCGCGATGCACGTCGTGCGTCACGAACGGATGTCCGGGGTCGGGGGCGGCAAGCCACTGCGGGTGCGCCAGGGTGTGGCGCATGTCGTCCAGGCCGCCCTGCCAGTGGCTGCGCATGCTGGTGGCGCTGAATTCGTAGTCCTTGAAGTGGCCTTCGTGGGGCCGGTCCTGGTAGATCAGGTGGATCACGTTGGTCAACGCCTCCGCCGCGCGTGCCTCGGCATGGCGGTACGCCGGGTCGCCGCGCCGCTCGGCCGGCACCAGCGCCATCACGTCGTGCAGCAGGCGGCGCTGCTCCTGCATGCGGCGCATGAACTCGGTGACCAGCCGGGTGCGGCTGGAGTACTGGATCTCCTTGCTGCGCTCGGCCACGTCGGCAAGATCGCGCGGCAGCGTGCCGCGGGCGCTCCACAGGTCGACCTGGAACACCAGCGTGTCGCAACCGGGGCGTTCGCTGAGCACCTCGTACAGCGGCGTGTTGGAGACCATGCCGCCGTCCCAGTAGAACTCGCCGTCGATCTCCACCGCGGGAAAGCCCGGCGGCAACGCGCCGGAGGCCATGAAGTGCTCGGGCCGCAGGCGCTCGCGGCGATTGTCGAAATAGGCGAAGTTGCCGCTGCGCACGTTCACCGCGCCGACCGCCACGCGCATCGTGCGCGCATCGTTGAGGCGGTCGAAATCGACCAACCGCTCCAGCGTGGCGCGCAGCGGCTTCGTGTCGTACCAGCTCACGCTGCCCGGCGTGGCGTGCCCGCCCAGGAACGGCGGCGGCTGGCGCGGGTGGAAGAAGCCGGCCTGGCCCTCGGTCATCGCGCGCCAGGCGGCCAGGCCGCTCATGCCGTTGAGCCATGCCGTCGGCCACGCCACCGCATCGAACCACGGCAGCGCCGGCACGTCCGGCCACAGCGGCGAGCGGCAGATCGCCTCCCAGAATTCGCGCAGCCGTTCCACCCGCCGCTCGGGCGCGTTGCCGGCGATGATCGCCGCGTTCAACGCGCCGATCGAGATGCCGGCCAGCCGGTTCGGCTGCAGGCCGGCCTCGTCCAGCGCCTCGAACACGCCGGCCTGGTAGGCGCCGAGCGCGCCACCGCCCTGCAGCACCAGCGCGACGGTGCGGTAGTCACGCGCGACCGCCGCGGCCAGCGATTCCGGTGGCGCGGGTTTCGTCACTGCATGAACCAGCCGTGGCTGACCACGATCGACTGGCCGGTCAGCGCGGCGGAGGGGAAGGTGGCCAGGTACAGCGCGGTCTGCGCGATGTCCTCCACCGTGGTGAAGGTCGCGTCGACGGTGTCCTTCAGCATCACGTTCCTGATCACCTCGTCTTCCGTGATGCCGAGCTCCCTGGCCTGCTCGGGGATCTGCTTCTCGACCAGCGGCGTACGCACGAAGCCCGGGCAGATCACGTGCGAGCGCACGTTGTGCGGCGCACCCTCTTTCGCCAGCGTGCGGGCCAGCCCGAGCAGGCCGTGCTTGGCGGTGACGTAGGGCGCCTTCAGCTTCGAGGCTTCGTGCGAGTGCACCGAGCCCATGTAGATCACGATGCCGCCGCGGTCGCCCTGGTACATGTGCTTGAGCGCGGCCTTGGTGGTGAGGAAGCCGCCGTCGAGATGGATCGCCAGCATCTTCTTCCAGTCGGCGAAGGCGAACTGGTCGATCGGATTGATGATCTGCACGCCGGCGTTGGAGATCAGGATGTCCAGATGGCCAAATGCCGCCACCACCTTGTCGGTGCCGGCGTTGACCGCCTCCTCGCTGGTGACGTCCATCGCCACGCCGAGCGCCTTGCCGCCGGCGGCGTTGATCTCCGCCGCCACCGCATCGGCAGCTTGCTGGTTGATGTCGGCGATCGCCACGCTGGCGCCGTTCTTCGCGTACAGCTCGGCGATCGCCTTGCCGAGGCCGCTGGCCGCGCCCGTGATCAGGGCGACCTTGCCGTTGAGACTGCTCATGCGTTGCTCCTGTGCGACTGGAACTGGATGGAACGGGTCATGCTGGAGCCCGCTTGCGGGCGGTGCTCTCGGCGCCGGTATTCGGAATTTGCGAGAGCATCGCCCGCGAGCGGGCTCCTGCGATCAGTGGGTGTCTTCGGCGAGGTAGGTGTAGGCGGTGAGGCCGGCATCAAGCGCATCGTACAGGCGCGCCGCCTCGTCGCCGGCGACGCCCGCGTCGGCAATGCGCGCGCGGTAGCTGGCGCGCAAGGCCTCCAGGTCGTAGCCGACGTAGTCGAGCATCAGGTCGGTGGTGTCGCCGCGACGCTTGTTGGCGAACACGTAGCCGTCGCCCTCGACGCGCACGTTGACCGCGTCGGTGTCGCCGAACAGGTTGTGGATGTCGCCCAGGGTCTCCTGGTAGGCGCCGACCATGAAGATGCCCAGCCGATAGCTCTCGCCGTCCTTCAGCGCATGCAGCGGCAGGCTGACGTCGACGCCGTCGGCCTCCACGTAGTGGTCGATGCGGCCGTCCGAATCGCAGGTGAGGTCGACGATCACGCCGCGCCGGGTCGGCTCCTCGTCGAGCCGCGCGATCGGCATGATCGGGAACACCTGGTCGATCGCCCACACGTCGGGGATCGATTCGAATACCGAGAAGTTGGTGAAGTACTTGTCCACCAGCTTCTCGTCCAGCTCGTCCAGCACCTGTCGGTGCGCGCGCTCGGCCGGCAGCAGGCGCCCGCGCACGGCATTGGCGATGGCGTAGAACATCTCGTCCAGTCGCGCGCGGTCGGCCAGCGACAGCTGGCCCAGCGCGTACAGCGATTGCCCTTCGGCCAGGTGATGCTGGGCCTCGTGGAACAGCTCCAGCGGCGGGCGCTCGTCCAGCGCCGCGTGGACCTCGCGCAGGTGGCGCAGCACCACCGGCTCGTCCCCGCGCGGCGACGGCATGCTGCCGGCCGGCACCTGCTCGACCTCGGTCACGTTGACCACCATCACCGCGTGGTGCGCGGTCATCGCCCGGCCTGCCTCGGTGAGGATGTGCGGCGCGGCCAGGCCCTCGGCGCTCACCGCCTCGGCCAGCGACTGCACGATGGTGGCGGCGTACTGTTCCAGCGAGTAGTTGATCGAGTTGTGGCTGCGCGAGCGGGTGCCTTCGTAATCCACACCCAGGCCGCCGCCGACGTCGACGATCTCCAGCGGCACGCCCATGTGCGAGAGTTCGACGAAGTAGCGGGTGGCCTCGCGCATGCCGTTGGCGATGTCGCGCACGTTGGAGATCTGCGAGCCCATGTGGAAGTGCTGCAGCTTCAGCGTGTGCTTCAGGCCTGCCGCATCGAGCCGCTCGATCAGCCGCAGCACCTGCTGCGGCGACAGTCCGAACTTGCCCTTGTCGCCGCCGGTGTTCTGCCACTTGCCGGCGCCGATCGAGGCCAGTCGCACGCGCACGCCGAGCAGCGGCTCCACGCCCAGCGCCTTCGCCTCGCTGAACACGTGGTCGAGTTCGGACAGCTTCTCGATCACGATGTGCACGCGCAGGCCGAGCTTCTTGCCGATCAGCGCCAGGCGGATGTACTCGCGGTCCTTGTAGCCGTTGCAGATCACGATGGAACCGGGCCGCGCCATCGCCAGCACCGCCATCAGCTCGGGCTTGGAGCCCGCTTCCAGGCCGAAGCCCTGGGTGCCGGCGGCGACCAGCTCGCCCGCCACGCTGCGCTGCTGGTTGACCTTGATCGGATAGATCGCGGTGTAGCCTCCGGCGTAGTCGTGCTCGGCGATGGCGCGGGCGAAGGCGCCCTGCAGCTGCGCGAGACGGTCGGCGAGGATGTCCGGGAAACGCACCAGCAGCGGCAATCGCAGGCCCTCGGCGCAGGCGCGGTCGACGATCGCCGGCAGCGCCAGCGCCGGGCCCTCGGCGCCGCGCGGGTGCATCAGCAGGTTGCCGGCGGCATCGATGTCGGCGTAGCCGTCGCTCCAGTAGGGCACGGCATAGGTGTGGCGGGCAGTGGCAATGGTCCAGGGCTTCGACATGGGGCCTCCCTCGGGAAACGTAGCAGGGGATGTCGCAGCGGCGAGCCTTGACGAGGTTGCTCGATGGAGCGGAAAGCCGGCCGGCCGGAAGCCTCGCACGCCGCGGGGCCGGATGGGCTTGCCCGGCCTTCGTCACGCCCTCGCGACGGCTGGCCGGGCCACCATTGTAATGGCCGCGCGCCGCCCTGCACGGCGGCCGCGGCCGGGACGTCAGCCGCCGTTGCCGCTACAATTGGCCTTCTTTGCCCACGCTTCGCGGAAACATCCCCATGTCGCAGCCCGCTCCCCTCACCGAAGCCCACTGGTTCACCGAGGCGCACCAGGCGTCCGGTTCGTCCATCGGCTTTCGCACCGAGCAACTGCTGCACGCGGAGAAGACCCCATTCCAGTCCATCGAGATCCACAAGACCACCGACTGGGGCAACCTGATGGTGATCGATGGCTGCGTGATGCTGACCAGCCGCGACAACTTCTTCTACCACGAGATGATGACCCACCCGGCGCTGTTCACCCACGCGCGCGCCAAGCGCGTGGTGATCATCGGCGGCGGCGATTGCGGCACGCTGCGCGAAGTGCTGCGCCACGAGGAAGTCGAGCACGCCGTGCAGGTGGAGATCGACGAGCGCGTGACGCGCCTGGCCGAACAGTATTTCCCCGAGCTGTGCGAGGCCAACGCCGATCCGCGCGCCGAGCTGCTGTTCATCGACGGCATCAAGTACATGGCCGAGTGCGAGCCGGAGTCGGTGGATCTGGTCATCGTCGACTCGACCGACCCGGTGGGCCCGGCGGAAGGCCTGTTCAACGCCGCGTTCTACGCCAGCTGCTACAAGGCGCTGCGCCACGGCGGCCTGCTGGTGCAGCAGAGCGAATCGCCGCTGGCCCACCTGGACCTGATCCGCTCGATGCGTTCGGCGATGCGCACCACCGGCTTCGCCGCGGTGAAGACGCTGCCGTTCCCGCAACCGTGCTACCCCACCGGCTGGTGGAGCTGCACCATGGCGCGCAAGGGCGGCGACCTCTCCGGCTTCCGCGAACGCGGCGCTTCAGCCAAGAAATTTCCCACCCGCTACTACAACGCCGAAATCCACAAGGCCGCCCTGGCCCAGCCGGAATTCATGCGCGAGGCGCTGGGGGACTGAAAGCCGGGAATGGGGAATAGGGAATGGGGAATAGTAAAGAGCCGCCCGTCGTTGCTCTTCCATTCCCTATTCCCTATTCCCCATTCCCCATTCCCTATTCCCTGCAACTAAAACATCTTCGACCGCACCTTCGGCAGCAGCACCAGCAGCAAGGTGGCGAGCGGGCCGAGCAGCAGCGAGAGCAGGAACCACAGCAGCCCGCTGCGGTTCTTGCCCTGCGCCAGCGCCGCGTTGATCAAGGCCAGCGTGCCCCAGCCGACAAACCATGGGGCGCCATCGGTCCACAACGAAAAATGATTCACGACACTCTCCCGAGCGATGGGTGGCGTCGTCCTGCGCCCGAACAGGCATCCTAACAAGCCTGGCCGCCCCGCCGACCGGCGGGCGGCGCGTCGATCAGGCGAGCTTAATCTGCACTCGCTATGCTGGCGCCTTTGCCGCCGAGGGAAGTTCACGATGCCTGGAATGCGCTGCGTTGCCGTGAGTTGCGTGTGGCTGCTGTTCGCCGCGCCGGTGCTGGCGGCCAAGGCGCCGCCCGCCGCGAAACCCGCGGCGACGACGTCCAGGGCGGCGCAGGCGCGCGACCAGGCGCAGCTGGCCTTCCAGCGCGACCTGGTCAGCGTGCTGGCGCCGCGCGCCGATGCGATGCCGCTGCTCGGTGCCGCGCTGCTGGCGCGGCCATTGTTCAACCAGCCGCCCGGCAACAGCTTCCACGCCCTGATCGAGCGTGCGGCCGCCGCCGATGGCGCGGGCCCGGCGGTGAACTGGGCGCGGCTGGCCGATTGCGAGGCCAAGGCCGGCAACTGCCCCAACGCTGCCGCGCTGGATGCCTTGCTCACGCAGGCGCCGGACAACGCCGCCGTGTGGCTGGTCAAGCTGGGCGCCGACGCGCGCGACCACAAACAGGACGACGCCCGCGAAGACCTGCGTCGCGCCGCCGCCGCCAAGCTGTACGACGACTACGCCGGGATCAGTCTGCAGGCGTTGGCCGATTCGGTCGGCGTGCTGCCGCCGCCGGCCGCCGCGCTGGACCCGAACCACGCCGCCGGCGCGGTCGGCATGCAGACCGTGCTGATCTTCGGCCTCGCCAGCGCCCAACCGCAGCCGAGCCTGCAGCTGGTGGCCAAGTTGTGCGAGAACGCCGGCGAGGATGCCTCGATCAAGGCCGATTGCCTCAACCTGGCCAAGCTGCTGCAGTGGGGCTCCAGCCCCCTGGCCCGCTCACTCGGCCTGCACCTGGCCGAGGTGCTGGCCGATGACCCGGCCGCGGCCCAGGCCGCCAAAGACGCCCGCCGCCGCCTGGTCTGGCAGGTGCGCAGCTTCAACCAGCTGCTGGCCAAAGTGCAGGACGACACCCCCCTCGCCCGCCACCTGCTGTCGCTGGCCCGCAACGGCGGCACCGAGATGAGCCTGCAGGCGGCCGCCCTGCGCGATGCGGGCATTGCGCTCGATCCGCCTGCGGCGGATCGAGAACCGGGAATAGGGAATAGGGAATAGCCACAGCCGAAGCGACAAGCACCAGCCCGGTCGCAAGCCGCTCTTCCGATTCCCTATTCCCCATTCCCTATTCCCCGCCTGTTCCCCTTTGCCGCCCCGCCCGTTAGGCTGGACCCACCTTCCGTGGCAGGGGCGATCCGATGCTTACGACGCTGGTGGCGAGCAGCAAGGGCGGGTGCGGCAAGAGCACGCTGGTGACGCAACTGGCGTCGCACTGGGCCCAGGCAGGGCAGCACAGCGCCATCGTCGACGCCGACCGGCAAGGTTCCAGCTTCCGCTGGGCCGCGCGCCGGCCGGAGAACGTCCCCGGCGTGCTGGCGCTCGAAGGCGGCCGCCGCTCGCTGGCGAAACTGCCGTCGGACACCGCGCAACTGCTCATCGATACCCCCGCCGGCGCGCGCGAGCGCGAGCTGGAACCCTATCTCGACCAGGCCGACGTGCTGCTGGTGCCGGTGCTGCCCTCCTCGTTCGACCTCGACGCCACGCTGGCCTTCACCGAGGAGCTGCGCGCGATCAACCGCATCCACCGCGGCAAGCTGCCGGTGGGGCTGGTGGCCAACCGGCTCAAGCCGTGGACGCACGCCAGCCAGGATGCGCTGACCCAGCTCGCCGAGCAGTCGCCGTTCCCGATCGTGGCGCAGTTGCGCGACAGCCAGGCCTACGTGCTGCTGGCCGCGCTGGGCAAGGGCATCTTCGACTACCACAGCGAGCAGGTGCGCAGCCACCAGGAGGACTGGAAACCCCTGCTGCGCTGGATCAAGCGCCAGTCCTGACAGCGGCCCACGCCTCTTCCCTTTTCGCCGGAGCCTCCCATGCACGAACTGATCCTGCTGCGCCATGCCGAAGCAGTGCCCATAGCCGACGGCGGCGACGACCGCGAACGCGCACTGAGCACGCGCGGCGAACAGGAGGCGCAGGCCGCCGGCCTGTGGCTCGCCGCGCACGGGCTGCAACCGCAGCGGGTGCTGTGTTCGCCGACCCGACGCACCAGCGAGACCACCCGGCTGGCACTGGCCGCGCTCGGCACCGCGCCGGCGCCGCGGATCGCCGAGGAAATCCACGAGGCCACGCCGGGCGAGCTGTTGCTGCTGCTCGACCAGCACACCGACGCCGACACCGTGATGCTGGTCGGCCACAACCCCGGCGTCGAACGGCTGGTCGCCCTGCTGGTGGAAGGCCGCTCCGACGAATTCCGCGGCATGCCGCCCGGCGCGCTGGCGGTACTGCATCTCGATGGGCCGCTGGAGCCCGGCCAGGCGCGACTGGACGCCTTCTGGTCGCCCTAGGTTGCTTCGATCAAGCCTTTTTGCTCGTCATCCCGGCGAATGCCGGATGACGGATGACGGCTTGCTCGCACCTTCGCTGGCGCCCCACGCGCCGCGCATCGTCACGGGACGGTGGCACACAACCGTTATCATGCGGCGATGTTCCGCGACCTTCGCCGCCTCGCCCTGCCGCTGCTCCTGCTGGCCACCGTGCTGCAGGGCTGCACGCTGTCCAAGGCGCAGATCCGCCGCGCCGACGCGGTGGTGGCGGCCACCGTCGACCGCCAGCAAACCTGCCACCAGGCCGACCACTGCGCGCAGCCATCGCCGCTGCTGCAGGCCGCCGACCAGGCGCTGGCCGAATCCACCGCCGGGCACCCGGTGCACGTGGTCACCCTGCTCGGCGACAGCGAGCCGGCGCTGGCCGCGCGGATCAACCTGATCCGCGCCGCACGGCGCTCGATCGACGTGCAGACCTACATCTGGAGCCAGGACGACGTCGGCCAGCTGGTGCTGGACGAACTGGTGCGCGCCGCGCGCCGCGGCGTGCAGGTGCGCATCCTGGCCGACCAGCTGTTCTCCTTCAACGACCCCGACCTGCTCGACGCGCTGGCTCGCGCCAGCGCCAACCTCGAGGTTCGGCTGTACAACCCGACCTTCCACAAGGCGCGCACGCCGCCGCTGGATTTCGCCGCCGGCGTGCTGTGCTGCTTCATGCAGTTCAACCAGCGCATGCACAACAAGCTGCTGCTGGTGGACGACGCCATCGGCATCACCGGCGGGCGCAACTACCAGGACCGCTACTTCAACTGGGACGATACCTTCAACTACGTCGACCGCGACGTGATGGTCGGCGGTCCCGCCGCCACCGCGATGGCCAGCAGCTTCGAGCTGTTCTGGCGGCACAAGCGCGCGGTGCCGCTGACCCACCTGCGCGACGTCAACCAGCGCATCGTCGCCGACCGCGCCGCGCCGAGCTGGCCCCAGCCGCATTATCGAAAACCCCAGCGGGTCGCCCAGCTGCTGCAGGCCGCCGAGGACCCGGCCTGGCTGCGGGCGTGGCTGGTGGAACCGTCGCTGCGGGTCGGCAACGTCGAGTACTTCAGCGACCTGCCGGCAAAAACCGACGACCCCGGCGGCAAGCGCACCGCGGCGTTCACCCGCCACATCACGCAGATGATCGGCCAGGCCCGCCACGAGGTACTGCTGCAGACGCCGTACCTGGTGATGAGCCGGCGCGCCCAGGGCATCTTCCGCCGCCTGCACCGGCGCGCCGACCCGCCGCGGGTGATCGTGTCGACCAACTCGCTGGCCTCCACCGACGCGTTCGCCGTCTACGCGATGTCGTACAAGCACCGCAAGCGCTACCTGAAGAAGTTCGGCTTCGAAATCCACGAGCTGAAGCCGCACGCGCCCGGCCCCGCGGTGGACTACGAACTGGCCAACCTGGACGCCGACACCGCGCAGGTGCCGGCCGCCACCGCCACCCCCGCCAGGGCCTCGCGCACGCGCTTCCACCTGCTCGGCAGCGGCAGCGGCAACCGCCCGGCGCCGCTGCGCAGCGAGGGCCGGCGCTCCGGCCTGCACGCCAAGTCGATCGTGATCGACGACGACTTCAGCATGGTCGGCTCGCACAACTTCGACCCGCGCTCGGACCACTACAACACCGAGGCCGGCGTGATCGTCTACGACCACGCCTTCGCCGACGAACTGCGCCAGGCCATCCTGCGCGACACCGAGCCGCAGAACGCCTGGGTGATCGCGCCGCGCCGTCCGGTGGTGCCGGTGCTCACCGACATCAACCAGGCCATCGGCACGGTCTCCGAGAGCCTGCCGTTCTTCGACCTGTGGCCGTTCCGCTACGCCACCAGCTTCGACCTCAAGCCCGGCTGCCCGCCGCTGCGCGCCAGCGACCCGCGCTTCTACGCATGCTACCAACCGGTCGGCGACTTCCCCGACGTCAACCTGTCGCCGAAGTGGGTCATCACCCGCCTGATCACCGCCTTCGGCAGCAGCGCCAAGGGCATCCTGTAGCGCGCTGACCTCGCCTGCACGTGCGGCGTCGTTCAATGGGGTTCGAGTCACGTCAGGAGACACGCAACCATGAGCCATGCATTCAAGGTCGGCGACCACGTACGCTGGAACTCCGAGGCCGGCCACGTCAGCGGCAAGATCGTCAAGGTGCACACCCGCGACACCGACTACAAGGGCCACACCCGCCACTGCAGCGAGGACGATCCGCAGTACGAGATCAAGAGCGACAAGACCGACCACGTCGCCATGCACAAGGGCGCGGCGCTGCACAAGATCGACTGAGCGATGCCCGCCACCCCCGCCACGATCTGGACCATCGGCCACTCCACCCGTCCGCTGGAGGAGTTCCTCGGCCTGCTCGACGAATACCGCATCCAGGCCATCGCCGACGTGCGCCGCTTCCCCGGCTCGCGCCGCCACCCGCACTTCGCCAGCGAGGCGCTCGCCGCGTCGCTGCCCGCCCACGGCATTGCCTATCAGTGGATTCCCAGACTCGGCGGTCGCCGCAAGGTGCAGCCGGACTCGCCCAACACCGCCTGGCGCAACGCCTCCTTCCAGGGCTACGCCGACTACACCGCCACCGCGGAATTCGCCGACGGCCTCGCCGAACTGCTGCAACTCGCCGCCCGCCAGCGCACCGCCATGATGTGCGCCGAAGTGGTCTGGTGGCGTTGCCACCGCTCCATCGTCTCCGACGTGCTCAAGCTGCGCGGCATCGAAGTCATCCACATCCTCGACGCCACCCACACGACGGTGCACCCGTACACCTCGGCGGCGCGCGTGGTGGATGGGCGATTGAGTTATGCGGCGGCGCAGGGGCAATTGCTGTAGCGCGCGCCAGCCCCATCCGACGGCTTCCGCCTGCCCGCCACGCCGACACCACGCTCCCCTACCTCCGTCATGCCTGCGAAGGCAGGCGTCGCACTTCGACTCCTCCTCGCACAGCCGTCATGCCTGCGAAAGCAGGCGAGAGCTTTCGTCTGCCTTCGGCAGCCGAGTTACTTTCTCTTTGCGTGGCCAAAGAGAAAGATAACCAAAGAGAAAGGCCACCCCGCTTCCGCGCTTTCCGGGCTTCCTGCCCGGAAAGTCCGCGAGCCGGGGCCGGGCTTTTCGACAGCACATCCATGTGCTGGCGAAAAGGCATCGGCATCCATGCCGATGCCCGCTGCGCGGCCTGTCGACCCCGACTCGCCGCTGCAGAGGGGCCCCGGTACAGCAGCGCGCCATCCTGGCCCGCACTTTTCAGAAAAACCACGGCAAGAGCAGGAGCAGGAGCGGAAGCAGCGCGCCTTGCGGCGCGCTTGTGGGCGGGTGTCGTATCCTCGCGGGATGGAGGGGAATCGCCATGCCGCTTAGCTGGAACGAAATCAGAGACCGTGCTTTGCGCAACACAGAGGGAACTCAATGATGAGTGCACTGATGCTGCCGCTGTTACCGCTGCTGGCGTCCTTGTTGCCGATGGCGCTTGTTCTGGCAGTCCTGCTTCTGGCTCGCCATCGCGATAGGCGCCAAGGACGACGTTCCCCGCTATCGGACAAATTGTGGAACGGGCCGGGGCAGCAGCTGCGGCGCGAGCTTGCCAAGTCGGATGAAAGCCTGGATACCGTTCTGCTCATCTCGGTGTTCAGCGGACCGCTGCTGCTTGCGACATGGGCACTGTCCAGAATGGATTGGTCCACGTTCCGTTTTGGCATCGCCGAATGCGTGTACGCCAGCGCGTTCGTGGGGGTGATGCTGTGGGCTGCGCGGAAGAGTGTTCGACTGCGAGCCCGGCGCCTGCGGCTGCGCGAGGGCCTGAAGGGCGAACTGATGACAGCGCAGTTGCTGATGCCGCTGGCGGGTAAGGGTTGCCAGGTTTTCCACGACATCCCTGCCGACAATTTCAACCTCGACCATGTGGTGATGGGGCCGTACGCCGTGTTCATGGTCGAGACCAAGTCACGCAAGAAATCCGGCAAGGGCAGACAAAGCGCCCAGGTGGGGTACGACGGAAAGACACTGCACTTCCCCGACTACGCCAACACTAAGGCCGTCGAACAGGCACGCCACGAAGCGCGCTGGCTTGCCGACTTCCTGCGCCAGGCAGCGGGCGAGCCAGTGCCGGTAGTGCCGGTCGTTGCCCTGCCCGGCTGGTTCGTCAATTACAGCGGGGATGCACACCGCGCCGAGGTCGTTGTGCTTAACCCAAAGATGCATAGCGCGTTCATGGAAAAGCGCGGCGGCACGCAACTGAGTGAGTCGTTGCGCACCCGCATCAGCTACGCCCTGACCCAACGCTACCCGGTTCCCAACTGAGGCTTTTGCCCCATTCCGACCCTCCTGAAAAGTGCGGGTCAGGCTAGCCCGCACTCGGTGCGCAACCGCTGCGCGGTTGCGAGAGCCCGGCGCGGCGAGCAAAGGGAACGCCTTCTATCGGCCAATTTCAGCCGTTCGCGGCAAGGTCGATTCGACTGACGACTCAGCGGCCAAGCAGAGGTTGGTGTCCACGAGACCGGCAGCAGTCCATTAGGGACTCGCGCAAAAATTAGGCGTTAAGCACGAGCTCACGACTCAAGAGCCGGTCAAGACGAAAGGAGCAATGGAGGACTTGCAACAGGATGTTGCTGCGCTAGAGCTAAACTGAGGGACGTCACTTTGGGGGGTAGGATGAACCACTATCTTTTGCAGCAGGCTACCTGGCGGGGCCCCTTGATGTTGGCGATGCAGCGCGCATTGGTGGCCGAGTTCAACGCGACGGATTGGCATGAATTGGGATATTTGACCGGATTCCATGAATATATCCGTGGTCATGATCGCTTGCTTCGAAGCCTCAGTTTTGGAGATGAAGACTACGGCGCATGTGTGTTCTAGGTACTTTCTTTTTTTGCTGATCAGGACACCGGGGCCTTAGTTGCTGTCGTCGAGCACCCTAAAATTCGACCTCATCTTGAGAGAGATCAGCCGTCCAAGCTCGATGAGCTTGGCTACACGTCAGGGCATGTCCCGGCTTTTCTTCCTGCGGCAACTGCCAGCGATGTTGTGAGACGAGCCTTGGCTGACGCGGACAGTCTGTTGGTGAGTTCAGGTGCGCCAAGCGTCATTGACCGAATTCACACGGCCATGCATGGATTTTTGAAGGCTGCGTGCAAAGAAGCAGGGGTAATCCTGCCTGAGGGCGCCACGCTTACCCAGACTTACAAGGCGCTGCGCACCCAGCATCCTGCTTTGAAGTTGCTTGGTGAGCATGACGGTGAAATAGGCCGAATTCTCGCGTCTTTCGCTGCAGTTTTAGATGCTTTGAACACACTTCGGAACCACGGAAGTGTTGCGCATCCCAATGATAAGTTGATCGAGGTGGCGGAAGGGAGTTTGGTGGTCAATGCGACCCGGACCATCTTTCACTATCTGAGTCAAAAACTCAGTCTCTAATACAAACGTCAGTTGAGGCCATCTATGACGAATGTTGCACAATGTACTTCTTACTCAGGCGGTGCATCAGTTCAGTGAGGAGTCGCATCCGTTCTTCGAGCTTTTGCTCGGACCCCAGTGAGACGAGTTCTCCGTGCATAACTTGGTTGCGCACAGTCTGCCAAGCATCGATGTGATCACTGCCGATCGTGCCGTCATCCTTGAGCTTCTTCAAAATCTGGACGATGCCCTTTGATTCGGCGAGCTTGACCGAATTCAGGATTCTCCCGCGTAGGTCTTTGTCTCCTTGCCATTCCTTGATGTGGTTCTTCAAACCTTCAATCTCTTCCGGTGCATAGTCAGATTTGCGCTCAGCTTCCGGTGTTAATAGCTTCGCCACCCCTTCCACGATGCTTGCCAAAGTGAGGCACCACACCCAGTTTGAGCCACGGGTGGCTTGTATGGCCTCGTGGTAGTAGTGGGTGAGCGGGTGCGCTTCGAAGTTGCGCCCTCCATCCTCATCTCGCGCACGAGCAATCATGGTGAGAATCTGGTGATAGACCTCCCAGAAGCGGTTGTGTGCTCCGAGCGGATCCTCTTGAAGGATGGATGCGGCGATGGTGTCCATCTTGATGGCCGGGGAGGGACGTAGCCAGATGGCCGCCCTGTCGCAAAAATTGCGCGCGACCAGCCGGGGAAATACCAGTTGCCCCAGAAGTAAGCAGAAGGGTTCACTCACCCAGTTCTCGGCATGAGGATGGGGAAAGTCAGCCGAAGTTTCCGCGACCGCCCAGGTGGCATCCAGTTCTGGGTCTACGAAGAAATCTATTTGAGTCCCAGCAACTTCAATGGTTTTTCCACCTTGCTCGGATTTTCGTAGGACTTCTTTGTCGCCTCGTCGGATAGAGGTCGACATGTTTAAGGGAAGTGGCATCCTCAATTTTGAATCGTAGACAACCTCAATGCTGCTTGTGGGGGCAACATAGGGACCTGATACAGCGGTCATCAATGAGTTGACCGGGCCGGAAAGCCTCCAGGTGTCCCCGAGCGTGTCCCCCATGCGGAGGGTTGTCCATCCGGCATTCCATTCCGTGCCATCGTATTGGGTGGCCAGTAGTCGGAATTGGTCGTGGACGTTGTAAGGGTTTTTCTGAGAGCGGACGAGCCTTTTGAACGCTTCGGCACCATCTCGTGCTGTGGCGTTCATGGTGAACTCCATCTGAGTCCGCGAGCGGATATGGATCTGGCCGGTGCCGGTGAACAGGGGCTCCTCAAAGTCGTGGCCGAGGATCTTCATTGAGGGGCACTCGACGGTGTTGGGCACCTTCAGAAGGTGTATCCATCGAGCCAGCGTGCGGGCGTTTTGATGGGGCAGTGTGTCCTCAGACATTTGTCGCTCCAAGCTTTATGAGAAGCGCTCGGGCTCCAAATGGTTGGGTTCTATCCTGATGACATTTGGACAGGTCCGCTTCGGTGGACTGCTGTCTCTCCCGTAGACGCCATCCTAAGCGAATTGGACTGCCCCGAGATCGTAAGCTTTTCCTGCTTATGAATGGGTTGCGATGCCACGGGCTGACAGTCCGGTGACCGGCAGCAATGGGTCGCAAGCGGCCGATCAGCCTTTGGTTCTGCGCCATTTGGTCCGGTGAGGGACATAACAGCCCGCGCGCGTTGCTCTGGTTTCGCTCTGGCTCTTCTGAAAAGTGCGGGCCAGGATGGCCCGCTGCTCTACCCGGGGCCCCTGTGCGGCGGTGAGTGGGGACGACAGGCCGCGGAGCGGGCATCGGCATGGATGCCGATGCCTTTTCGCCAGCACATGGATGTGCTGTCGAAAAGCCCGGCCCTGGCTCACGGACTTGTTGGGCAGGAAGCCCAACAAGCGCCAAGCGGGGTGGCCTTTCTCTTTGGTTACTTTCTCTTTGGCCACGCAAAGAGAAAGTGACTCGGTCGCCGAAGGCGATCGACCGCTCTTGATTCTGAATGCGGGGAAAGCCGGCGGGCAGTGCCCGCCCTACGCCGCCGTTGGCCACGCAAAGAGAAAGTGACTCGGTCGCCGAAGGCGATCGACCGCTCTTGATTCTGAATGCGGGGAAAGCCGGCGGGCAGTGCCCGCCCTACGCCGCCGTTGGCCACGCAAAGAGAAAGTGACTCGGCTGCCGAAAGCAGACGAAAGCTCTTCGCTTTGTAGTGCAACAAGAGCATCGCGCGCGAGCGTGCTCCTGCGAAGGGGCTCGTCGTCGGGCGAAGTGCGATCCCTGCCTTCACAGGCATGACGGAGTGCGGGGAGATTGGTCCCCGCAGCCGGCGCGACGCGCCAGCCTCACTCCTTCTTGATCGCGTGCCCGCCGAACTCGTTGCGCAGCGAGGAGAGCAGCTTGTCGGCGAAGGAGTCGTCGTCGCGGGAGCGGTAGCGCTCCATCAGCGAGAGGGTGATGACGGGGGCCGATACGCTCAGTTCCATGGCCGCGTCGACGGTCCAGCGGCCTTCGCCGGAGTCGACCACGTAGGGGGCGACGCCGTCCATCTGCGGGTTCTTCTTGAGCGCGTCGGCGGCCAGGTCCAGCAGCCAGGAGCGCACCACGCTGCCGTAGCGCCAGATCTCGGCGACCTGCGCGAGGTCCAGGCCGAACTCCTGCTTGTGCTTGAGGATCGAGAAGCCTTCGGCGTAGGCCTGCATCAGGCCGTATTCGATGCCGTTGTGGACCATCTTGGTGAAGTGGCCGGAGCCGGCCGGGCCGACGCGGCCCCAGCCCTGGTCCTTGCCGGGCGCCAGCGTCTCGAAGATCGGGCGCAGGGTTTCGACGACCTGCTCGTCGCCGCCGACCATCATGCTGTAGCCCTCGGCCAGGCCCCACACGCCGCCGCTGGTGCCGCAGTCGACGTAGTTGACGCCCTTGTCTTTGCACTTGGCCGCGTGGCCGAGCGAATCCTTGTAGTTGGAATTGCCGCCGTCGATCATCGTGTCGCCCTTGTCCAGCAGCGCCAGCAACGCGGCGACAGTGTCGTCGGTGACCTTGCCCGAGGGCACCATCAGCCACAGCACGCGCGGTGCGGGCAGCGCCTGCACCAGCGCCTCGAGTGACGCAGCCGAACCGCCGCCCTTGCCTTCCAGCTGCTTGCGCGCGTCCGCGTTGGGGTCGAAGCCGGTGACCTGGTGACCGCCGTTGAGCAGCCGCTGCGCCATGTTGGCGCCCATCTTGCCGAGACCGATCATGCCCAGTTGCATGGAAGCTCCTTGCGTGAAGTGGAGAGTGGGAATTCGCGATTCTAGGTGGTCGGGCGATAAGCGCGCGTGAGATGACCGCGCACGCTCAATGCGGCAGGCAGCGGCGCAGGCGCGCCAGCAGGCGGCCGCTCAGCCGGCGACGGTTGTACGCCATCGCGGCGAGGCGGATCGCCTCGGTCTTGGTCGGGTAGGCGTGGATCACTTTCGCCAGCGTGCGCAGGCCCACGCCGGCGACCATCGCCAGGGTGACCTGGCTGATCATGTCGCCGGCGTCGCGCGAGACGATGGTGGCGCCCAGGATGCGGTCGCTGCCTTCGCTGACGTGCAGCTTGACGAAGCCGTCCTGCTCGCTGTCGGTGATCGCGCGATCGACCTGGTGCATCGGGATGGTGTAGGTCATGATCGGGATGCCGCGCGCGTTCGCCTCGCGCACGTACAGGCCGACGTGGGCGATCTCCGGATCGGTATAAGTGCACCACGGCACCACCCGTTCGCTGAGCCGCTCGCGTCCGCCGAGCAGCGCGTTGCGCACGCCGATGCGCGCCGATTCCTCGGCGATGTCGGTGAACTTGGCTTCCAGGCAGACGTCGCCGGCGGCGAAGATGCGCCGGTTGCTGGTGCACAGGTGGTCGTCGACGGTGATGCCGGCGGTCTCGTCGTAGTCGATGCCGGCGGCCTCCAGCGCCAGCCCGTGCACGTTCGGGCGGCGCCCGACGCCGGCCAGGATGGCGTCGACGCGGATCGTGCTGTGGTAGTCGTCGGTGACCAGGTCGACCACCTTCTCCGCACCCTCGGTACGGATCGCGACCACCTCGGTGTTGAGGCGCACCTCGATGCCGTCGCGGGCAAACGCCTCGGACAGGGTCTGCGCCGCGTCGCGCTCCTCGTGCGGCAGGAACAGCGGCATGTTCTGCACGATGGTGACCTTGGCGCCGAAGCGCTCGAACGCCTGCGCCAGCTCGCAGCCCAGCGGGCCGCCGCCGATCACCAGCAGCCGCGGCGGCAGCTCGGTCAGGTCGAACACGGTGGCGTTGGTGAGGAAACCCGCCTGCTTGAGGCCGGGGAGATCGGGGATCTGCGGGCGCGCGCCGGTGGCGACCATGGCGCGGCGGAACCGCAACGGCTGGCCGTTGACGGCAAGGCTGTCCGACCCGGTGAACTGCGCATTGCCGAAGAACACGTCGACGCCGCGCTCGACCAGGTGGCGCACCGAGACGGTGCCGGCGAGGTGGCTGCGGATGCGCCGCAGGCGCGCCATCGCGGCGGCGAAATTCACCGTGATCGCGGCCGGCGCCTGCGCACCGTAGCGCGCGGCGTCGCGCATCTGCGCGTACACCGCGGCGCTGCGAAGCAGGCTCTTGGACGGCACGCAGCCGGTGTTGAAGCAGGTGCCGCCGAGCAGGTGGCGTTCGACCAGCGCCACACGCGCGCCCAGCGCGGCAGCCGCTTCCGCCGCGGCCAGTCCGGCCGAGCCGGCGCCGAGGATCACCAACTGGTACGGCGCGTCCGGCACGGGATTGACCCATGAGGTCGGCCCCGCCGCGGCGAGGCGTTCGCGTTCCCAGTCGTCATGCGGAGTAGTGATGCTGGCGTCGTAGCGAGTACTCATTGGCGGACTCCTCCGACCGGCGCGTCGAGCCAGCCGCCGCTGAAACCGGCCTTGCGCAGGCCGCTGGCGAGCGGGTGGCAGCCGCGCATCAGGCGCCAGATCGACTCGCTGCGGTGGTTCTCGATCATCATGAAGACGATGCCCTGGTCCAGCCCGTAATGCCCCGGCGAGATCCATGGCCTGCCATCGCCGCCGTCCACGCTGGCGTTGAAGCTGGTGGCCAGGCGATCGGCGCCGAGGATCTGCGGATGGCGCAGCAGCATGGTGCGCAGCGCGGTCAGCGCCGGCTGCGGCGCGAACGGCAGCGAGGCCAGCACCGCCGGCGGCGACAGGGTGCCGTCGTCCGGCCCGTACGGCACGCCGCGCGCGGCATAGCCGAACAGGTGGCGCTGCTCGTTGGCCACGTCGAGCTGTTCGTCGGTGGGGCCGTCGCAGGCGGACAGGCCCCAGCAGTTGCGGTCGTAGCCGATGAACCCTTGCGGGTTGAGTTCGGCGTAGCGGCGCTGCACGGCCACCGCGCGGCGGCTGTTCTCGAAATAGTCGGAATCTTTTTCGCGCATGAACCGGTCGCGCACGCCGCGCAGGTCCAGCCACGCCTGCGAGTAGTGGTGCACGAACAGCGGGCCGGCGTAGAGGAAGTCCTGGTCGTAGAGGTTCTCCCACTGGTAGGTCGCGGTCCAGCCGGCGTAGCAGTCGGCCGGGATCGGATGGGTGGGCGAGCCCAGCGCCAGCGCGTACAGCACGATCGCCTCGCTGTAGCCCTCCCAGCCGTAGTGCAGGTAGCCGCTCTCCGGTTTCCAGCCCTGGTAGATGGTGCGCGCGTCGTCCTGCGACCAGCGCCAGTCGACGCGCCGGTACAGCGCATCGGCCAGTTCGCGCAGCTCGGTTTCCTCCGCGCCGGGGCCGTCGAACGCGGTGGCGACGGTGAGCATGCCGGCGATCAGCAGCGCGCTGTCGATCATCGACAACTCCGATTGCCACACCCGCGCGCCGCTGTCGATGTCGAGGAAGTGGTAGTAGAAGCCCTTGTAGCCGGTGGCCGCGGGGCTGCCGCTCTGGTCGCTGTCGTGGAAGAAGCGCAGTGCCAGCAGGCTGCGGCGCACCGCCTCGGCGCGCTCGATCCAGCCGCGCGCGACCGCCGCGGGATAGCACGACAGCGCGAAGCCCACCACCGCGATGCTCACCGGCGAGTGCGGCCGCGAGGTGTCGGGGATCAGCCCGTTGCGCGGGTTCATCGTCTCCGTGAAGTAGCCGAACGCGGCGCGCTGCAAGCGGTCGAGCATGGCGTCATCGGAGAGCGAGCACAGCGTGGTCATCGGCGGCATCCTGGCAGCTGGGGTGGAACGGCAAACTGCCTGCCAGTGTGCGACGACAAGTGCGTGCGTGGCGTGTAGAGCGGCACTTTCACGTTGCATTGCCGACGCGCGCCGCAGGCTGGAGCGGTTTCGCCGAATGGCCTGGACGCGCGCCATGCCCGCGCAGGGCGGGAACCTTTCGCTTGCGCGGGACTGACCGGCTCGCAGGTTTTTGCGCTCATGCGCATGCCATTCGCCCCCTCGCCCGATCCGACTGCACCGCAGCCGCAGGAGCCGTCCGCATGTCCACCGATGCATCCCCACCGCCCCGCCACCTGCTCGGCAACGGTCGCCTCACCGCCATGCTGGGCCCCAACGGCGCCGGCTTCCTGCGCTGGCGCGAACTGGCGGTGACGCGTTGGCGCGAGGACCCGGTCACCGATCCCTGGGGCAGCTTTCTGCTGTTGCGCGACGAGGACGACGGCGCGGTGTGGTCGGTCACCGCGCAACCGCTGGGCGTGTCGCGTCCGGACGATGTGGTGCGCTTCGCGCCCGGGCTGGCGCACTACGCCGGCCGCCACCAGTTGCTGCACCACGAACTGGACGTGGCGGTGGCGGCGGATGCCGACATCGAACTGCGCCGGCTGGTGTTGAGCAACCACGGCGACCGCCATCGCCGCGTGTCGCTGACCAGCTACGCCGAACTGGTGCTCGGCCCGCGCGGCGACGACGACAGCCACCCGGCGTACTCCAAGATGTTCGTGCAGACCGACTGGGATGACGCGCGCCAACTGCTGCTGGCCACCCGGCGCAAGCGCAGCGACAGCCAGGCCACGGTATGGGCGGCGCAGGCCCTGCAACTGCTCGGCGACACCGCCGGCGCGCCCGAGCGCGAGACCGACCGCGCGCGCTTCCTCGGCCGCGGCCGCACGCTGCGCGATGCGTGCGCGATGGCTCCCGGCGTGGCGCTGTCCGGCACCACCGGCTGCGTGCTCGACCCGGTATGGGCGCTGCGCCGGAACTTCACCCTCGCGCCGGGCGCCCGCGTCGTACTGCTGCTGTGGACGCAGCTGGCCGACTCGCGCGAGGGCGCGCTCGCGCTGCACGCGCGCATGCAGGATGCGCAGGCCGCCGAGCAATTGTTCACCGATGCCGCAGCACGCGCCCGCGGGCAACGCCAGCAACTCGGCATCGACGATGCGCAGGCCGCGTGCTTCGCCCGCTGGCAGGATGCGCTGCTGGTCAGCGATGCGAGTCAGCGCGCCGCGCCGGACGATCGCGCGCGCGGTCACGGCGGCGCACCGGCGCTGTGGGGGCTGAGCATCTCCGGCGATCGCCCGATCGCACTGCTGCGCGCGGACGGTGCCGCGGCGCTGCAGCGGCTGGATGCGCTGCTGCTGGCGCAGCGCTGGTGGCGCGCGCAGCAACTGGCGGTGGACGTGGTGGTGCTCGATCGCCTCGGCGAGGACGACGCCACGCGCGCTGCCCTGGCGCCGCGCATCGACGCGCAGCAGGCGCAGCTGAAGGGCTGCGAAGGCTTGCCCAAGGTGGAGCTGTTCTGCCTGCGCGAGGATGCCATCGCCGCCGACCAGCGCGACGCCTTGCTCGCCGCCGCGCGCGTGGTGGTCGACGCCGACACCGTGGCCACCGCTGCACCCGCCGCCGCGACGCCAGCTGCCGCTGTGCCGATCCGCGCCGGGACGCCCGCCGCGGTCGTCGCACCGGACGAGCCGGTGCAGGAGTTTCCCAACGGCCACGGCGGTTTCATCGAGCATGGCCGTGCCTACCGCATCGAGCTGGATGACGCGCGCCCCACGCCTGCGCCGTGGACCAACGTGTTGGCCAACCCGCATTTCGGCTGCACCGTCACCGCCGATGGCGGCGGCTACAGCTGGTCGACCAACAGCCAGCAGAACGCGCTGACGCCGTGGCCGAACGACCCGGTCAGCGATCAACCGCACGACATCATCTACCTGCGCGACAGGGACAACGGCGAGCTGTGGAGCGCCGGCGCGCTGCCGATCCGCGTGCCCGGCGCGCGCTGCACGGCGACGCACGGCAAGGGCTGGACGCAACTCTGCAACGACGCCCACGGCATCGCGCTGGCCTTGACCGTGTGCGTGGCGCCGGACGATCCGGTCAAGCTGTCGCGGCTGCGCCTGGTCAACCGGTCCGGCCGCACGCGGCGGCTGTCGATCACCGGCTACGTGGAATGGGCGCTCGGCGCCAACGGCAGCACGCCGGCGCCGTTCGTGGCGACCGCGCGCGACGCGGCCAGCGGCGCGTTGTTCGCCCGCAACCGCTGGCGCGCCGATTTCGGCGAGCGCGTGGCGTTCTTCGACCTGGCCGGCGCGCAGCAGTCGCTCAGCGGCGACCGGGCGAGTTTCCTCGGCGCGCTGGGCAGCACCGCGCAGCCGGCGGCCTTGCATCACGACCACCCGCTGGACGGTCGCCTCGGCGCCGGACTCGACCCGTGCGGCGCGCTGCAGACGCGCGTGGAACTGCCGCCGGGCACGCAACTCGACCTGATCTTCCTGCTCGGCGAAGGCGGCGACGAGAACGCCGCGCGCGCGCTGGTGGCGAAGTACCGCCACGCCGATGTCGACGACCTGCTCGCCCGCATCGCGACGCAATGGAACGACCTGCTCGACACCGTGCAGGTCGGCACGCCCGACCGCGCGCTCGACATCCTGCTCAACGACTGGCTGCTGTACCAGGTCACCGCCTGCCGCCTGTGGGCGCGCACCGCGTACTACCAGGCCAGCGGCGCCTGGGGCTTCCGCGACCAGTTGCAGGACGTGATGGCGCTGTGCGTGAGCCGCCCCGACCTGGCGCGCGAGCACCTGCTGCGCGCCGCCGGGCGCCAGTTTCCCGAGGGCGACGTGCAGCACTGGTGGCTGCCGCCGCACGGCCAGGGCGTGCGCACGAAGATCCGCGACGATCGCGTGTGGCTGGCCTATGTGGCGATGCATTACGTCGAGGTCAGCGGCGACCGCGCGGTGCTGGACGAAAAGCTGCCGTTCCTGCAGGGCCAGGCGATCCCCGACGGCGCCACCGATGCCTTCTTCCAGCCCGAAGTGTCCGACCGGCAGGCGACGCTGTACGAGCACTGCGCGCTGGCGATCGACACCAGCCTCACTCGCGGCGCGCACGGCCTGCCGCTGATCGGCACCGGCGACTGGAACGACGGCATGAACGCGGTCGGCGCGGAGGGCCGTGGCGAAAGCAGCTGGCTGGGCTGGTTCGTGCTGGCCACCATCGACGCGCTGGCGCCGGTGGCCGCCGCACGCGGCGATGCGCGCGCGGCGCGCTGGCGCGATTGCGCCACGGCGCTGCGCGCGGCACTGGAGCAGTCCTGGGACGGCGCGTGGTATCGCCGCGGCTACTACGACGACGGCACGCCGCTGGGTTCGAAGGACAGCGAGCAATGCCGCATCGACACCATCGCGCAATCGTGGAGCGTGCTGGGCAAGGCAACCGACCGCGAACACACGGTGCAGGCGATGGATTCGGTCGACCGCCTGCTGATCGACCACGAGCACAAGCTCGCGCGACTGTTCACCCCGCCGTTCGACCAGGACGGCAAGAAGGACCCCGGCTACATCAAGGGCTACCCGCCCGGCGTGCGCGAGAACGGCGGGCAGTACACGCATGGCGCGATCTGGTCGATCTTCGCCTGGGCCAGGCTCGGCGACGGCGACCGTGCCGGCGGCCTGTTCGACCTGCTCAACCCGATCCGTCACAGCGACAGTCCCGAGGCCGTCGAACGCTACAAGGTCGAACCCTACGTCGCCTGTGCGGACGTCTATTCGGTGGCACCGTACATCGGCCGCGGCGGCTGGACCTGGTACACCGGCTCCGCCGCCTGGCTCTACCGCGCCGGGCTGGAGGCGCTGCTCGGCTTCCACCTGCGCGGCGACCGGCTGCGCGTGGAGCCGTGCATCCCGAAAGCATGGCCCGGCTTCCACGTCCGCTACCGCCACCGCGGCACGCTCCACGAGATCGAGGTGCAGAATCCAGACCACGTCTGTCGCGGCGTGCTGCGCGTCGAAATGGACGGCCAAACGCTGGACGCCGCCGAACCGGTCACCCTCGCCACCGATGGCGCGACGCATCACCTGCGCATCACCCTGGGCCACCCGCCCGCGTAGGAGCCCGCTCGCGGGCGATGGTTTTCCCGGATTCGCGATCCGCGAAAGCGGCGGGCAGTGCCCGCCCTACGTCACCGCTTCGAAGCCGCGCGTCGGCCCCGACCCGTCGACTTTGCCGCTGCGCGGCTACGCTCAGGATGAACGGCGAGAGGGGTTCCGTGTAGGGCGGGCACCGCCCGCCGGCCGCGGGCCAACTCAACGTCGCCGCGTGCGCGAGGCGCCGAGCTTGCGGGTCAGCGTGTTGCGTCCCACGCCGAGCGCCTGCGCCGCGTTCTGCCGATGCCCTTCGTGTGCCTGCAGCGCGGCCTGCAGCAGGGTCTGGTCGAGCGCTTCGCGGGCGCGGGCATGGATGTCCGCCTCGCCATCGGCCAGCGCCTGCGCGGCCCACTCGCGCAATGCGTCGGTCCATTCGCCGCCGCGTGCCGTGTCCGCAGCGTCGCCCAGGTCGCCGGGCAGGATTTCGCTGCCCGGCGCGATCACCGCCAGCCGGCGGCACAGGTTCTCCAGCTCGCGCACGTTGCCGGGATAGTCGCGCTGGGCGACGAGTTTCAGTGCGGCCCTGGAGAAGCGCTTCGGCGACAGTTTCAGTTCCTGCGCAGTGGCGGCCAGGAAGTGCTGCGCCAGCAGCGCGATGTCGCCGCGGCGGCTGCGCAGCGGCGGCAGTTCGATGCGCACCACGTCGAGCCGGTGCATCAGGTCGGCGCGGAATGCGCCGGCGGCGACGCGCGCGGAAAGATCCTGATGCGTGGCGGCGACGATGCGCACGTTGCAGCGGATCAGTTCGCGCCCGCCGACCCGGTAGAACTCGCCGCCGGCCAGTACGCGCAGCAACCGCGTCTGCAGGATCAGCGGCATGTCGCCGATCTCGTCGAGGAACAGCGTGCCGCCCTCGGCCTGCTCGAAACGGCCGGCGACGCGGCGGGTGGCGCCGGTGAACGCGCCGGCCTCGTGGCCGAACAGTTCGCTCTCCAGCAGCTCGCTGGGGATCGCGGCGGTGTTCAGTGCGATGAAGGGTTGCTCGCGGCGCGCGCTCTCCTCGTGCAGCGCGCGCGCCACCAGTTCCTTGCCGGTGCCGGTTTCGCCAGTGACCAGCACGTTGAGGTCGCTGGCGGCGACGCGGCCGATCAGCCGGAACACCTCGCGCATCGGCGCGCTGTCGCCGAGCAGGGCGTGGCGGGCGACCGGCGCGGCGGGAGCCGGCGCGGCCACGTTCGCCGCGCTGGCCAGCACGCGCTGCACCACGGCCACGGCGTGATCGAGGTCGAACGGCTTGGCCAGGTAATCCACCGCACCCGCGCGATAGGCTGCCGCCGTGGTGGCGACGTCGGTGTAGGCGCTCATCACGATCACCGGGCCGATCGCGCGTTGCTGCAGGTCGTGCAGCAGGCTCAGGCCGTCCTCGCCCGGCATGCGCACGTCGGTGAGCAGCAGCGCGGGGCGTTCGTCGCGCAACGCCGCGCGCGCCGCCTCGGCATCGCCGAACTCGCGCACCGCAAGGCCCGCATCGCGCAGCGCCTCGGCCAGCACGAAGCGCACGCCGCGGTCATCGTCGACGATCCAGATTTCCTGCAGGAGCGGACCTTGCGCGCGATGCTTGTCGTTGCGTGACGCAGGAGCATCGCGCACGAGGTGCGCTCCTGCAGGGATCTTCGTCCGGTCAGTCATGCGCGCTCCAGCGGCAGGTACAGCGTGAACACGGTCTCGCCGGGACGGCTGGCGCCGCGCAGTTCGCCGCCGTGTTCGCGGGCGATCTCGCGGGACAGCGCCAGGCCCAGGCCGGTGCCGTCGGCGCGGCCGGAGACCAGCGGCTCGAACAAGGTGTCGCGCAGCGCGGCCGGGATGCCGGCGCCGTCGTCGATCAGCTCCAGCCGCAGCGCCGTGCGCAGCATCCGCTCACCGAGGCGCACGCCGTGTTCGACGCGGGTGCGCAGGGTGAGCGTGCGGGCGCCGGCTTCCTGCGCGTTGCGCGCCAGGTTGAGCAGCAGCTGGTGCAGGCGATCGGCATCGCCGAGCAGGTCCGGCACGCTGGGGTCGTAGTCGTGGCGCCATTGCGGCGGCGCCGGCTCGGCCTGCAGCAGGTCGGCGAGGCGCTCCAGCAATTGGTGGATGTTGACCGGGCCGAGCCGCGCGGCGCCGTCGTGGTGCAGCAGGCGATTGGCCAGCGTGCCGAGCCGGTCGGCCTCGTCGATGATCATGCCGGCGAGCGCCTGCAGGTCGTCGTTGTCGACCCGTCGCTGCAGCAGTTGCGCAGCGCCGCGCAGGCCGGCCAGCGGGTTCTTCACCTCGTGCGCGAAACCGCGCAGGGTGGCCGACAGCGGCGAGCTCGCCGACAGTGGCTCGGCCAGCACGTGCACCTCCAGCAGCAGGCCATCGTCGAACGGCTGCAGCGCGATGTCCGCACGGATCTCGCGGCCGTTCGCGGCGGCCAGCGGCACCGCGCGCCACTGCGCCGGCCGCTGCGCGGCCAGCACCCGCGCCGCCCGCGCCACAGCCTCGTCACCGTCGGCAAACAGCAACGTCAGCGGCTGCCCCAACGGGTGGCGCACGCCCAGTTCCAGCCCTTCGACCAGCGCCGGATTGAGCCAGCGCAGGCGCAGCCGGGCGTCGACCAGCACGATGCCGGTTGCCAGCTGCTGTGCCCATGTCGGCCATGCGAGATCGTTCATTGCACCATCATGGGCAATGTATCCGTTTGGTGCAAATGCCGGGGACCGCCCCGCCGCGGGCACGACCTCCCGCAACCCGGCGGCACCGCCCGCTTCTTGCCGTCGAGCGCGGCGGGCCGTGCGCGCCCAGTGCGACGCTCAGCCGAACTGCACGCTCAGCATCGAGATCGAGCCGCCGTCCATGCCCTCGACCGGGAACGTCACCGCGTCGCCCTCGTCGCTGGCGCCGAGCACGTACAGGAGCGGCAGGTAGTGGTCGGGCGTGGGGATCGACAGCTCCGCGTCGCGACCCAGCGCCTCGTAGTCCACCAGCGCATGGTGATCGCCCTGCAGCATCAGCTCGCGCGCCTTCGCCTCGAAGCGCAGCGCCCAGTCGAACGGCTCGGCCGGATGCCGGCCCCAGGCATAGGCGTGCAGGTTGTGCACCACGTCGCCGCTGCCGATCAGCAGGATGCCCTCCTCGCGCAGCGGCCGCAGCAGGCGGCCCAGGCCGTAGTGGAACGCGGGCGGCTGCGACTCGTCGATGGACAGCTGCACCACCGGCACGTCGGCGTCGGGATAGACGTGGCGCAGCACCGACCAGGTGCCGTGGTCCAGCCCCCACGAGCGATCCTCGCCCACGTCCAGCGGCTGCAGCAGTTCGCGCACGCGGCGCACCAGGTCGAGGTCGCCCGGCGCCGGGTATTGCACCTCGAACAGCTCGCGCGGAAAGCCGCCGAAATCGTGGATCGTGCGCGGCCGGGCCATTGCGGTGAGCAGGGTCGCCGGCACGTACCAGTGCGCGGACACCGACAGCACCGCGCGCGGGCGCGGCAGGCGCCGGCCGAGCGCGGCCCAGCCGCGGCTCCAGTCGTTGTCCTGCAGCGCATTCATCGGATTGCCGTGGCCGAAGAAGATCGTCGGCAGGCGCGTCGAGGTGTTCCGCTCAGTCATCGGGGGACTCCTGCTGTGACGATTCGTATCCACGTACTGCTTACATTCGCGGCGTTAGTCTGGCCCGATCGCCGACGCGACGCCATCGACCATCAGCGCGATACCACCCCAGGGAGGCAAGCATGAACATCGCCCTGATCGGCGTCACCGGCCGCGTCGGCTCGCGCCTGCTGGCCGAACTGCTGCACCGCGGCCACCGCGTCACCGGCATCGCCCGCGACACCGGCAAGCTGGCCGGCCAGCCGGGCCTGGTCCTGAAGAACGCTGACGCCGACCAGCCCGCGCAACTGGCCCCGCTGCTGGCCGGCCACGACGCGGTGATCAGCGCGCTGAAGTTCGCCACCAGCGAAGCGGCCGTACTGCTCGCCGCGGTGAAACAGGCCGGGGTCAGGCGGCTGCTGGTGGTCGGCGGTGCCGCCACGCTGGAAGTGGCGCCGGGGCAGGTCCTGCTCGACACGCCCGGCTTTCCCGCGGCCTACCGGCCCGAGGCCGAGGGCGGTCGCCGCTTCCTCGACACCTTGCGTGGCGAGCACGACCTCGACTGGACCTTCCTGTCGCCGTCGGCCGAGTTCGCTCCCGGCGAACGCACCGGCAGCTTCCGCGTCGGCGACGACGCGCTGCTCACCGACGCCGGCGGCAAGAGCTGGATCTCGATGGAAGACTACGCGATCGCCCTCGTCGACGAACTGGAAACGCCGAAACATCTCCGGCAGCGGTTCACGGCGGGCTACTGAACCGCGCCCTCACCGCACGCGCCACGAGGACATCCCATGAGCAAGTACAAGGTTGGCTACATCGTCGGCAGCCTCGCCAAGGGCTCGATCAACCGCCAGCTGGCCCACGCGCTGGCAAAACTGGCAGCGCCGCAACTGGAGCTGGTGGAGATCCCGATGGGGACCTGCCGCTGTACAGCTACGACTACGACGCGGATTTCCCGGCGGTGGCGCGCGCGTTCAAGCAGGCGATCGCCGAGGTCGACGCGGTGCTGTTCGTCACGCCGGAATACAACCGCTCGATCCCCGGCGCGCTGAAGAACGCGATCGACTGGGCCAGCCGGCCGTGGGGCAAGAACTCGTTCGCGCGCAAGCCGTCCGCCGTGATCGGCACCTCGCCCGGCTCGATCGGCACCGCGGTCGCCCAGCAACAACTGCGCGGCGTGCTGTGCTTCTGCAACTCGCCGCTGATGAACACGATGGAGGCGTACCTCCAGTTCAAGCCGGGCCTGATCGACGAGGACGGCAACGTCACCAACCCGTCCACCGCCGAGTTCCTGACCAACTACATGAAGGAACTGCACGTGTTCATCGAACGCGTGCTCACCGTGCTGCCGCGGGAAAGCTGACTCCGGCACGACGACGGGCGCCGCGGCGCCCGTTGTTTTACCGCCTGGACGCCTCGCTCAGAGCGAGTAGTACATCTGGAACTCCAGCGGATGCGTGCTGGCGCGGTACTTGGTGACTTCCTTCATCTTCACCTCGATGTAGGCGTCGATGAAGTCGTCGGTGAACACGCCACCGGCCTTGAGGAACTCGCGGTCCTTGTCCAGCGCTTCCAGCGCGGCGTCGAGGCTGGAGCACACCTGCGGGATGTTTTTCTCCTCTTCCGGCGGCAGGTCGTAGAGGTCCTTGTCGGCCGGCGCGCCCGGGTCGATCTTGTTGAGGATGCCGTCGAGGCCGGCCATCATCAGCGCGGTGAACACCAGGTAGCCGGAGTTCATCGGGTCGGGGAAGCGCACCTCGATGCGGCGGCCCTTCGGGCTGGCCACGTAGGGGATGCGGCAGCTCGCGGAACGATTCCGCGCCGAGTACGCCAGCATCACCGGCGCCTCGAAGCCCGGCACCAGGCGCTTGTAGCTGTTGGTGGTGGAGTTGGCGAACGCGTTGATCGCGCGGGCGTGCTTGAAGATGCCGCCGATGTACCACAGTGCGGTCTGCGACAGGCCGCCGTACAGGTCGCCGGCGAACAGGTTCTCGCCGTTCTTGGCCAGCGACTGGTGCACGTGCATGCCGCTGCCGTTGTCGCCGACCAGCGGCTTGGGCATGAAGGTGACGGTCTTGCCGTTCTGGTGCGCCACGTTCTTGATGACGTACTTCATCGTCATCAGCTCGTCGGCCTTCTTCACCAGCGTGTTGAACTTCACGCCGATCTCGCACTGGCCCGCGTTCGCCACTTCGTGGTGATGCACTTCGACGGTCTGGCCCAGCGATTCGAGCACCTTGCACATGTCCGCGCGCAGGTCGCCCAGCGAGTCGACCGGGCTGACCGGGAAGTAGCCGCCCTTCACGCCGGGGCGGTGGCCGTGGTTCTCGCCGTCGTACTTGTAGCGCGAGGACCATGCCGCTTCCTCGGAACCGATTTCGTAGAACACGCGGCCCGGGTCGTTCTGCCAGCGCACCGAGTCGAAGATGAAGAACTCCGGCTCCGGACCGAAGAACGCGGTGTCGGCGATGCCGGTGGATTTCAGGTACGCCTCGCCGCGCTTGGCGATCGAGCGCGGGTCGCGGCCGTAGGCCTGCATGGTGCTCGGCTCCAGCACGTCGCAATGCAGGATCAGCTGCACGTGCGCGCTGAACGGATCGAGGTGGGCGGTGTCCGGATCGGGCAACAGGATCATGTCCGACTCGTTGATGCCCTTCCAGCCGGTGATCGAGGAGCCGTCGAACATCTTGCCGTCCTCGAACGTCGACTCGTCGATCGCGTGGGCCGGGAAGGTGACGTGGTGATGCACACCGAGCATGTCGGCGAAGCGCAGGTCGACGAACTCGACTTCGTGTTCCTGGATCAGGTCGAGCACTTTGTTGGCGGACATGGAGCAACCTCGATGGGGATGGATGAACTGGCGGAGCAAGGCGCGTGCCAGTGGGTGGAAGCGTTGCGCGGCAAGGGCTTGCGTGTTTCCAGGGACGGCCGGAGAGTTTCATGGTGGTGCAATCACTCATGTGATTGCACCAACCAGGGTCAATGCATGAAGGCCCGGCCGGCCGACTCACCCATCGTAGGCGCTTTCCCCGTGCGAGGTAATGTCCAGCCCCTCGCGCTCCGCCTCGTGCGGTACGCGCAGGCCGAACACCAGCTTGACGAGCAGCAAGGCCAGCACGGAAACCACGCCGCTCCACAGCACGGTGATGCCCACGCCCAGCGCCTGCACGCCAAGCTGGCGGAGGATCGGGAAGCCTGCCGCGCCGGTGCCGCCCAGCGCCGGCGCGGTGAACACGCCGGTGAGCAGCGCGCCCACGATGCCGCCGATGCCGTGCACGCCGAACACGTCCAGCGCGTCGTCCGCGCGCAGCAGCTTCTTCAGTCCGGTCACGCCCCACACGCAGCAGAGGCTGGCCAGCGCGCCGATCACGATCGCGCCCAGCGGACCCACCGTGCCGCAGGCCGGCGTGATGCCGACCAGCCCGGCCACCGCGCCGGAGGCGCCGCCGACCATCGACGCATGGCCGCGCAGGCTCGCCTCGACCGCCAGCCATGCCAGCGCCGCCGCGGCCGCGGCCAGCAAGGTGTTGAGGAAGGCCAGCGCCGCGCCCGCGTTCGCCTCCAGGTTGGAGCCGGCGTTGAAGCCGAACCAGCCCACCCACAGCAGCGCCGCGCCGATCATGGTGAAGGTCACGTTGTGCGGCTTCATCGGTTCGCGGCCGAAACCCAGCCGCGGCCCGACGAACCACGCGCCGACCAGGCCGGCCACGCCGGCGTTGATGTGCACCACCGTGCCGCCGGCAAAGTCCAGCGCGCCCTTCGCGTACAAAAAGCCGTCCGGCCCGGCCCACACCATGTGCGCGATCGGCAGGTAGGCGAAGGTGAACCACAGCGCCGCGAACAGCAGCACCGCGCGAAAGCGCATCCGCTCGGCGAGCGCGCCCACGATCAGCGCCCCGGTGATGCCGGCAAAAGTGGCCTGGAACGCCACGAACACGTACTCCGGCAGCGCCACGCCGGCGGTGAACGTGGCCGCCAGGCTGTCCTTCGTCACGCCGTGCAGGAACAGTTTGTCGAAGCCGCCGATCACCGCACCGCCGCCGAAGGCGAGGCTGTAGCCGTAGGCCACCCACAGCAACAGCAGCAGCGAGAACACCGTCAGCACCTGCATCAGCACCGACAGCACGTTCTTCGAACGCACCAGGCCGCCGTAGAACAGCGCCAGCCCCGGCACCGTCATCAGCAAGACCAACAATGTGGAGGTGAGCATCCACGCCACGTCGCCCTTGTCGACCGTCGGCACCGGTGTGGCGGCGTGCAGCAGCGGCGCGACCAGCAGCAGGGCCGCAACGAGGCCGCGACGGAACTTGAATGATTTCATCGAAAGCCTCGCGGGGTGGGGGTCAGGAGGATGGCGTTCGCCTGAAGGCCCTCGTCCCCGCGAAAGCGGGAATGACGAGAGCCGAAGATTCGGCACTCGAACCGGGTGATGGCCGGATCACAGCGCATCGGCATCGAGCTCGCCGGTGCGGATGCGGACTACCTGCTCGACGTCGGTGACGAAGACCTTGCCGTCGCCGACATTGCCGGTGCGCGCGGCGCGCTGGAGCTCGTCCAGCGCGGTGTCGAGCAGCGCGTCGGGCACCACCGCCTCGACCTTGAGCTTGGGCAGGAAATCGACCACGTACTCGGCGCCTCGATACAACTCGGTGTGGCCCTTCTGGCGGCCGAAGCCGCGCACTTCCGTCACGGTCATCCCGGACACGCCGGCACCCTCCAGCGCATCGCGGACCTCGTCGAGTTTGTGCGGACGGATGACACTGGTGATCAGTTTCATGGGTGGCTCCCGCGGAAATGTGTTCAGAACGACCGGGCCAGGCTCAGCACTGCCGCGGTGCGGCCCAGGTAGTGGCCGCGCGCATTGGTGTAGACGGAGCGGCGCGCGTTGGTGTCGTAGTAGCCCAGCGCCAGCGACCAGTTGCCGGCGAAGCTGCGCGTCACGCCCAGCCTCCAGTCGCTGTACGACGCGCCGGGCACGTTCGCCACCTGCTGGTGGCCGACGTGCGTGTTGAGCTGCCAGCCCGGCGCCAGCGGCTGGTTCCAGGACAGATCCAGGTAGCCGCTGCGCTCACTGTCGGCATAGCCGAACAAGGGGGTGAGTGCGCAGGAGTACTTCAGCGACAGGTTCTTCCAGGCGACCGCGACGTAGATCTCGCTGGTGTTCGGCAACGTGGCGCCCGCGGGATAGCTGCCCGGGTACTGATAGCGATACGCGCCCAGGTCGACGCTCCAGCCATCACCGAGACGGCCGCGCCAGCCGCCGTAGAGATCCAGCTCCACGCTGCTGGAAACCGGCGCGGCCGGAGTCGAGGTATCGGACAGCCAGCTGACGTTGCTGCCCCAGCCGCCGACGTACCAGCCGTCGGCGTGATCGAACTCGACGCCGGCCTGCACGGCTGGCTTGCGGTCGGTCTGCGAGATGCCGCGGAACAGGTAGTCGCTGACCACGCCGGCATTGCCGATCCACTGGCTGGCCGGCGCGTCGCCCGCCCGCAGCGGTGCCGGGCCGGTGGCGGCGCAGCACGACACGGCCACTGCCGCAAACATCCCGCTTCGCCTCATGGACCCGCCCTCGAACCGGTGGTGCCGTGGCGATGGCCGTCCAGACGTCCAGACGTCCATGCACCCACGACATGACCGCGCGACCGCGCGGCCTCACCAGACCCTCAGCAAGCCCCATGCCATGCACGGAAACCGTTGCCGTGAGGGTATCGGCGTCGCTGCGGCGCCGCGGACGCTCCTGCGTTCGCACCAACCACGGCGGTCGAGACGACCGGCTTGCACTGTTCCGGTGCGTGCGGGGTCATGCCGGCAAGCGGTTCAACCCGATCCGCCTCAGGACATCGGCTTCGGCTGCGCTCCCAGCTTCGGCGGCAGCGGGATGAACTCGTCGTGGTCCAGGTCCGGCAGTTTCATGCGCCCGGCGGCCCAGTCGGCGCGGGCCTGGTCGAGCCGCTCCGGCGAGGAGGAGACGAAGTTCCAGTCGATGTAGCGCGGCCCCACCGGCTCGCCGCCCAGCGCCATCACCACCGCGTCGTCCAGCGCGGCGACGGTGACGGACTTGCCGGGCGCCAGCACGGCCATGCTGCCGACCTCCACACGCTGGCCATCCACCTCGACCTCGCCACTGGCGACATAGACCGCGCGCTCGGCGTACTCCGCCGGCAGCGAGGTGCGCGAGCCCGCACGCAACGTCCAGTGCACGTAGAACTGCGGCGAATCCACCTTCACCGGCGACGCCACGCCCGCCAATCGCCCGGCAATCATCCGTCCCTTGACGCCGCCTTCGCCGAACACCGGCAACGCCTCGCTGGCGTAGTGCCAGAAGCCCGGTTCCATTTCCTCGCGTTCGACCGGCAGCGCCGCCCACAGCTGCACGCCATCGAGTGGCCCGCCCTCGCGGCGCAGGCGCTCGAAGCGCTCGGAGTGGGTGATGCCGCGGCCGGCGGTCATCCAGTTGACCTCGCCGGGGCGGATCGGCTGCTCCGAACCGAGGCTGTCGCGATGCGTGATCTCGCCGTGGAACAGATAGGTGATGGTCGACAGGCCGATGTGCGGGTGCGGGCGCACGTCCGCCTCGCGCGGCAGGCCGGGCGCCAGGTGCTTCGGGCCCATGCGGTCGAAGAAGATGTACGGGCCGACCATGCGGCGCTTGGCGAACGGCAGCACGCGGCCGACCTCGAAGCTGCCGAGGTCGCGACGGCGCTGGGGGATGACGAGTTCGATCATGACTGCCTCCGGAGAACTTGCGCGGGTCGAATGATGACCACTATCGCACCGTGGACGCGTTTTCGTCGTGCCACCTGCCGGCCAACCGCTTAAGCTAGGCCGCCCCCGGCGGCCGGCCGGCGCCCCTTCCGCAACGGAATCCACCCGTGACCGATCTGTTCCACGTCATCCTGCTTGGCATCATCGAAGGCATCACCGAGTTCCTGCCGATCTCCTCGACCGGCCACCTGCTGATCGCCGAGCAGTTCGGCCTGGGCGCGCGCTCGGACCTGTTCAACATCGGCATCCAGGCCGGCGCGATCCTGGCGGTGACGCTGATCTACTGGAAGCGGATCTGGCAACTGCTGACGCAGTGGCGCGACCCGGCCAGCCGCGACTACCTGCTGAAGCTGACGGTGGCCTTCCTGATCACCGCCGTGCTCGGCTTCATCGCGGTGAAGCTCGGCTTCAAGCTGCCCGAGAAGGTGACCCCGATCGCCTGGGCGCTGGTGATCGGCGGCTTCTGGATGATCGCCGCCGAACGGCTGGCGGCGCGCCAGCCCGAGCGCAGCGAGGTGACCTGGCGGGTGGCGATCCTGGTCGGCATCGCGCAGATGATCGCCGGCATCTTCCCCGGCACCTCGCGCTCGGCCGCGACGATCTTCGCGGCGATGCTGTTCGGCACCAGCAACCGCGCGGCAGCCACCGAGTTCGCCTTCCTGGTCGGCATCCCCACCATGTACGCCGCCACCGGCTACGAGCTGCTGAAGGTGCTGCACGGCGGCAGCGCGGTGCACGAGGACTGGACCGCGCTGGCGGTGGGTTTCGTGGTCTCGGCGATCACCGCCTTCGTCGCGGTGAAGTGGCTGCTCGGCTACATCGTCGGCCACCGCTTCACGCCGTTCGCGATCTATCGCATCGCCTTCGGCGTGGCGCTGCTGTTGCTGGTGCCCGCGGGGGGCTGATCGTCCCGCCGATGCACGCTCCGTCGCCGCACGCCCTGCCCGATGCGCTGGAGCACGACGCGGCACTGCGCTAACCCGACGCGCTGCGCGAGGATTTCGACGCCCGAATATCGCCAGCTTCGCGCGCGCGAGGCGATCCGCCCACGCTGTTCCGGCGACGGCGCCGGAGCCGCTCAGGCCACCAGCGACTCCAGCGGACGCGCACCGGCACCCGCAACCACCGCGGCTTTCGGCGCAGGCATGCCGGTGGCGCCATGTCCCGGCTGGTTGGTGCGGTCGAACAGCTCGCGCACCCACTCGATGAAGGCCTGCACGCGGGCGGACAGGTGCTTCTTCTGCGGATAGACGATCCACACCGGCTTGCCGGTCGAGGCGGTATCCGTCATCACCAGCTCCAGCATGCCCTTGTCCAGCATGCACGCGGCCAGCATGCGCGGCACCTGCGTGATGCCCAGGCCGGCGGCCACCGCCTGCAGCACCGATTCGCCGTCGTTGATCAGCATGTGCGCGTCGATGTCGACCTCCAGCGGGCCGCCGGGCGTGTCGAACTGCCACTGCCGCGGGCGGCCGTTCGGATACACGTAGTTGATGCAGCGGTGATGCTTCAGATCCTCGATGCTGCGCGGCGCGCCGTACTTGCGCAGGTACTCGGGCGAGGCGCACACGACGTTGCGCAGGTAGCCGATCTTGCGCGCGATCAGGCTGGAATCCTCCAGCTGGCCGACGCGGATCGCGCAATCCAGGCCCTCGCCGTTGAGGTCCGAGGCCGAGTCGCTCATCGACAGCTCCAGCCGGATGTCCGGGTAGCGCTGCTCGAACTCGGTCAGCCGGGGGATCACCGCGGCGCGCCCCACCGACAGCGAGATGCCCACGCGCAGCTTGCCGGTGGGTTTGCTGTTGGCGTAGTTGAGCGCCTCGGTGGCCTCGGCGAGATCGGCGAGGATCTCCTTGCAACGGGCATGGAACGCGGCCCCGTCGTCGGTCAGACGCAGCGACCGCGTGGAACGGAACAACAGCCGGGCACCGAGCTGGGTTTCCAGTCGGGTCACGGCCCGGCTGACGCCGGACGGGGTCATGCCCAACTGGCTGGCGGCGGCGGCGAAGCTCTTGGCCTCGACCACGCGGACGAAGGTCGAAATGGCGGAAAAGTCTTCCATTGTTTCAATTCCTCGTCGATTCGTGACTGCGGCGCACGAGTGTAGTGCGCAAGAAACGGATTTTCTATACTGGAAAGTACACCTATTCTCTCGACCCTTCGCCGGGTTCCCCCTCCCCGGCCAACAAGGTGTTGGGAGCGCAAGATGAAAAAACAATGGATGCTGGTCCCCCTGATCGCTGCCGGCGTGCTCGGCAGTTGGGTTCTCCTGCACGGCAACGACAGCCATGCGCAAAGCCCCGCCGGCGGGCCGCCGCCGGAAGTGACCGTGGCGCAGGCGCTGACCCGCAAGGTCAGCGACAGCGCCGAGTTCACCGGCCGGCTGGAAGCGGTCAACACGGTGCAGGTGCAGCCGCGGGTCGGCGGCTTCGTCGAATCGGTGCATTTCCAGGAAGGCGCGCTGGTGCACAAGGGCGACGTGCTGTTCCAGCTCGACGCCCGCCCGTACCAGGCCGAAGTCGACCGGCTGGTCGCCAACCAGGCGCGGGCCAGGGCCGAGCTGAGCCTGGCCGAGACCAACCAGCGCCGCGCCGAGATGCTGCTGGCCCAGCACGCGATCGCGCAGCAGGAAGCCGACCGCCAGGCCACCACCGCGCAGAGCGCGCGGGCGCAGCTCGGTGCCGCCACCGCCGCGCTGGCCGCGGCACGGCTGAACCTGGACTTCACCCAGGTGCGCTCGCCGATCGACGGCCGCGTCAGCAACGCCCGCGTCACCCCCGGCAACCTGGTCACCAGCAACGACGTGCTGACCAGCGTGGTCTCGGTCAACCCGGTCTATGTCTATTTCGACGTGGACGAGCAGACCTGGCTCAAGCTCGACCACCTGCGCGCCGACGCGAAGCAGGCCGGCCGCAACGCGCGGATCGAGGCCGCGATGGGCCTGGCCGACGAGACGGGCTACCCGCATGAAGGTCGCCTCGACTTCGTCGACAACCAGTTGCACACCGGCTCCGGCACGATGCGCCTGCGCGCGGTGTTCGACAACGCCGACGGCCTGTACACGCCCGGCCTGTACGCCCGCGTGCAGCTGCAGAGCGGCCAGGCCCGCCCGCGCGTGCTGGTCGACGACCGCGCGATCGGCACCGACCTCGGCAACCAGTTCGTCTACGTGGTCGACAAGGAGCACAAGGTGCAATACCGCAAGGTCGACACCGGTGCCTTGTTCCACGGCCTGCGCGTGATCGACAGCGGCCTGGCGCCGACCGACCTGGTGGTGGTGAACGGCCTGCAGCGCGTGCGCCCCGGGGTCGAGGTGAATCCGCAGAAGGTGGCCATGACCTACCGGCTGGATGCGACCGACAAGGCGCTGGTCGAGCGCGGCGATGCACCGAACGCCGATTCGCGCACCGCGCAGGCCAACACGGCGAGCCCAAAGACCCCGCAAGGCTGACCACACTCTCCCTCTCCCTGCCGTGCAGGGGGAGGAGCAAAGAAGACCGAGGCCGCGCAGCGGCTTCGTCGAGGATCTTTTGCATGAAAAACATCGCCCAGTTCTTCGTCGACCGGCCGATCATGGCCGCCGTGCTGTCGCTGCTGTTCGTGATCACCGGCTCCATCGCGGTGTTCCAGCTGCCGATCAGCGAATACCCGGAAGTGGTGCCGCCCACCGTGGTGGTGCACGCCAGCTATCCCGGTGCCAACCCGAAAGTGATCGCGCAAACCGTCGCCACGCCGCTGGAGGAACAGATCAACGGCGCCGAAGGCATGCTGTACACCTCCTCGCAGGCCACCAGCGACGGCAGCCTGACGCTGACCGTGACGTTCGCGCTGGGCACCGATCTCAACAACGCCCAGGTCGACGTGCAGAACCGCGTGGCGCAGGCCCTGCCGAAACTGCCGGAGGAAGTGCAGCGGCTCGGCGTGACCACGCAGAAGAGTTCGCCCGACCTGACCATGGTCGTGCATCTCACCTCGCCCGATCAGCGCTACGACATGCTGTACCTGTCGAACTACGCGCGATTGCACGTGAAGGACGTGCTGGGGCGGCTCGATGGCGTCGGCGACGTGCAGATCTTCGGCGCCGGCGAATACTCGATGCGCGTGTGGCTGGACCCGCAGAAGCTGGCGCAGCGCTCGCTCACCACCGGCGACGTGATCAACGCGATCCGCGAGCAGAACGTGCAGGTCGCCGCCGGCGCGCTGAATGCGCCGCCCGGCCCGAGCAACAATGCGTTCCAGCTCAACATCAACACCCGCGGCCGACTGGTCAGCGAGGACGATTTCCGCAACATCATCGTGCGCACCGACGCGAACGGCGGCGTGACGCATCTGAGTGATGTCGCCAAGGTCGACCTCGGCTCGAACAACTACGCGCTGCGCAGCCTGCTCGACAACAAGCCGGCGGTGGCGCTGCCGATCTTCGCGCGGCCGGGTTCCAACGCGATCCAGATCTCCGACGAAGTGCGCGCCACGATGGCGCAGCTGAAGCAGGATTTCCCGCAAGGCGTCGACTATTCGATCGTGTACGACCCGACCGTGTTCGTGCGCGGCTCGATCGAGGCGGTGGCGCACACGCTGCTGGAAGCGATCCTGCTGGTGGTGCTGGTGGTGATCCTGTTCCTGCAGACCTGGCGCGCCTCGATCATCCCGCTGGTGGCGGTGCCGGTATCGCTGATCGGCACCTTCGCGGTGATGCACCTGGCCGGCTTCTCGCTCAATGCCTTGAGCCTGTTCGGACTGGTGCTGGCGATCGGCATCGTGGTCGATGACGCGATCGTGGTGGTGGAGAACGTCGAGCGGCATATCGAACTGGGCGAGTCGCCACGCAACGCGACACGCAAGGCGATGCACGAAGTCACCGGCCCGATCGTGGCGACCGCGCTGGTGCTGTGCGCGGTGTTCATCCCGACCGCCTTCGTCAGCGGCCTCACCGGCCAGTTCTATCGCCAGTTCGCGCTGACCATCGCGATCTCCACGGTGATCTCCGCGTTCAATTCGCTGACCCTGAGCCCGGCGCTGGCCGCCGTGCTGCTGAAGCCGCATGACGCGCCGAAGGACCGCCTCACCCGCGGCATCGACCGTGCGTTCGGCTGGCTGTTCCGCCCGTTCAACCGGATGTTCCACCGCGGCTCGGAGCGCTACGTGGGCGGCGTCAAGCGCATCGTCGGCAAGGGCAAGCTGGCGCTGGTGGTCTATGCCGGCCTGATCGCGCTGACCTGGTTCGGCTTCTCGCACGTGCCGACCGGTTTCGTGCCGGGCCAGGACAAGCAGTACCTGGTGGCGTTCGCCCAGCTGCCCGACGCGGCGTCACTCGATCGTTCGGACGACGTCATCCGGCGCATGAGCGCAATCGCGCTGAAACAGCCGGGCGTGGAACACGCGGTGGCCTTCCCCGGCCTGTCGATCAACGGTTTCACCAACTCGACCAATTCCGGCATCGTGTTCGTCACGCTGAAGCCGTTCGAGGAACGCCGCAGCGCGGATCTCTCCGCCGGCGCGATCGCCGGCGCGCTGAACCAGAAGTTCGCCGCGATCCAGGATGCGTACATCGCGGTGTTCCCGCCGCCGCCGGTGATGGGGTTGGGCACGATCGGCGGCTTCCGCATGCAGATCGAGGACCGCGGCGACCGCGGCTTCGACGAGCTGTACAAGCAGACGCAGAACCTGATCGCCGCCAGCCGCAAGGACCCGGCACTCGCCGGCTTGTTCTCCAGCTTCCAGGTCAGCGTGCCGCAGGTGGATGCCGACGTGAACCGCGAGAAGGCCAAGGCCGAGGGCGTGAACCTGGGCGACGTCTACCAGACCATGCAGGCGTACATGGGCTCGCTCTATGTCAACGACTTCAACCGCTTCGGCCGCACCTACCAGGTAAACGTGTCGGCCGACCCCGCGTTCCGCCACACGCCGCAGGACATCCTGCAGCTGAAGACGCGCAACGCGCAGGGCCAGATGGTGCCGCTGGGTTCGTTCGTCACCGTGCAGCAGGGTGCCGGCCCGGACCGCGTGCAGCATTACAACGGCTACGCCACCGCCGAGATCAACGGCGGCCCCGCGGCCGGCTTCAGCTCCGGCCAGGCGCAGGCGGCGATGGAGAAACTGGCCAAGGACAACCTGCCCAACGGCATCAGCTTCGAATGGACCGAGTTGACCTACCAGCAGATCCTGGCCGGCAACACCGCGATCCTGGTGTTCCCGCTGTGCGTGCTGCTGGTGTTCCTGGTGCTGTCGTCGCTGTACGAGAGCTGGTCGCTGCCGCTGGCGGTGATCCTGATCGTGCCGATGGTGCTGTTGTCCGCGATCGCCGGCGTGTGGCTGTCCGGTGGCGACAACAACATCTTCACCCAGATCGGATTGATCGTCTTGGTCGGACTGGCGTGCAAGAACGCGATCCTGATCGTGGAGTTCGCCCGCGAACGCCAGCATGAAGGCATGGCGCGTCACGAGGCGGTGCTGGAAGCGGCGAAGCTGCGCCTGCGGCCGATCCTGATGACGTCGTTCGCCTTCATCATGGGCGTGGTACCGCTGGTCACCTCGCACGGCGCCGGTGCCGAGATGCGCCATGCGATGGGCGTGGCGGTGTTCTCCGGCATGCTCGGCGTGACCATCTTCGGGCTGATCTACACACCGCTGTTCTACGTATTGATTCGCGCCCTGGTCGAGCGCCGCGAGGCGCGCGCGGCCGAACGCGCCGCCGCGCATGTGCTGCCCGCGCTGGAGAACCACTGATGAAAACGATGCTCAAGGTGGCCGCGCTCGCCGCGGCCCTGGCCCTCGCCGGCTGTGCCAGCGTGGGACCGAACTATCACGCCGCGAAGATCGACGCGCCGCAATTGCAGGGCCTCGACGCTGCGCAGGAAAACAACGCGCAATTCCAGGCTGCATGGTGGAAGCAGTTCAACGACCCGACGCTGGATGCGTTGATCCAGCGCGCCGCGGCGAACAACCTCGACCTTCGCATCGCGGTGGCGCGGCTGCATGAATCGCGCGCACTGCTCAGCGGCAGCAAGGCCGCCCGGTTGCCGACGATCGACACGGACGTGAACTACACCCGCAGCCGCGGCCAGCAGCCGGGCTTCAGCGACCAGCGCCGCACCACGACGACCTACCAGGCCGGCTTCGATGCGTCGTGGGAGCTGGACCTGTTCGGCGGCATACGCCGCTCGGTGGAAGCGGCCGGTGCCGACCTCGGCGCCAGCGAGGCCGCGCTGCACGACGCGCAGGTCAGCCTGCTGGCCGAGGTCGCGCGCAATTATTTCGAGTTGCGCGGCAGCCAGTCGCGGCTCGACATCGCCCAGCGCGACATCGAGAACCAGCGACAGACCCTGCACCTGACCGAGGTGCGCCAGCAGCTCGGGGCCGGCTCCGAACAGGATGTGGCCAGCGCGAAAGCGCGCCTCAGCGCCGTGCAGGCGCAGCTGCCGGTGCTGCAGACCGCGGTGAGCGCCAGTGAATTCCGCCTGGCGGTGCTGCTGGGCGAGCGACCGGGCGAGCTCGACATCGACGTGTCGCCGAAGAGCTTCACGCCGATTGCAGCGACCTTGCCGATCGGCGACGCCGGCGACGTGCTCGCACGCCGTCCGGACGTCCAGATGGCCGAACGCGAATACGCCGCCGCCAATGCGCGCATCGGCGTGGCCAAGGCCGACTTCTTCCCGCACATCTCGCTGGGCGGCTTCCTCGGCTTCCTGTCCGGACGCAGCAACGACTTCGGCAGCCCGTCGACGCGCGCGTGGTCGCTGGCGCCCAGCATCAGCTGGGCCGGGCTCAACGTGCAGCGCGTGCGCGCGAACCTGCACGCCAGCGAAGCGCGCGCCGATGCGGCGCAGGCGAACTACCAGCGCACCGTGCTGGAAGCGATCGAGGACATCGACAACGCGGTCACCGGCTTCAACCAGCAACGCATCCGCGTGAACCACCTGATCGAACAGGGCACGCAGAGCAAGCGTGCCGCCGACCTGGCCCGCGTGCGCTACCAGGAAGGCGCCACCGGCTTCCTCGAACTGCTCGATGCCGAACGCACCCAGCTCGCCGCCGAGGACGACCTGGCCCAGGCCGAGGCGGCGATCAACACCCGCGCCGTCGCGCTGTACAAGGCGCTCGGCGGCGGCTGGCAGGCCTGCGGCGACGAGCGCTGCAGCGCGGTGGCACAGCGGGGCGCCGCCCCATGAGCCGGCCGGCCCGACGCGTGCCGGCGGCAACGCCGGCGATCACGCCGACCTATCGCGTGGCGCTGGTCAGCGGCGCCAACCGCGGCCTCGGCTTCGAGGTGGCGCGCCAGCTCAGCGAGCACGGCATGACCGTGCTGCTGGGCTCGCGCGATCCCGACAAGGGCCTGCACGCGGCGCGCCAGCTCGCCGGCGCGTCCGGCGAGGTGATCGCGGTACAGCTCGACGTCACGCAGCAGGAGCAGGTCGACACGCTGGCGCGCTGGATCGAGATCACCTACGGCCGGCTCGACGTGCTGGTCAACAACGCCGGCGGCTACTACGACCACGACGGGCTGGCCAGCGACGGCGACCTCACACTTGCATGGGGCGCGATGCAGACCCACCTGTTCGGCAGCTGGCGGCTGACCAGCGCGATGCTGCCGCTGATGCGCCGGCACGGCTACGGCCGCATCGTCAACGTGTCCAGCGGCTGCGGTGCCAGCAGTTCGAGCAGCAACCATTGCGTGGCCTATCGCACCTCCAAGTCCGCGCTCAACACCTATACGCGTACGCTGGCGGCGGAGCTGGAGGGCAGCGGCATCGCGGTCAACGCGGTGTGCCCGGGCTGGGTCGCCACTGAACTCGGTGGCCCCGGCGGCCGGCCGGTGAGCCTGGGCGCCGCCGGCATCGTGTGGGCCGCCAGCCTGCCGACGCCGGCGCCCACCGGTCGCTTCTTCCGCGATGGCGAACAAATCGCCTGGTGATCGTCCCTTTCCACGCTGGAGCTTTTCGCATGCCGCAAGACGCTTCGACCAATCGCCGCATCCTGCTCGCCTCCCGCCCGCACGGGTTGCCGACCGCGCAGGATTTCCGCCTCGACCATGCACCGCTCCCGGCGCCCGGCGACGGCGAGGTGTTGCTGCGCACGCTGTATCTCTCGCTCGATCCGTACATGCGCAACCTGATGGACGAGGCCGGCACCGAGTACGCGCCCGGTCTGGAACTGGGCCAGCCGATGATGGGCGGCACGGTGAGCCGCGTGGTCAGCTCGCGGCATGCCGGCTTCCACCCCGGCGAGCTGGTACTGGCCAGCGCCGGCTGGCAGGACTACGCCGTGGCCGCGGGCGACACGCTGACGGCGCTGGGCGACCTGGCGCAGCCTTCGCTCGCACTGGGCGGCCTGGGCATGACCGGTTTCACCGCCTATGTCGGCCTGCTCGACATCGGCCAACCGCGGCCGGGCGAGACCGTGGTGGTGGCCGCCGCGACCGGCGCGGTCGGTGCGGTGGTGGGACAGATCGCCCGGCTCAAGGGCGCACGGGTGGTCGGCATCGCCGGCGGCCCCGCCAAGTGCCGCCACGCGGTGGAGGAGCTGGGCTTCGACGCCTGCCTCGACCACCGCGCGCCGGATCTCGCCGGGCGCCTCGCCGCGGCCTGCCCGGACGGCATCGACGTGTACTTCGAGAACGTGGGCGGCGCGGTGTTCGACGCCGTGCTGCCGTTGCTCAACCACCATGCGCGGGTGCCGGTGTGCGGCATGATCGCGCACTACAACGACGCCGCGCCGCCGGCAGGGCCGGATCGCCGCCCGCAGCTGGTGGCCAGCGTGCTGCAGAAGCGCATCCGCATGCAGGGCTTCGTCATCCTCGACCACTACGCCGAGCGCTTCGCCGCTTTCCGCAGCGACATGCAGGCCTGGCTCGACGCGGGCCGGATCAAGCTGCGCGAGGATCGCGTCGAGGGCCTGGAAAACGCGCCGGCCGCCTTCATCGGCCTGCTCGAAGGGCGCAACTTCGGCAAGCTGGTGGTGCGCGTGGCCGACGATTGACGTTCCGCTGCGTCTCAGCGGCTGCCTACCGCGCTGTGCTGCGAGTACAGCGCATGCCAGCGGCCGCCCTGGTAGACGAAGATGTCGGAGGAGCGCACGCCGTTCTGCGGCCCCAGCTGCGGGTCGTAGAAGGTGATGATCGCGGTGTCGCCGCGGATCACCACCGATTTCCCCAGCGGGTTCGCCTTCAGCCACGCTGTCGCGGAAGGTCTGCAGGTAGGGAAACAGCTCGCCATTGACGAACTCGATCAGGTCCTTGCCGGTGAGCGCGGCGTTGAGATCAGGCGTGCCGTCGGCCGCCTTCGGCGCGGCCCAGGCTTGCCAGCGATACGGCTCGCGAGGATGGGGGTGTAGTCACGGCCTTCCAGAGCGGCCTCGTCTTCCCACTCCTTCTCCATATCGTCGATATCGTCGAGGTATTTGAGGAACAGCAGCCACGAGGTCTGTTCGGCATAGTCCAGCTCGGACGCCAGACCTTCGTCGTTCCGCATGACGCGGTCCATGTTGTTGAAGGCGTTTTCGAACATGCGGCGTCGTTGTTCCCAAGGTCTGATCGGCACGATGCCGCCGCGCGCGCACGGGCGCGACGACAGTCGCACCCGTACAAGGGTGACAGGTGGATGAAGGATGGTCGGCGGCACCATGGGGTTCGTCAAGCCACCCGTGCGCAGCGCTCCCCGCTAAACCATCCCGTCCCGTTTGCCAAGCGGTTCGCATTCCGGCCTTGATGGCGTCCGCAGTTCCGGCAACGCGGCGTGCGCAGCGGGCGCGGATCGCGCGATAAAGGCGGGGACGGCGGTCGCAGGGGGTGGCCGCGTCTGCCCGGTGGGGCTCTGCCATGAAGAAGATCGCCCTGGTCGTACTGACACTCGCCGCGTTCGCGCTGCCCAACGGTACGGCGCGAGCGGCGGAAGCGGCGGGCACGATGCGCGCGGCCGGCCACGGCGGCGCGGCCGCAGCGGGTGGCGATGTGTTCGAGGCGGCCATCGCCAGGTTCGACTGGCACCCGCGGGCCGGCGGCCTGCTGCTGTCGGTGGGGGCGGTGATCGACGCTATCCGGGTGGCCGCCATGGCCCACCCGCCCATCCCCGGCCGGAACGCATTGGGCGACGCCTGGGTCCAGGCGCGCATGCCCTCGCGGCGAGAACTGGCGGCGTATCTGGGCATCGGCTACCGCGCGGCCGACTCCGGCTTCTACGGGCAGGCCGGCGTGGCGGCGGCGACGGGCCTGGATGGCGAGCCCCGCCGCGCGCGGGAGCAGGCGGTCTACCCGGTGCTGGAGCTGGGCTGGTCGCGTCGCTTCTAGCCGGGAAGTGCGCGCCCGTGCCAAAAGACTCCCCACGAGCGTTGAAGTCGTTGGAAAGTCTGTCGTCGCCTGCGGCCTCGTCGGGCTGACCTGGCGCGCATGCACGGGGGACAACGGCAACAACCACGTCTGGCGCGTGTTGCGGGCGCCGTGGCGCGGCAAAACGCACGCCGTGATTCCGACCCGCAGGGCCGCTTCCTGCTCTACGCCGGCGACCAGGGCGATGCGCTGGGCCGCGCCGACATCTACATCGTGTTCCGCCAGCCCGACGGCAGCTGGGGCAGGCCCGCGCACCTGGGCGAGGGGATCAACAGCCGCACGCTGGAGAACGCGCCCTCGCTGGGGCCGGCGTTCGGCGAGCTGTTCGTGTCGAGCAACCGCCGCGACGAGGTGAACTTTCCCAAACCGCGCGACGACGCAGCCACCCTGCAACGGCGCCTGCAGTCACCATTGAACGGCTCGCGCAACCTCTGGCGCTTCGACATCTCCGCCGTGCTGCGGACGCACGGCATCACGCCGGCGACGGCCGGCACGGCATCGCCTTGAGGAACCTCGCGGGCCAACGATGGAGCGCGCCGGCGCGCTACACCCACACGTCGTCGGGTGCAGTACGAGCGCCACCGGCGTCGCCCGTGTTGACCACCCCGCGCGGCTCGACCAGCATCACGCTGCACTCCTCCGCGGCCACCGGGCGATGCTCCTCGCCCTTGCGCACCACGTACATTTCGCCGGCAACCAGCGGCACGGAGCGATCCCTGAACTCCAGCGTCAAGGCGCCCTGCAGCACGATGAAGACCTCGTCCGTATCCGCATGCGCGTGCCAGACGAACTCGCCCTTGAGCTTGGCCAGCTTGAACTGGTAGTCGTTCATCTCCGCGACGACGCGGGGCGACCAGTGCTCGCTGAACCGGGCCAGCTTGTCGCGCAGGTTGATCGCCCGATCGGTCATGGTGCATCCCCGGTGGTGTCGTTGTTCGGAAACTGCGGCGCCATGCGGCGGATCGCACCCTAGCGCGACACGATCAGCGCGAACCACTCCCAGCCCCGGATGCGCTCGCAGATCAGCTTGGCGCAGGTCAGCATCGGCACCGCCAGCAGAGCGCCGGGAATGCCCCACAGCCAGCCCCACACCAGCAGCCACAGCAGGATCGCGATCGGCGACAGGCGCATGCTGCGGCCCTGGATCAGCGGCGTGATCAGGTTGCCCTCCACGATGGTGATGGCGGCGAAGGTGAGTGCCGGCAGGAACACCTCCAGCTCGGCGTTCTTTGCGTACAGCATCGACACGAAGGCCAGCAGCAACGTGGTGAAAATCGCCCCCACGTACGGAATGAAGTTGGCGAACATCGCCACCGCGCCCCACAGCAGCGCATCGGGCACGCCGTACAACCACAGCATGCCGGCGGTGATCGCGCCCAGGCTGGTGTTGATCGACAGCGCAGTGAGCAGGTAGCGCGAGACCTCGCTCTGGAAACTGCGCACGATGCTGACCGCATGCCGCTTGTAGGAGAAGCTGGGTGTCAGCTCCACCAGCCGGCGCAGCATGGTGTCGCCGTAGACCAGGAAGAAGAACACCAGCAGCATCACGCTGAGCACCGCGGCGAGTACCTTCGGCGCGGTGGAGACGACGTCCCAGGCGCTGATCGACAGCGGCGCCGGCGGCGGCGCGGCGCTGCGCGAAGTGCCGCTGACCAGGGTCTGGGTGGCGCGGTTGGCCGCCTCCAGCGGCTTGGTCAGGTTGCGCACCTTGGGCACGAAGCTGCGGATCGCCGACGGCGCGCCGTGGAACCAGCCGAGCGCCGGTTGCGCCAGCAGGCCGACGCCGCTGCCGATGCCGACCACCAGGCCGATCATCAGCACCAGCGCGGTGAGCCAGCGCGGCAGGTGCAGGCGCGCGCCGGTGGCCACGATCGGGTTGAGCGCCAGCCCGATGAAGGCGGCCAGCACCAGCGGGATCAGCAGTGCGCGGGTCAGCGTGACGGTGTACAGCAACGCCAGCAGCAGCATCGCGTTGAGCAGCATGCGGATGGCGCGCAGGTGGCGGCGCGTGCCGCGCGCGCTGTGCAGCCGGCGCGCCAGCGGCCGCGGCAGGTTGCCGACCAGCAGCGGATCGGCCGGCATGTGCGAGAGCATCGCCGCGGAGGTCATCTCGCGCAGCGTGTCGTCCGCGTTCGGCGGCGGCTGCTGAGGCTCGGCGTTCACGGGGTCGGCGCGCCATCCGGCGCGGCGGCATCGGCAGTTGCAGCGGCGTGCGCCGCCACGCCCGCCACGGCCATCTCGGCCAGCAGGTGACTGCCCTGCGCCAGCACCTCGACCAGGCCGCCGCCGACCAGCGAGGCCAGCCCCGGTACCCGCAGCGGGTGCAGGTCGAGGCTGCCCAGCGCAAAGCCGGCGCCGGCAGCCACGCCCACCGTGGCGAGCGGGTATTCGCGCCCGCGCGCCAGCAGTGCGGCGGCCGGCTCGCCCACCTCGTGGCGCGCCCGCTCCATGCGCGCCTGCGCGAGGCGCACCTCGGCCAGTTGCTTCAATACTTTCATCGCCCTTCCTCGCCCCGCGCGGCATGCGACGGCGTGGCCGGCTCGTCGGCGACTTCCGCCTCGATCCTGCGCACGCCTGCGCGCATCATCGCACCCCATTGGCCGCGCGTGACAGGCAGGCTCATCCAATGCATGCAGCGGCGGAACAGCAGCACCGCGCCGAACAGGAACAGCAGCTGCAGCAGCGCCAGCAGCAGCAAGGCCCACACCCACGAACCCAGCCACTTGGCCAGCAGCACGCCGAGCAGGCCGAGCACGGTGAGGCCGAAGCCGACCCCCGCCACGGTGGCGGCCAGCCCGGCCACCAGCAGCCACGACACCGCGCTGCGCGCCAGGCCCAACTCCGCGGCCAGCAGATCCTTCTGCGCGCCGAACAGCCGCTTCAGCGCGGCGCCCAGGCGGGCGATCTCGTCGAACAGGCCAGACGACGACGGCGCCGGGTCCGGCGCCGTCTCGCGGGTGCTGTCACCCTGCTCGTGCATCAGTGGCTCAACGTCGCAGGATGCGGCCAAGCAGCCAGCCGGCCCCCAGCGCGATGGCGACCGATTGCATCGGCTTCTCGCGCACGTATTCGCGCGCCTGCTCAAGGAACTCGTCGGCGCGATCGCGGGTGTGCTCGTAGGCGGCGCGGCCCTGCTCGCCCACTTCGGCCGCCTTGTCGACGGTGCGGTGGGCCGCCGACGCCGTCTTGTCGGTGGCGTGGTGCAGGCCTTGCTCGACGCGCTCGGCGGCGCGGTCGACCTTGTCCTTGGTGCTGGCCACGGCCTGCGAGGTGGCCTGCTTGACGCGCTCGGCGCGCTCGTCGATGCGCTCGTCGACCGAGGGCTTGGGGGTTGGCTCTTTGGGGTTCATGACCTGCTCCGACATGGCAATCTCTTGGATGATAAGGGGGCTATCTGGCGCGGCGGAAGAACGCGATGATCGCGAGGATCAGGAAGATGACGAAAAGGATCTTCGCGATGCCGGCTGCGGCGCCGGCGATGCCGCCGAAGCCGAGAATCGCGGCGATGATCGCGATGACCAGGAAAACCAGTGCGTAGTGCAACATGGGGCATCCCTCGTGGTGGGTGGGTGCCATTCACCCACAGCACGCGCCATGCGGGCGTGAAGGATACCGCCAGCCGCCTGCACGCCGCGCCCACGCGCCCTCGTTCAGCCGGCCACCGCAGGGTTCAGGCTGTAGACGCCGGTGAGCGTGGCCTGATCCAGCACATGGCCGGCCATCGCCGCGCGCAACTGATCGCGCGAGTAGCCCTTGACCAGCGGCAGCGCGTCGACGTCGATCGCATGGATGGTGAAGTGGTAGTGGTGCAGCAACGTGTCGTTCCAGGGCGGGCACGGGCCGTCGTAGCCCAGGTATTCGCCGCCCATCTCGGCGTCGCCGGCAAACCAGCCGGTGTAGTCGTTCACCCCCTGCACGCTGCCCGGCGGCCCGTACGGCTCGCGCTTGCCGCGCGGCGTGACCTCGTCGCTGCAGGCGCCGGCGGCCAGTTCGCCGCACTCGACCGGGATATTCGCCATCAGCCAGTGCACGAACTCCACCCGCGGCAACGCCGCCGGCACCGTGCGGCCCGCCTGGTTCACGTCATCGCCGCGACTGGGCACGTCGGTGTCGATGCAGGTGAGCACGAACGAGCGCGTGGCCGGCGGGGCGTCGCGCCAGGCGAGGTGCGGGCTGTGGTTGTCCGACAGCGCGAAGGGATCGGCGATCTTGCCGAAGGCGAAGCGCGCGGGAATGCGCTGGCCGTTGTCGAAATTGTCGCTGCGCAGGTGCATGGATTTTCTCCGGGAATAGGGAATAGGGAATAGGGAATAGGGAATAGGGAATAGGGAATAGGGAATGGGGAATGGGGAATAGGGAATAGGGAATGGGGAATGGGGAGCAGAGAATGGGAAACGCCGGAAGCGCTCTTGCGATTCCCTATTCCCCATTCCCCATTCCCTGCTTGTACGTCACCCGGTACACCGCCCCCGCCAGGTCGTCACTGACCAGCACGCTGCCGTCGGGCAGGGGCTGCACGTCGACCGGGCGGCCCCAGGCGCTCTGGTTTTGCTGGAAACCGGTGATCAGCGGTTCGTAGGAGAGGACTTTGCTGCCGCTGAGGCGCACGGTCATCACGCGGTAGCCGGACTTCTCGGTGCGATTCCACGAGCCGTGCTCGGCGACCAGGATGGCGCCGCGGTAGCTGGCCGGGAACTGCTTGCCGGTGTAGAAGCGCATGCCCAGCGAGGCGACGTGGGCGCCGAGCTTGAGCACCGGCGGCACGTAGTTGCGGCAGGGGTGGCCGGCGCCGAATTCGGGGTCGGCCACGTCGCCCTGATGGCAATACGGATAACCGAAGTTCTGGCCGATGCGGGTGACCTCGTTCAACTCGTCGCTGGGCACGTCGTCGCCCAGCATGTCGCGGCCGTTGTCGGTGAACCACAGGTGTTTCGTACCCGGCTGCCAGTCGAAGCCGACGGTGTTGCGGATGCCGGTGGCGACGTCCTGCCAATCGCTGCCGTCCGGGTTCATGCGCATCAGCTTGGCGTAGTCGGGACCGGCGTTGCAGATGTTGCACGGCGCGCCGATCGGCACGTACAGCTTGCCGTCGGGGCCGAAGGCGAGGAAGCGGCCACCGTGATGGCCCTTGGTCGGCAACTTGTCGGTGACCAGCGCGGGTTCGGGCGGCGCGTCCAGGTGCTGCTCGATGTCGCGCAGCACGAGGATGCGGCTGATCGCCGATACGTACAGGTCGCCGTCGTGGAAGGCCACGCCGATCGGGTTGCGCAGGCCGCTGGCGACCACGCGCACTGTCTCGGCCACGCCGTCGCCGTTGGCGTCGGTGAGCGCGTAGACCTTGCCGGCGCCGCTGGACCCGACGAACACGGTGCCGTGCGTACCCAACGCGATCTCGCGCGCATTCGGCACCTGGTCGGAGTACACGGCGATGTGGAAACCTGCAGGCAGGGTCAGCCGATCCAGCCGGGGGGCCGCCAGCAGCGGCAGCGACAGGATCGCCAGCAGCACGGACAGCAACGCGCGCATGAGCAGTCTCCGGCAAGGCGAGGCCACCAATGTACCCCGGACCGCGCGAAGCCAGAAACAGCGCCGCCCGCTAAACTGGGCTCCTTTCAGGGGAGTGGCATGAGCGAACTGGACGACCTCACCACGCTGGTGCGCGCGGCAACGCCGCTGCTGGTCATCGAAACCGTGGACGAGCAGCGGGTGATCGACTGCTTCCGCCACGTGATCGCACAGGCGTTGCGCCCGCTGTGGCGCTGGACGCTGACCGACGGCCTGAGCCGCCTCGATTTTTCGCAGGACGGCGGCGCGGTGTCGCCGGACGCCACCGCCACGCTGGACGCGATCCGCGCCCAGACCGAAGCGGGCATCTACCTGCTGTTCGACTTCCATTCGCTGCTGGACTACGCGCGCAGCCTGCGCCAGCTGCGCGAGATCGTGCAGCGCCAGCGCTCGGCGGCGCACACCATCGTGCTCGTGGGCGCGAAGATCGAGCTGCCCGCGGGGCTGGAGGCGCTGGCCCTGCGCGTGCCGCTGTCGCTGCCGGACATCAAGGAGCTCGCCGGCATCCTGCGCGGCGAGGCTGCCGGCTGGCAGCGCGAACAGGGCCGCAAGATCGAGGTGGACAACGACGCCGCGCGCACCATCGTGCGCAACCTGCTCGGCCTGACCGCGCCGGACGCGCGGCGCATCGTGCGCAAGCTGATCTACGCCGACGGCGCGCTCGGCCCGAACGACCTGCCGGTGCTGATGCAGTCCAAGTTCAACCTGCTCAACCGCTCCGGCCTGCTGCATTACGAATACGCCACCGCCAGCTTCGCCGACATCGCCGGCGTCGCGCGCGTGCGCGAATGGGTGCAGCGCCGCCGCCCGGTGTTCCTCTCGCCCGAAACCGCGCCGCGACTGGACCCGCCCAAGGGCGTGCTGCTGCTGGGCGTGCAGGGTTGCGGCAAGAGCCTCGCGGCGAAGGCAATCGCCGGCGGCTTCGGCGTGCCGCTGGTGCGGCTGGATTTCGGCACGCTGTACAACAAGTACCAGGGCGAGACCGAGAAGAACCTGCGCGAGGCGCTGACCAGCACCGAGCTGCTGAGCCCCTGCGTGCTGTGGATCGACGAGATCGAGAAGGGCCTGGCCAGCGGCGGCGACGATGGCGGCGTGTCACGCCGCGTGCTCGGCTATCTGCTGACCTGGATGGCCGAACGCAAGGCCAAGGTGTTCACCGTGGCCACCGCCAACGCGGTGCAGGAGCTGCCCGCCGAGCTGCTGCGCAAGGGCCGCTTCGACGAGATCTTCTTCGTCGACCTGCCGAGCGAATCGGTGCGCGGGGAAATCTTCGCCCTGCACCTCAAGCGCCGCCAGCTCGACCCGGCGAACTTCGAGCTGCCCGCGCTGGCCGCCGCCAGCGAGGGTTTCTCCGGCGCCGAGATCGAGCAGTCCATCGTCAGCGCGCTGTACGACACCGCCGGCCAAGGCAATGGCCCGGACCAGGCCGCCCTGCTCCACGCCCTGCAACAGACCCGCCCGCTGTCGGTGCTGATGCGCGAACAGGTGGACACGCTGCGCGCGTGGGCGCAGGGGCGCTGCGTGGCGGCGGACTGAACACGGGCAGCAAATCGCCCTTGCAGAGAGCGCGCAACAGCCGGCCACGGCGGCTGTCTCCCTGTCGAGGGCGACGACACGGGGCGCGGGCCGGCTGCTGGCCGACCTGCCGGCCTGGTTCGCGCGCGAGGGGTTTCCGCCGGGGCAATGGGGGCGGTCGCTTGCGCTGGCGCTGGAGATCGACCACAACGGCCTGGCGGGTCCGCTCGATCCGTTGCGACGGCCGCCGCGCTGAGGACGTTTCGACTTATGCTGCCGGCGCCGCACGGCTGACGGGACCGACCCACCGGCATCTCCGCGGCAACCTTTCCGCGCCGGCCACGACGGGCCTGCACCGGATCGGCAACGTCGTGCATCCCGAGGCGCTCGATGAATTCCGGCAACTCCTCATTCCACGCCGCGGCGGACGCGCTGGCGAGCGACGGCTGGTGCGTCGTGCACGACCTGCTGGAGCCGGCGCAGATCCGCGCGCTGGCGGCCGAGTGCGCGGCGTTGCATGACGCCGGACAGCTGCAGCCTGCAGGCACCGGCATCGGGCAGCTCGACGCGGCGCGGCGCGGCGACCGCACGCGCTGGTTCGCCGAAGGCGCGATGAGCGCGCCGCAGCAGGCCTTCGCCGATCGCATCGACGTGTTGCGCGGCGTGCTCAACCGCGAGCTGATGTTGGGCCTGGTCGAGTACGAAGCGCACTACGCGGTGTATCGGCCGGGCGCGCGCTATGCGCGTCATCGCGACCGCCTGCGCCACAGCGACGCGCGGGTGGTGTCGGCGGTGTTCTATCTCAACGAGGATTGGCGGGAGGTCGACGGCGGGGCACTGCGGCTGTACCTGGCCGATGGTTCCTCGCGCGACATCCTTCCGCAGGCGGGCACCCTGCTGCTGTTCCTGTCGGCGCAGTTCGAGCACGAGGTGCTGCCTGCCAGCCGCGACCGCATGAGCATTGCGTGCTGGATGCGCCAGCGCGGCCTTGCCGCCACCAACCCGTAGATACCGTCTTGCCGTCCGTCAGGCAAGCGCGATGCTGGGGTCGAAATTCTTACCTGAGCGGATAACCCCCCAAGCGAGGTGGAGCAGCTTGCGCATGGCGGCACCCAGCGCCAGTTTGCGT
>Ga0066256_1000675_pt1 | contig 71560 bp, 60 predicted proteins | sample ThiBio_1000_biof_FD_87107 | JGI IMG/M metagenome (GOLD analysis project Ga0066256, IMG submission 87107) | Wastewater bioreactor microbial communities from Cape Town, South Africa - Thiocy_expt_1000_biof (version 2) | ecosystem: Engineered > Bioreactor > Thiocyanate-remediating >... | reverse complement strand
AGGCCGCGCAGGCCTCGCTGGCCGCCGCGCAGAAGAACACGCGCGAGGCGCCGCGAGTGGCCGTGCGCATCGAGCGCGACCGCGGCGACTTCGGCGAACCGTTCGGCAACTCGATCGGCATCAAGCTCGAGCTGCCATTTTCCTCCGGCCCTCAGTTGCGCCAGCAGACGGCGGGGGCGCTCGCCGAAACGGCGCGTACCGACGCCGAGCTCGAGCTGGCGCGGCGCACGATCGTCTTGGAGATCGAGCGCGCGCGCCGCGAGATCGAGGCGGCACAGGAACAGTTGCAACTCACCCGCGAGCGCCGCGATCTCACCGCCGACACCCTGCAGTTGGCCGAAAAGGCCTTCGCGCTGGGCGAATCCGACCTGCTCACCCTGTTGCGCATCCGCGCCGCCGCGCTCGAGGCGCAGGCTGCGCATGATCGGCAACGCACCGCCCGGGCCGCAGCTGGCTCGCGCTTGAACCAGGCCCTGGGGATCCTGCCATGAAACGCATCGGCACTCTTTTCCTTGCCATCTTCCTCGCCGCGGCCGCTCACGCCCATGGCGACGAAGACCACGGCAGCCCCGCATCCGGCGCGGCTCCCCCCGTCGCCGCCCGGGCCGCTGCCGCTCGCGCCGGTACCGCGACCGACTCGCTCGAGCTGGTCGCGCTCCTCGAGGGCGAACGGCTGACCCTCTTCCTCGACGACTTCGCGACCAACGCACCTGTCGTGGATGCACAGGTCGAGCTCGCGAGCGGCGCCACGATGCGTGCGGCCGTGCAGGTCGCGCCCGGCACCTATGCGCTGGACGCTGGCGACCTGGCCACCCCGGGCAGCCACTCCCTGGCCGTCTCGGTCGAAACCGGCGAAATGTCCGATCTGCTCGCGGTGCAGCTGGAGGTCGCCGCACCTGCCGCGCCGCTCGCACGGGCGGCCAACGGCACGGGCGTGCCGCTGGCCTGGGCGGGAGCGGGCGTGCTCCTGCTCGCCGGCGGCGCCATCGCCCTGCGCCGCCGCAAGTCAGGCGGCGAGGAGCACGCACGATGAAGCGGATCCTGTCGGGTACGCTGCTTGCGAGCTCCATCGCGCTCGCGGGCCCGGGCGCGTTCGCGCACGGCGACGAGCCGCACGGCGACGAGCCGCACGGTGCCGTGGCGCCGGGCCCGGCCGGCGCCGCAACGAACATGACCGCGCCGGCCGCCACACAGCCGGGGGGGCCGGGGTTGTTCGTGCCCAAGCCGCTGCAGCGCCGGTGGGGGCTGCGCACGAGCATCGCCCGCATCGCCGAGCATGCCGCATCGGTGGAGCTCAACGGCAAGGTCGTCGCCGATCCCGACGCAGGCGGGCGCGTGCAGGCGACCCAGCCCGGGCGCATCGAGCCCGGCCCGCGAGGCCTGCCGGTGCTCGGGCAGCGCGTCGCCAAGGGCCAGGTCCTCGCCTGGCTGCGCCCGGCGAGCGACTCCATCGCGCGAGGTAACCAGCAGGCCCAGCTCGCCGAGCTCGACGCGCAGTTCTCGATCGCGCAGCGCAAGGTGGCCCGCTACGACCAGCTCGAGGACGTAGTGCCGCGGCGCGACATCGAAGCGGCCCGCTTCGAGCTGCAGGCGCTCGCGCGGCGCCGCGCGGCGGTGGCTGCCAGCCTGAGCACCCCGGAAGCATTGCGTGCACCGGTGTCGGGCGTGGTGAGCGTTGCCGCGGCGATTGCCGGGCAAGTGGTGGATATGCGCGACATCCTGTTCGAGATCGTCGATCCTACCCGCCTGGCGGTCGAGGCGCTGGCCTACGACGCCTCGCTGGCGCAGGGCATCAGGGACGCGCGCGCCGCGGTAGCCGGCGCGACGCTGCGGCTCGAGTTCGTCGGCGGCGGCCGGCAGTTGCGCGGGCAGGCATTGCCGCTGCTGTTCCGCGTCGAGGGTGCGAAGGCGGATCTGGCGATCGGCCAGCCGCTGGCGGTCGTGGCCCGCACCGCGCGCCTCGCACGCGGTGTCGCGCTCGCACGCGAGGCGGTGGTGCGCGAGGAAGGGGGAGCTTCGGCGGTCTGGATCCACACGGAGCCCGAGCAATTCGAGCGGCGCCGCGTGCGCACCGAGCCGCTCGACGCCGCCACGGTGCTGGTGACCGAAGGGCTCGACGGCGGCGAGCGGGTGGTGGTCGCGGGCGCCGGCGCGCTCGCCCGGGTGCGCTGACGTGTTCGAGCTCCTGGTCCGCTCCAGCCTCGGGCAGCGGCTGATCGTCCTGGCCGCGGCCCTGCTGCTGGTGGTCTACGGCGCGCTGACATTGCGCCAGATGCCGGTGGACGTCTTTCCCGACCTCAACCGCCCCACCGTGACGCTGATGACCGAGGCCGGCGGGATGGCCCCCGAAGAGGTCGAGCAGCTGGTGACGTTCCCGATCGAGGCCGGCATGAACGGTATGCCGGAGGTGACCCGCGTGCGATCGGTGTCCGGCATCGGCCTGTCGGTGGTCTACGTGGAGTTCGAGTGGGGTTCGGACATCTATCGCAACCGGCAGCAGGTCGGCGAGCGCCTGAACCTCGTGCGCACGCAGCTTCCTGCCGGCATCACGCCCCAGATCGGACCGATCGCCTCGATCATGGGCGAGATCCTGCTGATCGCCCTGCCGGCCGACCCGGCCCGGATGAGTCCGATGCAGGTACGCGAGTACGCCGACTGGGTGCTGCGCCCGCGCCTGCTCACCATCCCGGGCATCGCCCAGGTCGTCACCATCGGCGGCGAAGTGCGCCAGTACCGGGTCGAGCCCCGCCCCGAGCAGCTCGCCGCGCTGGGCGTGCAACGCGCGCAACTGGACAACGCGCTCGCGGACTTCGGCGCCAACACCAGCGGCGGCTTCCTCGTTACGCAAGGCCGCGAGTACCTCATCCGGCAGATCGGGCGCACCACCCGGATCGAGGATCTGCGCAACCTCGTGGTGGCCGCCCCGAACGGGCAGGCGGTCCTCCTGAAGCAGGTTGCCGACGTCTCCGTCGCACCCGCGGTCAAGCGCGGCGATGCCGGCTACGGCGGGCAGCCCGCCGTCATCGTATCGGTGCAGAAGCAGCCGGCGGCCGACAGCGTCGCCTTGACGCGGCAGATCGAGAAGGCAGTGGCCGACCTGGCCGGGGACCTGCCGGCCGGCATGCAGGCGCCGCGCTTCCTCTTCAAGCAGGCCGACTTCATCGAACGCTCGGTGGGCAACGTCGCGGAGGCCCTGCGCGACGGCGCGGTGCTGGTGGCGGTGGTGCTGTTCCTGTTCCTGCTCAACGCGCGCACCACGCTCATCTCGCTCGCCGCGATCCCTGTGTCGCTGCTGGCCACGGCGCTGGTCTTCCACTATGCCGGGCTGTCGATCAACACCATGACGCTGGGTGGCCTGGCCATCGCGATCGGCGAACTGGTCGACGACGCCGTGGTGGGGGTCGAGAACGTGCTGCGCCGCCTGAAGCTGAACCGTGCGCTGCCCGAGCCGCGGCCGGTGGCCGAGGTGATCGCCCGGGCCACGCTGGAAGTACGCTCGGCCATCGTCTACGCGACGATCATCATCGTGCTGGTGTTCGTACCGCTGTTCGCCCTGCCCGGCATCGAGGGGCGCCTGTTCACGCCGCTGGGCGTCGCCTATATCGTGTCGATCCTCGCGAGCATGGTGGTGTCGGTCACGCTCACGCCGGTGTTGGCCTTCTACCTGCTGCCGCGCATGAAGCAGCTCGGTCACGGCGACAGTCCCCTGGTGCGCCGGCTCAAGGCCTGGGACGCACGACTGCTGCGCTGGTCGTTCCGGCACACCGGCAGCCTGCTGGTCGCGGCGCTGCTCGCGGTGGCGGCCTCGGCGGCGACCCTCACGCTGCTGCCGCGCTCGTTCCTGCCGCCCTTCAACGAGGGCACGCTTACCATCGGCCTGCTGCTCGACCCGGGCACCTCGCTCGACGAATCGAACCGCGTTGCCGCGGCGGCCGAGCGCCTGGCAGCCGGGGTGCCGGAGGTGATCCAGGTCGGCCGGCGCACCGGCCGCGCGGAACTCGACGAGCACGCCGAGGGGGTGCACTCCACCGAAATGGACATCGACCTCGAGCGCTCGGAGCGCCCGCGCGAGGCCGTCATCGAGGACCTGCGCACGCGCCTGGCGGCGCTGCCGGCGGTCATCAACATCGGGCAGCCGATCTCGCACCGGCTCGATCACCTGCTCTCGGGCGTGCGTGCCCAGATCGCGCTCAAGATCTACGGCGACGACCTGGCGACGCTGCGCCGGCTCGCCGCGGCGTTGCGCACCCGCCTGGCGAGCGTGCCCGGCATCGCCGACCTGCAGGTCGAAAAGCAGGTGCCGATTCCGCAGGTGCGCATCCGCCTCGATTACGAGCAGGCCGCACGCCACGGCGTCGTGCCCGGAGCGCTGTTGCGCAGCCTGCAGCAGCTCCTCGAAGGCGAGCGCGTGACGCAGATCGTGGAAGGCAGCCGGCGCTTCGACCTGGTGGTACGCCTGCCCGAACGCGCACGCGACCTGCCCGCGCTGCCGTCGCTGCTGATCGAAACCCCCGGAGGGCACATTCCGCTGGCGCAGGTGGCCTCGATCGAGGACAGCGACGGTCCCAACCAGGTGAGCCGGGAGAATGCACGCCGGCGCATCGTGGTGTCGGCCAATACCGACGGCAGGGACATGTCCGCAGCGGTCGCCGGGATCCGCGCGGCCATCGTCGCAGAGCCGATGCCGGAGGGCTATTTCACGACACTGGAGGGCCAGTTCCAGGCGCAGGAGCAGGCTGCGCGCCTGATCGTGCTGCTGGCGGCGGTGTCGCTGGCGATGATCTTCCTGGTGCTGTACAGCCGCTACCGCTCCACGGTGCTCTCGCTGATCATCATGGGCAACATCCCGCTGGCGCTGGTCGGCAGCGTGATCGCCCTGTGGATCTCGGGCCAACCCCTGTCGGTGGCTGCGTTGGTGGGCTTCGTCACCCTGGCGGGCATCGCCACGCGCAACGGCATCCTGAAGATCTCCCACTACGTCAACCTGTGCGCCTTCGAAGGCGAGCGCTTCGGCGACGAGATGATCGTGCGCGGCTCGCTCGAGCGCCTGACGCCGGTGCTGATGACCGCGCTGGTGGCCGCTTTCGCGCTGGTGCCGCTGCTGCTGTCGGCCGATGCGCCCGGCAAGGAAGTGCTGCATCCCGTGGCCGTGGTGATCTTCGGCGGCCTGGTAAGCGCCACGGTGCTCGACACCATGCTCACGCCGCTGATGTTCCGCCGCTGGGGCGCCAGGCCCCTGGAGCGCCTGCTCGCCGCGCGCGCGGGCGAAAGCTTCTGACCCGTCATCCGAAAGGAAATCCGCATGAAACCCCGCTCCATCGCTGCCGCTCTCCTCGCCGCCGGCACCCTCCTCGGCTGGACCGCGGCATTCGCCCACGACGACGCCTGGCTCGATACGCAGCACGCGCCCCACGGCGGGCAGTTGCGCATGGCCGGGCCCTACCACTACGAACTGGTGGTGGCGAAGGACGCTACACCCGCGAAGGACAGCCCCGTGGTGGTGCACGTCACCGATCACGCAGGAGCGCCGGTGTCGACGGCGGGCGCATCCGGCTCGGCCCTGTTCATGGCGGGCAAGTCGAAGGCCAGCATCGCCCTGCGACCCGATGGCGACAATCGCATGCGCGGCGCCGGCCGCTACGCGACCGCACCCGGCACGAAGGTCGTCGTCTCGGTCTCGCTGGCCGGCGCGAAGCCGCAGCAGGCGCGGTTCACGCCGGGCGAGGCGAAGGAAACCCGCTCCGGGCACGATGCGGCGAACCCGCACCGGGCGTCGCGGTGAAGCTGGAGAACGCCAGGCGGTCGCAGGAGGAGGCCCTGGGCATCGCACGTGCGAACATGGAATTCAATCTCCCCTGCCTCGTGTCGAGAACAAGGAACGCCGGAATATGAAGGAGCAACCGGATCGTCGAGCCACCCAGGCGGCGGGTGCGCGGGGCCCGGTGCGCCCGCCTCGACACGCTCACACCGGCCGCGATCACGCCGAGGGACCGCGAGCGGCCCCGCCGCCCGCGGGCACGATCTACACCTGTCCGATGCATCCGGAAATCCGCCGCGCTGCGCCGGGCAACTGTCCGATCTGCGGCATGGCGCTCGAGCCGCTCCTGCCGGGACTCGAAGACGAGGAGAACCCGGAGCTCGTCGACTTCACGCGACGCTTCTGGTGGACGTTGCCGCTGACTGCGATCGTGACCACGCTCGCGATGTTCGGTCACCGCTTCGACCTGATGTCGCCGACGACGCAGCCGTGGGTCGAATTGGTGCTGTCGATCCCGATCGTGCTCTGGGCCGGTTGGCCGTTCTTCGTGCGGTGTGTCCAATCGTTCCGCAATGCCAGCCCCAACATGTGGACGCTGATCGGGCTCGGCACCGGGGCCGCCTTCGTCTACAGCGTCGCCGCCACGATTACCCCGCAGTGGTTTCCCGAGTCGTTCGCCTCGCACGGACGCGTCGGCGTCTATTTCGAGGCCGCGGCGGTCATCGTGTCCCTGACCCTGCTCGGCCAGATACTCGAGTTGCGCGCGCGCGGCCGCACTTCGGCCGCGTTGAAGGCGCTGCTCGGATTGGCGCCGAAAACCGCGCGCCGGCTCGATGCCGACGGCAGAGAGGCGGACATCCCCCTCGCCCTCGTGCACGTAGGCGACCGGCTGCGCATCCGCCCCGGCGAAAAGGTACCGGTCGACGGCGTCGTGCTCGAGGGCGAGAGCTCGATCGACGAGTCGATGCTCACCGGCGAGCCGATTCCGGTCGGAAAGCGCGTCGGCGACAAGGTCGTCGGCGCGACGATCAACACCAGCGGCGCGTTGATCATGCGCGCCGAGCGCGTGGGCTCCGAAACCATGCTCTCTCAGATCGTGGCGATGGTCGCGCAGGCCCAGCGCTCTCGCGCGCCGATGCAGCGCATGGCGGACCTCGTCGCGGGCTGGTTCGTGATGGCGGTGATCGCGATCGCAGTCGTCACGTTCCTGGTCTGGGGCCTCTTCGGCCCGCAGCCGAGCTGGGTGTACGCCACGCTGAACGCGCTGGCGGTGCTCATCATCGCCTGCCCGTGCGCACTGGGGCTGGCGACGCCGATGTCGATCATGGTCGCCACCGGAAAGGCCGCCACGCAGGGAATCCTCTTTCGCGATGCCGCGGCGATCGAGGCATTCCGGACCATCGACACCATCGTCGTCGACAAGACGGGTACGCTCACCGAAGGCAAGCCCGCCTTCGATCGCGTCGCCGCCGCTGCCGGCTTCGATGAATCGGAGGTGCTGCGCATCGCTGCGAGCCTGGACCAGGGATCCGAGCACCCGCTGGCGCATGCAATCGTCGACGAGGCGCGGCGGCGCGGGCTCGCGCTGGCGGCGGCCGGGACCTTCGAATCGGCCAGCGGCATCGGCGTGCGCGGCACCGTCGAGGGTCGACGCGTCGCACTGGGCAACACGACCTTGATGGACGACGAAGGCATCGACCATGCACCGCTGGCCGGCCAGGCGGAGTCCTTGCGCGCGCAAGGTGCAAGCGTCATGGTCCTCGCGGTCGACGGCAAGGCAAACGGCCTGCTCGCCGTCTCCGATCCGATCAAGCCGACCACCGCGGAGGCGGTGCGGCAGCTGCGGCAGGCCGGCCTGCACCTGGTGATGGCGACCGGCGACGGCTGGACGACCGCACGCGCCGTCGGCCGCGCGCTCGGCATCGATGAGATCCTCGGCGAGGTGAAACCGGCGGACAAGGTTGCGATCATCGAACGCCTGCAAGCCCAGGGCCGCCGCGTCGCGATGGCCGGCGACGGGATCAACGACGCGCCCGCCCTCGCCCGCGCCGACATCGGCATCGCGATGGGCACCGGCACCGACGTTGCGATGAACGCGGGCCACGTCACGCTGGTCAAGGGCGACCTGCGGGCGATCGTGCGCGCGCGGGCGATCTCGCGCCAGACCGTCCGGAACATGCGCGAGAACCTCGGTTTCGCGCTCGTCTACAACGCGCTCGGGGTTCCGATCGCCGCCGGGGTCCTCTACCCGGTGCTGGGCTGGCTGCTTTCGCCGCTCATCGCCGCGCTCGCCATGAGCCTGAGCTCGGTCTCGGTCGTCTCCAATGCGCTGCGCCTGCGGAGTGCCCGATGAACGATCCGGATGCCGGAAAACGCGCAGCCAGGCCGCGGCGCGCAACCGTGTTGGCGGTGGGCGCAATCTCGACAGCGGCGGCGCTCGGCGCCGCGTGGTGGCACTGGCGAGCGCCGTCGGCGGCCGATGGCGCCGATCCCGCGGTGATCGCGCAAGGCCGCGAGGTTTACGCCCGCTACTGCGCGAGCTGCCACGGCGAGCGGCTGGAGGGACAGCCCCACTGGCAGACGCGTCGCGCCGACGGCCGCATGCCCGCGCCGCCGCACGACGCCACCGGGCACACCTGGCATCACCCTTCAGGGGTGCTGTTCACCATCGTCAAGAACGGCGTGCAGGCCTACGCGCCACCCGGCTACCAGAGCGACATGCCGGCCTTCTACGGCGTGCTCACGGATGCACAGATCCGCGCCGTGCTCGCCTACATCGCCTCGAACTGGCCCGAGGCGATACGCGCCAGGCAGGCTGAAATCGAGCGCGCGAGCCGGCAGCGGCAGTGAGCGGCGGCGCAGGCGCACAATAGGCCGCAAGCGGAAGGGATCCGCTCGGGAGGTTTCTCGCATGGCCAGGAAGATGGCGATCATCGCGAGCAAGGGCACCCTGGACATGGCGTATCCGCCGTTCATCCTGGCGTCCACTGCCGCCGCGCTCGACTACGAAGTGCAGGTGTTCTTCACGTTCTACGGGCTGACGCTGCTGCGCAAGGATCTCGCCGACGTGAAGCTCAGCCCGCTGGCCAATCCGGCGATGCCGATGCCGATGCCGATCCCGGTCTTCGCGCAGGCGCTGCCGGGCATGGAGGCGATGGCCACCCGCATGATGAAGTCGAAGATCCGCTCCAAGGGGGTGGCGTCGCTGCAGGAGCTGCGCAGCCTGTGCCTGGAGGCCGGGGTGAGGTTCATCGCCTGCCAGATGACCTTCGACCTGTTCGACTTTCGCACCGACGACCTCATCGCCGAGATCGAACCGGGCGGCGCCGCGACCTTCCTGGAATTCGCGGGTCAGTCGGACATCTGCCTGTTCATCTAGGAGTGCCTGTCGGAGTCGAGCCGACCCCGGCCGGAAGGCAGGCCGCAAGGGTGAGCCCGAAAACCGGCGCGCAGCGCCGGCATCCGGACACCCGACGGGAGACACCGCGCCGGGCGCCGAGGCGCCGGCGCGGAAGGGAATCGCGGGAACGCCCCCTACTGGCCGAACTGGCGGGCGCGCCGCGGGCCGCCGCGGCCGCCGCCGCCCTCGCGGTCGCCACCACCGCCGCGATCGCCACCGCCGCCGTAGCCGCCTCCGCTGCGACCGCCTCCGCCGTAGCCGCCACCACCGCCGCCACCGTAGCCGCCTCCGCCGCTGCGGCCACCCCCGCCGTAACCGCCTCCGCCGCCGCGGCTGCCGCCGCCTCCACCACCACCGCCACCAAAGCCGCCCTGCTCGCGCGCCTCGTTCACCACCAGGCTGCGTCCTTCCAGCGAGTGGCCATTGAGCGCGCGGATGGCCGCCTGGGCGGCCTCGTCGTTGGCCATGGTGACGAAACCGAAGCCGCGCGAGCGGCCGGTTTCGCGATCGGTGACGATCTTGGCATCGGTGACTTCACCGTGACTGCCGAAAAGCTGCGACAGCTGCGCATCGGTCGCGCGCCACGGCAGATTGCCCACGTAGATCTTGGTTCCCATCGAAACTCGTTCCTCGAACCGTTGGACTCATTGCATTTCGAGGAATACCGAACCAGTCACCCGGGAAATGCAACTCCACGAACCGTCATGCCGATCCGTTTTTCGACTTTGCCACAAACCTCCGCAAATGCACAGCAGAGCGTGACAGGAAACTTGCATCCGACCCGGATACTGTATGAAAATACACTGGTCGCAGACATTCCCGAACCCCGAAGCGGAGCACGCCCATGCGGGACCTCACCTCGCGCCAGCAGCAGATCCTGGCGCTGATCAGGCAGCACATCGCCGACACCGGCTTTCCGCCCACCCGGGCCGAAATCGCCCAGCAGCTGGGCTTTCGCTCCCCCAATGCCGCCGAGGAGCACCTCAAGGCGCTGGCGCGCAAGGGCGTCATCGAGCTGGCCTCGGGCACCTCGCGCGGCATCCGGCTCAAGCTGCTGCCCGACTCCCCCAGCGATCAGCCGCGCGCGGTGCAGCTCGCCCTCAGCCTGCCGCTGGTCGGTCGGGTCGCCGCCGGCAGCCCGATCCTCGCCCAGGAGCACATCGAGGCCAGCTACGCCATCGATCCGAACCTGTTCGACGACAAGCCCGATTACCTCCTGAAGGTGCGCGGCATGAGCATGCGCGACGCCGGCATCTTCGACGGCGACCTGCTCGCGGTGCGCCGCGCTCGGGAAGCCCGCAACGGCCAGATCGTCGTGGCCCGCGTCGGCGACGAGGTCACCGTCAAGCGCTGGCGCCGCAAGGGCCACACGGTCGAGCTGTTGCCCGAGAACCCCGATTTCGCGCCCATCGTCGTCGATGCCCGCAGCGATCCGTTCGCCCTCGAGGGCATCGCCGTCGGCCTGCTGCGCACCGGCAAGGCGCTCTGACGGCGCGCGGCTCCCCAGGAAAACCGCCATGCCGTCCGCGCTGCCCGCTGCCGTCTGGCGCGCCAGCCAGCTCGGCCACGCCGCCGTCACCGCCCTCTCGAGCGGCTTTCCCGCCCTCGATGCCGAGCTGCCCGGCGCGGGCTGGCCGGCCGGGATGCTCACCGAGCTGATCGGCCGCGAGCCGGGCATCGGCGAGCTGCGCCTGCTGGTGCCGCTGCTGCGCCCGCTCACGCGCGAGCGCCGCTTCGTCGTCCTGCTGGCGCCGCCGCACGTGCCCTACGCCCCGGCGCTGGCCAGCCACGGCATCGACCTCGACTACCTGCTGGTGGTGCAGGCCCCCAACGCCGCCGATCGCCTGTGGGCCGTCGAGCAGGCGCTCGGCAGCGCCTCGTTCGGCGCCCTGCTTGCCTGGCTGCCGCAGGAGAAAACCCGCCCCGAGCACCTGCGCCGCATGCAGCTGGCCGCCCAGTCGGCCGGTGGTCCGGTGTTCCTGTTCAGGCAGCTGGCGGCCCAGTTCGAGGCCTCGCCGGCCCCGCTGCGCCTGCTGCTGCTGCCTCGCCCCGACGAGCGCCTGTCGGTGCAGATCCTCAAGCGGCGCGGGCCGCTCATGGCCGATCCGCTCCTGCTCGACCTGCCGCAGCCGGTCACGGCCATCCGGCTGCGCGCGAGCCCGCTGGCAGACCCGGCGCAGCGCCCGCCGATGCATGCGAGCCGCATCCGCCCCGATGCATCGCACGCCGGTGCGCTGCATTAGGGCGTATCGATACCACCACGGTCGTCGCCGCAGTGTGGTGGCTGGGCCTCTTCTTCGACCGATTGGCGCTGCAGATCGCCCGCTGCGGCGCGCTCGCGCCCGGCGACGGCGCGCCGCTGGCGATCTGCGACCGGCTGTGCATTCTCGATGCCGACGCGGGCGCGCGGGCGCTGGGCATCGTCGCCGGCATGAAGCGGGCGGCCGCGCTGGCGCTCGCCCCCGCCCTGCTGCTGCGCGAGCGCGATGCGGCACGCGAGCAGGCCGCGCTCGAACGGCTGGCGGCCTGGGCCCTGCAGTTCACCCCCTCGGTCAGCCTGCAGGCCGACCTGCCCTTCGGCGAGCACGACGACACCCCCGCTCCCTGCGGCCTGCTGCTGGAGGTCGCCGCGAGCCTGCGCTACTTCGGCGGACCCGAGGCGCTGCTGGCACGCCTGCGCCAAGGGCTGCGGGCGCTCGGCTACACCGCGCGCATCGGCACGGCGCCCACCGCCGCGGCAGCGTGGCTGTTCGCGCGCCATCGCGACGGCCTGTCCAGCACCGCCGCCGACCTGCCGGCCACCCTGGAAGCCCTGCCTAGCCGCCTGCTCGCACGCAGCCGCGCGCAACGCGAAACGCTCGATGCCATCGGCGCGCATCGCGTCGGCGACCTGCTCGCGCTGCCGCGCGCCGGCCTGGCGCGCCGCTGCGGGCCCGCGCTGCTCGACGAGCTCGATCGCGCCCGCGGGCAGCAGCCCGAATCGCGCCGCTGGTTCGAGGCGCCCGCCCGCTTCGAGGCGGAGATCGAGCTGCTGGCACGGGTCGATCACGCCGAGGCGCTGCTGTTCGCCGCCCGGCGCCTGGTGGACCCGCTCGCCGCATGGCTGGCGGCGCGCCACGGCGCGCTGCGCACCTTCGTGCTGCACGCCATCCACGACCGGCGCGATGCGCGCGAGGACACGCTGCTGACGGTCCGGCTGGCCGGTCCGAGCCGTGACCCCGAACGGCTGCTCACGCTGCTGCGCGAGACGCTCGCCGTCACCCGCCTGCCGGCACCGGTGCATGCGCTGCGCCTGCGCTGCGAGGAGGTGCTGGCGCAGCCCGCGGCCAGCGCGTCGCTGCTGCCGGCGCCCGGCGCCGCGCGCGAGAACCTGGCCCGGCTGATCGAGCGGCTGCAGGCGCGGCTGGGTGCGCGCGGCATCCAGCGCCTGTCCCTGGCCGCCGATCACCGCCCCGAGGCCGCGTACCGGATCGAAGCGGCCGGCGTCCATCCCGGAGCGCGGGCGGCCGTTGTCCACGGAGCGTGTGAAGGAATCGTAGCGACCTCGGGCCGCGCAGTAGATTCCCTCGCACGTTCAGCCGAAGTGCCCGTCGCCGCGGGTATCCCCGTCGCCGGCCTGCCCCGGCCGCTATGGCTGCTGCACGAACCCCTCGCCATCGGCGAGCGCGACAACCGCCCCTGCTGGCGCACGCCGCTCACGCTGCTGGCAGGTCCGGAACGCATCGAAGGCGGCTGGTGGGACGCCGCCCTGGTGCAGCGCGACTACTTCGTCGCCGAGGACGAAACGCACGCGCTGTACTGGATCTACCGCGAACGGCTGGCGCCCGAGGGCGGCCGCGGAGGATGGTTCGTGCACGGACGCTTCGGGTGAATGCGCGCGGGAATCTACTGCGCGGCCCGATCTCGCGCCTGTGATGCTCGCCGTACCCTGGTACGGCTGCGCTTCTCGGCACGACCTCGGACCGCTCGCTACGATTCCCTCGCACGTTCTGCGAACAGCGACCCTTTCACTCCTCGGGGTGACGGCGATGCTCGTGGCGTTCGGAGCGCATCTGGCAGTCGATGCAGCGCAGCGCCATCGGGGCCGCGCGCAGGCGCTCGAAGGGAATGTCGACGCCGCAGTCGATGCACACGCCGAAAGTGCCCTCGTCGACGCGGCGCAGGGCGCCGCGCAGGCTGCGCCACTCGTCGATGTCGCGCAGCGCCTCCGACATGTCGACTTCGCTCTCGTTCAGGATCGACGACAGGTCGCCGGTATCCCCGATGCGATCGAAAGTGGAGAATTCCTCGGAGGCCTCGCCGAGCTTGCGCGAGATCTCTTCTTCGAGGAAAGCCAACCGCTGCCGGATCTGGTTGAGCAGTTCGTCGATCTGCGATTCTGACAGAGGCATTCGGGTCTCCGGGAGCGATGTCAGGCATCGTACGAGCACCGGGTCGCGCCACCTTGACCGGGGTCAAGCGCCCCCTGCCGCGAGGGGCACTCAGGGAAACCCCTTGGGTAATCCCTCAGGGAGCGATCCGGTCGACCGCGTCGGTGATGAGCATGTCCAGCCCGAGGGCCGACAGCTCCGCGACGTGCTCCGCTTCATTCACAGTGTAGGCGATCACGCGCAGGCCGGCACGATGGGCCGACGCGATCAGCGGACCCGACAGCGCGCGATGGTGCACGTCCAGCGCCACACAGCCGAGCGCCCGGCAGCGCGCCAGGGCATCGTCGGGCAGCGCTTCGCCGAACAGCAGCGCGCGCGGCAGCTCCGGTGCGGCAGCGCGCGCCGCCTCGAGCGCCGCTTCGGAGAACGACGACAGAATCGGCGGCACGCTCGCGCCCTGCCACAGCCAACGCGCCTCGCACGCGGTCGCCGCGCCGGTCTCGGCCTCGCGCCCCGGCTCCGGCTTGATCTCGATGTTGGCCAGGCAGCCGTTGCGCCGCAGCCAGCGCGCCACCCGCGCGAGCGTGGGGATGGGCTCGCCGGCGTAGGCATCCGAGTGCCAGCCGCCGGCATCGAGCCGCGCCAGCTCGCCCAACGTGAAGCCGCCCACGCGGCCGGCGCCATCGGTGGTCCGGTCGACGGTGGCATCGTGCATCAGCACCAGCACGCCGTCGCCCGAGAGCTTCACGTCGAACTCGAACATGGTGTAGCCGAACGACGCGCCCAGCCGCAGGGCGGCGAGCGTGTTCTCGGGCGCGAGCCTGCCGGCGCCGCGATGCGCGACCCTGGCCGGGTACGGCCAGTGCTCGAAGGAGACGCTCATTTGTCCGACTCCACCAGGCCCTTGATGAACCACTTCTGCGCCAGCACCACCACCGCCACCGGCGGCAGCATGGCCAGCATCGCGGTCGCCATCACCAGCGGCCACTCGGTGGCGGCATCGCCGCCGGCGATCATGCGCTTGATGCCGATCACCACCGGATACATCGATTCCTGCGTGGTGACCAGCAGCGGCCACAGGTACTGGTTCCAGCCGTAGACGAACTGGATCACGAACAGCGCCGCGATGCTGGTGCTCGACAGCGGCAGCAGCACGTGCCAGAAGAAGCGCATCGGGCCCGCGCCGTCGATCTTGGCGGCCTCGGCCAGCTCGTCGGGCACCGTCATGAAGAACTGGCGAAAGAGGAAGGTCGCGGTGGCCGAGGCGATCAGCGGCAGCGTCAGGCCGGCGTAGGTGTCGATGAGCCCGAGGTCGGCCATCACCTGGTAGGTCGGCATGATGCGCACTTCGACCGGCAGCATCAGCGTGACGAAGACCAGCCAGAAGGCGGTCTGGCGCAGGCGGAAGCGGAAGTACACCAGCGCGAACGCCGACAGCAGCGAGATCGCGATCTTGCCCAGCGCGATGGCCAGCGCCATCACCAGGCTGTTGAACAGCATCCGCGCCACCGGGGCGGTGGTGTTGCCGGCGCCGGCCGAGAGCACCTCGGCGTAGTTGGCCAGCAGCCGATCGCCCGGCAGCAGCGACATGGGCGTCGCCAGCACCTGATCGAGCGTCTGCGTGGAGGCGACGAAGGTCACCCACACCGGCAGCGCCACCAGGGCCACGCCGGCGATCAGCACCGCGTAGGTGAGGAAGGTCATGAACGGAGTGCGACCGAGCATGCCGGCTCCGCTAGTACCCCGACCCGGAGGTATCGCAACAAGACGAAAGCGATGGATTCGGTTCCATGGCTAGTAGCGCACCCGCCGCTCGACGTAGCGGAACTGCACGAAGGTCAGCACCAGCAGGATGACGATCAGCACCACCGACTGCGCCGCCGAGCTGCCGATGTCGAGCCCCTTGAAGCCGTCGTTGTACACCTTGTAGACCAGGACCTCGGTGGCCTTGGCCGGACCGCCGCCGGTGGCCGCGTCGATGATCGCAAAGGTTTCGATGAACGCGTAGACGACGTTGATGACGAGCAGGAAGAAGGTGGTCGGCGAGAGCAGCGGAAAGATCACCGAGCGGAAGGTGCGCCAGGCGCCGGCGCCGTCGATCGCGGCCGCCTCGATCAGCGACTTCGGGATCGACTGCAGCCCGGCCAGGAAGAAGACGAAGTTGTAGCTGATCTGCTTCCAGACCGCGGCCACCACGACCAGGATCATCGCCTGGGTGCCGTCGAGCACGTGGTTCCAGGCCACGCCCATCGCCCCCAGCCAGTGCGCGACGATGCCCAGCGTCGGGTTGAACAGGAACATCCACAGCACGCCGGCGATGGCAGGAGCCACCGCGTAGGGGACGATCAGCAGGGTGCGGAACAGCAGCGCGCCGCGGATGGCCCGATCGGCGAAGTAGGCCAGCGCCAGGCTCAGCGCGAGCCCGATCGCGGTGACCGCGACCGAGAACACCGCGGTGATCCGGAACGAATCGAGGTACAGCGGGTCGCCGAACAGCTCGCGGAAGTTCTCCAGGCCGACGAATTCGCGGCTCGCGCCGAATGGATCCTGGATGAACACCGACTGGAACAGCGCCTCGGCCGCCGGCCAGTAGAAGAACACCAGGATGATCGCCAGCTGCGGCGCCAGCAGCGCGGCCGGCAGCCAGCCGATCGCGCGGAAGACGACGCGCTTGTCCAGCGCCTACTCCCGGGCGGTGCGCTGGAAGCGCGCGAGCTGCTCGTCGCCGCGGCGCTTGATGTTGGCCAACGCGCTGCGGGCATCTTCCTTGCCGGCCAGCATCGTCTCCATTTCCTCGTGGACGATGTCGCGGATCTGCGCCATGTTGCCCAGGCGGATGCCGCGCGACTTGTCGGTGGTCTTGACGATCATCTGCTGCACCGCCACGTCGGTGCCCGGGTTCTTCTCGTAGAAGCCCGATTTCTTCGTCAGCTCGTAGGCGGCGATGGTGAGCGGCAGGTAGCCGGTGGCCTGGTGCCACTCGGCCTGGATCTCGGGCGAGGAGAGGAAGGTGAAGAGCTTCGCCACGCCCTTGTACTCGGCTGCCTTCTTGCCGCCCATTACCCACAGGCTGGCCCCGCCGATGATGGTGTTCTGCGGCGCCCCGGGCACGTCGGAGTAGTAGGGCAGCTTGCTGATGCCGAAGGCGAACTTGGCGTTGCGCTTGACGTTGCCGTACACGGCCGAGCTGCCGGTGAACATCGCGCACTCGCCGCTGAAGAACTTCGCGTCGCCTTCCGTGGTGCGGCCGGCGTAGACGAACAAACCGTCCTTTGCCCATCGGGCGAGATTGCCGAAATGCCGCTCGAACAGCGGCGTGGTCACCAGCAGGCGCGCGCCCGGGCCGCCGAAGCCGTTGTCCTCGCTCGCCAGCAGGGTGTTGTGCCAGGCGGAGAAGCTCTCCATGTGCACCCAGCTCGGCCAGCTCGTCGTGTAGGGGCAGGCGCTGGCGCCCGAAGCCTTGATCTTGGCCGCCGCCGCGACCACCTCGGACCAGGTCTGCGGCGGCGCGGCGACGCCGGCCTTGGCGAGCACGTCCTTGTTGTAGAAGAAGACCGTGGTCGAGCTGTTGAAGGGGAACGACAGCATCTCGCCGCGGCGCGTCGTGTAGTAGCCCGCCACCGCGGGCACGTAGGCGCTGCGGTCGAACTTCTCGCCGGCGTCCTTCATCAGCTTCTCGACCGGCACGATGGCGCCCCGGGCGGCCATCATGGTGGCGGTGCCGATCTCGAACACCTGCACGATGTGCGGCGCATTGCCGGCACGGTAGGCGGCGATCGCCGCCGTCATCGACTCGGGGTACGAGCCCTTGTACACCGGCACGACCTTGTAGTCGCTCTGTGCCTTGTTGAAGCGCTCGGCGAAGCTGACGATCCGGTCGTTGTTGGCCCCGGTCATCGAGTGCCACCACTGGATCTCCGTGACCGCCGACGCGGGCATGGACACCGCCAGCCCACCGGCCAGCAGCGCCGCGCCGAAGGCGCGCCGCGACCACCCCGCCCTGCCTCTTGCCTGGTACGTGCTCATGGCCCTGCTCCTCTTCGTGGCGACCGCCGAACGGTCGGCCCGCCCAGCGCCGACAGCGCGACATTGTCGGCGGCGACTATTACAGATGCATGGCGCCGCCGCAAGCCGGGATCACCCCGGGGCAGACGCCCCCTCAGACCGCTCCTCAGGTCGCTCCTCAGGCCTCCTCCGGAACGGCTCGCCCGAACTCGGCGCCGAGCCGGTAGCGGCTGCCCGGATGCGTCAGCCAGGCGCGCGAGACCACCTGTCCGCGCGACCAGGTGCGCCGGTGCAGCACCAGGCACGGCTCCTCCGGGGAGATCTTGAGCAGCTCGCAGGTTCGCGGCGACGGGCGGATGGCCTCGACGACGTGCTCGACGCGATCCAGCGGGCCGGTGGTCATGAGGTAGGCGTAGGTCGTGGAGCGGGTGAAATCCTGCTCCAGGTAGGCGGGTGCGGCCGCGGGGTTGACGTAGCGCTCCTCGAGCTGGACCGGCCACTGGTTCTCCAGGTGCACGATCAGCGAATGGAAGAAAGGCGCCCGCAGAGGGATGCCGAGCGCCTCGCTGGCCACGTGGTCGGCCTTCTCCCTGCGCAGCAGATGCACCTCGCTGGCATGGGCATGCCCGCGCAGCGCGATCTCCTCGGCGATGTCGCGCACCTGCACCAGATCGAGGCGCGGGCGTTCGTTGTGCACGAAGGTGCCGGCCCCGGGACGGCGGCGGACCATGCCTTCGTTCATCAGCTCGCGCAGGGCCCGGTGCACCGTCATGCGGCTGATGCCGAGCATGCCGACCAGTTCCTGCTCGGTCGGGACGCGATGCCCCTGCGGCCACTCCCCGGACATGATCCGGTCGACGATGTACTGCTTCACGCGCTCGTAGAGCGGCGGCGCGTCCTGGTGGAAGTCGTTCGCTTTGGTGGGCATTTCGCGGGCATGGAAATCGGGAGCGGCAGGCGGTCCCCGCAGGGGGCGCAGATGCGCAGCCGCCATCCTACTTGGCCCTGTTTGTCTACACAATAGCTACAGCTTGTCCCGCTGTGAGCGCCCCTCCGGGGGCTGCATGGCACCCTGCGGAAACGGTGTCACCTCCGGCAAGGGCACAACTCGATTGACGATCGAGACCGATCAGGTATATGCTATTTGTATAAACAAACTAGAACAATCCGACCAGACCGCTTCATCGACCTTCACCCGGAGAACGTTTCATGACCGCGCAACCCGAGATCCTCTACAGCGTCAAGGCCCAGGGCGGCAGCACGCTGCGCTGCAAGGGCTGGAAGCAGGAGTCGATCCTGCGCATGCTCGAGAACAACATGGAGAACGCCGAACGGCCCGAAGATCTCGTCATCTACGGCGGCATCGGCAAGTGCGCCCGCAACTGGGAGTCGTACCACGCGATCGTCAAGTCGCTGAAGGAGCTCGAGAACGACGAGACCCTGGTCGTGCAGTCGGGCATGCCGGTGGCGATCTTCCGCACCAACCTGCTCGCGCCACGCGTGGTGATGGCCACGACCAACATCATGAAGGCCACCTGGCCGGTGTTCTACGACCTGCAGGCGAAGAACCTGACCATGTTCGCGCAGTACACCGCCGCGCCGTGGGAGTACATCGGCACCCAGGGCGTGATCCAGGGCACCTTCGAGACGCTGGGCTCGATCGCCCGCCTGCACTTCGGCAATTCGCTCAAGGGCCGCATCCTGCTCACCGCGGGCATGGGCGGCATGGGCGGCAACCAGACCCGCGCCATGAGCATGCACGGCGGCGTGTGCATCTGCGCCGACGTCGACGAGGCGGTGATCCGGCGCCGCCTCGAAGTCGGCTACTGCGACGCCATGACCGCCGACTTCGACGAGGCGGTGCGCATGGCGCGCGAAGCCGCGCAGGCGGGCAAGCCGCTGGGCATCGCCCTGGTCGGCAACGCGGTCGACGTGCTCGAGCGCGCGCTGGCCTCCGGCTTCACGCCCGACATCATCACCGACATGACGCCGGCGCACGACCCCCTCGCCTACGTGCCCACCGGGCTGAGCGTCGACGAAGCGCGGGCGCTGCGCCAGCGCGACCGCGACGGCTACCTGAAGCGTGCCGGCCAGGCGATGATCCGCCACCTGAAGCTGATGAACACCTTCCTCGACAAGGGGGCGCAGGTGTTCGAGTACGGCAACAGCCTGCGCAAGGAAGCGCGCGACGCCGGCATGCCGCAGGCCGAGGCGATGCGCATCCCGGGCTTCGTCGCCGCCTACATCCGACCGCTGTTCTGCGAGGGCCGCGGCCCGTTCCGCTGGATCTGCCTGTCGCGCGACCCCGAGGACCTGAAGAAGCTCGACGACACGGTGCTCGAGATGTTCGCCGACGACGAGCTGGTCACGCGCTGGATCACGCTGGCGCGCGAGCACATCCCGATCGAGGGGCTGCCCGCGCGCATCTGCTATCTCGGCTTCGGCCAGCGCAAGGCCTTCGGGCTGCGCGTGAACCAGATGGTGAAGGACGGCGTCCTGTCAGGGCCGGTCGCCTTCTCGCGCGACAACCTGGATTCCGGCTCGATCGTCAACCCGACCTTCGAATCCGAGAACATGAAGGACGGCAGCGACCTGATCTCCGACTGGCCGTACCTGAACGCGTTGCTCAACTGCGCCGGCGGCGCGGACCTGGTCGCCATCCAGGAGAACTACTCGATGGGCGAGGCGGTGCACACCGGCGTCACGATGATCGCCGACGGCAGCACGGAGGCCGACGTGAGGCTGGCGGCATGCCTGACCACCGACTCGGGCATCGGCGTGGTGCGCCACGCACAGGCCGGCTACGACATCGCGCGCAAGGCCGCGGCCGAGCGCTTCGCGCGCGACGGCGTCAAGGTGCCGCTGTGGTGGACGCCCGAGGCCACCTTCGGGCCCGGCCATGGCCTCTGAGCAGGGTCCAGTCCGGCCACGCGCCTCGCTGCTGGTCACCGGCGCAGCGCAGGTGCTCACCTGCGCCGCGCGGGCGCCCGACCTGGTCGGGCGCATCGAGCGCGGGGTGGTGGCGATCGGCGGCGATCGTATCCTCGCCGCCGGCAGCGCGGCCGAGGTCGAGGCCGCGGTCGACACCGCGTCGGCGCAGGTGGTCGACGCCGCCGGCGGCATCGTCGTGCCGGGCTTCGTCGACTGCCACACCCACCTGGTCTTCGCCGGCTCCCGCGTGCTCGAGTATGCCGGCCGGGTGCAGGGCGAGACGGCCGCCTCGCTGGCGGCCCGCGGCGTGCCGGTGGGCATCTCCGGCACGGCGCGCCTGCTGCGCCAGGCGAGCAGCGAGGAGCTGCTCGTGCAGGCGCACGAGCGCCTGCGGCACATGCTCGCCTGCGGCACCACCACCGTCGAAGCCAAATCGGGCTACGGCCTGTCGACGGCGCAGGAGCTGCGCATGCTCGAGGTCAACGCCGCGCTGGCGCGCAGCCAGCCGGTGGGCATCGTGAGCACGCTGCTGGGCGCGCACGAATTCCCCGAGGACCGCTCCCGCGAGGCCTACATCCGGGAGATCGTCGAGGAGATGATCCCCGAGGCCGCGCGCCGCGGCCTGGCGCGGTTCAACGACGTGTACTGCGACGACGGCTACTACACCGTCGAGGAGTCGCGCCGCATCCTGCAGGCCGGCCTCGAGCACGGCCTGAAGGCGAAGATCCATACCGACGCCTACTCGCGCATCGGCGGCTGCGCGCTCGCGGCCGAGCTCGGGGCGGTGTCGGCCGACCACCTGAACCACGCGACCGACGAAGACATGGCCTCGCTGCGCGAGGCCGGCGTGGCCGGCGTCGTCATGCCGGGGCTCGACTTCGCGGTTGGGCACGCGCGGCCGGTGCGCGCACGCCGCCTGCTCGAGCTGGGCGTCGAGGTGGCGCTGGCCACCGACATGTGCCCCGGCTGCTGGCTCGAATCGATGCCCTTCGTGATCCAGCTCGCCTGTCGGCAGTACGGCTTCGCCCCCGCGCAGGCGCTGCGCGCGGCGACCTGGGGCGGCGCGCGCGCGCTCGCGCTCGAGGACCGCGTGGGTTCGATCGAGCCCGGCAAGCAGGCCGACCTGGCGATCTTCGCGCTGCCGACCTTCGAGGACCTCGCCTACCGGCTCGGCCGCGGCCGGGCACGCACGGTGATCAAGGACGGCGCGGTCGTCCACGCCGACCCGGGAGCCTGAGCATGTCGCGCTGCATCGCCTTCGAACACCTGTGGACGCCCGACGGCTGGCTCTCGCCCGGCTACCTGGACGTCGATGCCGCCGGCCGCATCGCCGCGATCGGTGCGACGCCGCCTCCGCAGCAGCGCGTCGACGAGCAGGTCGCAGGCCACGCGGTGCCAGGCATGCCCAACGTGCATTCGCATGCCTTCCAGCGCCTGCTCGCCGGCCGCTGCGAGATCGGCGGGCGCGGCCACGAGGACAACCTCTGGACCTGGCGCCAGCGCATGTACGCGCTGGCGCAGCGCATCGAGCCGCGCCACTACGAGGACGTGGCGGCGTTCACCTACATGGAGATGCTGCTGCACGGCTTCACCCGCGTGGCCGAGTTCCACTACCTGCATCACGCGCCCGGCGGCGCCCGCTACGCCGAGCCGGCCGAGATGGCCTGGCGGCTGGCCGCGGGCGCGCGCCGGGCCGGCATCGGCCTGACCGTGCTGCCGACCCTGTATGCGCACGCCGGCATCGGCAGGACACCGCTGCCCGAGCAGGCGCGCTTCGTGCACGCGGACGTCGACGAGTTCCTGCGCCTGGCCGGCTCGCTGCACGCGCGCCGCGCCGAGCACGGCGCCGCCGTGGGGCTGGCCCTGCACAGCCTGCGCGCGGTGGCGCCCGCGGAGCTCTCGGCGGCCGTGGCCGGCGCGGCATCGATCGAGCCGCACCTGCCGATCCACATCCACGTCTCGGAGACCCGGCACGAGGTCGAGGAATGCCTGGCCGGCCTGGGCGCCCGGCCGGTGCAATGGCTGCTCGGGCACGCGCCGCTCGACGCCGGCTGGACCCTGGTCCATGCGACCCACCTCGACGAAGGCGAGCGCAGCGGCCTGGCGCGCAGCGGCGCGCTCGCCGGCCTGTGCCCGATGACCGAGGCGATGCTCGGAGACGGACTGTTCCCGCTGGTGGAATACCACCGCGAAGGCGGCGCCTGGGCGATCGGCACCGACAGCCACTACGCCTCGGGCGTGGCCGCCGAGCTGCGCATGCTCGAGTGCGGGCAGCGCCTGAGCCGCGGCCGGCGCAACGTGCTGGCCGATGCGGAGCACGGCGACCCGCGCCGCCTGCGCAGCGGCGAGCAGCTGTTCGCCTCGGCGCTGCGCGGGATGCGCGCGCTGGGCGACCCGGCCCCTGCCCTGTCGGTGGGCAGCCCCGCCGACGTCGTCGTGCTCGATCCGCACTCGCCGACCCTGGCCGGCCACGACACCGAGGCCATCCTCGATGCCTGGCTGCTCTCGGGCGCCGCCGACGCGGTGCGCGACGTGATGGTGGACGGCCGCTGGCAGGTGCGCGAGGGCGTGCACCTGCGGCAGGAATCGATCGTGCGCGCCTACGCCGAGGCGGCGCACACACTGTTCGACTAGGCGAGCAGCATGCGCAACGCCTGGCGGTAGGCGTCCTCGCCCCCCTCGTCGTCGAGACGATGGCGTCGCTCGCGCACCACCCAGCGGCCGCCGACCATCACGTTGCGCACCAGCCCGGGCGTGCCCGAGAACACCAGCGCGTTGGCCAGCGCGTCGTCCTCGCGCGCATGCAGGTCGGCGGCGCCGGGGTCGAGCTCGACCAGGTCGGCGCGCAGGCCCGCGGCGAGCGCACCCATCGGGCGGCCGAGCGCCTGTGCGCCGCCGGCGGCCGCCTCGGTCCACAGCGTGGTGCCGACCGCGTCGCTGCCCGGCGAGCCGACCGCGCCGCCCGCCACCAGGTTACGGCGGCGCAGCGCCAGGCGCTGGCCGTATTCGAGCAGGCGCAGCTCCTCGGCCGGATCGCGCGACACGTGGCTGTCGCCGCCGATGCCCCAGCGGCCTCCGGCGGCGCGATAGTCCGGCAGCGGGAAGATGCCGTCGCCCAGGTTGGCCTCGGTGCTAGGGCACAGGCCGGCCACCGCGCCGCTGCGCGCCAGCGCCGCGGTCTCGTCCGCCGTCATGTGCGTCGCGTGGACCAGGCACCAGCGCCGGTCGACGGGCTGGTTCGACAGCAGCCACTCGACCGGCCGCGATCCGCTCGCGGCCACGCTGTCGTCGACCTCCTTCGTCTGCTCGGCCACGTGGATGTGGATCGGCGCGCTCGCATCGATCGCCTCGAGGCCGGCGACCAGCTCGCGCAGCGATGCCGCATCGACCGCGCGCAGCGAATGGGGCGCCACGCCGACGCGCACGTCGGCATCGCCGGCCGCCGCCCGGCGCGCCGCTTCCACCATCGCCAGGATCGCGGCCGGATCGTTGCCGAAGCGGGCCTGGCGCGGCTGCAGCGGCCGGGCGCCGAAGTCCGACCAGCGATACAGCACCGGCAGCAGCGTGATCGCGATCCCGGCCTCGCGCGCCGCCGCGAGGTGGCGCAGCAGCAGCTCGGCGGGCGCCGCATAGGCGGTGCCGTCGGGCCGGCGATGGACGTAGTGGAACTCGGCCACCGCGGTGTAGCCGTTGCGCAGCATCTCCACGTAGAGGTGGCGCGCGATCGCGAACGCGGCCTCGGGGGTGAGCCGCGCGACGAAGCGGTACATCAGCTCGCGCCAGCTCCAGAAGTCGTCGCTGCCCGGGCCGCGCGTCTCGGCCATTCCCGCCATGGCGCGCTGGAAGGCGTGCGAATGCAGGCTCGCCATGCCCGGCAGCACCGGCCCGGGGAGCACCTCGTCGCCGGGACGCGGGCCGGCCGTGTCCGCGGCGACGTCGGCGAAACCGCCCGCCGCATCGATCGCGATGCGCACGTTGCGCGCCCAGCCGGCGGGCAGGAGGGCGCGGGCGGCGAAGCAGTGGCGCGTCATCGCTGCGGCGCGCAGGCCGGGGGCTGGCACGCGTGCCTCAGCGGGCGAACCCGAGCATGGCCTCGAGCATCGCCCGCAGGTGCGGCCGCAGCCGCGCCGCCAGCGGCTCGCGGAAGGCAAACGGCGGATCGTCGTCCATGTAGGCGCACAGCGCCAGCTCGAGCTGCACCGCGTGCACGCCCTCCTGCGGGCGCCCGTAGCGGCGCGTGATGTAGCCGCCCTTGAAGCGCCCGTCGAGCACCGAGCTGTAGCCCGCCGCGGCGCCGGCGACGGCCGCCAGCCGCGCGGCGAGCGCCGGGTCGCAGGAGCGCCCGTCGGCGGTGCCGAGGTTGAGGTCGGGCAGCCGGCCCTCGAAGAAGCGCGGCACCACCGAGCGGATCGAATGCGCGTCCCACAGCAGGGCGACGCCGTGGCGCGCGTGCAGCTCGGCCAGCGCCTGCGCGAGGCGGTCGTGGTAGGGTTTCCAGCAGCGCTCGATGCGCTCGGCGGTCTCGCTCTCCTGCGGCGTCTCGCCGGGGCGATAGACCGGCTCGCCGGCGAAGGTGTCGATCGGCACCAGGCCGGTGGTGCTGCGGCCGGGATACAGGCTGGCGTCGTCCGGCGGACGGTTCAGGTCGATCACGTAGCGCGAGTGGGTCGCCTCGAGCACCGAGGCGCCGATCTCGTCGAGGAAATCGTACAGGCGCTCGAGGTGCCAGTCGGTGTCGGGCAGCGCGAGGGCCGCCGGCGTCATCCGGCGCGCCAGCGCTTCCGGCAGCCAGGTGCCGCGGTGCGGCATCGACACCAGCAGCGGCGTCGTGCCGGCGCGGAATCGGAACGGCTCCATGGCACGCTCCCTCTTCGTTCAGCGGATCATCGGCAGGTCGAGCCGGTTGCGCCGGGCGCACTCGATCGCGCTCTCGTAGCCGGCGTCGGCATGGCGCATGACGCCGGTGGCCGGGTCGTTCCACAGCACGCGCGCGATGCGCTGCGCCGCGGCGTCGGTGCCGTCGCACACGATCACCATGCCCGAGTGCTGCGAGTAGCCCATGCCGACCCCGCCGCCGTGGTGGAACGACACCCAGGTGGCGCCGCTGGCGGTATTGAGCAGGAGGTTCAGCAGCGCCCAGTCGGAGACCGCGTCCGAGCCGTCTTTCATGCTCTCGGTCTCGCGATTGGGGCTGGCCACCGAGCCGCTGTCGAGGTGGTCGCGCCCGATCACGATCGGGGCCTTGAGCTCGCCGGTGCGCACCATCTCGTTGAAGGCCAGGCCCGCGAGGTGGCGCTCGCCCAGCCCGATCCAGCAGATGCGCGCAGGCAGGCCCTGGAACCTGATCCGTTCGCCGGCCATGTCGAGCCACTGGTTCAGCGAGCGGTCGTGCGGGAACAGCTCGCGCATCTTCGCGTCGGTACGCGCGATGTCCTGCGGGTCGCCCGAGAGCGCCGCCCAGCGGAACGGCCCCTTGCCGAGGCAGAACAGCGGCCGCACGTAGGCCGGCACGAAGCCGGGGTAGTCGAACGCATCGGCGACCCCGGCGTTCTTCGCTTCCTGGCGCAGGTTATTGCCGTAGTCCACGCACGGAATGCCCATGGCGAGGAAGCCCAGGATCGCGCTCACGTGCCTGGCCATCGACTGGCGCGCCGCCTCGGCCACGGCCCGCGGATCGCGCTTGCGGGTCTCGATCCAGCGCTCGAGCGACCAGCCTTCGGGCAGGTAGCCGTTGGCCGGGTCGTGCGCCGAGGTCTGGTCGGTGACCAGCGCCGGGCGCGGCCCGCCGGCGCGCGCGCGCTCGAGCATCTCGGGCACCAGCGCGGCGGCATTGCCGAGCAGCCCGACCGACACCGCGCGCCCTTCGGCGGCCGCGCGCGCGAGGATCGCGTAGGCCGCCTCCAGCGTGTCGGCGCGCTCGTCGAGGTAGCCGGTGCGCAGCCGCATGTCGATGCGGCTGGAATCGCACTCGACGGCCAGCATCGAGGCCCCGGCCATGGTCGCGGCCAGCGGCTGCGCGCCGCCCATGCCGCCCAGGCCCGCTGTGAGGATCCATCTGCCGCGCCAGTCGCCCTGGTAGTGCTGGCGGCCGGCCTCGGCGAAGGTCTCGTAGGTGCCCTGCACGATGCCCTGGCTGCCGATGTAGATCCACGAGCCGGCCGTCATCTGGCCGTACATCATCAGGCCCTTGCGGTCGAGCTCGTTGAAGTGCTCCCAGGTGGCCCAGTGCGGCACCAGGTTGGAGTTGGCGATCAGCACGCGCGGGGCGTCGGCGTGGGTGCGGAACACCCCCACCGGCTTGCCCGACTGGATCAGCAGGCTCTGGTCGCCCTCGAGGCGCCTGAGGGCATCGACGATCGCATCGAAGCACGCCCAGTTGCGCGCTGCCTTGCCGATGCCGCCGTAGACGACGAGGTCTTCCGGGCGCTCGGCCACGTCGGGGTCGAGGTTGTTCATCAGCATGCGCAGCGGCGCCTCGGTGAGCCAGCTGCGGGCGCTGAGCTGGCTGCCGCGCGGCGCGCGGATGGTGCGGGAACCGATCGGAGCGGACAGGTCGGTCATGGGAACCTCCGGAAAGATGGCGTTCAGGCGACCTCGGTCATGCCGAGGAACGAATCGACCATGGCGGGATCGCGCCGCGCCTGCTCGCCGTCGGCCTCGTAGGCCTTGCGGCCGGAGACCAGCACGACGACGCGGTCGGCCGCAGCCAGCGCGCGGTGGGTGTTCTGCTCGACCAGCAGCACCGCCAGCCCCTGGCGCTTGAGCTCGACGATGGCCTCGAAGCACAGGTCGACCATCGCCGGCATCAGGCCGAGCGACAGCTCGTCGATCATCAGCAGCTTTGGGCGCGCCATCAGGGCGCGCCCGATCGCCAGCATCTGCTGCTCGCCGCCCGACATGAGGCCGGCGCGCTGGCGGTAGCGCTCGCGCAGGCGCGGAAAGAGCTGCATCACCTGCTGCTCGGTCTCGCGCGCCTCGGCGGCGCTGCGCAGGTAGCCGCCCACCATCAGGTTCTCGGCCACCGTGAGGTCGGGGAAGATGCGCCGGCCCTCGGGCGCCAGCGCCATGCCGCGGCGCGTGCGCTCGGCCGGCGCGAGCCGGGTGATGTCGTCGCCGTCGAGCAGCACGCGGCCGCGCTGCACCTGGACGTTGCCGGCGATGGCCATCAGCGTCGAGGTCTTGCCGGCGCCGTTGGGGCCGAGCAGCGCGGTGATCTCGCCGGCCCGCGCCGAGAGGTCCAGCTCGTGGACCGCCTGCACCAGGCCGTAGCCGCAGCCGAACTTCTCAAGCGTGAGCAACGACGTCTCCCCCCAGGTAGGCGCTGCGCACGTCGCCGCGCGCCATCACCTCGCGCGGCGCGCCGTCGGCCAGCACGGTTCCGTTGTGCAGCACCAGCAGGCGGTGGGCGATGCGGGTGACCTCGCCGAGGTTGTGCTCGACCAGCACGATCGTCAGGCCGCCGGCGTTGAGCTCCGCGATCAGGTCGGCCAGACGCGTGGCCTCGGTGTAGTTCAGCCCGGCCAGCGGCTCGTCGAGCAGCAGCAGGCGCGGCTCGAGCGCGAGCGCGCGCGCCACCTGCATGCGCTTGAGGTAGCCCAGCGGCACGCTGCGCGCCGACTTGCCGGCGCCGTCGGCGATGCCCAGGCGCTCGAGCAGCTGCATCGCCTGCTCGCGCGCCTCACGCGTCTCGACCGAGGCGAGCGCGCGCCACGGCCGCAGCGTCTGGCGCCGGGCGGCGGCGATCATCACGTTCTCGAGCAGCGTCATGTCGCGAAACGGGCGCACCACCTGGTGCGTGAGCACGAAGCCGAGCTGGGCGCGCCGGTGGATCGGCATCCTCGTCACGTCGCGGTCTTCGAGGTGCACCGTGCCCGCGTCCGGCGCGACGACGCCGGTGAGCAGGCGCAGCAGGGTGGTCTTGCCGGCGCCGTTGGGGCCGATCAGCCCGAGCAGCTCGCGGCGCGCCACCTTCAGGCTGACGCCGGTGACGGCGCGCACGCCGCCGAAGGCCACCGACAGGTCGCGGACCTCGAGCATCGCCTCGGGCACCATCATGCCAGCCTCCGGCCGGTGACGCGCCGGTACAGCCCGGCGAAGCCCTCGGGGCTGAAGCGCATCACCAGCAGCAGCAGCGCGCCGTAGACCAGCAGCTTGTAGTCGTTGATGAAGCGGAACAGCTCCGGCATCACGGTGAGAAGCACGGCCCCGAGCACCACGCCGAGCGTCGACCCGATGCCCCCCACCACGACCATCGCCAGGATGGTGATCGACTGGATGAAGTTGAACGCGTCGGGCACGATCAGCTGCGTCATGTGCGCGTAGATGGCGCCCGCCAGCCCCGCCGAGGCGGTGCCCAGCAGGAAGGCCACGGTCTTGTAGCCGGCGACGTCCACGCCGATGGTGCGCGCGGCGTCCTCGTCCTGGGCGACGGCGTCGAAGGCGCGCCCCATCCAGCTGCGCCGCACGTGCAGGCTGAGCAGCACCAGCGCGATCGCCGCGCCGATCGCCATCAGCGCGTAGCCGCCCTTGCCCATCGGCGAGGGAATCCTGGCGATGCCCATCTCGGCGCCGAGCCAGGCCTGCTTGCGCACCACGCCGAGGAAGAGGAAGCCCACCCCCATGGTCACGATCGCCAGGAAGTCGTCGCGCACGCGCAGCGCGGCGAAGCCGACCACCACGCCGAAGGCCCCTGCCACCACCACGCCCACCAGCACCGAGAGCACGAACGGCATCCCGGCCACCGAGCACAGCGCGGCGGCGTAGGCGCCCAGCCCGTAGAACGCGGCGTGGCCCAGGCTGACCTGCCCGCAGAAGCCGCTGATCATGTTCAGCCCGAGCGCCAGCACCACGTTGAGCGCCGCGAAGGTCGCCACCGACAGGTAGTAGTCCACGGATGCCGCCGCTCAGTGCGCGCCGCCGAGCAGGCCCTTGGGACGGACCATCAGCACGACGATGAGGAACAGGAAGGCCATCGCGTCGCGATCGAGCACCTTGTCGAGGAACACCGATCCGAAGCTCTCGACCACGCCCAGCGCGAGGCTCGCCACCAGCGTGCCCGGCACGTTGCCCAGGCCGCCGAGCACGATGATCGCCAGCCCCTTGTAGCTGATCACGCTGCCCATGGCCGGCTCGACCAGGTTGTTGAGCAGCCCGACCAGCACGCCGCCGATGCCGGCCAGCGCCGAGGCGATGAAGAAGTTGAGATAGCGCACGCGCATCACGCTGACGCCGAAGTTCTGCGCGATGACCGGATCGGAGACGGTCGCCCGCCACGCGACCCCGGCGCGGGTGCGGGCCGCGAACAGGGCGAAGGCCGACAGCAGGACCACCGCGGCCGCCACCATCCAGATCTGCACCAGGTTCAGCGTGATTCCGCCCAGCGACCAGGTGGCGGTGAACCACGGGTTGTCGTCGAACGACAGGCCGTAGGGCCCGAAGATCAGCCGGAAGCCGTCCTCCATGCCGATCAGCACGCCGATCGAGGCGACCAGCGCGACGAACGGCGGCTTGTCGAGTATGGGCTCGTACACCAGCCGGTAGATCAGCGGGCCGAGCAGGCCCGCCGAGAGTGTCGCCGCGACGAACGCCAGGGGCAGGCTGTCGGTCCGGTTGGCCACCAGCAGCCCGATGTACGCGCCGAGCGTGAACACCGTGGCCTGGGCGACGTGCAGGATGCGCAGCAGCCCGTAGACCAGCGTCAGGCCCAGCGCCATCAGCGCGTAGGTGCAGCCCCACACCAGCCCGATGACGAGCAGTTCGACGTAGTACATCGCGGGTCGCTCGCGGCGGCGGGGGCTGGACTACTTGGTCGGCGCGGCCAGCAGCACCGGATCGTCGATGGTGGCGAAGTGATGGAACTTGCCGCCCTTGATCACCTGGATCTGCCCGGCCTTGTTGACCTCGCCGAGCGAATTGAAGGTGAGCTTGCCGACCGCGGTCGGCAGATCCCTGGTGGCGGCGATCGCCTCGCGCAGCTTCGCCGGGTCGTTCGGGCCCGCCTTGGCCAGCGCCGCCGCGGCGACCTCGATCGCCGAATAGGTGCTGGCGGCCACCATGTCGGCGCCCACCTTGTACTTGGCCTCGTAGTCGTCGATGAACTTGCGCATCTGCGGCAGCTTGCTGTCGCGATCGAGCGAGGTGGTCACCAGCACGCCTTCGGCGGCGTCCTTGGCGATCGAGATGAAGTTGTAGGTGTCGAAGCCCTCGGTGCCCACGATCTCGGCCTTCACGCCGCCGGCGCGCAGCTGCGCCACCAGCGGACCGCCGTTGAAGAAGTAGCCCGACACGTAGAGCACCTCGGGGTTGTCGCGCTTGACGCTGGCGACGATCGAGCCGAACTGCCGGTCGCCCATGCCGTAGGTGTACTCGCTGACGATGTCCAGGCCGAACTTGCCGGCCACGTCCTTGAAGCCGGCCGACAGCGCTTGGCCGAAGTCGTTGTTCAGCGAGATCAGTGTCACGCGCTTCTTCTTCAGGATGTCGCCGACCAGCTTGGCGGCCGCCTTGCCCTGCACCTCGCCCATGAAGGCGGTGCGGAACACGTAGTCGCCGGCGCGCGTGATGTCGGGATGGATGGCGTACGCCGAGATGTAGGGGATCTTCGCCGCCTGGAACACGCCCGCGGCCGCGCGCGTCGGGCCCGAGTAGCTGCCCGAGACCACCAGCTTCAGCCCGTCGCCGATGTACTTGTTGGCCAGCGGCACGGCCTGCTCGGGCTTGGCCTGGTCGTCCTCGACCACCAGCTCGAGCTTGCGCCCGTTGACGCCGCCGGCGGCGTTGATGTCCTCGACGGCCAGCTGGGCGCCGTTGAGCGAGGACTTGCCGTCGGACGCGGCGAAGCCGGTCAGCGGCGCGTGGAAGCCGATGCGGATCGGCGGCTGCTGGGCCGCGGCGGGCGCGGCGAGAACGGCGCCCAGCAGCGCGACGCCGGCGAGGAGTTTCAGTTTCATCGGTTGACTCCGACAGTGGAAGAAGACAGCAGGCGCCCTTCGCGCACGACGACGCGCCCCTCGACGATCACCGTATCGACCTGGTTGACGCCGAAACGGTTGATGGCAAGCCCGTGGGTCGGCACCGACCACAGCAGGACATCGGCGCGCTTGCCCGGCTCGAGGCTGCCGCGATCGTGCGACAGGTCGAGCGCGCGCGCGGCATTGAGCGTGCACATGTTCCAGATCTGCGCGTAGCTCAGCCGGTACAGGCGCGCGGCCAGCTGCATCACCATCTGCATCGACGGCGTCGGGCAGCTGCCCGGGTTGTAGTCGGTCGACAGCGACACCACCGCGCCGGCATCGATCGCGCGGCGCGCCAGCAGGGGCATGAACGGCTTCTCGGCCGGCCGCAGCGCGGCGCCCGCGACGCGCGGCGTCATCTCGCACATGTGCAGCGTCACCCCCGGCAGCAGGGTGGCCACGGTCCCCGCCTCGGCCATGGCGCGCAGGCCCGCGTCGTTCGCGTAGTCGAGGTGATCGGCCGCCGAGGCGCGCAGTCGCGCTGCCAGCAGCGCGCCGCTGCCGTCGCCATTCTGGTCGGCGTGCACGCGGATGCGCATGCCCAGCGCGCGAGCCGCCTCGCCCACCTCGAGGCATTCCTCGAAGGTGAAGCACAGGGGATCGCAGGACACGTCGCAGTAGACGGCGAGCCGGGCGGCCTGCGGCAGGGCGGCGATCGCCTCGGCGATGTACTCGGCGCGGCGATCGCCGTAGCCGTCGGGCAGGACATGCAGCGGCAGGTAGGTCGGCACCACCTGCACGGTGTGGCGCAGCCCGGCGGTCAGGCGCAGCAGGCGCATCTCCTGCTCGCGCTCCAGGCCGTAGCCGGTCTTGGCCTCGAGCGTGGCCGTGCCGTGCACCAGCATCGCGTCCAGGTCGGCGCGGGCCCGCGCGAGCAGGGCCTCGTCGGACGCTTCGCGGGTCTTGCGCACGGTGTAGCGGATGCCGCCGTCGAGCGGCACCTCGCGGCGCCCGGTGACCTTGGCGTCGTACTCCTCGTGGCGGGTGCCGCCGTGCAGCAGGTGCGAATGGGAATCGACGAAGGCCGGCGACACCAGGCAGCCGGTGGCATCGATGACCTCCGGCGCCTCATAGCGCGAGAGAATCGAGGCGCTCGTGCCCACCTCCGCGATGCGGCCGTCGACGATGGCCAGTGCGCCGTCGGCGATGGCTTCCAGGCGGTCCAGGGCTGCTGCGCGGATTCCCTGCACCGGGCCGGCGCAGGGAATCAGCTCGGCCGCATGGACGACCAGCATCTGGGCATTGCGCATTTCCATGGAACGGTAAGATAATCCGCCTGATGGCAAAATGGCAAGCAAAAAGATGAATACCCGGCGGGGCCGCCCCACCCTCCACGCGGTCGATACCCACTCGCAAGCCGGCACCGGCGCCGGCGAGCGTCTGCCGGTACGCGCCGTGCAACGCGCGTTCGACCTGCTGGCGCTGGTCGGCACGCAGCGCAACGGCACCACGCTGTCCGAGCTGGCGCGCGCCAGCGCCTTGCCGGTGAGCACCACCTCGCGCCTGATCGCCAGCCTCGAGCACGCCGGGTTCGTCGAACGCGACGCCGACGCGCGCTACCGGGCCGGCGCCCGCCTGCTGCAGGTCGGCCTGTCGGCGCTGCGCGGCTCGTCGCTGTACGAGCTGGCCGGGCCGTACCTGCGCGAGCTGTCCGACGCCAGCGGCGAGACGGCCAACCTGGCCGTGCGCATCGATGCCGACAACGCCATCTACCTGCGCCAGGTCATCAGCCCCAAGAGCATCCACCACTCCACCTGGCTGGGCATGATGCTGCCGCTGGACCGGACCTCGGCGGGCGCCGCGCTGCTCGGGCGCACCGGCGAAGCCGGCTATGCCGCGGCCCGCGGCACCCTCGAGCGCGACGTCACGGCAGTCGCCGCGCCGGTGCGCGACGCGAGCGGCGGCATCGTGGCCGCCTTCAGCATCACCGGCCCGACGTTCCGCATCGCCGACGACCTCCTTGCGCGCTTCGGCACCCTCGTGGTCGACGCGGCCCGACACGCCTCGATCCAGCTGGGCGCGCCGGCACGCCCCTGACCGGATCGGGGCCGCTTCCCGTGCCGCTCTCCGTTCTGCGCGCCGCCGCCCATGCCGCCATGCCGTGGAAGAACGGCGGCGGCACCACCCTCGAGATCGCGCGCGCGCCGGCCGGGGGCGACTTCGACTGGCGCCTGAGCGTGGCCGACGTGCGCGAGGACGGCCCCTTCTCCTCCTTTCCCGGCATCGAGCGCCACATCCTCCTGGTGGAAGGCGCCGGCATGCGCCTGGTCTCGGCCCGGTGCTGCATCGAGCTGGCGCCCGACGGGCCCGGCGCGATCTTCGACGGCGCCGAAGCCTTCACCGGCCGCCTCGCCGACGGTCCGGTGCGCGACCTCAACCTGATGCTGCGCAGAGGACGGGCGAGCGGCTCGATCGAGCGCATCCGCCTGGACGGCCTCCATGCCGGCGCTCGCGCCATCGAGCCGGGCGCCGCCCTGCTCTTCGTCTGCGTGCTCGGCGGCACGGCGATCGCGCTCGCCGACGGCCACGCGCTACTCACGCTGCAGCGGCTCGACGTGCTGCGCCTCGATGCCGGCGATGCGCCCGTGCGTCTGGAGCCGGGCGGCGGCGAGCCGGCCGCGGTCGCGCTGGTCAGGATCCGCGAGGCCGGCCTGCGCGCCTGAACAGGCTCCGGCCGGCTCGCGACGCTGCAGCCGGCCCGCCGGGAAGCCGTCGTATATACTGTTTTTTCGTACAGTATTCCGATCATGCTCCCCGACTATGCCGAGCTGCTCTGTGCGAGCAACTTCTCGTTCCTGCACGGTGCCTCTCACCCCCAGGAGCTGGCCGAGCGCGCGCAAAAGCTCGGCTACGCGGCACTGGCGATCACCGACAAATGCTCGCTGGCCGGCGTGGTGCGCGCGCACCTGGGCGCACGCGCCGCGAAGCTGCCGCTGCTGATCGGCGCCCAGTTCGGCCTGCGCGAGTCCTTCGGCGACGACTCGCGGCTGGCGCTGATCGCCTGCTCGCGCAACGGCTACGGCAACCTCTCCGAGCTGATCACGCGTGCCCGCATGCGCGCCGCCAAGGGCCGCTACCGGCTGCTCGCCGAAGACCTGGCCGGCGGGCTCGACGACTGCCTCGCGCTGCTGGTGCCCTCGCCCGCGGTGGCCGTCGACCCGGCCGCTGATTCGGCCGCGCCGCCGCCGGACTCGCCGTACGCGCAGCTGCTGTACAACGCGCGCTGGCTGCGCGAGCGCTTCGAGCAGCGCTGCTGGCTCGGCGTGCCGCTGCTGATGCGCGGCCACGACGCCGCGCTGCTCGAGCGCACGCAGCGCGTGGCCGCCGCCACCGGCCTGCCGCGGGTCGCCGTCGGCGACGTGCTGTGCCACGTGCGCTCGCGCAAGACGCTGCAGGACACGCTCACCGCGATCCGGCTGCGCGCGCCGCTCGCCGGGCTGGGCTACGCGCTGGCGCCCAACGCCGAGCAGCACCTGCGCAGCCGGCTGCGCCTGGGGCAGCTCTACCCGCCGGCGCTGCTCGAGCAGACGCTCGAAGTCGCTGCGCGCTGCCGCTTCTCGCTCGACGAGCTGCGCTACGAGTACCCCGAGGAGATCGTGCCGGCCGGCCACACGCCGGCGAGCTGGCTGCGCAAGCTGGTCTTCGACGGCGTGCCGGAGCGCTATCCGGCCGGCCTGCCCGCGCCGGTCGCCGCGCAGGTCGAGCGCGAGCTGGCGATCATCGCCGAGATGAAATTCGAGCCGTACTTCCTCACCGTCGCCGACATCGTGCGCCATGCGCGCTCGCACGGCATCCTGTGCCAGGGACGCGGCTCGGCGGCGAACTCGGCGGTCTGCTACTGCCTGGGCATCACCGAGGTCGACCCGACACGCACCCGCGTACTGTTCGAGCGCTTCATCAGCCGCGAACGCAACGAGCCTCCGGACATCGACGTCGACTTCGAGCACCAGCGCCGCGAGGAAGTGATCCGGTACCTGTACGACAAGTACGGCCGCCATCGCGCCGCGCTCGCCGCCACGGTGATCACCTACCGTTCACGCTCGGCGCTGCGCGACGTCGGGCGCGCGCTGGGCATCGACGCGCAGCGCATCGAGCAGCTCGCGCGCTCGCACCAGTGGTGGGACGCCGGCATGCAGTCCGAGCGCCTGCGCGAGGCCGGCTTCGATCCCGACTCGCGCGTCGCGCGGCAATGGCTCGAGCTGGCCGGCACGCTGCGTGGCTTTCCGCGCCATCTGTCGCAGCACACCGGAGGCTTCGTGATCGCGCGCGACAAGCTCACGCGACTGGTGCCGGTCGAGAATGCGGCGATGCCCGAGCGCAGCGTCATCGAATGGGACAAGGACGACCTCGACGCGCTCGGCCTGCTCAAGGTCGACGTGCTCGCACTCGGCATGCTGAGCGCGATCCGCCGCGCGCTCGACATGATCGGGCAGCGGCGCGGCCAGCCCTTTCGCATGCAGGACATCCCGGAGGGCGATGAGGCCACCTACGAGATGATCTCGCGCGCCGACACCATCGGCGTGTTCCAGGTCGAGTCGCGCGCGCAGATGAGCATGCTGCCGCGGCTGCGCCCGAAGGAGTACTACGACCTGGTGGTCGAGGTCGCGATCGTGCGCCCCGGCCCGATCCAGGGCGGCATGGTGCATCCCTACCTGCGCCGCCGCATGGGCCTGGAGCCGGTCCACTATCCGCGTGACGAGATCCGCCCCGCGCTCGAGCGCACGCTGGGCGTGCCGATCTTCCAGGAGCAGGTGATGCAGATCGCGATGATCGCGGCCGACTTCACCGGCGGCGAGGCCGACGCGCTGCGCCGCGCCATGGCGGCCTGGCGGCGCAAGGGTGGGCTCGAACCGTTCGAGCGGCGCCTGGTCGACGGCATGCTGGCGAACGGCTACCAGCGCGAGTTCGCCGAGGCGATCTTCAGGCAGATCCAGGGCTTCGGCGAATACGGCTTTCCGGAGAGCCACGCGGCGAGCTTCGCGCTGCTGGTCTACGTGTCGGCGTGGATCAAGCGGCACGAGCCGGCGACGTTCCTGGCCGCGCTGCTGAACAGCCAGCCGATGGGCTTCTATGCGCCGGCGCAGCTGGTGCGCGACGCGCGCGAGCACGGCGTCGAGGTGCGCGGCGTCGACGCGCTGACGAGCGAGTGGGACTGCACGCTGGAGGAAACCGGCGTTCTTCCGCCCTGGGTCGCGCCGGCCGACGGCAGTGCGATCGACCGGCGCGCGCAGCCCGCGGTGCGGCTCGGTCTGAACCGGGTACGCGGGTTTTCGGAAGCGGGCGCGCTGCGGCTGCTCGAGGCACGCGCCGCGCGCCGGCGCGAGCGCGGCGAGGCACCCGCGTTCGACGGCGTCGAGGATCTCGCACGACAGGCGCGGATCGACGCACGCGAGCTGCGAGCGCTGGCCCAGGCCGGCGCGCTGCGCCGGCTGGCCGGGCATCGCGCGCAGGCGCACTGGGAGGTTGCGGCGATCCAGCCGCTGCCGCCGCTGCTGCACGAGGCGCGCTTCGACGAGCCGCCCACGCCGATACCGGCGCCCCCCGAGGGGCGCGAGATCATCGCCGACTATCGCAGCCTCGGTATCCCGATGGGGCGGCATCCGCTCGCGCTGCTGCGCGCGCGGCTGGCGCGCCTGCGCGTCTCCACGGCCGCGGCGCTCGCCGCCCTGCCCGACGGCCGGCCGGCACGCGCCAGCGGGCTGGTGACGCACCGCCAGCGGCCCGGCACCGCCAAGGGCACGATCTTCGTCACGCTGGAAGACGAAACCGGCGCCGTCAACGTCATCGTCTGGCCCGGCGTGTTCGAGCGCCATCGCCGCGAGGTGATCGGCTCGCAGCTGATGACGGTCTGCGGCACCTGGCAGCGCGATACCGACACCGGCGGCCAGGTCAGGCACCTGGTGGCACGGCGCATCCTCGATCACAGCGCGCTGCTGGGGGAGCTGGCGGTGAAGAGCCGGGATTTCCGATAGAGGAAGCCAGGGCCTGTTGCTCCGCCGGGCCCGGGGCCCGGCCGCCTGCCGCGAGCAGGATCAGCCGATGCTCATCAGGCTGGCGTTGCCGCCCGCGGCAGCGGTGTTCACCGAGAGGCTGCGCTCGATCATCAGCCGCTCGACGGCCACCGCCCCGAGGGTGCGCTCGCCGCTCGCGCAGGCCTGCATCGCCACGATCGGCCCATCGCGCCCGGCGAGCAGGCGGCTCCACTCGCACACCGTCCGCGCATCGCCGTGCACCAGCACCGCGTCGCACGGTGCAGCATGCGCATCGGCCACCCGCCGCACCCGCGCGCGCACCTCGGGCGGCAGTGCGTCGTGCAGGCGGCGCGTGCCCTCTTCGTCCGGCCACAGCGCGGTGGAGCCGGCCGCCAGCACGTGCGCCAGCTGGAACAGCCGGTCGGCCTCGTTGCCGGCGATGCACAGCGTCGCCGCGCGCGCATGCAGCGTCCAGGTGTTGCGCTCGCCGGTCGGCCCCGGCAGCACGAGGCCCGCCGCATCCGGCACGGCTCGAGCGAGCGCCACGCACAGTTCGGCAAGCGCCTGCGAGTCGGCATCGCCGCGGGCCTGCAGCCATGCCTGCAGCGACGCCAGCGGCGCCGGCCCGCGCGTCGAATCCGCGCCCAGCACGCGCGCCGGGCCGGATGCCGCCGGCAGCGCGAAAGCCTGCCCAGGAGCGGCCTGCCCCGGCACTCTCAGCCGCGGCGCGGCGCGCGCCACCAGGCGGCGCAGATAGAGCGGCCCGCCCGCCTTCGGCCCGGTGCCCGACAAGCCCTCGCCGCCGAACGGCTGCACGCCGACCACGGCGCCGATCATGTTGCGATTGACGTAGCGGTTGCCCGCGCGCACGCGTGCGGTGACGAAATCGACCGTCTCGTCGATGCGCGTGTGCAGGCCCAGCGTGAGGCCGTAGCCGGTGGCGTTGATCTCCTCCAGCACCCGGCCGAGCTCGCTGCGCGCATAGCGCACCACATGCAGCACCGGGCCGAACACCTCGCGTCCGAGCTCGCCCACGCCGGCCAGCTCGATCAGCGTGGGCGCCACGAAGCTGCCGCGCGCCATGGCCTGCCCGGCCCGCGCATCGAGCGGCGCCTGGTAGGCGCGGTGCCCGCGGGCGCGCATCGCCTCGATGTAGGCGAGCAGCCCGTCGCGCGCTTGGTCGTCGATCACCGGGCCGACGTCGGTCGAGAGCCACTCGGGCGCGCCGATGCGCAGCTCGCGCATCGCTCCGCGCAGCATCGCCAGCACGCGCTCGGCTGCCTCGGCCTGCACACACAGCACGCGCAGCGCCGAGCAGCGCTGGCCGGCGCTGTCGAAAGCGGAGGTGACGATGTCGGCGACGGCCTGCTCGGCCAGCGCCGAGGAATCGACGATCATGGCGTTCTGCCCGCCGGTCTCGGCGATCAGCACGAGCGGCCGGCCCTCCTCGTCGAGGCGGCCCGCCAGCGTGCGCTGCAGGGTGCGCGCCACCTCCGTCGAGCCGGTGAAGAGCACGCCGCGGATGCGCGCATCGGCCGCCAGCGCCGCCCCCACGGTCTCGCCGCGCCCGGGCAGCAGCTGCAGGGCGCCGAAGGGGATGCCCGCGGCGTGCATCAGCCGCACCGCCTGCGCGGCCACCAGCGGCGTCTGCTCGGCCGGCTTGGCGAGCACGGTGTTGCCGGCGGCGAGCGCCGCGGCGACCTGTCCGGTGAAGATGGCCAGCGGGAAATTCCACGGGCTGATGCACACCAGCGGCCCGAGCGGCCGCGGCGCCGGCGCATCGGGGCTGTCGCGCACCTGCGCGGCGTAGTAGCGCAGGAAGTCGATCGCCTCGCGCACCTCGGCCACGGCATTGCCCCAGGTCTTGCCCGCCTCGCGCACCATCAGGCCGGCCAGCTCGCCCATCTGCGCCTGCAGCCGCTCGCTCGCTCGCTCGAGCGCCGCCGCGCGCGCCTGCGGCGCGGTGGCGCCCCAGGCCGGCGCGGCGCGCGCGGCCTGCTCGAGCGCCTCGGCGATGTCGTCCGCCGTCGCCTCGATCACCGTGCCCACGCTGTCGCCGCGATCGGCCGGATCGAGCACCGCGCGCGCGGGCCCGTCCGCGCGCTCGCGGCCGGCGACGATCGGCGCGGCCCGCCAGTCGTGCTGCGCGCTGCGCAGCAGGGCGGCCGAGAACCACGACAGGCGCTCGTCGCTCGCCAGGTCGATGCCGGTGGAATTGACGCGCTGCGGCCGGTAGAGATCGCGCGGCAGCGGGATCGCCGGATGCGGCAGCCCGAGCCCGCCTTCCGCGGCGGCCAGACGCTCGACCGTCTCGACCGGGTCGGCCACGAGCGCATCGAGAGGGATCGAGGCATCGGCGATGCGGTGCACGAACGAGGCGTTGGCTCCGTTCTCGAGCAGGCGCCGCACCAGGTAGGCGAGCAGCGTCTCGTGGCTGCCCACCGGTGCGTAGATGCGGCACGGCCTGGCCAGGCCGCCATGCGCGAGCGGCCCCACCACCTGCTCGTAGAGCGGCTCGCCCATGCCGTGCAGGCACTGGAATTCGTACTGCCCGGCATAGTAGTTGCCGCCGGCCATCTGCATCACCGCCGCCACCGTGTGCGCGTTGTGCGTGGCGAACTGCGGGTACACGGCGTCGGGCGCCGCCAGCAGCAGGCGCGCGCAGGCCAGGTAGGAGAGATCGGTGTAGGCCTTGCGCGTATAGACCGGATAGCCCTCCAGGCCGTCGACCTGCGCGCGCTTGATCTCGCTGTCCCAGTAGGCGCCCTTGACCAGCCGCACCATCAGCCGGCGCCGGCTGCGGCGTGCCAGGTCGACGAGGTGCTCGATCACGTGCGGGCAGCGCTTCTGGTAGGCCTGCGCCACGAAGCCGACGCCGTTCCAGCCCTCGAGTGCCGGCTCGAAGCACAGGCGCTCGAGCAGGTCGAGCGAGAGCTCGAGTCGATCGGCTTCCTCGGCATCGACGTTCAGGCCGATGTCGTGCTCGCGCGCCAGCCGCGCCAGCCGGCACAGGCGCGGATAGAGCTCCTCCATGACGCGCTCGCGCTGCGCGCGGGCGTAGCGCGGATGCAGCGCCGAGAGCTTGATCGAGACGCCCGGCCCCTCGTAGATGCCGCGGCCGGCGCCGGCGGCGCCGATGGCGCGGATCGCCTGCTCATAGGCCGCGAGATAGCGCTGCGCGTCCTCGTCGGTGAGCGCCGCCTCGCCGAGCATGTCGTAGGAGTAGCGAAAGCCCTGCGCCTCGCGCCGGCGCGCGCGGCCGAGCGCCTGCGCGATGGTCTCGCCGCACACGAACTGCTCGCCCAGCAGCCGCATGGCCATGTCGAGCGCCTTGCGCACCACCGGCTCGCCGCCGCGCGCGAGCGCGCGACCCAGCGCACCGGCCAGCCCCGACTCGTCGTGTGTGGCGACCAGCCTGCCGGTGACGATCAGGCCCCAGGTGGCGGCGTTGACGAAGAGCGGCCGGGCCGCTCCGCCGAGGTGCGAGCGCCAGTCGGGGCCGGTGATCTTGTCGCGGATCAGCGCGTCGCGCGTGGCCGCGTCCGGGATGCGCAGCAGCGCCTCGGCCAGGCACATCAGCGCCACGCCCTCCTGCGACGACAGCGAGAACTCGTGCATCAGCCCCTGCACCAGGCCGTGGCGCAGCCCCGGGCCGGCGCTGCCCTCGCGCAGGCGCTGCGCGAGCCGGCGCGCCAGCGCATCGGCCTCGCGCGCCTGTGCGGGGGAAAGACGCGCCGCCTCGAGCAGTGCCGGGATGCATTCCGGCTCGGGGCGCCGGCAGGCGGCTGAGATCGCGGCGCGCAGCGGCGCCGGCGTCCTGATCTCGTGCGCGAAGCCGGGAAAGCGCATCGGCACGCGCGGCACCCTTTAAGGCCTGTTCACAGGCCCTAGCCGCCGACCCCCGCGCGCGCGGCCTCGGGCGCCGTGCCCCGCGCGGCCAGCCCGCGCGCCAGGTCGTCGCAGATGTCCTGCGGATCCTCCAGGCCGACGGCCACACGCAGCATGCCCTCCCCGATGCCGGCCTCCAGGCGCGCCTCGGGCGCCATGCGCCCGTGCGTGGTGCTGGCCGGGTGCGTGATGGTCGACTTCACGTCGCCCAGGTTGGCGGTGATCGACAGCAGGCGGCAGCCGTCGACGACGCGCCAGGCACGGGCCCGCCGCTCGTCGTCGTCGGCGCCGTGCAGCTCGAAGGCCAGCACCGCGCCGCCGGCGCCCTGCTGCGCGCGCGCCAGCGCATGCTGGGGATGCGATTCGAGCCAGGGGTAGTGCACGCGCGCCACCGCCGGCTGCGCCTCGAGCCAGCGCGCCACGGCCAGCGCGTTGTCCGAGTGGCGCTGCATGCGCACCGACAGCGTCTCGAGGCCCTTGGCCAGCAGCCAGGCGTTGAACGCCGACAGCGTGGCCCCGCAATAGCGCAGCACCGGCTGCAGCGTCTCGTTCATGTACTGCTCGGAGCCCAGCACCGCGCCGCCGAGCACGCGGCCCTGGCCGTCGAGGTACTTGGTGGCCGAGTGCACCACGATGTCCGCGCCCAGCTCGAACGGGCGCTGCAGCGCCGGGGTGCAGAAGCAGTTGTCGACCACCAGGGGAATGCCGTGGCGCCGCGCCACGGCGGCCAGGGCGCGCACGTCGCCGACCTCGGTCATCGGGTTCGACGGCGTCTCGAGGAACAGCATGCGCGTGTTCGGGCGGATGGCGGCCTCCCAGGCCCCGACGTCGGCCAGCGGCACGTAGCTGGTCTCGATGCCGTAGCGCCCGAACAGCGCGAACAGCTGGATGGTGGTGCCGAACACGCCCTGCGAGCACACGATGTGGTCGTTGCTGCGCGTGAGGCTCATCAGCACCGCCATGATGGCCGCCATGCCCGAGGCGGTGGCGCGGCAGTCGCCGGCGCCCTCCAGGGCGGCCAGCCGCTTCTCGAACAGCCGCACCGTGGGATTGCCGAAGCGCGAGTAGATGTAGCCCTCGGCCTGTCCGGCGAACTTGGCCGCCGCATGCTCGGCGCTGTCGTGCACGAAGCTCGAGGTGAGGAACATCGCCTCGGTGTGCTCGCCGAACGCGGTACGCTCGGTCCCCGCCCGCACCGCCAGGGTGTCGAAGCGGTAGCCGGCCTCATCGGCCGGGGGAACTTTCGCTGGGTCGCTCATCGCCTTCTCGTACGGTCGGGGCGCAGCGGAGGATCGTCGCGGCAGACGGATCCGCGCACGCTCAATCGGTGGCCACCGGAAACTGCAGGTTCATCTGGTTCCTCGGCGCATCGTCGTCGTAGCCCCCGCCCTGCCCGCCGAGCAGGCGCTCGAGCTCGATGCGATCGAGGTATTCGGGGGTGATGTCGCCGGTGACGTACACGCCGTCGAAGCACGAGGCCTCGAACTCGCGCAGCGCCGGGGCGATGTCGCGCACCGACTGCTTCATCGCCGCCACGCTCTGGTAGATCAGCGCATCGGCGCCGATCGCCAGGCGGATCTCCTCGTCGGTGCGCCCGTGCGCGATCAGCTCGCCGCGCGTCGGCATGTCGATGCCGTAGACGTTCGGGAAGCGCACCGGCGGCGCGGCCGAGGCGAAGTACACCTTGTTCGCGCCCGAGTCGCGCGCCATCTGCACGATCTCGCGCGACGTGGTGCCGCGCACGATCGAATCGTCGACCAGCAGCACGTTTTTGCCCTTGAACTCGACGCTCATCGCGTTGAGCTTCTGGCGCACCGACTTCCTGCGCACCGACTGCCCGGGCATGATGAAGGTGCGCCCGACGTAGCGGTTCTTCAGGAACCCCTCGCGGTAAGCCAGCCCGAGCTTGGAGGCCAGCTGCATGGCGGCCGGGCGCGAGGTGTCGGGGATCGGCATCACCACGTCGACGTCGCCGCGCCACAACTCCCTCGCCAGCTGCTCGGCCAGGTATTCGCCCATGCGCAGGCGCGCCGAGTACACCGAGGCGCCGTCGAGGATGGAATCGGGCCGCGCGAAGTACACGTACTCGAACACGCACGGCGTGAGCGAGGACACCGGCGCGCACGCCTGCGCGTGGAAGTTGCCGTCGAGGTCGATGAAGATCGCCTCGCCCGGCTGCACGTCGCGCACCATGCGAAAGCCCAGCCCTTCGAGCGCCACCGACTCCGAGGCCACCAGGTACTCGGTGCCGTGGTCGGTCTCGGCCACGCCGTAGCACAGCGGGCGGATGCCGTGCGGATCCCGGAAGGCGAGGATGCCGTAGCCGGCGATCTCGGCCACGCAGGCATAGGCGCCGCGCACCCGCGCGTGCACCTCGCCCACCGCCTCGAAGATCGTGGCGGGGTCGAGCGAGACGCCGCGCGCAGCGGCCTGCAGCGCGTTGGCCAGCACGTTGAGCAGCACTTCCGAATCGGAATCGGTGTTGATGTGCCGGCGGTCGCGCCGGAACATCTCGTCCTTGAGCTGCTCGGCGTTGGTGATGTTTCCGTTGTGCGCCAGCATGATCCCGAACGGCGCGTTCACGTAGAACGGCTGCGCCTCCTCCGAGTTGCCGGCCGAACCGGCGGTCGGATAGCGCACGTGCGCGATGCCGGTATGGCCGGGCAGCGAACGCATGTTGCGCGTGCGGAACACGTCGCGCACCAGCCCGTTGCCCTTGTGCATGTTGAAGGTCTTGCCCATCGCCGTGGCGATGCCGGCCGCATCCTGCCCGCGGTGCTGCAGCAGCAGCAGCCCGTCGTAGAGCATCTGGTTGACCGGGGAGCGCGCTACGACGCCGAGGATTCCACACATGACGGTGCCTCTCCAGGGTCTGCGGACATCGGGATCGAAGCGGCGCCCCGCCGTGCCGTGGCGCACGACAGGGCCGGAGCGGGGCGGCGCGCATCCACCGTCTGGGTCGCGCCGCCGCGCGAGGGCAGGTAGGGCTCGACCCACCCCACCAGCGCATCCAGCAGGGGGCGCGACAGCGCATGCTGCCACGCCGGCTCGCGATCGGCACCCAGGTGATGCCCGACGAGCGCGGCAATGGCCACGACGATGAGGGCGCGCACCACGCCCAGCGCGGCGCCCAGCGTGCGATCGACCGGGCCGAGGCCGACCCTGGCCAGCGCCCGCGCGATCGCCACGCCCAGCAGGCGCACCGCGAGCAGCAGCAGGAAGAACAGCAGCACCAGCACGAACAGCGGATGCAGCGTCCAGCCGGTGGCCGCGAGCAGCGGACCGGTGGCGAGCGGCGCGCCGACGAACGCCACCACCCAGCCGGCCAGCGCGAACACCGTGCGCACCAGACCGCGCACCACGCCTAGCACGACCGAGATCAGGAGCACGGCGATCACGAAGTAGTCCCAGCCGGTGAGTACGGCCACGCTCGCCGGCATTACGGCGTGACCACCGTGGAGGCGATGCCGGCCAGCTGCAGCTTCGCACGCGCCTGCTCGGCGGCCTCGCGCGTGGGAAACGGCCCCACGCGCACGCGCGTGCGTGAGCCCTGCGCGGTCTGCACCGTCTCGGTATAGGTGCGCACCCCCGCCTTGCGGACCTGGTCGGCCTGCGCGCGCGCGCTGCCCGCGTTGGCGAAGGCGCCGACCTGGAGGGCGAAGCGCGTTTCGGCAGCCTTCGATCCCTCGTGCGCCGACGGCTTCGACGCATCGGCATGGCGGGACGCTTCGGCCTTGGCGGCCGCCGACTTCTCCGCCGCCCTGGCCTGCTTCTCGGCCGCCTTCGGCGGCACCTCGGTCGCTTTCGCGGGCGCCTCGGCCGCTTTCGGCGGCCTGGAAGTCGCCGACGCCTCCGGCGGCACTTCCGTCGGCCTGGCTGCCGGTGCGGCGGCGATGACCGGCGCTTCGGCCGGTCCGCCCGCCGGCGCATGCTGCGGCGCCTGCGCCGGCGCGGCCGCCGATGTCTCGTTCGCCGGCGCCGATGGCGGCGGCCCCGACGGGGTGGCCGGCGGGACCGGATCGGACGCGGCGGCCGAGCCCGCCGCATCGCCGGCCTTGGGCGGCAGCGGCGCGTCGCGCGGCGGGATCTCGATCTGCACGTCGGTGATGGTCTGGCGCGGCTCGGAGTCGAGCACCAGCGGCAGGATGACGGCGGCCGCGAGCCCGAGCACGACCGCGCCCACCAGCCGGCGCCGGGCGCGCTTCTTCTGCGTCAGAGCGGGATCGAGGGCCGCGCCGTCGGACGCGTCACGCCGGGCCATGGCGATCCGCGACCGGCTCCGCTGCGCTCGCGCCGGCGTGCTGCCCGGCGGGGAGGCGAGGGTGAAACCTGGTCCGACTAGGCACGGGCGGCAAGGATGTCGGCAACCGTGAGGAACGATCCGAAGACGACAATTCTATCATTGCCGCCGGCGCGACTTCGCGCCGCGGCGAGCGCCGCGGCCGGCGACGCATGGCACTCGATGCTCGATTTCGCGCCCTCGCGCGCCACTCCCGCGGCGGCCAGCCGCTCGGCGATCCAGGCCGCGCCGGCCGCGCGCGGCCCCGGCAGGTCGACCGGCAGCCAGTGGTCGATGCGGTGCCTGAGCGCGGCGATGATCCCGTCGACGTCCTTGTCGCGCATCACGCCGAACACCCCGAAGGTGGCGCGGAACGACCCCATGGCGTCGAGATTGACCGCGAGGTGGGCGGCCGCGTGCGGATTGTGCGCGACGTCGAGGATCACCACCGGAACGCCCGGCAGCACCTGGAAACGGCCGGGCAGCTCCACCATGGCCAGGCCCTCGCGCACCGCCTGCTGCGTCACCGGCAGCCGCTCGCGCAGCGCCTCGAGCGCGGCCAGCGCCCCGGCAGCGTTCTGCAACTGGTTGGCGCCGCGCAGCGCCGGGTAGGCCATGCCGCTGCGCCGCTGGCGGCGTCCGCCGTAGCCCCACTGCTGGCGATCGCCCGAGTGGTTGAAGTCGCGTCCGTGCAGCCAGAGGTCGGCGCCGATCGACTCCGCGTACCGCAGCAGCGAATCCGGCGGCATCGGGTCGCTGCAGATCGCCGGCCGGCCCGGCCGGAAGATGTGCGCCTTCTCCCAGCCGACCTGCTCGCGCGTGTCGCCGAGATACTCGGCATGGTCGAGGTCGATGCTGGTGACGATCGCGCAGTCGGCATCGACGAGGTTCACCGCGTCGAGCCGACCGCCCAGCCCGACCTCGAGCACCACGACGTCGGGCGCCCGCTGCTGGAACAGGCGCAGGGCGGCCAGGGTGGTGAACTCGAAATAGGTCAGCGAGACGCCGGCGCGCGCGGCCTCCACCGCCTCGAACTGCTCGACCAGGGCGGCATCCTCGACGGGCACGCCGTCCAGGCGCACCCGCTCGTTGAACCGCACCAGGTGCGGCGAGGTGTAGAGCCCCACGCGGTAGCCCGAGGCGAGCAGGATCGCCTCCAGCAGCGCGCAGGTGGATCCCTTGCCGTTGGTGCCGCCGACCGTGATCACCGTGCACGGCAGCGACAGCGACAGCCGCTGGGCCACCTCGCGCACGCGCACCAGGCCGAGGTCGATGGTGCGCGGATGCAGCCCCTCGATGCGCGCGAGCCACTGCGCGAGTGGGGGCGAGGCGGCCTCGGCCATGCTCGGCTCAGGCGAGCGCCTCGCTCGGCTGGCGCAGCAGCAGCGCCAGCAGCCGGGCGATCTCGTCGCGCATCGTGCGCCGGTCGATGATCATGTCGAGCGCACCCTTCTCCAGCAGGAACTCGGCGCGCTGGAAGCCCTCGGGAAGCTTCTCGCGCACCGTCTGCTCGATCACGCGCGGGCCGGCGAAGCCGATGAGCGCGCGCGGCTCGGCGATGACCACGTCGCCGAGGAAGCAGAAGCTCGCCGACACCCCGCCCATGGTGGGATCGGTGAGCACCGAGATGTACGGCAGGCGCCGCTCGGCGAGCCGGGTGAGCATGGCGGTGGTCTTGGCCATCTGCATCAGCGACAGCAGCCCCTCCTGCATGCGCGCGCCGCCCGAGGCGGCGATCGACACGAACGGCACCTTCTGCTCGATCGCGCCCTGCACGCCGCGCGCGAAGCGCTCGCCCACCACCGACCCCATCGAGCCGCCCATGAAGTCGAACTCGAAGGCCGCCGCCACCACCGGGATGGCGCGAATCGCCCCGCCCATCACCACCAGCGCGTCGGTCTCGCCGGTGTCCTCGATCGCCTCCTGCAGGCGATCGGGATACTTGCGGCTGTCCTTGAACTTCAGCGCATCGACCGCCAGCACCTCCTGGCCGATCTCGTAGCGCCCCTCGGCGTCGAGCAGCAGGTCGAGCCGCTTGCGCGCGGCCAGCCGCATGTGGTGCGAGCACTTCGGGCACACGTTGAGGTTCGCCTCGAGGTCGGCCGAGTACAGCACGGCGTCGCACGCCGGGCACTTCACCCACACGCCCTCGGGCACCTTCTTGCCGCCCTCGGGGGAGCGCTTGATGCGCGGAGGCAGCAGCTTGTCGAGCCATGTCATCGGATTCGCCTCATGGGTTGGGCCGGCGTGCCGGCGCATCGAGTGCGGCGCGGATCCCGGCCATGAACGAGCGGGCGCGCTCGGCGGCGCCCTCGGGAGGACCGTCTTCGAGCAGTTCGATGGTGCGCGTGCCGATGATCACCGCATCGGCCGCCTCGGCCACCGCGCGCGCCGTGTCGCCGTCGCGGATGCCGAAGCCCACGCCCACCGGCAGCGCGGTGCGGCGCTTGATCGCCGCGACGCGGCGCACCACGTCGTCGCGATCGAGCGTGCCGCCGGTGATGCCCCTGAGCGACACGTAGTACACGTAGCCGCTGGCCATCGCCAGCACCTGCTCGATGCGCACCTCGGTGGAGGTCGGCGCGAGCAGGAAGATGGGATCGATCGCCCGCGCGCGCGCCGCGGCCACCAGGGCCTCGCACTCCTCGGGCGGATAGTCGACGATGATCGAGCCGTCGACGCCGGCGCCGGCCGCCTCGTCGAGGAAACGCTCCACGCCCATGCGCTCGACCGGATTGGCGTAGCCCATCAGCACCACCGGCGTGTCGGCGTCGTCGCGGCGAAACGCCTGCACGAAGCCGAGCACGTCGCGCAGGCCCACCCCGAGCGCGAGGGCGCGCTCGTTGGCGCGCTGGATGGTGGGGCCGTCGGCCATCGGATCGGAGAACGGCACGCCGAGCTCGATCACGTCGGCGCCGCCGGCCACCAGGGCGTGCATCACCGGCACCGTGAGCGTGGGCGCCGGGAAGCCCGAGGTGACGTAGGGGACGAGCGCCTTGCGCCGGCCGGCGGCGAGGCGCGCGAAGGTGGCGGCGAGGCGCGACATCAGAAGCGGATGCCGGCGCGCTGCGCGACGGTGTGCATGTCCTTGTCGCCGCGCCCCGAGAGGTTGACCAGGATGGTGCGGGTCGCGGGCAGCGCGGGCGCGAGCCGGGCCGCATAGGCCAGCGCGTGGCTCGACTCCAGCGCCGGGATGATGCCTTCGAGCCGGCAGCAGTCGTGGAACGCCGCCAGCGCCTCTTCGTCGTCGACCACCACGTAGCGCGCCCGCCCGCTGTCCTTGAGCCAGGCGTGCTCGGGACCCACGCCCGGGTAGTCGAGGCCGGCCGACACCGAATGCGTCTCGATGATCTGGCCGTCGTCGTCCTGCAGCAGGTAGGTGCGGTTGCCGTGCAGCACACCCGGCGTGCCGGCGGTGAGCGAGGCGGCGTGCCTGCCGCTGGCCAGGCCCTCGCCGCCGGCCTCGACGCCGATCAGCTCGACCCCGGGCACGTCGATATAGGGATGGAAGATGCCGATGGCGTTCGAGCCGCCGCCGACGCAGGCGACCACGTGATCGGGCTGCCGGCCGGTGGCCGCCGGCATCTGGCGCTTGCACTCCTCGCCGATCACCGACTGGAAGTCACGCACCATCATCGGATAGGGGTGCGGCCCGGCCACGGTGCCGATGATGTAGAAGGTGTCCTCGACGTGGGTGACCCAGTCGCGCATCGCCTCGTTGAGCGCGTCCTTGAGCGTCTTCGAGCCCGACTCCACCGGCACCACCTCGGCGCCCAGCAGCTTCATGCGATACACGTTCTGGGCCTGGCGCGCCACGTCCACCGAGCCCATGTAGACGACGCATTCCATCCCGTAGCGCGCCGCCACCGTGGCGGTGGCCACCCCATGCTGGCCGGCGCCGGTCTCGGCGATGACGCGCCGCTTGCCCATGCGCTTCGCGAGCAGGGCCTGCCCGATGGTGTTGTTGATCTTGTGCGCGCCGGTGTGGTTGAGGTCCTCGCGCTTGAACCAGATCTGCGCGCCGCCGAGGCGCTGCGACCAGCGGCGCGCGTGGTAGACCGGGCTCGGCCGCCCGACGAAATGCTCGAGCTCGTCGTCGAGCTCGGCCGTGAATTCGGGATCCTGGCGGTAGCGCGCGTAGGTCGCGCGCAGCTCCTCGAGCGCATGCACCAGCGTCTCGGCCACGAAGGTTCCGCCATAGGGCCCGAAATGGCCCCGTGCATCCGGCAGATCGTACGGTTTCATCGTGAATCCTGTCGTGCCGCGTCGGCCCGAAGCACCTCGCCGACGAAGCGTTCCATGCGCTCGCGCGACTTCGCGCGGGGATCGGCGTGCGGGGCGGCCGCCTGGATGCCGCTGGAGACGTCGACCATCGCCGGACGCACCTGCGCGATCGCCGCCGCGACGGTCTCGGCGTCGAGCCCGCCCGAAAGCACGATCGGGACCGGCCGCTCGCGCGGCACCCACGACCAATCGAAACCTTCGCCGCTGCCGCCGTAGCCCGGGCTGTGCGAATCGAGCAGCAGCGCTTCGGCCCCGGCGAACGAACCGAAGGATTCTATCAAATCGATTTCCCGGCGCATGCGCACCGCCCGCCACCAGGGCAGGCCGACCGGCCGCTCCTGGCTGCATGTCTGCGGCGTCTCGTCGCCGTGGAACTGGATCACGTCCAGGCCGACGGCGCCGGCCACGCGCCGCACCTCGCCCTCGGGCGCGTTGACGAACAGGCCCACCGCCGCCACCCACGAGGGCAGCAGCCGGCGCAGCCCGGCCGCCTGCGCCGGCTCCAGCACGCGCGGGCTGCGCGGGTAGAACACGAACCCGACCGCATCCACCCCGAGCGCCACCGCCGTACGGACGTCGTCGGAGCGGACCAGGCCGCAGAACTTGATCCGGGTGCGCATCGGCGGCAGTGTAGCGGGTCGATCCCCGCAAGGACAGGACAGCCCATGCCCGCACCGACCACGCCCCCCGCCGACCCGACCGCCGGAACACGCCCCGGCGGGGCTGCAGCGGCACCCGGCGACGCCCCCGCGGGCCGCCGGCCCGACCCTTGCGCCTTCCCGGCGGCGCTGGCCGAGCGCGAGCTCGCCGCGGTGCGGGCTCGCCGCGCCGCGCTCGCCCTGCCCCTGGACGCCGGCGAAAGCGTCGGCCGCGTCGGGCTGGCGATCTCCGGAGGCGGGATCCGCAGCGCCACCTTCGCGCTCGGCGTGCTGCAGTCCCTGGCCGCGCTCGGGCGCCTGCGCCACGTGGACTACCTGTCGAGCGTCTCCGGCGGCGGCTACGTCGGCAGCTTCCTGGGCAGCCTGTACCTCCCCGATGCGGCGCGCGCGGGCGGGCCGGCGCGAACGCCGTCCGAGTCGGGTGCGACGGCACCCCAAAGGGCGGTTGCCGCAGCCGGCGCCACGGCCACGGCGCCCGTCGCTGCAGCCGCCACGCCGGCGCAGATCACCGACGGCGTCGAGTGCACCCTCGCCGACACGTCGTCGCCGCCGCTCGCCTGGCTGCGCGAGAACGGCCGCTACATGGCGCCGCGCGGCGCGGGCGACTACCTGTACGCCGCAGCGATCATGGTGCGCAACTGGATCGCGCTGCACTACGTGCTCGCGGTGACGACGCTCGCCGTGTTCCTGGCCGGGAACCTGCTGCGCGCCGCGCTGTGGCGGCAATCGCCGTGGCTGCGCGGGCTGGAGGCGCGCCTGGCGGCGGAGGCGGGCGCCGGCCTGTGGTGGAGCCCGTGGGGCATGCTGCCTCTGGCCGGCTTCGCGCTGGTCCTGGTGCCCATCGGCTGGGCCTACTGGCTGACCCAGACCAGCCGTCGCCCCGGCGGGCCGGCGAGCAACCCGGCGCTGGTGGCCACGGTCATGGTGGGGCTGGGCGCAGCCGCGCTGTGGCGCGCCGGCGTCGAATCGGTGGGATTGCCGGCCTCGGCCCACGATGCGGCGGCAGCGTGCGCGCGCTATCTCGTCTACGCGGCCTGCGCCGCCACCCTGGCGTGGGTGGTGGCGCGCGTGGGCGGCGGCAGCGAAGCCGTAGCGCGCAACCGGCTCTCGGCCTGGCTGGCCGCAGCCCTGGCCGTGGTGCTGGCGCTCGCCGCCTACGCGCTCGTCGACAGCCTGGGCCAGACGGCGTACGCCGCGATCGTGGCGGCCCTGGCCGGGGGATGGAGCGAAGGGTGGTGGGCCACGCTGCTCGCCCTGGCCCCGGCCGTCGCGGCGCTGGTGCACCGGTTCGCGCCGCTGATCGCCAGGCTCGGCATGAAGGAGAGCGGCCTGCGCCTGTCCTCGGCCGCCCTGCTGTCCATCCTCGGCGTGGTGCTGTTCGCCGCCTTGCTGGTGCTGTGGTCGGCCGTCGCCCACGCCCTCATGTGGAGCGGACAGTGCCTGGATTGCGCGGGCTCGCCGCCTCTCCCGCAGCCGCTCCCGATGGCTGCGGCACTGGCGGCCTTCTTCGTCATCGGGCTGCTCACTGCGCGGACCATCCCCTTCCTCAATCTCTCCACGCTGGCCCAGTTCTATGCCGCGCGGCTCACCCGCGCCTACCTCGGGGCGAGCAATGCGCGCCGCACCGGCTACCGGCCCGGAGCCGCGGCGGCGCGGCCGCCGGCAGCCGGCTCGGCGCACCGCGACGTGACGCGCGCCGAACCCTCCGACGACATCGCGTGGAGCGCCTACCATCCCGAGCGTCACGGCGGACCGCTGCACCTGGTCAACGTCACGGTCAACGAAACGGTGACCGGCGCCTCCCGGCTGGCGCAGCGCGACCGCAAGGGCCTGCCGATGGCGATCGGCCCGTGCGGCCTGAGCGTGGGGCGCGACCACCATGCCCTGTGGGACGGCGACGGCGGGGCGATCGCCCCCCTGCCTTTGCCGGCCGGGCGCTTCGCGGTCTTCCCGCCCAGCGGCGGACGCGCGCGCAGCATCGAGCCGCTCACCGTCGGGCAATGGGTCGCCGTTTCCGGCGCCGCCTTCACCACCGGGCTGGGAGCGCGCACGCGCCTCGGCCTGTCGATGCTGCTGGCCCTCTCGAACGTGCGCCTGGGCTACTGGTGGGACAGCGGCATCGCCCCGCGCGAGCGTCCCGAGCGCGGCGGGCGGCGCGCGCCCGAGGCCGCGGGCGCGCTGCTGGCCGCCCTCGCGCCGGTCCAGACCTACCTCGCCCACGAAACCTTCGCGCGCTTCCACGGCCCGCACCGCCGGCGCTGGTACCTCTCCGACGGCGGGCATTTCGAGAACACCGCGGTCTACGAGCTGCTGCGCCGCCGGGTGCCCTTCATCATCGTGTGCGACGACGGCCAGGATGCCGGCTACGCCTTCGAGGACATCGGCAACCTGGTGCGCAAGGCGCGCATCGACTGGGACGCCGAGATCCGCTTCCTGTGCGAGGCCGAGATCGAGGCGCTGCTCGGCGCCGACTCGCCGCTGCTGCGCAGCATCGGCACGCCGCCGCAGCTGCAGCGGCGGCCGTGCGAGCCGGCCCTTGGCGCGCCGCCGGCGCAGCTGCAGGGCCGCGCCTGGTCGCAGCGCCATGCCGCGCTCGCCTGGGCCCGCTACGGCGGCGACCGCGAGGCGCGCTCGCTGCTGCTCTTCCTCAAGCCGACCCTGATCGGCGACGAGCCGATGGACCTGCTGGACTACTACGCCGGGCACCCGGATTTCCCGCAGGAAAGCACGCTCGACCAGTTCTTCGACGAAGCGCAGTGGGAAAGCTACCGCCGCCTCGGCGCGTACATCGGCGAGCGCGTGTTCGGCGCTGCCGCCACGGCCGGACGCTGGGCCCCGGGCGAGATGCGCATCCCCGGCGCGATGCCACCTCAGGGCGGGACGCCGGCCACGCACGAAATGCGGAGGCCCGACTGACCGCGCGCCGCTTCAGGCCGGGTGTGCCGCCTCCAGCAGGTAGGTCCTGACCTCACCCACCCCCTTGAGGCTCACCGGCGGCAGCTCGCGAGTGACGAAGCGTTCGCGCAGCCGCTGCCAGGCGGTCTCGGAAATGTGCACGCCCGCGTGGCTGCCGCTGGACTCCAGCCGGCTCGCCAGGTTGACCGTCTCGCCCCAGCAGTCGAACGCCGGCTTGCGCGTGCCGATCACCCCGGCGATCACCGGCCCGACGTGCAATCCGATGCGCACGTTCAGCGCCAGCCCGCTCTCTTGCGCCAGCTCGGCCACGCGCGCCTGCAGGGCGAGCGCGAAGCGCGCCGCGCGATCGGCGTGATCGGCGCATGCCGATCCGATCCCGCACACTGCCATGTAGGCATCGCCGATGGTCTTGATGCGCTCGACGCCGTGCGCGGCGGCGATCCGGTCGAACTCCGAGAACAGGCGATCGAGCAACTGCACCAGCTGCGCCGCCGGCAGCCGCCGCGCCAGCGCGCTGAAGCCCACCAGGTCGGCGAACACGATGCTGACCTCCTGGTGCGCATCGGCGATCGGCGACTCGCCGCGCTGGATGCGCCCGACGATCTCGCCCGGCAGCATGCTGTGCAGCAGATCCTCGATGCGCGCCTTGGCCTCGGCCACCTCGTTGAACAGGCGGAACTCGCGGCGGTTCTCGCTCTCGCGCGTCCAGGCGCCGTACAGCCCGAGGACCATCGCCGCGCTCACCGCCAGCGTATTGGCCAGCGCCAGCGCCGGATCGGCATGCCGCGCCGCGACGATGGCCGAGAGGAAGCTCAGCCAGGCGATCAGCAGGAACACCGCGAAATGGCGGAAGCGCAGCCGGATGATGAAGATGGTCGAGAGCATCAGCAGCACCAGCCCCAGGCCTGCGCGCGTCAGGCCCGCGCCGAGGTGCCAGTAGATGACTGCCAGCAGCAGCGCCACCAGACACGCCACCACCGTGGCCACGGTCTCGTAGGCCTGCTCGATCCACGGCTGCATCACCGCCCAGGCCGAGGCGAGCATCAGCGGCACGATGACGAACATGCGCAGTGCCACCGTCATTTGCGCGCCGTTGCGGTCGAGCAGCCAGTCCGAAGCGGCGAACAGCACGATCAGCAGCGCCCCGGCCACCAGCGCGATGCGCGTGTGGTGGCGAAAGCGCAGGCAGTAGAAGGTGCGAAACGCCGCCTCCTCGGCCGCATCGGGAAAGCGCAGGCGCAGCCGGTCGATCGGGCCCGTCACGCGAAGCACTCGAGCGGCTCTTCGCTCCACGACGGCACGCCGAAGCGCGCGTCGTACTGCGCGCCTTCGAGGTACAGACCGTCGGGAGCGAAAGTGGCCGCCGAGCGGCGGCGGTCGCGCCCGGCCAGCACCTCGGCGATCCAGGCGGGCGGGCGGCGTCGCTCGCCGACCGCCAGCAGCGCGCCCACGATGTTGCGGATCATGTGGTGCAGGAAGGCGTTGGCCGTGAAGGTGAACAGCACGAAGGCGCCCCGCTCGGCGAGCGACAGCGTCTCGAGGGTGCGCACCGGGGTGGCGGCCTGGCACTGCGCCGAGCGGAACGCCGAGAAATCGTGCTCACCCACCAGCAGCGCCGCGCCCTCGCGCATCAGGGCCACGTCCGTATCTCGCCAGGTCCAGCCGGCGCGCTGCGCGAGCAGCGGATGGCGCACCGGCGAGCGGTGCAGCAGGTAGCGGTAGCGGCGCCGCGCCGCGCCGTAGCGCGCATGGAAGGCTTCGGGCACCTCGGTGGCGCTGCGCACCGACATGGCCGGCGGCAGATGGGCGTTGACGCCGCGCACCCAGGCCGTGAGCGGGCGCTGCGTGGCCGAGTCGAAATGCACCACCTGGCGCAGTGCGTGCACGCCCGCATCGGTGCGGCCCGCGCAGATGGTGTCCACCGCATGGCCGGCAATGGCCGCCAGCGCCCGTTCGAGCACGTCCTGCGCGGCCTGGCCGTCCGGCTGGGTCTGCCAGCCGCAGAAACGGCTGCCGTCGTAGGCGAGGGTCAGCGCGTAGCGGGGCAGCGTGAACAGGCCCTAGCCGATCTTGGCGAGCATCGAGCGCGCCTTCTGCTGCTGTGTGAGGTCGCCCCCGCGCAGCACCTCCTCGAGCAGCTCACGCGCGCCTTCCTTGTCGCCGATCTCCTCGTAGGCCGAGGCCAGGTCGAGCTTGGTGGCCATCTCCTGCCAGCGCGAGGAATCCGCGCCGGGCGCCACCGCCGCATCGGCGGTCGCCAGCTCCAGCTCGCCGCCCGAGAGCTCGTGCGCGGCGCCGTGCCCATCGGTGCGGCCGAAATCGACGTCGCCGAAGTCGATCGCCGGCGTCTCGTCGAGCGCGGCGGACTCTTCGGCTGCCGGCTGGGTATCGAGCCCCTCGAGCGCGGGCAGATCGATCTTGAAATCGCCCAGGTCGGCGAGCGCCTGCGGCTCTTCCGCGCCCGCCTGCGCCGGCAGCTCGATATCGAGCGAAGGCAGGTCGAAGCGGCCTTCGATCGCGCGCGACAGATCCGAATCGGCCGGTGTGGGCTGGCTGGCGGCAGCCCCGGCGGTGCGCCGGTCGGCCGCCCGCCCGATCGTCGTGTCGAGATCCAGGTCGAAGTCGAGCGCCGGCACTTCGCCGGCAGTCCCGTCCACCTGCTCGCCATCCATCGGAACGGTTTCGGCGAACGCGCCGCCGGCGGCCGGCGGAGCAGCCTCGGCGCCGGATGCCGGCGCGAGCCGGTCGCCCAGCATCGCTGCGGCAGCCGTCGCCGCAGCGCTCAGCGCGGCAGCCCCGGAGGCGCCGGTCGCGGACGGCGGCGCGGCCTGGCCGTCGCCGGCCTGCGCGGGCGCCGCCCCGTCACCCTGGCCGGTATAGAGCGGATTGGCCGGATCGATGGACAGCCCGAGCGTGACCACCTTGGGCCACTCCTCGTTCTGGCCGCCGGTCATGTCGTACATCTCCTGGGCCACCGCCGCGAACGCCACCGCGTCCTTGCGCCCGGCATGGATCTCCAGCAGCTTCAGGCGGATCGCCTGGCGCTCGGGCTGCTTCTTGAGCGCCTCCTTCAGGATCTCCTCGGCCTGCGCCTCGCGACCGTAGGCGATGTAGACCTCGGCCTCGGCGATCGGGTCGACCTCGGTCGAATGCACGTCGACGCCGCTGTCGCGCCCACTGGCGGGGAACAGGCTGTTGTTGGTGTCGACCGTCTGCCCTCCGGTCGAGCCGAACAGCGAGTTGGCGGTGAACGCATCGGCCGCGATCAGGCTGTCCTCGAACTTCTCCGACTTCTTGCGCCGGCGCACCGCGTACAGGCCGTAGGCGCCGAGCGCCAGCACGATCGCCGCCGCACCCGGCAGCACCAGCGGGTTGTCCGCCAGTTGCTCGAAGAAGCCCGGCTCGGCCGCCGGCGCGGGGCTCGGCGCGGCCGTCGCCGCGGGAGCCGGCGCAGCAGCGGGAGTCTCGGTGCCGCCCGCCGCGCCATCAGTGGCGGCAGATGCGGCGTCGCCGGCCGGAGGCGCGGCAACGCTGCCACCGGCTGTTGCCTCGGTCGATCCGCCGGACCCGGCCTCGGTCGAGGGACTGGTGCCGGCCGCGGGCGCAGCAGCGGACGGCGCGCCGGACGACGGCGCCTGCGCCACCGCGCCCGGCGCCGCGGCACTGCCCCCGGCAGCCGAGCCGCCGGCGGCACCGGCCACCGCACCCACTGCCCCCGACGCGGTCGTGGCCGCGGCCCGCGCGGACTCGACCTGCTTCTGCATCTCGGCCAGCTGGCGGTTCTTCAGCTCGAGCAGCTGCTGCAGATCCGCCACGTTCTTCTCGAGCGCATCGATGCGGTCCTGCTGCTCGTGCACCGCTGCGTCGCGCGCCACCCGGCCTTCGGCCGCCGAGGCGGCGGCGCTGCCGGTTGCGCTGCCCGCCCCGGCTGTCCCGCCCTCCGGGCGCGACAGCTTGAGCTGGTCACCCGCCCCTGCGCCCGCGGCACTGTCCTGCACCTGGGCGGTCACCGACCCCGTCGCACTCTGGCCGGCACGCGCCGGCTCGACCCGGCGCGCTGCCGCAGCCAGCCGTTCACGGTAGGCATTGAACACCGCCGCCTGCTCGCGGATCTGACGGCGCGCCTCGCCGGCGTCGACGGCCGCCATCGTGCTGCGATCGGGCACGGTCAGGTGCGCGCCGGCCAGCATCTGGTGCACGCTGCCGAAGAAGGCGCGCGGATTGGCGTTGTAGATGGCGACGATCGCCTGCTCGAGCGACACGTCGGCGGGCTTGACGCGCGCCGCGATGGTCGCCAGGGTCTCGCCCTGGCGCACCGTGACCTCGTTGCCGGTACTTCCCGGCGCACCGTCGGCCGGGGCCGACGGTGCGGGAGCGGTCGCACCGGCTGATTCGGCCGGGGCCGGTGCGGCTGCGGCCGATCGCGTCGCGGCCCGCGCGGGAGCCGCCGCCGGCGGCGCTACCACCCCCGACGCTGCACCTGAGGCGGCCTGCGTAGGCTGCGCCACCGGCGCCGGTGCGGCCGCCGCGCTGACACCTGCGGTGGTCGCCGGCACGATCTGCGACGGACCGCCGGCCACCGTCTCGCGACCGACGCGCAGCTCGGGCGGATCGAGCAGGAAGGTGTACTCGCGCACGAACTTGCCCGAAGCCCAGTTCAGCTCGACCAGCAGATCGACGAAAGGCTCGTTGATGGGCTGCGAGGAGGTGATGCGCACCACCGCCGCGCCGTTGGTGCGGCGATCGACCGCGAAGCGCAGGCTGGTGAGCGCGGAGTTGAATTCGAGCCCGGCCTGGCGGAAGGCATCCGGCGAGGCGAGCCGTGCGCTCAGCGAGCCCGCTTCCTCGCGCCCGAGCGCGGTGACCTCGACCTCCGCGCGCAGCGGCTGGCCGAGCGCCGACTGTACTGTGAGCCGGCCCAGGCCGGCCGCCTCGGCGAGCGTCGGCGCCGTGCCCGCCAATGCGGCGGCGACCGCCAGTGCGAGGACCGTCGGGGAGCCCGTCCGGCGCCGCTCGAATGGCTGTTTTTCCGCAAATTTCACGCTCTTCCCCCGGCGCAACAAGCGACTTTTAGCGACTTTTTCAGGCTAACATCAGCTATTTACCCGTGCAAGCTCCAGCACTGGCGCAGGTTACCGCTGTGGCGGCCACGTGACGAACGGCGCATTCACGGGGGCCGGGCGGCGGATCCGGCGCTTCTCGGTATCCTGGAGCCTGCCCTGACGAGACGATCAGGCTGCAAGCAGGCGCAACATGCGCCGCAAAGGCTCGGCGGCCCCCCACAGCAGCTGGTCACCCACGGTGAACGCGCTCAGGTAGCCCGGCCCGAACGCCAGGCTGCGCAGCCGGCCCACCGGGATCGTCAACGTGCCGTTGACCGCGGTCGGCGAGAGCTCGCGCATGCTCGCCTCGCGCGTGTTCGGCACCAGCTTCACCCATTCGTTGCCCGAGGCGACGATGGACTCGACCTCGTCGAGCGGTACGTCGCGCCTGAGCTTGATGGTCAGCGCCTGGCTGTGGCAGCGCATGGCGCCGATGCGCACGCACAGGCTCTCGACCGGAATGTGGCCGGGACCCGAAGCCGGCAGGCCGAGGATCTTGTTGCACTCGGCATCGCCCTTCCACTCCTCGCGCGAGATGCCGTTGCCGAGGTCCTTGTCGATCCAGGGAATCAGGCTGCCGGCCAGCGGAACGCCGAAATGCCGGGTCGGGAACGCCTCCGAGCGCATTGCCTGCGAGACCCTGGCGTCGATCTCGAGGATCGCCGAGGCCGGATCGGCCAGCAGCGGCGCCGCTGCCGCGTGGGCCGCGCCCATCTGGGCGATGAGCTCGCGCATGTTCTGCGCGCCCGCCCCCGAGGCCGCCTGGTAGGTCGTCGCGTTGATCCATTCGACGAGGCCTTCGCGGAACAGGCCATTCAGGCCCATCATCATCAGGCTGACCGTGCAGTTGCCGCCGATGTAGCTGCGCACGCCGCGCGCGAGCGCGTCGCGGATCACGTTCAGGTTGAGCGGATCGAGGACGATGACCGCGTCCTCCTGCATGCGCAGCGCCGAGGCCGCGTCGATCCAGTAGCCGTTCCAGCCGGCGGCGCGCAGCTTCGGGAACACCTCGTTGGTCCAGTCGCCGCCCTGGCAGGTCAGCACGATGTCCATCTTCTTCAGCGCCGCGATGTCGCCGGCGTCGCGCAGCTTGCGATCGCCCAGATTGGCCACTTCGGGCGCGGCCCCGCCCGCGTTGGAGGTGCTGAAGAACACCGTCTCGACCTGCGCGAAATCGTTCTCCTCGCGCATGCGCTGCATCAGCACGGAACCGACCATTCCGCGCCACCCGACCATTGCCACCTTCAACATGACACGCTCCTTGTCCTGCTACAGCGCCGCGAGCACCGCGTCGCCCATGTCCTTCGTGCCGACCGTGCGCCTGCCCGGCTCGGCGATGTCCGCGGTGCGAAACCCCTGCGCCAGCACCTTGCGCACCGCCGTCTCGATGCGCCGCGCCGCCGCTTCCTGGTGCAGCGAATGGCGCAGCAGCATCGCCGCCGACAGGATGGTGGCCAGCGGGTTGGCCACGCCCTTGCCGGCGATGTCGGGGGCCGAGCCGTGGATCGGCTCGTACAACCCGAAGCCGCGCGCGTTCAGCGACGCCGAGGGCAGCATGCCGATCGAGCCGGTCAGCATCGAGGCCTCGTCCGAGAGGATATCGCCGAACATGTTGCCGGTGACCATGACATCGAACTGCCTGGGGTTGCGCACCAGCTGCATCGCGGCATTGTCCACGTACATGTGGGTGAGCTCGATGTCGCGATACTGGCCGTGCACCTCGGTGACCACGTCGCGCCAGAACTGCGTCGTCTCGAGCACGTTGGCCTTGTCGACCGAGCACACCCGGCGCTGGCGCTTGCGCGCCGTCTCGAAGGCCACTACGGCGATGCGGCGGATCTCGCTTTCCGCGTAGCGCATGGTGTCGAAGCCTTCGCGCTCGCCCTGCTCGTTGGTGCGCACGCCGCGCGGCTGGCCGAAATAGATGTCGCCGGTGAGCTCGCGCACGATCAGCAGGTCGAGCCCGGCCACCACCTCGGGCTTGAGCGTCGAGGCGTGCGCCAGCTCGGGGTAGACCAGCGCCGGGCGCAGGTTGGCGAACAGGTCGAAATGCTTGCGCAGGCGCAGCAGCCCCTGCTCGGGGCGCTTGGCGCGCGGCAGCGTGTCGTACTTCGGGCCGCCCACCGAGCCGAACAGGATGGCGTCGGCTTGGCCGGCCACCTTCAGCGTCGCCTCGGGCAGCGGATCGCCGGCCGCGTCGTAGCCGGCCCCGCCCACCGGCGCGAACTCGAGCTCGATGCGCGGGCCGTCGCTCGACAGCGCCTGCAGCACGCGCACCGCCTGCCCGGTGATCTCCGGTCCGATGCCGTCGCCGGCCAGCACTGCGATCTTCATTGCGTATCCTCGGTCAGGGTCCAAAACGAAGCGGCCCGGCTTGGGATCCAAGCCGGGCCGCCGTTACGCGCCTTCCAGCCTGGTCGGGGCCCGCTCATTCGGCCAGCGTGGTGGTGAGCCACGGCTGGTCGCGCAAGCGTTTGCTCTCGAATTCGCGAATCAGGTCGGCATGCCTGAGCGTGAGCCCGATCTCGTCGAGCCCGCCGAGCAGGCACTCCTTGCGGAACGGGTCGACCTCGAAGCCGAAGCTGCGCGCCCCGTCCACGGTGCGCACCTGCTGCTGCGGCAGGTCGACCACCAGCTCGAAGCCGACGAAGGCGTTGAGCTGGTCGAACAGCCAGTCGACGTCGGCCTCCGGCAGTCGCACCGGCAGCAGGCCGTTCTTGAAGCAGTTGTTGTAGAAGATGTCGGCGTACGACGGCGCCACGATCACGCGAAAGCCGTAGTCTTCCAGTGCCCACGGCGCATGCTCGCGCGAGGAGCCGCAGCCGAAGTTCTTGCGCGTGAGCAGGACCGAGGCCCCGCGGTAGCGCGCCTGGTTGAGCGGGAAATCGGGGTTCGGCGGCCGGCGGCTGTTGTCCATGCCCGGTTCGCCGCGATCGAGGTAGCGCCATTCGTCGAACAGGTTCGGCCCGAAGCCGCTGCGCTTGATCGACTTCAGGAACTGCTTCGGAATGATCGCGTCGGTGTCGACGTTCGCTCGATCGAGCGGCGCGACCAGGCCGCGGTGGACCGTCAGGCTACGCATGGCTCTCCTACTTCTTCGCTGCGCCCTGAATCTTCTCGCCCGCCTTCTCGATGTCCTTGCCTGCCCCGGCCACCGTATTGCAGGCCGCCAGCGACATCCCGAACGCGAGGGCTACCACCACCGACACGAGTCTCTTCACGGGCATGGCTCCTTTCCTCAGATGCGCCGCACGTCGACGAAATGCCCCGCGACGGCCGCGGCAGCCGCCATCGCCGGACTGACCAGGTGGGTGCGCCCGCCGGTGCCCTGGCGCCCCTCGAAATTGCGGTTAGAGGTCGACGCGCAGCGCTCGCCCGGCTCGAGGCGGTCGGCATTCATCGCCAGGCACATCGAGCACCCCGGCTCGCGCCACTCGAAACCGGCGTCGCGGAAGATGCGGTCGAGCCCTTCCTTCTCCGCCTGCGCCTTCACCAGCCCCGAGCCCGGCACGACCATCGCCAGGCGCACGTTGGAGGCCCGGTGCTTGCCGCGCACCACGGCCGCGGCCGCGCGCAGGTCCTCGATGCGCGCGTTGGTGCAGGAGCCGATGAACACCTTGTCGATGCGGATGTCGGTGATCGGCGTATCGGGCTTGAGCCCCATGTACTGCAGGGCGCGCTCCATGCCTTCCCGGCGCACCGGATCCTTTTCCTTGTCGGGGTCGGGCACGCGCCCGTCCACCGCCACCACCATCTCGGGCGAGGTACCCCAGGTGACGTGGGGCTTGAGCTGCGTGGCATCGAGCTCGACGACCAGATCGAAACGCGCCTGCGGATCGGAGCGCAGCGTGCGCCAGTGGTCGACCGCCTTGTACCAGTCGAGACCGGCCGGCGCCATCGGCCGCCCGCGCAGATAGCCCAGCGTGGTGTCGTCGACCGCGATCATGCCGGCGCGCGCACCCGCCTCGATGGCCATGTTGCAGATGGTCATGCGGCCTTCCATCGACAGCGCGCGGATGGTCGAGCCGCCGAACTCGATGGCGTAGCCGGTGCCGCCCGCCGTGCCGATGCGCCCGATGATGGCGAGCACCACGTCCTTGGCGGTGACGCCGGCCGGCAGCGCGCCGTCGACCTGCACCAGCATGTTCTTCATCTTCCGCGCCACCAGCGTCTGCGTGGCGAGCACGTGCTCGACCTCGGAGGTGCCGATGCCGAAGGCCAGGCAGCCGAACGCGCCGTGCGTGCTGGTGTGGGAGTCGCCGCACACCACCGTCATGCCCGGCAGGGTGGCGCCCTGCTCCGGCCCGATGATGTGCACGATGCCCTGGCGGCGGTCGTTGATGTCGAAATAGGGGATGCCGAGCTCGCGCGCATTGGCATCGAGCGTCTCCACCTGCAGGCGCGAAATCGGGTCGTCGATGCCGTGCGAACGGTCGGTGGTGGGCACGTTGTGGTCGACCACCGCCAGGTTGGCGGCGATCCGCCACGGCTTGCGACCGGCCAGCTTCAGCCCCTCGAACGCCTGCGGGCTGGTGACTTCGTGCACCAGGTGGCGGTCGATGTAGATGAGCGCGGTGCCGTCGTCTTCCTGGTGGACGACGTGGGCATCCCAGAGCTTGTCGTAGAGCGTGCGCGGTGCGATGGACATCCGGGAATTATGCCATGCACCTACCCTCGCCTACCGGCGCCGCGCCTGCTCGTACAGGGGCATCACGCGCGCCGCGTACACCTCCAGGTCGCGGGTGCGCGTCTCGGCCGAAGGGTGGGTGCTGAGGAACTCCGGACCGCCGCTGCCGCCGCTGCGCGCCATCTTCTGCCACAGGGTGATCGCCGCGCGCGGGTCGTAGCCGGCGCGCGCGGCCAGCTCCACGCCGATGCGGTCGGCCTCGGTTTCGTGCAGGCGGCTGTTGGGCAGCCCGAAGAAGGTGCCGTAGAAGATCTTGCCCAGATCCACCGAGGTCTGCCCGCCCCCCAGCACCGTCGCCGCGCCGCCGATCAGCACCTGCGCGCCGAGCTGCTCGGAGGCGCGCTCGCGCGCATGCTCGCGCAGCGCGTGCGCGATCTCGTGGCCGAGCACCGCCGCCAGCTCGTCGTCGGTGAGGTTCAGCTTGGTGATCAGCCCCGTATAGACGGCGATCTTGCCGCCCGGCATGCACCAGGCGTTCACCTCGTCGGAACGGACCACGTTGACCTCCCAGCTCCAGCGCGCCGCATCGGGGCGGAACGCCCCGCTCGCCTGGATCAGCCGGTTGGAGATCGCGCGCACCCGGCCGGTCAGCGCCGGATCGGCATTGAGCGAGCCCTTCTGGCGCGCCTTGCCCATCTCCTCGCGATAGGACAGCGCCGCCTGCTGCTCCAGGTCCGCCTCGGAGATCATGGTGGACATGCGCTGCGTGCGGTCCACCCCGATGGCGCCGCCGCGGGTCGTCTGCACCGTCTCGCAGCCGGCCAGCAGCGCCACGGCCACCAGCGCACCGGCGGCACATCGTGTCAGGAACATCGTCAGCCTCTCCTCCCATGGGGCGCCGGTCCGGCGATGCGCGGCGTGGCCACCGCCACCTCGGCGTTCTGGGCGCGGTCGCGCAGCGCGTGGTCCATCAGCACCAGCGCCAGCATCGCCTCGGCGATCGGCACGGCGCGGATGCCCACGCAGGGGTCGTGCCGGCCCAGCGTCTCGACCGTGGTCGGCGCCCCGGCGAGGTCGATCGAGCGTCGCGGCAGGCGGATGCTCGAGGTCGGCTTGATCGCGATCTCGACCACGATCGGCTGGCCGGTGGAGATGCCGCCGAGCACGCCGCCGGCATGGTTGGTCGCGAAGCCTTCGGGCGCCAGCTCGTCGCCGTGCTCGCTGCCCTTCTGCGTCACGCAGGCGAAGCCCGAGCCGATCTCCACCCCCTTGACCGCGTTGATGCCCATCATCGCGTAGGCGATGTCGGCGTCGAGCTTGTCGTAGAGCGGCTCGCCCAGCCCGACCGGCACTCCGTCAGCCTCCACCCGCACCCGCGCACCGCACGAATCGCCGGCGCGCCGCAGGTCGTCCATGTAGGCCTCGAGCCGCGGCACGATCGCGGCGTCGGCGGCGAAGAAGGGGTTGTGCGGCACCAGCGCCCAGTCGGCGACCGGGATCGGGATCTCACCCAGTTGCGTCATGCAGGCGCGGATCGAGGTGCCGAAGCGCTCGTGCAGCCACTTCTTCGCGATCGCCGCCGCCGCCACCGCCGGCGCGGTCAGCCGCGCCGACGAGCGCCCGCCGCCGCGCGGGTCGCGCACCCCGTACTTGTGCCAGTAGGTGTAGTCGGCATGCCCGGGGCGGAAGGTACGCGCGATCTCCGAGTAGTCCTTGCTGCGCGCGTCCTGGTTGCGGATCAGCAGCGCGATCGGCGTGCCGGTGGTGCGGCCTTCGAAGACGCCCGAGAGGATCTCGACCGCGTCCGGCTCCTGGCGCTGCGTCACGTGGCGCGAAGTGCCCGGTCGGCGCCGGTCGAGGTCGGGCTGGATGTCGGCCTCGGACAGCGCCAGCCCCGGCGGGCAGCCGTCGACCACGCAGCCGATCGCCGGCCCGTGCGACTCGCCGAAGGTGGTGACGGTGAAGAGGCGACCGAAGGTGCTGCCGGACATCGCGGGGCCCTTGGAGTGATAGGCGGATTCTAGCGGAGGTGGTTTCCGGCGGAGCCGGTTCCCCGGCTTCGGGCGCCTGCCGGCTCGCTGCGGCGCGCTCAGCGCCGCAGCCGCGCCAGCACCGTCTCGCGCGGCATCGCCGCCAGCACCGCGTCGACCGACGGCGTCTGGGTCGTGCCGAACACCTTCAGCCGCACCGGGATCGCGAGCTGCGGCATCTTCAGGCCGTGCTCGGCCAGCGCCGACTTCAGCGCCGCCGCGATCGCCTCCTTCGTCCAGTCGGCACGGGCCAGCGCATCGGCGAACCCGGCCAGCGCCGGCCCCAGCGCCGCCGGCGCCGCATCGAGATGCTTCTCGCGGTCGGCCTGCGTGATCACCGGCTCGACATAGAACATGTGCGCGAGCTCGGCCAGCTCGTTCAGCGTCTGCGCCCGCTCCTTCAGCAGCCCGCACACCGCCGCCAGGTCGGCCGAACCGGGCGCCGGCACCACGCCCGAGGCGCGCAGCCGCGGCAGCACGCGCGCCGCCAGGTCGGCGTCGTCCGCGGCCTTCATGTAGTGGTGATTGAGCCAGCGCAGCTTGTCGAAATCGAACCGCGACGGCGAGCGGCTGATGTGCGCGCCGTCGAACCAGTCCACGAACTGCTCGCGAGCGAAGATCTCCTCGTCGCCATGGCTCCAGCCCAACCGCGCCAGGTAGTTGATTACCGCCTCGGGCAGGTAGCCGTCCTCGTCGTACTGCATCACCGACACCGCGCCGTGGCGCTTGGAGAGCTTCTGGCCGTCGGGCCCGTGGATCATCGGCAGGTGGCCGTACTCGGGCACCGGCGCACCCAGCGCGCGCAGGATGTTGATCTGGCGCGGCGTGTTGTTCACGTGGTCGTCGCCGCGCAGCACATGGGTGATGCGCATGTCCCAGTCGTCGACCACCACGCAGAAGTTGTAGGTCGGTGTACCGTCGGAGCGCGCGATGATGAGATCGTCCAGCTCGCCGTTGTCGAACGCGATCGGCCCCTTCACCAGGTCGTTCCAGCCCGTCGCCCCGCCGATCGGGTTGCGGAAGCGCACCACCGGATCGACCCCCGCCGGCGGCTCCGGCAGCCTACGCCCCGGCTCGGGCCGCCAGCGGCCGTCGTAGCGGGGCTTCAGGCCGCGCGCCTCCTGCTCCGCGCGCATCGCATCCAGCTCCTCCTTCGTGCACCAGCAGCGGTATGCCGTGCCGTCGGCCAGCATCTTCGCGATCACCTCGCGGTAGCGCGGCATGCGCTGCATCTGGTAGAAGGGCCCCTCGTCGGCGTCCAGCTCCAGCCAGCGCATGCCGTCCAGGATCGCCTGCACCGCCTCGGGCGTCGAGCGCTCGACGTCGGTATCCTCGATGCGCAGGATGAAGGTACCCTTGTGGTGGCGCGCGTACGCCCAGGCGAACAGCGCGGTACGGGCGCCGCCGATGTGCAGGAAGCCGGTCGGGCTGGGAGCGAAGCGCGTGCGAACCATGTCGCGGATGTCCGGGAAGCGGGAGAAACGTTCGATTTTACGCGAGCAGGCGCGTGCGTCGGGGCGCCCGGCACACCCGGTGCTCCGCCTCGAGTCGGGCTCCTGAGCCATGGAGAAGCCCTGCTCTCCGGCCTGCGAACGCAACCGCGAGCCCATCCTCGCGGTGCTGCGCACGTGGTTCGCCGACCGCAGGCAGGTGCTGGAGATCGGCAGCGGCACCGGCCAGCACGCCGTGCACTTCGCCGCCGTCCTGCCCGGGCTGCGCTGGCAGACCTCCGACGTCGCCGCGAACCTGCCCGGCATCCGCCTGTGGCTGCAGGAAGCCGCCCTGCCCAACACCCCGCCGCCCATCGTGCTCGACGTCAACGACCCGCCTGCGGCAGGCGAATACGACGCGGTGTTCAGCGCCAACACGCTGCACATCATGGGTTGGAAGGAGGTCGAGCGCATGTTCGCGGCGCTGCCGAAGCTCACCGGCCAAGGCGCCGTCCTGGTGATCTACGGCCCGTTCAACTACGAGGGCCGCTACACCAGCCCGAGCAACGCGCAGTTCGACGAGACGCTGCGCCATGCCGACCCCAAACGCGGCCTGCGCGACTTCGAGGAGGTCGACGCGCTGGCCGCCGCGGCCGGGTTCGAGCTGCAGGAGGACCGCGCGATGCCGGCGAACAACCGCTGCATCGTCTGGAAGCGAGCCTGAAGGAATTTGATCGAGGGGGCGGATTTGCCTACAATTGCGCCTCCCTCCCCAGGGGCGGCTAGCTCAGCGGTAGAGCACTGCCTTCACACGGCAGGGGTCACAGGTTCGAACCCTGTGCCGCCCACCAAGCGTATCCACCGGTTCATCCGACGCGCAGCAGCAGCTGCACGGCGCTTCGCCCTTGGTCTGGTGACAGGTGTGCGTACCGCTCCGTCACTGTGATCGAGGAGTGCCCGAGTAGGTCCTTAACCACGTAGAGCGACACACCCGCCATCACCAGCCAGCTGGCGAAGGTGTGTCGCAAGTCGTGGATCCGGAAGTCCTCGATCCCGGCCCGCCTGCAGGCGGCCTTGAAGCCCTTCTGAAACGTCGTGATGCGCCGGTCTGGCGCCAGCCCGAACACCCACGGGCTGGCGACGCACTGGCGCTTAAACCACTCGCGTTGATCGTCCAGAGCGGCCATGGCTTCATCGTTCAGGGGCACCACCCGGCGCCGGCCGGCCTTGGTGTGCTCGGCCTCAAGGCGCAGGAGCCGGCGGCCACGGTCCACGCGGGACCACTCCAGACCAAGCAGTTCACCCCGGCGGCAGCCGGTGTGCAGCGCCAGGCGAATGAAGTTGGCCAGGTGCGGCCGTCGGGCGTGTGCTTCGGCCGCTTCGACCAGGCGGACCGCATCGGCCTGGTCGATCCAGCGCACGCGCGCCTCAGGCTCGCCCAGGCCAATCCGCTGGACCGGATTGGGCAGGTCGGCCCGGTCGTGCTCGAGGCGGACGTAATTGATCGCCGCCGAGAGGAAACGCAGCTCGCGGCCGATGGTCGAGGCCGTCACGCCCTCGGCCTGGCGGTGCTCGATATAGCGGCGCACATCGGCGCGGCGCAGCTCGGCCACCAGGCGGCCGGCAAAGTGAGGGTGCAGGTTGCGCAGACTGTAGCCGTCACGCTGCTTGCTGCGGTGGGTGGCGGCACCAACGTAGATCCCCACGACTTCCTCGAAGAGCATAGACCCCCGGGTATTCCTCCTGGGACAAGGGTACGCCGCAGGCCGACGGCCGCACCGTGCAATGGTCCACACCAGAGCCGCTACGCGGCGCGCCGAGGGCCGCAGCCGTCACGCCAGCCTGCGGCTGTCATGCCCGCTGCTCTACGCCCTCGCCGCAACACCTCACGGCCCGTCGCGCAGTGCCCTGCCCCCGCCATCCCCCGCATCGCCCCCCAGCGGGGTGAGGGGCGATGCGGGGGATAGCGAAACACGGGGCAGGACACCAACCTGCCCTGTACGCATGCCTCCAAAAAACCACCCACCCCTCCGCCCCGCCCTGAGGGCGGGGAACGAGGGCGCTCAGTGAAGGATCTGCCTTCATAACCGGAGCACGACATGCGAGACAAAAACCTGGCCCTCGGCCTGCTCAACGACATGCTGGACGCCTTCGCGACCATCCAGGACGAACGCGCAGCCTACTACCTGAGCGAATCCATCCACGGCGCGGCACGCATGGCGCATCGACTCGATCTCATCAGCATCGATGAATGGGCGGAGTTCGACAAGGCCGCCGAACTCCGCGCCAGCCTGTTCGCGCCACCTACAGATCTCGCCCACCAACGATGACCGAGCACACCATCACGCTGGAGCTGTTCCGCCGGCGGCGCGGCCGCACCACCGTACGCGGCGTGGCCGTCGGCACCATCGTCTACAGCCACGGCGGGCGCGCCATGCGCGTCCTGCGAAACGACGAGTACGTGGTCATGTCCGACCACGCCCGAGGGCCGTACTGCGCCCTGCAGGCGCTCGACGACAAGCAGTGCGTGGTGATCTGGCCCCGCCGGTGGTACACCCTCGCCGGCGAGCAGATCCCGCTGGACCTCGAGCTGCCGATCGAGGAGCACCGCTAGGGCACCTGAATCGACCGGCCGTCGAACGAGGCACCACACCAGGAGCGCGCGGTGGCATCACAGCATCCATGAGCATTCAAAACCGAGACTGGTACCGAGACCACGCACGCGCGCGCGATGCTCAACAGACCGCCAAACCGGCCCGGAGAGCCACGCCAGCACAACCCCGCGGCCAGAGGCACCACCCGGCCGAATACGTCGCCCTAGCGGCGTTCCTGGTCGCCGTGGTCGCCCTCGTGCTCCTCGGCATGCGGTGGTAGCACGACCGACGCCGCCTCAACGCGGGGCGGCTCCCGGAACGGGTTGAACGGCGGATTCGCCAGCCAGGCACGACACGTCTCCGAGTCCAGGCCCGCATCGGTGCCCTGCTCCGTCACGCACCTACAGCGCGAGGCCGAGCACACCGCGCCGACCACCGTCGGCAGCACCTTGACCTGGCGCATACCATCGTAGATCGGCGCACTCTCCGGCATCGCCGACACCCGAGGCGTGAACGACGCCGCGAACGCGGCACCCGTCATCGGTGCCGCTGCTACATGCCCCGGCACCGACGACACCGGCGCAGCCACCGCATGCCCCTGCACCACCGGCGCCGACTCGCCACCCCCGAGGCGCGACGACACCGCACCGAAGGCCCGCCACACCAGCAGCCCGGTCGCGACCAGCGCCAGCACCATAACCAGGAGCATCCACGGAACCGAGCGCACGGGCTTCACATGCACCGACGCGCTGCGGTAGAGCGAAAATACCCGCTTCGGCAGCTTGTAACGCCGCTTGATCGGCGCGGACCGCCAGGCCAACGCATCCGAGATCTCCGGCCACTCATACCACCAGCGGCCAAGGAAACCGAGATCGCGCAGATGCACGTGCCGCCCGACCAGCGCACGCACGTTCGCATCGATCAGCCGCGGCGCCTGGGTGACCAGAAAGAAGTCCAGCCCACGGTGCCGATGCGTCTCCAGCGCCGCGATGTCCGCCGGCACGCGCTGGCCAGGACCCCGCGGCCGCCAAACACGCTGAACCTCATCGACCACTACGGCCGCGCCATCGGGCACTAGGTCCGGCCACTTCGAGACCTCGAGCGGGAAATGCGGGACCTTGAGATCGGGTATCCCGTCTGCATAGATCGCGCGACCCTTCGCCAGCTGCTGCAACAGATCGACCAAAGCGGCCGACTTGCCCGAGCCCGGAGCACCCGTAATGACGGTGATCACGTCGGCCCCGTCGTCTGCAACGCAAACCGCTTCAGCACGATCCAGGCCAAGCCCGACACGATCCCGCCCGAGGTGATCGCCATGAAGTCAAAGAACCCCGCCAGGGCGAGCAGCTGCGCCACATCGACCGCGATGCCACCCACTGCCGCCTTCGCCGCACCCAGCGCAGACTGGAGCGCCGTATCGGCACCGGTATAGGTCACCGTACCAAACCCGAGTGCGACCAACACGCGCGACACCAGTGGCCATGAGATATCGCTCAGCCACTTCGCCATGCCTTCCATCGTTCAATCCCTCCGCGCGAAGCCGAAGAACCCCAGGGCGGCCGACAGCCAAGCCACCGCCACCACCACCGGCCTGATGCCGTTCGCGAAATCGCAGACCGGTCCCCACTTGAAGGCCATGGACACCCCCAGCACCGTGAGCGGCTTGTCGGCAGGGCATGACCCTGCGCTTGAGCCGAAGCCTTCCTCCGGCGTGATCGCGAGCGGCACTGCCTGGTCAGGCAGCTCCTCCGCCTCCAGCGCACCCAACTTCTGGCAAGCCAGGATGTCCGGGAACGCCTCGCACAGCGCCGGATCGGGATTCGTCGGCGTCTCCGCGCCGGGGCCGCCGGGCTCGCCCGCCGACGTCGTCTGCACCTGCGTGGACCCGTCCGGATACGTCGTCGTCGTCGTCGAGTTGATCGTCACGACATCGCCGGAATAGGTGACGTTGTACGTCGTCTGCGTAGTCGTGGTCGCAGGCACGCCATTGACCGTCGTCGTCGAGCTCACCGCAGGCCCCTGCACCGAGGCCGGGCCCGTGACCTGCGTAGATTCGGACACCAGGTCAGCCAGCCGACCCGTGATCGAGGCGTCCAACACCCCGGCCGCCTTGCCGTACTGCGCGGGCTTCGACAACGCGTCCGAAATCGCATCTTCCAACTGCGCGTCAGTCGCAGGCACATAGCCCGGAGAACCGACCTTAGCGAGAGCAACCGGAAAGTAGCCGCCCTGATTCGGACGAGACGTGCAGTTATTGAACTGCACCCAACCTGCGGGAGCAGGCTGACCTTGAAGATATTGCA